>Ga0326597_10009092_pt1 | contig 13353 bp, 12 predicted proteins | sample RVTome_12_FD_203789 | JGI IMG/M metagenome (GOLD analysis project Ga0326597, IMG submission 203789) | Soil microbial communities from uranium-contaminated site in the Upper Colorado River Basin, Wyoming, United States - RVT100D185 | ecosystem: Environmental > Terrestrial > Soil > Contaminated >... | reverse complement strand
GAGCTCGGAGTCGAGAGGAGACTCCTCCAACCAGGCCTCGGCGGACTCGCTCGGGCCGCCGATCAGGTCCTCGGGCGAGACCTCCCCCGCGGAGGGGGCAGCCTCCTCGAACGGGGTTTCCTCGTAGGCCTGCGGTTCGTACGCCGGCGCCTCGGGCGCCGGCACTTCCAGATCGAGCCCGTCCTCGTCCTCCCCGGGTGCCGGCACTCCGAAGGAGGGCTCCTCGAGTCCGGATTCGTCGAAGGACGGCTCTTCGATCCCGACGTCGTCCTCGTCGAGCGAACGTGCGCCCGCGGCCAGGTCGTCCATGTCCTCCAGGTCGGCTCCGACGCCGCCTTCTCCGGTCAGGTTGGCCAGGGCGTCGTCTTCCAGATCCTCCTCCGCGGCGCTTCGGCCCAGCCCGGCCACGGCTGCCGCTGGCTCTTCGCCTTCGGCATCCTGATCGACGTCGTCCGCGAAGGCCGACTCCCTGGCGTGGGCCGCCGGGGAGTCGGCCTCCCACCGCTCGTGCCCGTGGCGCTCCATCTGTGGGGACGCTTCCGGTTCGGGTTCCTCGGTCCACGCCGGGCGGCGCGGAGGCGGCTCGGACCAGGGTGGCTCCTCGGATTCGACGGCCGGGGCCGGCGACTCGAGCTGCAGCTCCGGATCAGGGGGCGGCGCCGGCCGGACGACGGGCGGGGCCGCGGAGCGCGTGGGCCGGACGACGGACGGGGCCGCGGGCCGCGTCGGCAGCGGAGGGGGAGCCGGTCGGCGCGCGGGTTGTGTCTCTTGAGGAGGCTCGGGCGGAGGGCTGACCGCGGTCGATTCCGTCTGCGAGGCGAACGCGCGCTGGTGCAGCCGACGGGCGATGGCCCGCGCCGCCTCGAGATCAGAGGAGCTGCCGGGCGGGTTGAGCTTCATGAGCGCTCTCCATGCCGTCGAGGCGGTTCATCCGAGCCTCCAGCTCGTCGGTGAGCATCTCGAAGCGGCGCGCCTCGGAAGCTCCGGCGCCGTCGGCCAGGAAGCCGACGGGCACGCCGAGCGCGCTGGCTCTGGCGAAGGCCTCGGTACGGGGAACGACGGTCTCCAGCGTGTCCGGGAACCCACTCCAGATCTGGCTGAGCACGGCGTGGGTGCCCGGTCGGTCCCGCTCGACCAGGCTCGGCAGGATCCCGATCAGGCGCAGCCGGGGGTTGGCCGACTGCTGGACGTGCTCGATCACTCGCAGGCCCTGGCCGAACGACCGCAGGGCCAGGTTTTCCGTCTGGAAGACGAGGAGCGCATAGTGGGCGGCGGCGAGCGCTCCCGTCGTCACCCGACCCAGCCCCGACGGCGTGTCGATGATCACGAAGTCGCAGCCGGCCTCGCAGTCCCGCAAGGCGGCGTCGAGCGCCCCGCGCCGGCCGACTTCCTCTTCGAAGGAGCTGACGTCGGTCGGGTCGAGGCGGCCCCGGGGCAGCAGCCGCAGGCCGGAGAGCCGTGTGGCGACGACGGCGTCTTCGGGCGCCGCTTCGCCGGCGAGAAGCTCGGCCAACCCGGCCATCTCCGCGTCCCCCCGGGCCAGGGACAGCCCGACCGCCCCCTGGGGGTCGAGGTCCGCGAGCAGCGTGCGCCGGCCACGCTCCGCCAGGGCGACGGCGAGATTCAGCGCGACCGTCGTCTTGCCGACGCCCCCTTTCTGGCTCGCGATGACCAGCCGACGTGCCATCCGTACCTCCGCCCTTGGACGGCAAGTGTAGCACAGACCTCAAGTGCTACTTTAGGTTTTGAGCTCCCGGGATCGTGAGTGCTGGGTTCGCAGCTCGGCCAATCGGTCCACGATCACCTGTCTCAGACCCTCTATGAAAGGCGCGAGCTGCGCGGCATCGGCCGGGGGCGCGAAGGGGCCGATGACCTCGGAGTGAGCGTCGACGATGTGGACGCGGAAGAGCAGGTCGGAGAGGCGGCGGACGCGCCACGTCCCGTCGTTCACCACGACGTATACGGGGAGACGCCGCTCGTCGAGCATGGCCTCCAGGCCGGCGCTTCGGAAGGGACGAACCTCGCCCGTCGTGCTGCGGTGTCCCTCGGGAAAGATGAGCAGGCCGTGCGGGAGCTCGCGGGTTCCGCGCCGCACGGCCGCCACGGCGCCCGCGGGGTCGCGCTTCGGGTCGACGAGCGGACAGCCCAGGAGGCGGACGCAGGCCGAAACCAGCGGCACGAAGCGCGCGTAGCGCGTGCGCGTCACGAAGGCGGGGACGCGGGGCCGGCTGAGCAGCGTCACCTGGACAATGTCGAGCAGGGCCTGGTGGTTGGCGACGACGTACACCGGCGCGCCGGTGGGGATCGCGCCGCCCCGGGCGAACCGAGCGCCACCGAGGGTGAGGAGAAAGAGGATCCCCCGACAGATGGCGTGCATGAAGGTGCTGACGAGAAGAAAGCGCCAGCGGGGCACGAGCCAGGCGAGGGGGATCACGATCAGTCGAAGGGGAAGGGCGAGCAGCGCGAAGAGGAGCCCGACCAGCAGCACCGAGACGAAGCTTCGCACCGCGCGCACAGCGTCCTCCATGAACGGCGCGATCTTATCAGGCCGCGGTGTCGGAGGTCCGTCGGGCGAGGAAGGCCTCGTCGAGAGCTCGCCCCGCCCCTTCGGTGAAGTCCACGAGGCCGCCCAGGTCGGGGAGGGGCCGTCCCTCGGGGGCGTCGCCGTAGATGACGGCCACCGTCTCCCGGTGGGCACGAACGGGCACCACCGCCGCCGACGTGACGCCCGCGGGGCCGATCTCGCCGAGGAGGTCGCGCAGGGGCCCGACCCCGGGCACCGGGCCGATCCAGGTGCGACCGCACGCCACCGCGTCGGCGAAAGGGGAGGAGTCGTCGAGGCTCACCGAGAGGCTGCGAGCCAGCAGATCGAGGCTCTGCTCGCCCGCCGTCTCGCCGAAGCCGGACAGCCCGAAGAGGCGGTCGTCCCGCACCAGGAAGAGGATCGCGCGGGAGAGGAAGGCCCGGGCCGCCCGCAGGAGGAGGAAGGCAACGAGATCGGGCTCCGGTTGCCGAGCGAGCTCTTCCAGCGCGGTCTGCAGGGAGGCCGCCCTCGCCGCGGCGTCGTCCGAGAGAGGAAGAGCCAGAGGCGCGGGGGCGACGGGGCGTGTCACCGACCGCCGCAGCAGGCGGGGCAGGAGATCGCGCCCCAGGCGGTCGCCGAAGGCCCGCAGGTCCGCGGCGTACTGGAGCGGATCGAGCTTGGAGAGCCCGGGCTTGAAGGCGACGAACGAGACGCCGAGCCGCCGGGCGCGCGCGCGCAGCTTCTCGTCGAGACGGTCGACCATCAGGAGAATGCGGGGGCGCGGCTCCAGCCCCGCCGCGTGACGCACGACGTCGAAGCCGCCCCGGAACGTGGTGCCGCCGAGCGAGGGCAGCCCGAGGTCGCAGACCAGCAAGTATCGCCGGCCCTCCTCGGCGAAGCGGGTGGCGGCGCGGCGTCCGGTGTTCACGTCCGCGCACGCCGTCACCTCGAATCCCTGGGCGGCGAGGCGCTCGACCAGGAACCGTCGCACGTCGGGCTCGTCGTCGACGATCAGGACGACCGGACCCCGGGAAGGCTCCTTCTCCTCCTCGAGCGCCAGCTCCTCGAGCTCGTCCTCCTCGCTCGCGGGGTCGGCGGCGGGCGGCGCCACGAACGATGCCCCGAGCGCCGCGGCGGTGTCGCGGCGGTCCTCGTCCATCTGGCGGGCGAGGTCCAGCATCAGGCCTTCGGGGTGGATGCCCTCCTCGAGCATCTCCGTCGTCAGGTCGCGCGTCCCGATCCGGGTGGGTACGCTCGGCGAGACGTTGAAGCCGAACTGCCCTTCGCGAAGACGCACGAGGCGCTCGAGGGTCGAGGTGATCCGTCGCTCGATCTTCTCCCGCCGCGCGTCGGGCGGCAGGGGCTCGGAGTCGACCTCGAGGGGCGGAAGGTCCCCGATGTACCCGGCGACCACGCGCCCGTCGCGGAACACCACGCCGGCCTCGCCCTCGCGCGAGCGCACGGTCAGGTGTCCCGTCTTCTGGCAAAAGGCCACGACCTGCAGGATCTCCAGGAGTGGGAGATCCTCGACCTTGCCGCTGAGGCTCACTGCTTGCTCTTCATCGCCAGCACCGCCGCTTCGCGCAGGCGGGCGAGCGGCGCCGGCTTGGGGACGACGTCGTCCGCCCCGGCCTCGAGGGCGGCGCCACGGACTCCAAGGCCCGCGGCGCCGGTGAAGAGCACGACGCCCGCGCGGGGCCATCGCCGTCGCGCCCGCGACACCACCTCGAGTCCCTCGGCCCCGTTTGCGCCCCCGAGGTGGAGATCGCAGATGACGGCGTCGTAGGAGTCCGAGTCGATGATCTGCAGCGCCTGCGGTGCCTGCGCGCACACCTGCACGCTCCAGCCGAGACCGGCGAAGTAGCTGCGGAGGAGGGCGAGGATGGCGCCGTCGTCGTCGAGCACGAGCAGCCGGGGGGTCACGGGCGCGCGTAGGCCGGCGCGCGTCCGGCGAGAAAGCCCGCCTCGAGCAGTGCGTTCGCGTCGAGAGGGCGGGCGAAGAGGAAGCCCTGGACGAGGTCGATCCCGGCCGACTCGACCGCCACGAGCTCGTCCGGCTCTTCGACTCCCTCGGCCACCGCCCGTGCCTCCAGGCGACTGACCATCCGGGCGAGCGAGTCGAGGATCACCTGGCGGTAGGGGTCGCTCAGGGCACCGGCGACCAGGTAGCGGTCGAGCTTGTAGATGTCGGGACGGACGTCGAGGATCATCTTGTAGTTCGACTGGCCCAGTCCCACGTCGTCGAGGGCGATCGCGATTCCCGCTTCGCGGAGCACCGCGAGCGAGCGTCGGAATCCCGGCACGTCGAGGGGCGGGGCGTGCTCGACGATCTCGACGACGAGCCGCGACGGCGCGATGCCGGCGCCGGTGACCCGCTCCAGGAGATAGTTGGGGAAGCCGAGGTCGCGCCCCAGCGTGGACGCGTGGACGTTGAGGGAGAGCCGTGGCTCCCCCGGCAGCGTCGCCGCTTCGGGCAGGATGGTGGCGATGCAGGCGCGGTCGGTGACCGCCTCGGCCCGCTTGCGCCTGACGTACTCGAACAGCACGGCGGGCCGCTCGGCGTTCGTGCCGCGCGGTCCGCGGATGAGGCACTCCAGCCCGAACAGGAGCGGTCCGCTCTCGACCTCGAAGATGGGCTGGAAGACGACGGAGAGGTGCCCGGGCGAGAGGATCGCGTCGAGGAGGCTGGACTCGACTGGCACGCTCCGAGCTTCTGCATTGGGCATGCCACCGCGAGGATGGCGGCTGGGCGCGAATCGAAGGTAGTATCTGGTGTTGAATGAGAGCTTTATGGCGGACTTGGGTCTTTGCGTGAGTCCCCCGCTGTCTCGACCCGGGACGCCGCGCATCCCGATTCCGGACGTCCGACCACTGCGCGAGCAGGATCGGAGGGGCCGAGGGAGGCGCACCCGATGACTGACGGCCCCCTCCGGGTGCTCCTCGTCGAGGACGAGCCTGCCCACGCCGAGCTGGCTCGTCGGGCCTTCGAGAACCGGCCGGGCACGTTCGTGGTGACGGTCGCCGAGACGCTCGGGGCTGCCCGCCGCTCGCTGTCGCAGGCGCCTCCTCCCGACCTGGTGATCGCCGACTGGAGGCTCCCCGACGGAGACGGGATCGACCTGCTCCGGGCGGATGCCGACGGCGCCCTGCCGCCGGTGGTGATCATGACCAGCCACGGCAGCGAGCGCGTCGCGGTGGAGATGATGCAGGCCGGCGCCGTGGACTACGTGGTCAAGAGCGAGTTCGGCCTGGCCGACCTGCCCCACGTCGCCGAGCGGGCGCTGCGCCGGCGGCGGGTGGAGGAGACGCTCGCCGATATCGGGAGTTCGGCCGTCGGCGCCGACGTGTCGTTCGACTCGATCGTCCTGCGCCTCTCGCGCGCCCTGCGGGTCCGCTATGCGTCGGTGGCGGAGCGGACAAGCGGGGATCGCCTGCGCACGCTGGCCTGCTGCATCGACGGTGCGCTGGTCGAGAACTTCGAGTACGCCCTCGAGGGGACGCCCTGCGCGTCGGTGCTCGACCAGACGATCTGCTTCATTCGCCAGGGAGTCGCCGAGCAGTTCCCTTCCGACGAGGGCCTGCGGCGTCTCGGGGCGAAGAGCTACCTGGGTGTGCCCCTCGTCGGGCGCGACGGGGTGATGCGCGGTGTGGTGAACGCGGTGCACGACCGGTCCCTGCAGGAGGTCGTGCAGCCGGAGGCGATCATCCGGGTGTTCGCGGTGCGGGCATCGGCGGAGCTCACGCGGCTCGACGCCCAGCGGGCCCTGCGGGCGAGCGAGGAGCGCTATCGCACGCTCATGCGCCACGCCCCGGAGGCGATCCTCGTGGCGGACGTCGACGGGGGCACGTTCGTCGACGCCAACGCCAACGCCGAGCGGCTCTTCGGACTGGATCGGGACCGGCTGTGCGCTGTCGACTCCTCGGCCCTGATGCCGGACCTGCAGCCCGATGGCACGCCCTCGATCGAGATCGCGCACCGGCTGGTCCGCGAGGCGCTCGAGGGCGGTGCCCCCGTGGCCGAGGTGGCCCACCGCGTCGCCGACGGCACGCAGCGTCCCTGCGAGGTGCGCGTCGTACGGCTCCCGGGTCCGGGTCGGCTGCTCCGACTCAGCATCATCGACATCGGCGAGCGCAAGCGCCTCGAGGCGGACCTGCGTCGCGCCGCCGTCGAGTGGCGCCAGACCTTCGACGGGCTGCCCCTCGGGGTCGTCGTCGTGGACGCGGAGGGGCGGGTGGTGCGGGCCAACCGCGCCGCCGTCGAGTGCTCGGGCCGCCAGTCCTGGGCCGATCTGATCGATCGCCCGATCGCCGAGGTCGGCCCGGGCGAGCCGTGGGCGGCGCTCGCCGCCCTCGCTCGGGACCCTGCCGTGGGAAGCCGGTCCGATCCCGGCGAGATCAGCGACCCGTCGACCCGGAGGACGTGGGTCGTCAGCGCCAGCCGCCTGCCCAGCGACGGTGGAGGCCTCCGGCGGATCGTCCTCAACTTCCAGGACGTCACCGCGACCGCGCAGCTCAAGGAGCAGCTCCGGCAGACCGAGACCATGGCCGCCATCGGCTCGATCGTGGCCGGCGTGGCCCACGAAGTTCGCAACCCCCTCTTCAGCATCTCGGCCACTCTCGACGCCTTCGACGCCCGCTTCGGGCGAACCGAGGGATACGAGAAGTACCTCGGCGTGCTGCGCGGCGAGATCAGCCGGCTCACCGTGCTGATGAAAGACCTGCTCGAGTTTGGCCGTCCGAGCCGGCCCGACCTCGGCGTGTGCCGGGTCGAGGACGCCATCCGCTCATCCATCGCCTCGTGCTCGCCACTCGCGCGCCGGCAGGGCGTCGAGGTGATGTGCAACGAGGCGGACGCCGCGGTCCCGCCCGTGCTCGCCGACCGGGGACGGCTCGTCCAGGTCCTGCAGAACCTGATCGAGAACGCGGTCTACTTCTCGCCTCCGGGGAGCCAGGTGCGGCTCGGCGTCGAGTGGAGGGGACCAGCCGAAGAGGACTGGGTGGAGATCTCGGTCCGCGACTCGGGACATGGATTCGCCGCCGCCGACCTCCCCCGGTTGTTCGAGCCCTTCTTCACCCGACGCCGCGGAGGCACCGGGCTCGGTCTGTCGATCGTGCGCCGGATCGTTTACGACCACGGCGGTGAGGTGTTCGCGTGGAACCACCCCGAGGGCGGAGCGGTGGTGGCAGTTCGCCTCCGGAGGGCGACCCAGCCATGAGCAGCCTCTCGCTACGCGCGCGGGTGCACGCGGGGCTTCGCGGCGCGCTCGAGCGGCTCCGGCCCCGGCGGGCGGGGGAGCCCGACTCGCCTCGAGTCCACGCCCGCGAGTCGCGCCTGGACTTTGCGCTGCAGGCGACGGGCGTGGCCATCTGGGAGCTCGACGCCGCGAGCGGCGCGATGTGGTGGTCGCCCGCGGCCGGCCGGATGCTCGGCGAGGACGCGGGGTCGGGCGAGCGCTCCCGGGTCCGCCTCGCCGACGTCGTCGAGCGGATCCACCCGGACGACCGCTCGGCGTTCCAGAGCGCGATTGCCGACGCCGTGGCGGATCCAAGCGAGGCGCGGGGAGTGCAGGTGCGGATCGTCCACCCCGACGGGACCCCGCACTGGGTGGAGCTGCGGGGGCAGCCGTGGCGACACCCAGGAGGTGAGGGGGCCGGGTTGCGGGGAACGATCGTCGACGTCACCCCGCTCAAGCGGGTCGAGGCCGAGCTGCGCCGCGACCTCGACGAGCTGCGGCTGGTGGCCACCGTCGCCGAGTGCGCCGCCTGTGCCACCGACGAGGAGGAGCTGCTCGCCCGCGTGACCGGGGCAATCCGCGACGCCTTCTCCCCGGACCGCTGCGGCTTTCTCATCTTCGACGGGCCCGGCGCGTTCCTCCGGCACGCCCCCTCGTTCCACCGCCGCCGTCCCGTCGAGGAGCTGCGGCCCGTCGCCGTCGGGACCGGAATCGTCGGGAAGGTGGCCGCGTCGGGCGAGAGTCGCCACGTCGACGACTCCGGGAGCGGTCCCGAGGACCCGCCCGAGCCCGAGATGCGCTCCGAAATCTGCGTGCCCCTCAAGGTCGGCGCACGGGTCGTGGGGGTGCTCGACGTCGCCAGCATTCGCCCTGGCGCCTTCGGTGATCGCGACGAGCAGCTCCTGCACGTCGTGTCCAGCCACGTCGCGGGTGCCCTCGATCGACTGCACAGCGAAGCGGAGCTGCACCGTAGCCGCGAGCTCTACCGCGCCTACTTCACTGCCTCGCCCCTCGCCGTCTTCGTCGCCGACACGAACGGCCGCTACCTGGAGGTCAATGGGGCGGCCACCGCGCTCACCGGGTACTCGTCGGCCGAGCTTCTGCGCATGTCGATCGGCGACCTGCTCGTCACCGAGGACTCACACGAGCTGCACGAGCGGCTGGTCAGGCTGCTCGCCCTCGGCAGCGGCCGGCACGAAGTCCGCATCCGGCGCAAGGACGACCAGGTCCGCCAATGTCTGGTCCACGCGACCGCGATCGGGCCCAACCAGCTCCTCGGGTTCTTTCTCGACATCACTGACCGGCGTGACGCCGAGGAGAGGCTGCGGGAGAGCGAAGAGCGCTTCCGAGGGCTGTCGGAGGCCTCGATCGAGGCCATCTTGATCCACGACCAGGGCCGCGTCGTCGACGTGAACCAGGCCCTGTGCGCGCTCGGCGGCTACTCCTGGCACGAGCTGGTCGGCCGAGACGTGTTCGATCTCATCGCTCCCGAGGACCGGGAAAGGGTCTATCGGCTGCTCCTGGCCGAGTACGACCAGCCCTACGAGATCACCGGACTGCACCGCGGCGGCTCGCCCATCCCGCTCGAGGTGCGGGCCCGATCGTTCCCGTTCCGGGGCCAGCTCCTGCGCGTCGTGGCCCTGCGTGACGTCAGCGAGCGCCGGCGCGCGGAGGAGGTGCGCGAGTCTCTGATCCGCGAGCTCGAAGCGAAGAACACCGAGCTCGAGCGGTTCACGCACACGGTGTCGCACGACCTCAAGTCGCCGCTGATCACGATGCGCGGGTTCGTCGGGCACATGATGGCCGACATGCAGCACGGCCGGTCGGACCGCCTTGTCGAGGACGCGGGCCGGGTGGCGGAGGCGGCGGCGAAGATGCAACGCCTGCTCGATCATCTTGTCGAGCTCTCGCAGGCGAGCTGTCCGGTGGGACCGCCGTCGCCGGTGCCGCTCGCCGGGGTGGTGGCGGAGGCGGCCCGGCTCGCCGAGGAACGACGCGGCGAGACCGGCGTCCGGGTGGAGATCGGGGAGGGGCTCCCGGTTGTCCTGGGCGACGGAGCGCGCCTGGTACGGGTGTTCGACAACCTCATCGACAACGCGATCAAGTTCACGCGGGGAGTGCCCGGGCCACGCGTCGCCGTCGAGGTCGCTCCGTCGGCGGAAGCCGACGCGGTCGTCGTGGTGCGCGACAACGGCATCGGCATGGACCCCGCGCAAAGGGAGCGCGTCTTCGGTCTGTTCGAGAAGCTCGACCCCGCGGGCGAGGGGATGGGCATGGGTCTGACCCTCACGCGCCGGGTGATCGAGACGCTCGGGGGGAGCGTCCGGCTTCAGACCCGGGGCATGGGAGAAGGCGTCGAGGCCTGGGTGCGCCTGCCGGCGGCGCCCGCGGCGGGTGGTGAGACGTCCGAGGTGCCGGCTACGGAAGCGGCGGGGCGTCCTCGGGGATGAGCGCGGTCGGCATCGGGGCGTCGAGGAACTTGAGGCCGAGGCGTTGGACGCCGTCCATTCCCGTGGCCTGGCCGGAAGAGACGTACATCACTTCGGCCCGCGTCGAGTAGTCACCGAGGGCGAAGCGAATCAGCTCGCCCTTCTCCGTGGCCATCCGGCTGCGGACGAGCGCCCCGCCGGCCGCGATCACCTCGGTGGTGGTGTCCTCTGTCTGCTCGGACGGGTCGCGCCACGTGGGGATGCGCTGGAGCTGGACGGCCAGGGTCACCGCGAACCGCTCGAACGCTCGCCGCTCGCCCGCGGTCGAGCGGCTCTCCGCCTCGCGGTAGGCCTCGACGGAGGCCGGCTTTCCGAGCTGCTTCCACTCGTCGAGATCCAGCAGGAGCTTCTCCGCCGCCGCCGCTTCTGGCCCCGCGCAGGGCGAGCGATTCGATGCCCCGAGCAGGACCCAGCTGCCCCCGCGGCAGCCGCACTCCCGGCTGTGCAGCTCGATGCGTGTCCCCGTGATCAATGCTGTGCCGCTGCCTCCGGCGTCGCCCGCTCCAGGCACTCGGTGCAGATCCCGTGGGTGGCCCGGCCGTCGGTGCGTCCGTCCGTGCCGTCGGCGAGCCGGCGCCACTCGCCGGTCCCGGTCCGGACCTTTCCGCACCAGGCGCACACGGTGCGCAACGACTCGCTCACGCCGCTCTCCCGACGAGGCCCCTCACCACGCGCTCCAGCTCGGAAAGCGGCAGGGGCTTGTGGAGGACGGCGTCCGCCCCGCGGCGCCGAGCCTCCTCCTCGATCTCCGGGGTGCCAAAACCCGTGAGGAGCACGACGCGCGTCTCCGGGCGCAGGTGCCGCGACCATTCGATGATGTCGAGACCCTCGACGCCGTAGATGCCGGTGAGGCGAAGATCCGCGATGACGACCTCGTAGGCGGTGTGAGCCAGGAGGGCTTCCGCCTCCTCCCGCTCCGAGGCGGCATCCACTTCCCAGCCCGAGTCGCGGAAATAGTCGGAGAGGGCGAAGCGGATCGCCGACTCGTCGTCGACGATCAGGAGCCGGCGCTCGCGAGCGGTCACGCCCGCCTGTGAGCAGGGTTCGTGCCAGCTCGTGCCGCGAGGGGCACTCCGGGGCGCTCCCCCAAGTGCCTGATTCGAAGCGGCCTCGGGGACCACGGTCTCGAGGAGACGGCCCCGCCGGGTTATGGGATACGGACGTGGCTCCAGATTCCGGACAGGATCAGGAGCGGGGGAGAGCCAGACCATACTTCTTGATCTTCTGATAGAGCGTGCTGCGGGGGATTCCCAAGCGCTGCGACGCTTCCGCCACGCGGCCGCCGAGCTCCTCGAGGACGTGGCTGATATGCCGCCTCTCGAGCTCTTCCAGCGTCATCGGCGCGCCGGGGGCCAGTCGCTCCAGCTCGTCCGCCCCCGGCCCTTCGAGGCGCAGGTCCCCGGCCTCGAGGACGTCGCGGCCCGACAGGAGCAGCGCTCGCTCGAGGACGTTGCGCAGCTCGCGCACGTTGCCCGGCCAGGAGTGGCGGACGAGCTTGGCCTCCGCCTCGGGCGCGAGGCGGATCCCCCGTCGTCCCAGGTCGGAGGCAAAGGAGTCGAGGAGCCCGCGGGCGAGGACGGGGATGTCCTCCGCCCGCTCGCGCAGGGTCGGGACGCGAAGGGGCAGGGTGGAGATTCGGTAGTAGAGGTCGCTTCGGAACGTCCGGTCGCGGGTGAGAGCCGAGAGGTCCTGGTGGGTGGCGGCGATCAGCTGGACGTCGACCTGCCGGTCGCGGACCTCTCCGAGGCGCCGGAATCTCTTCTCCTCGAGGACCTTGAGCACCTTGGGCTGGACCTGGGGGTCGAGGTCGCCGATCTCGTCGAGAAAGACGACTCCCCGATGGGCGACCTCGAGGAGACCCGGCTTGGTCGACACCGCCCCGGTGTAGGCGCCTTTCTCGTGCCCGAACAGCTCGGTCTCGAGGAACTCCCGCGAGAGCCCCGCGCAGTTCATGTCGACGAAGGGCTCGTCGGCGCGGGGGCCGTTGCGGTGGAGCCAGCGGGCGAGGACTCCCTTGCCGGTGCCGGTCTCGCCCTGAATGAGGATCGTGCTGCTCGAGGTGGCGACGCGACGGACCTGATCGGCCAGCTCGCGAATCGCCGCCGACGTCCCCACGAAGGGGTCGACGGCCTCTCGCGCCTGACGCGTGCGGCCCGCGATCTGGCGGCGCCTCTCGCGCTGGGTCTCGAGGAGCCGGCGCACGAGAACGAGCAGCGCGGGCAGCTCCACCGGCTTGGCCAGGAACTGGTCGGCACCCTCCTTGACCGCGCGCACCGCGAGGTCGATCGAGGCGTGGCCGGTGAGGACGACCACGGGAAGGGACGGATCGAGCTCCTTCAGGCGGGGGAGAAGATCGAGAGCGGTGCCGTCGGGGAGCATGTGGTCGAGGATGACGGCGTCGGGGTGTCCGTCGCGGACCCCGCGCTCGGCCGACGCGACGGAGTCGGCCTCGTCGACCTCGAGGCCTTCGCTCTCGAGGAAGTCACGCACCCCGAAGCGAATGCCCGGTTCGTCGTCCACGATGAGGATCTTCGCCAACTGCTCCTCTTTCCGGCTGGGGAGTATGGCACGAGAACCGCGGGCGCGTAGTGCGTCCCCGGCCGGAGGAGCCCGAAGGCGCCCTGAGACACCTCGCGAGCGTGATCCGCCCTCTGATGCCCTAGGCGACCCGCTGCATCTCCCCTACGAGCTCGGCGATCGCGGCCCGCGTCTCGCGGTGGGTGGCGGCGACGACCTCGGCCCGGGCTCCCTCGACGACCTGGCGATCGTGCGCGGGAAGCTCGGACAGGACCCGGCTCACCGCTCCCCGGCACGCCTCGAGCAGGTCGTCGTCGAGGTCGGGAGGTGTCCCGTCCCGCGGCGGGGGCTCCGGCCTCGCCCGATTGAAGCCGCTGCCTTCCATGGCGTCTCCTTTCGTCTCCTGGTGTCATTGCCCGTATGCAATGACACACAATGGCAGTGTAGACATGTCCCGCACCCATTGTCAATCCACGCTTGCAATGCCAGCAATGCAGACGTATACTCCGCCGGTCATGCCTGCCCAGACCACCACCCTGAGCTTCCGGGCCGAGAGGGAGCTCGTCGAGCGTCTCGAGACCCTCCTCGA
>Ga0326597_10009091_pt1 | contig 13354 bp, 9 predicted proteins | sample RVTome_12_FD_203789 | JGI IMG/M metagenome (GOLD analysis project Ga0326597, IMG submission 203789) | Soil microbial communities from uranium-contaminated site in the Upper Colorado River Basin, Wyoming, United States - RVT100D185 | ecosystem: Environmental > Terrestrial > Soil > Contaminated >... | reverse complement strand
GCCGGTCGGCGAGCGCAAGTGGGTAATGGTGATCGATCTCCGGAAGTGCAGCGGCTGCGACGCCTGCACGATCGCCTGCAAGGCCGAGAATCAACTTCCCCCAGGGGTCGTCTACCGACCGGTCGTGCAGGAGGAGGTCGGCACCTACCCGAACGTGCGAAGGCGTTTCCTGCCGCGCCCGTGCATGCAGTGCGAGAAGCCGCCGTGCACGCCGGTCTGTCCTGTCGGTGCGACGTGGCGCCGGACGGACGGTGTCATCGCGATCGACTACGACAAGTGCATCGGCTGCCGCTACTGCCTGACCGCCTGCCCGTACTCGGCGCGCACCACGGACAAGGGCGAGTTCTATACGGAGGAAACGCCTGCGGTGCAGCCCTACGAGGAGCAGGTCTCGCCCGAGTACGACGCCGGATTCCGGCGGTCGGACGGCGGCTCGCCGATCGGGAACGCGCGGAAGTGCCACTTCTGTCTGCACCGCCTGGAGGTGGGACAACTGCCCGCGTGCGTGACGAGCTGCATCGGCCATGCGACGTTCTTCGGTGACGCGAACGACCCGGACAGCCTCGTCGCCGAGCTCGTCGGTCGGCCCGAGGCCCGTCGTTTGAAGGAAGAGCTCGGAACCCAGCCCCGCGTCTACTACCTCACGTGAAGGAGGCCCGTTCGATGACCCACACGACACTGAAGCGCGCTCTGATCGGCGTATGGGCGGTCGCATTCGCGGCCGGTGTCGTCGGGGTGGTTTGGCGCCTCGTGTCCGAGGACGCCGACTTCGGGAGCTACATCCCGTGGGGCCTGTGGGTGGCTCTGTACGCCTGGTTCACCGGCGTCGCCGCCGGCGCGTACATGCTCTTCGCGACGGGCGAGGTGTTCCGCGTCGCGCGCCTTCGCCGCATCGGTCCGCCGGCACTCGTCATCTCCTTTGCATCGCTCCTGTCAGGCCTCGTCGTGGTCGGGCTCGATCTGGGCCACCTCGAGCGCTTCTGGCACGTGTATGTGTACGGCAATCCGTCGTCCCTCATGGCGTGGGAGATCTCCTTCTACACGGCCTTCGCCGTGCTGCTTCCCGTGACGCTCGTGCTCGCGTTTCGGAACGAGCTCGCCCGTTACAAGCCGTTCGCACGGCTCGCCGGCCCGGCCGGAGTCGACTCACCCTGGATCCGGCCGCTCGCCCTCGTCGGGGGTCTTCTCGCGCTCGCCGTCTCCGGGGCTACAGGCGCCCTGTTCGGGGTCGTTGGGTCGCGTCCCTACTGGCATACCGGGCTTCTTCCGCTCCTCTTCATCGCCGCGGCGCTCCTCACAGCTGCGGCCGTCCTCGCGGTCTTCGCGGCGCTGACCGCCGAAGATAGGGAGCGCCGCGATGAGGACCAGGTGACGTTCCTCGGCCGGGTGACGCTGGGCCTCCTCGCCGTGACCGTGCTCATCGAGTGGGCCGACGTGAGCATCGCCTGGACGCAGCACTTGCAGGCCGCGGGCGGGTGGGCCGCATGGGACCTCGTGCTGACCGGCCCGCGCTGGTGGGTCTTCTGGTTCGTGCACGTCGTCGCCGGTGTCCTGCTTCCCGCTCTGTTGCTCCTGCTCTGGCCGCGCCGGATCGTGGCGGTCGCCGCTGCCGCAGCGTTCATCGCCGTGACCTTGCTCTCCGTGCGGCTGAACGTCGTCATCCCCGGGCTCGCCGTGCCTCAGATCGAAGGATTGGACGAGGCGTACACGGGACCGGGGCTCACGTTCTCGTACACGCCTACGCTGCAGGAGTGGCTGGTCGCGGTCTTCGCCGGTGCCTTCTTCGTCGGCCTGGTCGGGCTCTGGTATCGCGTCGTGCCCCTGCGCATCGACGCGCCGACGCAGCCGGATGCCCTCCCGGCTGGCGCCGATCAGGCGGAGACGCGTGCGGAGTTTCTCGGCAAGGTCGGGATCGCCGGCGGAGCGCTCGTCGCCTCGCAGCTCCCGCTCGCGCTTCACGCTCTGGGTCAGCCGAGCAATGGGGCCAACGGTCCGCTCGGCACGACGCCGTACGAGCTCTCGAAGGCTCAGAACATCCTCTACTCGGTCTGCCAGCAGTGCAACACGCAGTGCGGGATCAAGGCGAAGGTCGTTGACGGCGTCCTCGTGAAGCTCGACGGCAACCCCTACTGCCCGTGGACGATGAAGCCGCCCGTGCCGTACGACACGCCGCTCACCCAGGTGGCTGCGGTGGACGGCTGGCTCTGCCCGAAGGGGCAAGCGGGCATCCAGACCGCGTACGATCCGTACCGCATTCGAAAGGTGCTGAAGCGCGACGGGCCGCGCGGAGCGGGCCGCTGGAAGACGATCCCCTTCGAGGAGGCCGTCTCCGAGATCGTGAAGGGCGGCGACCACTTCGGAGAGGGCCGTGTCCCGGGGCTCGAGGAGTCGTGGGTGCTGCGCGACTCTGACCTCGCCAAGGAGCTGGGCGAAGACGTGAAGGCGATCTGGGATGGCGAGCTCACGGTCGCAGAGTTCAAGAAGAAGCACGCCGACAATCTCGATGTGCTGATCGACCCCGACCACCCCGACCTCGGCCCGAAGAACAACCAGGTCGTGTTTGCGTGGGGACGCCTCAAAGGGGGTCGCGGCGAACTGCTGCGCAGGTTCATCCAGGAGAGCTTCGGCTCGACCAACGCCCACGGCCACACGACCGTCTGCCAGGGCTCGCTCTACTTCGCCGGCAAGGCGATGAGCGAGCAGTGGACGGACGGAAAGTGGCAGAAGGGCGTCAAGGCGTACTGGCAGGCCGACCTCGGAGGCGCGGAGTTCGTGATCTTCGTCGGAGCCTCGCCGTTCGAGGCGAACTACGGGCCGCCCTACCGCACGAGCCAGATCACCGACGGGCTCGTCGACGGCCGCCTGAAGATCGCCGTCGTCGACCCCCGGCTCTCGAAGACGGCCGCCAAGGCGTGGAAGTGGCTGCCGGCACGCCCCGGGTCGGAGGGAGCCCTCGCGCTGGCGATGATCCGCTGGATCATCGGCGAGAAACGCTACGACGAAGCCTTCCTCCGCAACGCGAACAAGGCGGCCGCCGAGGCGAACGGCGAGACGACATGGACGAACGCGACCTGGCTCGTCTACGCGGACGGCGAGAACGAGGGCAAGCTCGTCCGCGCGTCGGAGATCGGCCTCGGCGAGGTCGAGGAGAGGCTCGACGCCAAAGGAAAGCCGTACGAGTACGACCGCTTCGTCGTCCTGGTCGCGGGCAAGCCCGTCGCCGTCGACCCCGAGGACGAGGAGAAGTCGGTCGTCGGCGACCTGCTGGTCGACACGACCGTCAAAGGAGCTCGCGTCAAGAGCGGGTTCCGGCTGCTCGCCGAGTCCGCCTCGGCCAACACGATCGAACGGTGGGCCAAGATCACGGGTATCGACTCGGAGGACATCATCGAGCTCGCGCGCGAGTTCACGAGCCACGGCAAGAAGGCCGCGGCCGACATCCATCGCGGCGTCTCCCAGCACACGAACGGCTACTCGAACGTCATCGCGTGGAACACGCTGAACGCGCTCGTCGGCAACTACGACTGGAAGGGTGGGATGTCGAAGGCGACGACGTACAGCATCACCGCCGACAAGGACGGCGAGCCGATCGAGGGCATGCCGTTCTTCATCACCGACATGCATCCCGCGAAGCTCAAGCCGTTCGGCATCTCGAGCATCCGGCACGACGCCTCGTACGAGAAGTCGACGATCTTCGCCGACTATCCGGCAAAGCGTCCTTGGTACCCGGTCGCGAGCGACGTGTACCAGGAGATCATCCCGTCGATCGGTGACGCGTACCCGTACCCGATCAAAGCGCTGTTCATGTACATGGGCTCGCCGGTGTACGCGCTCCCGGGTGGGCACACGAACATCGAGATCCTGTCCGACCCGAAGAAGCTGCCGCTGTTCGTGACCAGCGACATCGTCGTCGGCGAGACCTCGATGTACTCCGACTACATCTTCCCCGACCTCACGTACCTCGAGCGGTGGGAGTTCGCCGGGTCACATCCCAACATCGTCGAGAAGGTGCAGCCGATCAGGCAGCCGGTGATCGCCCCGCTCACCGACAACGTGACGGTCTACGGCGAGGAGCAGCCGCTCTCGTTCGAGGCGATGCTGTTCGGGCTCGCCGAGAAACTCGAACTCCCGGGCTTCGGCCCTGACGGGCTCGAGCAGGGCAGGCCGCTGACCCGGCCGGAGGACCTCTACCTGCTGATGGCGGCGAACGTCGCGGCGGGGGACAAGGAGAACCCGGTCGAGCCGGTGTCCAAGGCCGACCTCGACCTCTTCCTTGCCGCCCGCACGCATCTGCCGAAGACCGTCTTCGACCACGACCGCTACCGGAAGACCGTCGGCGACGCCTGGTGGGCGCGGACGGTGACGGTGCTCTCGCGCGGCGGCCGCTTCGACGACGAGGGGTACGACGGCGAGATGCTGAAGAACGCCTACGGCAAGCAGCTCAACCTCTATCAGGAAAAAACCGCCAAGGCCGTCAACGCGATGACCGGCGAGCACTACCCGGGCGTCGCTGTGTACATCCCGGCCCCGCGTTCGTCGGTCGGCGATGACGTGGTCGACAAGGGGTTCCCGCTGCGCCTGATCACATTCCGTGAGATCTCCCACACGAAGTCGAGAACGGCCGCGAACTACTGGCTGCTCGACCTCCTGCCGGAGAACCATCTCCTGATCAGCTCCGCCGACGCACGCAATCTCGGGTTCTCGGACGGCGACTGGGCACGTCTCGTCTCGGCCACGAACTCGGACGGCGCGTGGCCGATCGGGAACGGCCAGACGTGGCCGATGGTCGGCAAGCTCAAGGTCATCGAAGGGCTGCGACCGGGCGTCGTCGCGTTCTCGCTGGGGCACGGCCACTGGGCCTACGGGGCGAGCGCCATCGTCATCGACGGCGACACCGTCAAGGGTGACCGCCGTCGAGCGGCCGGCTTCCATGGAAACGCAGCCATGCGGCTCGATCCGCACCTCAATAACACCTGCCTCGCGGACCTCACCGGTGGCAGTGCCGTCTTCTACGACACCTCCGTCAAGCTCGAGCGCGCCAGCGAGGAGGATGCTGCCGCGCCCTTGACGGTGTAGGAGCTCCACCTCCCGGAGCAGCCGGGGAGCGACCGCGGGGTCGCTCCCCGGCGATGAACCATTCCTACCGTCGCCTTGGTGACGCCCGGACGCTCGCGCTCATAGCGCACCCGCGGGTCGCGGCGAGTTCGGGGAAGCCGCGAGCAGCCCGCCCGCCGCAGCACTTGTCGACAGTCGAGGCGGGACGCCCGACGATCGTGGCGATCACCGCCGGACCCGCTCCCAGCTCTCGGCGCCAGTGCAGGATCTCCCGCTCCGCCTCGGGCGCGAGCCTACGCGGCTGCCGGATCGGTGTCCAGCGGCGATCGCCGAGCGCAGTCCAGCCGCCCTTCCGGAGCGACCCGACAGCCTGTAGCCGGTCGAGCTGGGCCTCCTTCGCGAGCTTGGTCTTGGTCGACCACAAGGCTCGCGGGAGGCCCGGACGCAATCAGTCGTCTCGCACGTGTGTGATTAGTCCAGCGATCCTCGAAAACCCTCCCGACCATGCAACAGTCTGTTGCTTGGGCTCGTTGCGCCGAGCGATGGTGCCAGGGCGACGAGGCTCGCGGCTGCGGCAGCAGCCGCTGCGATCCGCGCCGTTCTCACCAGTCGGGGCGGACAGACTTGAACTGTCGGCCTCCCGCTCCCAAAGCGGGCGCTCTACCAGGCTGAGCTACGCCCCGAGTCCGGACAGTGTAGGCCGATAGCCTGCTGGCCTATGGTCGACGCGCCCACGCTGCTATCAGAGGGGCGGCCTGACGATCGAACGAGGCTCGGCTACGCGATGGTTGCGACCGCTGCGACGCTCTTCGCCGTCAACGGCAGCGTCTCGAAGGTGGTCCTCGACTCGGGGCTCTCGTCGCTCGAGCTCGCTCAGATCCGCGCCACCTGCGCAGCGCTCGGCCTGCTCGCCTTTCTCGTGTTGTTCGCACGCGCGCGGCTGCGTGTCGGCCGCCGCGAGCTCCTGTTCCTGGCCGCGTTCGGAGTGGTCGGCGTGGCCATGGTGCAGTGGCTGTACTTCGTCGCTATTCACAACCTGCCTGTCGGCGTCGCGCTGCTCATCGAGTTCACAGCGCCGCTCTTCGTCGCGCTCTTCGCACGCTTCGTCTACAAGGAGCGGATCCGGCGACGCATCTGGGTTGCTGTGATCCTCTGCATAGCCGGCCTCGGAGTCGTCGTCGAGGTCTGGGCCGGTGTGGCGTTCAGCACGGTGGGAGTCACGGCCGCTCTGGGAGGCGCCTTCGGGCTCACGGCCTACCTCCTCATGGCTGAGCGGGAGCGACGCCATCGCGACCCCGTGTCGCTCTCGTTTTACGGCTTCCTCTTCGCGGCCGCCCTTTGGGCCGTCGTCCAGCCGCTTTGGGAGTTCCCCTGGAACGTCCTTGGCGACACCGTCTCCCTCCAGGGCAACCTTTCCGATCACTCCGCGCCGGTCTGGCTCATGGTCGGCTTCATCATCGTCGTCGGGACGATGATCACGTTCTCGCTGCTCACCGGAGCACTGCGGCACCTCAGCGCAACGCGCGCGTCCATCGTGGCGACGCTCGAGCCGGTCGTCGCGACGGTCGTCGCCTGGATCTGGCTCGAGGAGACGTTCGGACCGACGCAGCTGATAGGTGGCGCAATCGTCCTCGGGGGCATCTTCCTCGCGCAGTCCGCGCGCTGATCGACCTTGTGGCTCAGAGCCACAAGGTTCGGAGCGGTACCCTGTCCCGCGATGGTGACGCGCGTCCTCCTGGCATCGCCGCGCGGCTACTGCGCCGGCGTCGAGCGCGCCGTGGAGACAGTCGAGCTCGCACTCGAGCACTACGGCGCTCCGGTGTACGTGCGCAAGCAGATCGTTCACAACATCCACGTCGTTCGCGATCTCGAGGCGCGCGGGGCGATCTTCGTCGACGAGGAGACCGAGGTGCCCGAGGGCGGAACCGTGGTCTACTCGGCCCACGGAGTCGCGCCCGCGGTGTTCGACAACTCCGCGCGCCTGGGCCACAACGTCATCGACGCCGTCTGTCCGCTCGTGACGAAGGTGCACGTGCAGGCGCGTCGCTACGCAGATGAGGGCTATACCGTCGTGCTCATCGGCCACGAAGGGCACGAGGAGGTCGTGGGCACGATGGGAGAGGCGCCAGACGCGACCGTGCTCGTCCAGACCGTCGCCGAGGCCGAAGCGCTCGACCTCCCCGCGGACACCAAGCTCGCCTACGTGACGCAGACGACGCTCTCGGTCGACGAGACCGGCGAGATCATCACGACGCTCCGACGGCGCTTCCCGGCGATCCGCGCGCCGCGCAAGGAGGACATCTGCTACGCGACCTCCAACCGCCAGTGGGCCGTCAAGGAGATGCTTCCCGAGATCGACCGGCTTCTCGTCATCGGCTCGCGCAACTCGTCGAACTCGAACCGGCTCGTCGAGACCGCTCGCGCCGCGGGAACCAGCGCGTACCTGATCGACGACGAGACCGAGATCGACGAGGCGTGGCTCGACGGCGCTACGACCGTCGGGATCACGTCGGGTGCGTCAGCGCCCGAGAAGCTCGTCACGCGCGTCTGCGACTGGTTTCGCGCCCGCGGCGTGAACGACATCGAGCCGTATCGGCTCGTCGAGGAAGACGTGACGTTCCGCCTGCCGGTGGAGCTTCGCCGCGAGCTGGAACTTGCTGCAAAGAGCTAGCGTCCGCTGGGCGTTCTTGCTCGTTGTCGGCGGAGCGCTCGGTTTTGGACTGAGCTACCTTGGGAGGCGGGAGGCCGAAGGCCCGGCGCCGACTCCTATCCTGGTCACGACGACGGTCATCCCCGAGGGCACTCCGGGGTACTCATCGAACGTAGGCGAGACGCGCGCGGCGCTTCTCGATGCCGCTGAGAACGGAGCCTACGAGGCGCTCCGGCCGCTCATTCCGGAGTCGGGCTTCGAGTACACGTTCGGCGGGCCAGTCGAAGGCGGCCCGATTGCATACTGGCACGAGCTCGAGGGTACGACCGGACAGCGGCCACTCGAGACACTCGCCGCCATCCTGCGGATGCCGTACACGCTTTCCCGCGGCTACTACGTCTGGCCCTTTGCCTACGACGTCGCAAGCGTCGACGACCTCTCTCCCCACGAGCGCAAGCTGCTCGCACCGCTCGGCCCCCTTAACCGGCTGTTCGTCGAGGGAACGGGCTACCTCGGATGGCGAGCCGGAATCGCGCCCGACGGCACGTGGGTGTTCTTCGTCGCCGGCGACTAATCCCCAAGCTCAGCGCCGAAGCAGCGCGCGAAGGTCGTCGAGGAGGCCCGCCCGGCTCGGCCGAGGCGTGAGGTACGCCGCGAGCTTTGCGGCCTCTTCGTCATCGAGCGTCACCGCGGCTCGCGCCGTGCCGCTCTCGTCCCAGACACTGAAGCGGACACGTTGCTCGGGGAGATATCGGGATACGCGCAACGCCTTTCTTGCGTCGGCGTCAGCACCCATGAAGAACTCGACAAGCTTGCGCCGCAGTGGCGCCGCACACCAGGGGCAGTAGCGAAACTCGGACGCGAGCTCTTGTCGACAGCTCCGACACTGCGTCATGACCGGAGAATACGACGGCGTACGCCATCAGACCAGATTGCGTACGGCCTTGTGGCTCAGAGCCACAAAGTGTGTAGGCGCTTGTGGCTCTGAGCCACAAAGTGCGAAAGGTCAGGCTTTCTCGATCCCTACCTCGGCCCCGGGGCCCGCCTCGACCGAGAGCGCGAGCGTCTCGCGAGCGATCCAATCGGAGTGCTCGAGCAGGCCGGCGTCCGACTCGGGGATCGCCAGGCGAATGCGGTCGGTGAGCTCGAGCCCCGCTTCTTTGCGCATCGTGTTCACCCTGTGGATCAGGTCGTAGACGCGGCCCTCCTGTTCGAGCGACTCGTCGAGGTGGAGATCGAGCGCGACCGTAACGCCGTCTGACCCAGCCACCGCCCAGCCCTCCTTGCCCTGGCGCTCGACGAGCACCTCATCGGCGGAGAGGTCTTGCCCCGCGGCGCGGAAGCCGCCACCGGGGAGCTCCTCGAACTCGCCCGCCTCGAGCGCTGCCCGAACAACGCCGAGCTCGCGGCCGAGCCTGGGGCCGAGCAGAGGAAGATTCGGCTTGACGCGGAGCTCGCTCGCGTCGACCTCGCCGAAGACGACCTCCTTCACGCGCAGCTCGTCGGCGATCTCCGTTGCGTGGCCTGCGGCTCCGTCGGCGCCCTCCACGACGAGTCGCGCGAGCGGCTGGCGCAGCTTGAGCCCGGACGTCGACCGGGCCTGGTGCGCAAGCTTGACGACTCGTCGCACATCCCCGATCTCCGTGAGCAGATCGCGATCGGGCGCAGCGGTCTGCGGCCAGCCCGCGAGGAAGACCGACTCCGGGGCCTCATCGCACGGCGCGGTCAGCTCACGCCAGAGATGGTCCGCGAGGAAGGGCATCAACGGTGAGACGACGCGGAACCCCTGGACGAGCGCGTACCACAGTACCCTGAACGCCGTCTGGTCGCCCTCCCAACCCCCGGCACGCCCGTAGAAGCGGCGTCGCGAGCGCCGGATGTACCAGTTCGAGACGTCCTCGACGAACTCTTCGAATGCGCGAACGGCATCGACCGTCAGCCAGCTCTCGTACGCGGTCGTGGCGTTCTCGATGAGAGCGGCCGTCCGCGCGAGGAGCCAGCGGTCGAGGGGCTGGAGCTCGCCGGCGGGACCGCTTGCCAGCTCGTCCCACTCGGGGCGCCAGCCCTCGATGTTCGCGTAGTCGACCAGGAACTTGCATGAGTTCCAGAGCGTGAGCAGCTTGCGCTGGATCTCACGTGCGGGCCCGAAGCCGAAGAGCAGGTTTTGGCTCGGCGGCTGAGCGCAGTACTGCCACCGCATGACGTCCGCGCCCATGCGGTCGAGCGCATCGTTGACCTCGATCGCGTTCCCCCACGAGCGGTGCATCTCGCGGCCCGTCTCGTCGAGGAGCTTCTCGTACGTGAGGACCCGCCGATACGGAGAGCGGCCGACGAGTGTGACTGACATGAACGAGATCGAGTAGAACCAGAGCCGGATCTGCTCGCGCATCTCCGAGATCCAGTCGGCCGGGAACCACTGCTCCCAGTACGCATGGTCAGGAAGATCGGCCTGCGTCAACCCCTTCGCTGCGCCCGTCCCGTTCCCGCCGGGAACGTACTCGGAGCTCTGCCAGCCCAGCGTCGACAGCGGAACGATGCCCGCGTCGAGCCAGGCGTCGCCGACCTCGGGAATGCGGCGCACCGCCTCGTCACACGCCTCGCAACGGATGAGGACCTCGTCGATCCACGGCCTGTGCAACTCCTGGAGCTGCTCGAGGCCGCTGACCGCCCGTCCTTCGAGCTCCGCGCGCGATCCGATGACGTTCAGATGCCCGCACGTGCAGGGGTAGAACGGCAGCGGCAGGCCGAAGTAGCGCTTGCGCGAGATGTTCCAGTCGCCCATGTTGCGAAGCCAGTCGTCCATCCGCTTGGAGTAGAACTCCGGCGTCCATTCGACGGTCGCATTCGCGTCGAGCATCGGCTGGCGGATCTCGTCGGCGGAGATGAACCAGTCGTCAACGACACGGAAGACGAGCGGCGTGCCGCAACGCCAGCAGGTCGGGTAGCGGTGGACGATCCGGCCGGCCGAGAGGAGCAGGCCGCGCTGCTCGAGGTCGTCGATGACCGGCTGCGCAACCTCATCGCTGGACATCCCGTCGAACCCGAATCCCGACAGCATGCGCCCGGCCTCGTCGAGAGGCGCGAGCACCGGGAGGTCGTGGATACGCGAGAGCTCGAAGTCTTCGGCGCCCGCCCCGGGTGCGATGTGGACGACTCCCGTCCCCTCGTCCAGCGACACGTCGTCCCACGGGATGACCCGATGCATGACGCCTTCCTGCGCGGGTAGATGGTCGAAAGGACCCACATATTCGAGGCCCACGAGCTCCGTGCCGAGAGCTGTACGCACGAAGGTCGTGTCGGGCTTGAGAGCGACCGACCACCACTCGCCGCTATCGGTGAGGCCGTACTCCGCGGACGGATTTACCGCGGCGGCGACGTTCGCCGGCAACGTCCACGGCGTCGTCGTCCACACCGCGAGACTCTCCGATTCACGGCTCTTGAGCGGGAAGCGCACGAAGAGCGAGGGATGCTCGAGCTCGCGGTACTCGCCCGAGAAGACCTCGTGCTGCGAGATGGAGGTGCCGCAGCGCGGGCACCACACCGTCGAGCGATGCCCCTGGTAGAGCCATCCGCGCCTCTTGACCTCCGCGAGGAAGCGCCAGATGTATTCGATGTTCGTATCCGAGAAGGTGTAGTAGTCCGCGTCCCAGTCCATCCACATGCCGAGGCGCTTCGACCGTTCCGTGATCACCTCGGAGAAGTGGGCGACGCGCTCCTTGCAGCGCGCCGCGAACTCGGCCAGGCCGTACTCCTCGATCTCCCTCTTCGAGTTGAGCCCGAGCGACTTCTCGACCTCGACCTCGACCCAGAGTCCCTGGCAGTCGAACCCGTTCTGGTAGCGCTGGTGGAACCCCTGTAACGCTTTGTAGCGCTGGAAGACATCCTTGAGTGTGCGTCCCCAGGCGTGATGGACACCCATCGGGTTGTTCGCGGTGATCGGGCCGTCGACGAAGCTGAACCTCGGCCCGCCGCGGTTCTGCTCGCGCAGCTTCTCGAACGTCCCCTCGCGCTCCCAGGTCTCGAGGATCTCGAGCTCGAGCGCGTTATGGTCGGGCTTGTCCGGAAGCGGTGTGAAGATCTGCGCCACGCCCGGTCAGTCTAGGGAAGGGTTTCGGCGGTTCCGGCGTTCACCCGTAAGCATTCCTCATACCACGCAGAAAGGATCGAAACACCTACATGGCAATCAACGTGACAGAGGCGACCTTCGAGCAGGAAGTGCTGAAGAGTGAGACGCCGGTGATCGTGGACTTCTGGGCCGAGTGGTGCGGCCCGTGCCACGCCGTCGCGCCGGTGCTCGAGAAGATCGCCGAGGAGCGGGGAGACGAGATCAAGCTCGTCAAGGTCAACATCGACGAGGAGCAAGGCCTTTCGATCAAGTACGGAGTCATGTCGATTCCGACGATGATCCTCTTCAAAGGGGGCGAGCCGGCCGCCGCAGCAGTGGGTGCGCAGCCGAAGTCGGCCCTTGAGCGCTCGCTGGGTCTCGCCGCGTAACTCGCCGACGGGACTTCCGTCGGAGCGAGTAACCTGATAGGAAGCTCTTTCCAGCAATTTCGTTTCGAAGCTTCCCCCTCCCCCTCCCCTACTGAAGGGCCAGTTCGCTGGCCCTTCAGTGCGTTCAGGGGTCGGCAGGAGACGCCCGAGAACGCAGACACGGACCGAGCCAGCGGGTAGAGACGCGAGCCGGTCAGAACACCCACGCGGGTAGCGTACGGCCGTGTCTCCCCGACACGTACCTGCATCGGTGACGGAGCTCGCTCGAGTCGGGCTCTTCGCGGAGCTCCCCGGGGAGGTGCTGACGAAGCTGGCCGATCGCATGCAGCGCGAGGAGGTCGCTGCAGGCACCGTCGTCATTCGAGAAGGCGACCCCGGCGATCGCTTCTACGTGCTGCTGTCGGGAGTCGCCGGTGTCTCCCAGACGTCGATCGGCGACCGGCGCATCCTGCGCGCAGGAGAGTTCTTCGGCGAAGTCGCGCTGACGATGCGCGTCTCCCGCACGGCAACCGTGACAGCGATGACACCATGTCTGATGGCGAGCTGCGACGCCGCCACCTTCGACGAGCTCGTTCGACCGCTCTTCGCCGACGACGGTGACGAGCCCACAGCGGCGTGACCCAACCGCGCCGAGCGCTCCGCGCCTTGTAACAGACTGTTACTTGGCTGATTCGAGCTCTTCGAGGACGGCGTCGGAAAGGCGCGGCCAGGCCTCCTTCGCCCACTCGCTGAACTCGCGCGTCGTCAGCGCCGCACACACCACGCCTACCTCGGGATCGACCCAGAGGAACGTCCCGGAGCCCCCGAAGTGGCCGAACGCACGTGGCGATGCCCGCGAGCCCATCCAGGTCGGCACCGCCGTGTTGAGCTGCACGCCGAGACCCCAGTCGAGCGGGTCGAAACGGCCGTGATCCGGGAGGACTCCCGCGAGCCCGGGGAACTGGACGCTTGTCATCTCGTCGAGCGTCTCGGGCGCGACGAGCGTGGGGCGCAGAAGCTCGCGCGCGAGCGAGAGCACGTCCGCCAGAGAGGCGTGCATCCCCGAACCCGGGTCACCGCGGGGGTCGAGACCGATCTCGAGTGGAGCGCAGATGGCCGCGGCGACGTAGTCCACGAACCCCATCTCGGCACGAGCGGCGAGGTGATCGGCCAGAA
>Ga0326597_10009090_pt1 | contig 13354 bp, 12 predicted proteins | sample RVTome_12_FD_203789 | JGI IMG/M metagenome (GOLD analysis project Ga0326597, IMG submission 203789) | Soil microbial communities from uranium-contaminated site in the Upper Colorado River Basin, Wyoming, United States - RVT100D185 | ecosystem: Environmental > Terrestrial > Soil > Contaminated >... | reverse complement strand
TCGGAGTCGGCGGTGAGATGCGACCCGACTGCGCTCAGGACAAGAGGGCTGCGCACCATGCCGGACACCGAAGACGCCTCCCCCATGATCTTGGTCAGCACCTCCCGCTGGCGGGCGGCGCGGGCTATGTCACCACCCCCCTGGGGAACCCATGCCCCGTCGCGGAGCTCCTCGTAGCTTCGGGACCGGGCATAGGCGAGAGCCGTGGCTCCATCGACCGTGTGGGTCCCGGCCTCCACGTTGAGCCCCGACTTGGCGTCACGGGCGGCGTAGGGGAAGTCGAGCTCGATGCCGCCCAGGGCGTCGACGATCCCTGCGAATCCGCCGAACTCGACCTCGAGATAGTGGTTTGCCCGGATCCCGGTGGCGTTGGCAACCGTTTCCACGAGGAGATCGGGCCCGCCGAAGGCGTAGGCGGCATTGACCTTGTTCACACCCTGTCCGGGTATCTCGACCCTGAGGTCCCGGGGGATCGACAGCAACTGACGACGACCGTCGACCACCTGGGCCAGGATGATCACGTCGGCCCGTGCGCCGCCGAAGTCACCGAAGTTCCCCTGATCGAGGTCGTCGGGGAGGTTCTCCCGGTTGTCGCTGCCCACGATGAGATAGACGCCTTCGCCCTCGGCGAGGGAGGGGACCGGCCCGGCGTCCCCCATCTGGAAGTCGGTCAGCACCGCCATCGCCAGAAATGCCGCGATCGCCAACACCAGGATCAGCAGAATTCGGATGGTCCATCGCTGCCCGCGGCTGAACCGGCGACCTCGGGCGGGTGGTCGTGCGGACCGGGACGGGGCTTGGATGGTCGGGTCGTGACTCATGAGACGTGGCACCCATCGGTGCCGGAGAAGACGGTAAACCTGAATCGAGCGCTAATCGCGCCATACGGGGCTCATCCCCCTTCAAACCATCCCGCCTGCCCCGTACCTTCGCCACCATGTACGCAGCGGCCACTTCGGTGGCGCTCGTCGGGGGAGAGGCGCGGCCGGTTCGCGTCGAGGCCCACGTCGGGCGTCAGAGCGAGGCCTTCAAGCTGTCGGGTCTCCCCGACACCGCGGTCCGGGAGGCCAAGGATCGGGTGCGGGCAGCCGTAGCCTCGGCCGGGATACGGTTCCCCAACCGAACCGTCACCGTCAACCTGGCTCCGGCCGATCTGCCCAAGGCAGGCACCGACTACGACCTGCCGATAGCGCTTGGCATCCTGGCCGCCAGCCGCGAGATCCCTGATCTGCGACAGGCGGTGGTGGTCGGCGAGCTCGCCCTGGACGGCGAAGTGAGGCCAGGCTCCAACGCCTTCGGAGCCGGGGTGCTCAGTGCCCGGGAGAAGGTCCCCTGTGTGGTCGCCTCGGCCGTTGCCGGCGAGGCGGCCTCCATTCCGGGCTCACGGGCCTACGGGGTGGCCAGTCTCGCCGCCGCAGTGGACCTGCTCCGTGGCGGGCTGGAGAACGTCGAGCCGGCCCGGCCCGGCCCGGCCATGGCGGGTGCGGCGGCGCCTGACCTGTCCGACATCAGAGGCCAGGCGATGGCGCGGCGTGCCCTCGAGGTGGCGGCGGCCGGCGGTCATCATCTCCTGTTCCACGGCCCGCCCGGCTCAGGGAAGACGATGCTGGCCCGCCGCATCGTCGGGATCCTCCCCCCACTGTCGATCCCCGAGGCAGTGGAGACGGCGATGCTCTGGGCCGCCGCCGGACGTCGCCGCGGTCTCGACACCACTCCTCCATTTCGGTCGCCGCATCACACTGCGTCGAAGGCCGCCCTGGTCGGCGGAGGTAGTGGCAACCCTGTGCCTGGCGAGGCCTCCCTCGCTCATCGCGGCGTGCTTTTCCTCGACGAGCTGGCCGAGTTCCCCCGAGGTCATCTCGACACGTTGCGCCAGCCGCTGGAGGAAGGTGTCGTGTCCGTGGCTCGACGGGGGATGTCCATCGACTTCGCGGCATCGTTTCAACTGTTGGCTGCCACCAACCCGTGTCCCTGTGGGTTCTACGGTGACAGGAGGCGTCCTTGTGACTGTCGTCCCGCCATCAGGGGTCGATACCGGGCCCGCATCTCAGGGCCCCTGCTCGACCGGTTCGACCTCATCGTCCATGTCGGCCGGGTGGAGGCAGGCGAGTACTCCGGGCCGGAAGGTGAGGCCACCGCTCAAGTGTCACCCCGGGTCGAGCGGGCCAGGGAGGCACAACTGAAGCGGGGTCAGGTGAATCGCTATCTCGTCCCGACCCGCGACTCGCAAGAGTCGGAGGCCGCCCAACGTCTGGTGGCGACGGCGGTGGGCAGTGCAGTCCTCACCGCACGGGGGGCGGATCGGGTGCGCCGGGTGGCGCGAACCATCGCCGATCTCGAGGATTCGGCCCAGGTGGAAGAGCAACACATGGCGGAGGCGATCGGTCTTCGCGGAGAGTGGCGGGATGAGTGAACAACGTCTGGTCGGTCCGGATGCCGGCGATTACCCGGTCGGGCTGCTCGACCTGGAGGATCCTCCACCGCTGTACGTCAGAGGGGAGACAACCGCGGCGCCGGCGGTAGCGGTGGTCGGGACGAGGAGATGCACTCGATACGGGATGACCCTGGCCGGGGCGTTCGGGTCGGCCCTGTCCGACGCCGGCTGGACGACGGTGAGCGGTCTGGCCCGGGGCATCGACGCCGCCGCCCATCGTGGCACGCTCCGGGGTGAGGGTGACGCGGTCGCAGTGCTGGGCTCGGGTGTTGACGTTATCTATCCCGCCGAGAACGCCGATCTCTACCACGCGATCCTCGACGGACGCGGGGCGGTGATGTCCGAGTACCCACCAGGGACCCTTCCCGATCGATGGCGCTTCCCGGCCCGGAATCGGATCATCGCCGCCATCGCCTCTGCCGTGGTCGTTGTCGAGGCCGGGGAGAAGGGTGGGGCTTTGATCACCGCCCGTCTGGCCGCTGAGCTGGGTCGGCCGGTGTTGGTCGTGCCCGGCGACGTCGATCGGCCCGCTTCGATGGGATGTAACCGCCTCATCCGCGACGGGGCCCACCCCGTCCTTGGCGTCGACGACCTCATCGCCGAGCTGGAGCTGATCCTGGGTGCGCCACCCCGCCCAGCCGGCAGGGTCGGGGATGGGATCCCGCCGACAGGTGTGGCGATCGACGATCTCCCCGTGCTTTGGGGCTGTTCCCCGGCCGATGCTTTGGCCCGGCTGGCCCGGATGGAGATTGCCGGAGAGGTCCGGCGGACCGGTGACGTCGTGGTGCCGATCTAGGTCGGGTGAACTGAACGCTCCGGAGCGGGTGCCGGGAACCGGGACGCGATGCCAATAGCATCCTCGAGGTGAGTCTTCCCCAAACGCCGGCGTGGGCGGCAGAACCGGTCGGTGACTTCCTGGGACGGATGCGTGACCAGCGGGAGCTGTCGCCGCACACCATCGACGCCTACCGCCGCGACCTAGCCCAGTTCTTCGCCTATTGCGACGAGGATGGGATCGGCTCCATCCAGGCCGTCGAGCGTCAACAGGCGCGACGTTATTTGGCTTATCTCTCCGCAAGGGGCTATTCCAAGCGCTCGATGACGAGGAAGGCGTCGGCGGTTCGCTCCTTCTACAACGACGCCGGCCGGCGCGGCTCGGCCTCGGTCAACCCTTTCGAGGGCGTCTCCCGGCCCAGGTTGGACAAACCGCTTCCCCATGCCCTGGCTACCAGGACGGTGATCCACGCCATCGAGACCATCGATCCCAGCACGGCGGAAGGTCTGCGGGACCGGGCGCTGGTCGACGCCCTGTACTCCACCGGTCTGCGCGTCTCTGAGCTGGCATCCCTCACGGTCGATGACGTCGGCACTGATATGGTCACCGTCGTGGGAAAAGGCCGGAAGACACGTCGTGTCCCGATCGGACGGCCCGCCCAGGAGTCGATCCGCCGCTACCTGAGTCGGGGCAGGCCCAGGCTGGCCGGATCCGGGGCGGGGAGCGCTCTTTGGGTCGGGGTCAGAGGCGGTCCGCTCGGCACCCGGGGCATTCGCTCCGTCGTTCGCAAGCATGTCGCGACCTTTCCCCATGCCCTTCGTCACAGCTTTGCCACGCACCTCCTCGAAGGGGGGGCCGACCTGCGCACGGTGCAGGACCTACTCGGACATACCGACCTGGCGACGACCCAGATCTACACTGCCGTGACCCGCCAACACCTGAGAGGCACTTATGACCGGAGCCACCCAAGGGCCTGAGACCAACCAGGTCGATGCCCTGTGGGAGCGCTTCAAGGCGTCGGCCGACGACAACGCCCGTGATCGGCTGATTCTCCACTACTCGCCTCTGGTCAAGTACGTGGCGGGTCGGGTCGGGGCCGGGCTGCCCCGGTCGGTCGACCAGAACGACCTGGCCAGCTACGGGCTCTTCGGCCTCATCGACGCCATCGACAAGTTCGAGTTGGAGCGGGGGTTCAAGTTCGAGACCTACGCCATCAACCGGATCAAAGGGGCGATTCTCGACGAGCTGCGGGCGCTGGATTGGGTTCCCCGCTCGGTGCGCTCCCGGGCACGCCAGATCGAGACCGCGATCGCCGAGTTGGAGCACAGCCTGCAGCGGGCGCCAACCGACCAGGAGCTGGCGGAAACCCTGGAGATGGACGTCGAGGACCTGCAGAACGCCCTGGCCGAGATCGGCCGGTCGGGAATCGCCGCACTCGACGAGTTCGTCGGGGCCGACTCTTCGACATCGGTCGGGGACATGCTGGCCGATCCCGCCGGCGTCTCTCCTGAGACGGTGTTCCAGGCCGAGGAGACCAGACACGGCCTGGTAGATGCCATCAACCGTCTTCCGCAACGGGAGCGACTGGTGGTGACCCTCTACTACTACGAGGGCATGACCCTGGCCGAGATCGGGGATGTGCTCGGTGTGACCGAGTCGAGGGTGTGCCAGATCCACGCCAAGACGATGATGTCCCTGCGCAACCGTCTCGGCGAGCCCTCCTGGGGCTGAGCACTCCGGTGGGCGAGCCGGTTCGTCACCGGCCCCCGTCCCCAGCGAGGATTACCCAAAGTGCGGTCCCGACCCGTACAATCCGGTCAATCACGCACGCTTGTTAACCCCTCACTGGTCGGGCGCGTCCCGAAAGAGGGTCACTCGAGTTCTCGAGTGGGTTCTGCCGGCAAGCGGAGGAACAACCAGAAAGGAATAGTTGTGGCTGCAGTCACAATGAAGCAACTCTTGGAGGCGGGTGTCCACTTCGGGCATCAGACCCGGCGATGGAACCCCAAGATGCGACCCTTCATCTTCGGGGAGCGCAACGGGATCCACATCATCGATCTCCGTCAGACGGTGGACCAGATCGCCGAAGCCACCAATTACGTCAAGGACCTCACCGCAAACGGGGGGACCGTCCTCTTTGTCGGGACCAAGAAGCAGGCCCAATCGGCCGTGGCCGAGCACGCCACCCGCTCCAGCATGCCGTTCGTCAACTATCGCTGGCTGGGCGGGATGCTGACCAACTTCCAGACGATCCAGAAGCGCATCTTCTACATGCGTGAGCTGCGCCGGCTCGAGGCGAGCGGCGAGATCAATGCCCTCCCCAAGAAGGAGCGTCTCAAGCTGCGACGTGAGCTGGCCAAATTGGAGCAGAACCTGGGCGGTGTGGTTGACCTGCAGAAGACCCCGGACGCGGTGTTCATAGTGGACGTCAACACCGAGACGACTGCCGTCACCGAGGCTGCCCGTCTCGGTCTGCCGGTGATCGCGCTGGTCGACTCGAACAGCGATCCCGATCTGGTCGACTACGTGATTGCCGGCAATGACGACGCCATCCGCGCCGCCGACCTGGTGGCCGGCGCCATCGCAGATGCAGCCATTGAGGGCCGGCGTCTGGCCACCGGCAAAGCGGCCAAAGGCGACGACGGGGGCGAGGCCGACTCCGGCGAGGAGGCCGCCGCCGTCGGCAATGACGAGCACGAGACCGACGACATCGTTCCCGACTTCGAGCAGGAGCCGCCCCAGTCCCAGGACGCGACTGATACCGGCAGCACCGAGTCGGAGACCGTCGGTGGCTGACTTCAGCGCCAAGGACGTCCAGAAGCTGAGACAGGAAGCGGGCGTGGGGATGATGGACGCCAAACAGGCGCTCACCGACGCCGAGGGCGATTTGGAGAGGGCCTTCGAGCTGCTCCGGGAGCGCGGTCAGGCCAAGATGGCGAAACGGGCCGATCGTGAGGCCAATCAGGGCGCCATCGGCAACTACGTCCACGTCCAAAACGATCGCCCGGTGATGGGCGTCCTCGTCGAGCTTGTGTGCGAGACCGACTTCGTTGCCAAGAGCGACGAGTTCCGCCAGGTCGCAGACGACATCGCCATGCACGCCGGCTGGGGGCGTCCCATCTGGGTCACCCGCGACCAGGTGGATGAAGATGCCCTGGCCAAGGAACGAGAGCTCATCGCACGTCAGGCGGTCGCCGAGGGCAAGCCTGAGAACGTCATCGACAGGATCGTCGAGGGCAGGATCCAGGCATGGTTCGCCGAGAACGTCCTCTATGACCAGAAATTCGTGAACTCGGACAAGTTCGACGGCACCGTGGGCGACATGGTGGCCCAGCTCGCGTCCAAGATGGGCGAGAACATCTCGGTGCGCAGGGTGTCACGTGTCGCCGTCGGCGAGTAGGAGGCAGATGTGTCCCAACCTCCGATGAGAAGGGTGCTGCTCAAGCTGTCGGGCGAGGCCTTCGCCGACCCGGTGATCGGCTATGGCATCGACCCTCAGACCGTCGTCCGTGTCGCCGAGGAGATCGCCGAGGCTCATGCCGGTGGGGTCCAGATCGCGGTGGTCGTCGGCGGCGGGAACATCTTCCGGGGCGTCTCTCAGGCCGCCAAGGGGATGGATCCGGCCTCGGCCGACTACATGGGGATGCTGGCCACGGTGATCAACGCCCTGGCGCTCCGTGACGCCCTGGAGAAGGCCGGTGTGCCCACCCGGGTTCAGAGCGCCATCACCATGCAGGAGCTCGCCGAGCCCTACATCCGGCTCAGGGCCATCCGTCATCTCGAGAAGGGGCGCGTGGTCATATTCGCCGCCGGCACCGGGAACCCGTTCTTCACCACTGACACAACAGCCGCCCTGCGGGCTGTCGAGATCGGCGCCGACGCACTGCTGAAAGCGAGCAAGGTGGACGGCATCTACGACTCGGACCCGAAGTCCAACAGCGACGCCAGCCGTCTCGAAGAGCTGTCCTACATGGACTTCATCTCCGGGGAGCTCAGGGTCATGGACACCACCGCCGTTACGATGTGCAAGGAGCACGGTGTGCCGATTGTCGTGTTCGACATGCTCGCGCCTGGCAACATCGTCAAAGCGGTGAGCGGCGAGAAGATCGGCACCGTGATTCACTGACGAGGAGAGAAGAGTGATCAGCGACCTCTTGACCGAGGCTGAGCACAAGATGGAGCAGGCCACCGAGCACGTGGCCTCCGAGTTCTCCACCGTCCGCACCGGGCGGGCCAACCCCCAACTCCTGCAACGGATAACAGTGGAGTACTACGGATCGCCGACCCCCCTTCAGCAGCTGGCCTCGATCTCGGTGCCCGAGCCGAGGCTGCTGGTGGTCAACCCCTTCGACAAGTCGACGGTGAACGACATCGAGAGGGCGCTTCACACCTCCGACCTGAGCCTCAACCCCTCCAATGACGGCAATGTGATCCGCATCGCCTTCCCGCCGCTCACCGAGGAGCGGCGCAAGGACCTGATCAAGGTGGTGAGGAACATGGCCGAGGAGGGTCGGGTCGCAGTGCGGAACATCCGCCGCCATTCGAAGGCGGACATGGAGGCGATGCATGGCGAGATCTCCGACGACGACATCCGTCGTGGTGAGGACGAGCTGCAGAAGCTGACCGATCGATTCGTGGAGAGGATCGACCAGATCCTCGGCAACAAGGAAGGCGAGCTCCTAGAGGTCTGATTTGGACGAGCAGACACCTGACGACGAGAAGAGTGTCGGACGTCCCGGGGATGGCCCGGACAACGATGACGCCGAGGTGTTCACCCTCCCTCTGCTCTCGGGTGGAGAAGATGAGGACGGCGACGAGCCGGCGAGCGACCCAACCGACGATGACACCGACCCGGTGGATCCCGACGACTACGAGGCGATGAGCTTCCCCCGGAGTCTGGACGACTACGAGGCGGACCAGTACACCGGATCCACCACCCACGAGTACCAGGGGCTGGCCGAAGAGGTGAGTCGCGCTGCCGGTGAGGAGTGGGAGCAGCAAGCCGTGGCGGCCACCGTCCCCGGAGTGGACAGCGGCCTGGTCGGGTTCGATGACGTGACCGGCTCCCGGGGCGGCAGCGAGGAGGACTACGAAGCCTCGGAGCAGGCAGCGGCCAGTGACCTGGCGATGAGGGTGGCCTCTGCGCTGGTGGTCTTCGGCATGTTCCTGGGCAGCCTCTTGCTCGGAGGTTGGTGGTTCTCCGGCTTCGTGATCCTGGTGATGGTCGTTGCGGCCGGCGAGTTCTACGCCACCGTCCGCTCGGACGAGAGCCGTCCGCTCGCGTTGTTCGGGTTGCTCGGCTTGGTGTTCATCGGTCTGGGCGCCCATTTGTCGGGCCCTGTGTCCATCGGGGGATGGGCGGCTGCCTTCGGCGTCGCCACCGTGTTGTATCTCGCCCTCTCGCCCAGGCGGAAACCCCTGGAGGATGCCGCGGTCACCATCGCCGGCATGGTTTGGGTTGGATTGCTCTCTTTCGCCATCCTGATCTCTCTCGGGCCACGCCCTGTGGCTTACATTCTCTTCGTGGTGCTCCTGGTCGCGGCCAACGACACCGGCGCCTTCTTCATAGGACGTGCCTTCGGCCGACGCCAGCTTTCCCCGATAATCTCGCCGACGAAGACATGGGAAGGTTTGGTCGGTGGTCTCATCGTGGGGCTGGTCGTTGCCTCCATCCTCACCACCTTCCCCGCCTGGGAGCAGATCGGCATCGCCAAAGGCCTGGTAGCAGGGGCCCTGGTTGGCGTCGTAACCCCCATTGGCGACGCAGTCGAGTCGATGGTCAAGCGGTCGCTTCGGGTCAAGGACATGGGGTCGGTCCTCCCCGGCCATGGGGGGATGCTCGACCGGATCGACGGATTCCTGCTTGCGGTCCCCGTCATCTACTTCCTGTTCCGCGGTTTCGGGCTGCTGTGACCCGAAAGGTGGTCGTTCTCGGGGCGACCGGGTCCATTGGATCCCAGACAATCGAGGTGGCGTCCGCACTCGGGCTCGAGATAGTTGCGCTCGCCGCCAGATCGCCATCGGCCAAGCTCGCTGCCCTATCCGCCGAGCACCCGTCGGCGCGGGTCATCGCAGCCGGGGGGTCATCCAATGAGAGGCAGGCTTTCGAGAGAATGGTGGGGCGGCCGGTCGAGTTCGACACCGATGCCGTGATCGATGCGGCCCGGACTCCCGATACGGTCGTCGTCAACGGGATCGTAGGGGCGGCCGGTCTCCGGGCGACGATCGCCGCGTTGGAGAGCGGCAACCGGGTCGCCCTGGCCAACAAGGAGAGTCTCGTCGCCGGGGGACCGGTCGTGAAGCGGGCCCTGTCCACGCACGGCGGCGAGTTGATCCCCGTCGACAGCGAGCACTCCGCCCTACTCCAGTGTCTGGCTGGGGAGGATCGTGATTCGGTGGCCCGGTTGGTCCTGACCGCATCCGGGGGCCCGTTCCGGGGCCGATCCCGAGAATCCCTGGCCGACGTCACCCCGGAGGAGGCGTTGGCCCACCCGACCTGGGACATGGGTCGACGCATCACCATCGACTCGGCGACATTGTTCAACAAGGGTCTGGAGGTGATCGAGGCCCACCATCTCTTCGATGTCGACTACGACCGCATCGCGGTCGTGATCCATCCCCAGTCGATCCTCCACTCGGCCGTGGAGTTTGTCGACGGCTCCTGGAAGGGCCACATGGGTCACCCTGACATGCGCATCCCGATCCAGTACGCACTCACCGCCCCCGGCCGCGCCCCGTCACCGGCGAGACCGTTCGATCTCGCCGGGCTTGCTCTCACCTTCGAGACGCCCGACATGGCCACCTTTCCGGCTCTCGAAGTCGCCTACGAGGCGGGGCGGAAGGGCGGCTCGTCACCTGCGGTGCTCAATGCCGCCGACGAGGTAGCGGTCGAGGCGTTTCTTCAACGTCGGCTGGGTTTTCTCGGGATCGCCGACGTGGTCTCCGCCACTCTCGAGACCGTCGACTGGCGTCCTCTGGCGACAGTGGAGGACGTGATCGCCGCCGACAGGGAGGCCCGTGCCACTGCCGCTTCCTTCGTTGCCGGGTCCTGCTGACTAACGGCGAGTCGCAGGTAGCGTGTCCTGATGCTCGGAGGCTTCGCTGCGGCCGCAGCCATCATCCTCTTCGTCACCGCTCACGAGGCCGGCCACTTCTTCGCGGCCAAGGCGACCGGCATGAAGGTGACCGAGTTCTTCTTCGGCTTCGGGCCCAAGATCTGGTCCAAACGCAGGGGGGAGACCGAATACGGCGTCAAATCGCTGCCCCTCGGCGGCTACGTCCGGATCATCGGGATGAACCCCCTCGAGGAGGTGGCGCCCGCCGACATGGGCCGGACCTATCGGGAGAAGAAGTTCTGGGAGAAGAGCGTCGTTGTCCTCGCCGGGGTAGGCATGAACTTCCTCATCGCCTTCCTGCTCTTCTACGGCATCGTCCTCGTCAACGGTGTCTCCGAGCCGCTACCGGTTGTCGACCGAGTGGTCGAGACCACGACGATCGACGACGAGACCGTCCCCACCCCGGCGGCGGTAGCAGGGCTACGGGAGAGAGACATCATCGTCGCCATCGGCAGCCACCGGATCGAGACATGGTTCGATGTCGAAGACGCCCTCGCCGAGGTGGATGCCGGCCCAACCGAGGTCGTGGTGGAGCGGGGCGGAGAGTTGATCGTTCTCGACATCGACCTGATCGAGCGGGAGCTCGTCGATGGCATCGCCGGCACCAGGTATCTCGGGCTTGCGCCGGCCGTCCAGACCTACGACCCCGGTGTCTTCGGTGCCGTAGGGGTGGCGGGGAGCCAGGTCTGGGAGGGGATCGGATTCACCTTCCAGGCGATCGGCGACATGATCAAGCCATCGAGCCTGGCCCAGTACGTCGGCGTCCTGACCGGTGACACCGATGTCGACGACGAGATCCGACCGGTCAGCCCGATAGGCATCGTCAACATCGGCGCCCAGACCGAGTCGGCGGCCGCCTTCCTCGGGATTCTGGCCTTCGTCAACGTGATCCTGGCCACTATCAACCTCTTGCCCCTGTTTCCCCTGGACGGGGGGCACTTCGCCGTGGCCCTGTACGAGAAGGTCAGCGGCCGCGAAGCCAACGTGCGCAAGCTGGCCCCGGTGGCCGCGGCCGTGGTCGGGCTCTTCGCCTTCCTCGGGTTCGTGGCGATCATCCTCGACATCGTCAATCCGATAAGCCTTTAGCCGCGGAGCGGCTAAAGGTGTAGCCGGGAGCCGGTACTCGGTATCCGGACCGATCCGTATACCGTTTGGGGCCGTGATGATCACTCGTCGGCAGACCAGACAGCTTCATGTGGGCGCGGTGCCCGTTGGCGGGGGTGCCCCGGTGTCGGTGCAGTCGATGACCACCACCAAGACCGCCGATGTCGATGCCACCCTGGCCCAGGTGTACGCCCTGGCCGGGGCTGGAGCGGACATCGTCCGCATCACCTGCAATGAGGTCGAGGCGGCCCAGGGTCTGGCCGAGATCGTGCCCCGGTCGCCGGTGCCGATCATCGCCGACATCCACTACCAATACCGGCTGGCGCTCGCCGCCCTTGAGGCAGGGGTGCAGGGTCTTCGGCTCAACCCGGGCAACATCCGCAAGGAAGACCAGATCAAGACGGTGGCCCGCGAGGCCAAGGATCGGGGTGTGCCGATCCGAGTCGGGGTCAACGCCGGGTCGCTGGACAAGGACCTCCTCGAGAAGTACGGGAGCCCGGTCCCACAGGCCCTGGTCGACTCGGCCGTCATCGAGATCGGATACCTCGAGGAGGTCGACTTCCACGACATCAAGATCTCGGTCAAGCACTCCCACGTGCCGTCGATGATCGAGTCGTACCGGCTCCTCTCCGAAGCAGTGGACTATCCGCTCCATCTCGGGGTGACCGAGGCGGGGCCACCGCCGGCGGGGCTGATCAAATCCGTCGCCGGGATCGCCACGCTTCTCAACGAGGGGATCGGGGACACGATCCGCTTCTCGCTGACCGCCGACCCGGTGGAGGAGGCCAAGGCCGGGCGTCAGCTCCTGGAGAACCTCGGTCTCCGTGAGCGCAAAGGGCTGGACCTCATTGCCTGCCCTTCGTGTGGCCGGGCCGAGGTGGATGTGATCGATGTCGCCACCCGGGCCCAGGCTGCTCTCGAAGCGGAGAATCTGCCCATCCAGGTGGCGGTGATGGGCTGTGTGGTCAACGGCCCCGGCGAGGCGAGAGAGGCGGATATCGGGATCGCGGCAGGGCGGGGCAGGGGGCATCTCTTCATCAAGGGCCAGGTGGTCCGGGTCGTGCCCGAGGCGGAGATGGTCGAGGCCCTCCTCGACGAGGCGCGCAAACTCGTAGCCGAAGGAGTCGAGAGCAGGCTTGCCCACGCCGAGGCCAATGCCGCCGAGATCGCGGCGGCAGCCCGGGAGGAGCTGATCCAGATCCAGGGCGACGCCAACCGGGCCGAGGATCGCCGGGCCCGTGTGGCCGAGGTGGCCCAGACCGACTGACCCCGAACCGGCAAGCCGAGCTACTACCGTCGCCGTCCGTCAACCTCAACCGCCATGCGCTGGTCACAAGCATTCATCCCGACATTGAGAGATCCCCCGGCCGACGCCGAGGCGATCAGCCACAAGCTGTTGGTCCGTGGCGGGTTCATCCGCCAGCTCGCCGCCGGCTCCTACACCATCCTCCCCCTCGGGCAACGGGTGCGTCTCAAGGTGAGTCGGATCATCCGCGAGGAGATGAACGCCATCGGCGGTCAGGAGATGGTCCCACCGACACTTCACCCGGCCGAGATCTGGCGAACTTCGGGGCGTTACGAGGCGATGGGGGACAACCTGTTCAAGCTGGAGGATCGCAAGGGCACCGATCTGGTCCTGGGGATGACCGAGGAGGAGATCTTCGCCCTCACCGCCCTGGAGCTCTCCTCGTATCGGGAGCTGCCCCAGATCTGGTATCAGATGCACACCAAGTTCCGTGACGAGCCCCGGCCCAAGTCGGGCCTGCTCCGGGTGCGCGAGTTCACCATGAAAGACTCGTACACCCTCGACATCGACCAGGAGGGGCTGGATATCGGGTTCGAGAAACATCGCATCGCCTACCAGCGGATCTTCGGGCGCATGGGGCTCGATGCGGTCGGAGTGGAGGCCTCGTCAGGGGCGATGGG
>Ga0326597_10009089_pt1 | contig 13355 bp, 9 predicted proteins | sample RVTome_12_FD_203789 | JGI IMG/M metagenome (GOLD analysis project Ga0326597, IMG submission 203789) | Soil microbial communities from uranium-contaminated site in the Upper Colorado River Basin, Wyoming, United States - RVT100D185 | ecosystem: Environmental > Terrestrial > Soil > Contaminated >... | reverse complement strand
TCACCGGCCCGGCATAGGTGTCGAGCGTGTTCTGCCATTGCGCCCGATGCTTCCCGTTTTTCCAGCCGTCTCCGTGCGCGTCGATGTAGCCGGTCACGCATTCGGAGAATGTCATGCGGCGCGCAGCCGCGGCCTTGCGCTCGTCGCGTTGCTCGCGCTTCGCCTGTATCGGGTCGATACCCTCACGGACCAGCTTGCGCTTTGCTCGCGCTACCTCACGCGCCTCTGCTGGCGTCAGGTCGGTGTAACTGCCCAGGCCGTGATCTGGTCGCTCGTCGTTTCGGCGGTAGCGCAATATCCACGACGCGCCGCCATCCTTTACTCGAATGCACAGACCAGGAACACCTCCTACGGCCTTGAAGGCGTCCCCGGAACGGACCAGCTTGGCGATTCTCTTGTCTGACAGCGGCGCGATAATCTTTGGCATCCCATCCTCCATACCATCCAAAAGCGTGAGACTGTATGCTATTGAATGATACGGAGCGATGCAACCTCTTTTCGTGTATCGCGGATAATCAGCGGCTTATGATGCCGCCTGATGCGGTATGGGTTCTAATGCGGCAGACACCCCTTCCGCCATCAGGTTTTGTAACAAATTGATATAATTTGGTAATATCTTGAACACTTTTTGGACAATACGGGAAGGGTGTCCATGTTCCAGATGTGGTTCATTCCAACGCCTACTCCGGCCCCGCGGAGAGATGGCGCCGATGTTCGCGTCGTTGGCTGATAAAAACGCGGACAAAGCCTGCTGTACGCTGCACGACCTACTTATTGCACGGCGGGCGGCACGGCCGGGCCTTCCATCGGATCTTGCCCGTCCCAATCCTTAATTCTGCGGTACAGGCCCGACCGAGCGATCTCGCGTCTCCGCGCGGCCGCGCTCGATTCGGGCCGCTCCCAAGATGCAATAACGCGGGTATCGACGGCAGGCAATCCTGAATTGCTGCACGAAAGGGGAACCATGGGGAAGTTGGATAACAAGGTTGCCTTCATCACCGGTGCCGGAGCGGGGATCGCCAAGGCGAGCGCGCTGTTGTTCGCGAAGGAAGGAGCCAGGGTCGCGATCGTCGAGATCGACGCTGAGGCGGGCAGGGCGGCGGAAAGGCAGGTGCGCGAAGCGGGAGGCGAGGCGCTGTTTGTCGAGACCGACGTGACGCAGGACGACAGCGTCGAGCGCGCGGTCGACGCCACAGTGGCGAAGTTTGGCCGGCTCGACGTGCTCATGAGCTGCGCCGGCGGGTCGCTGCAGGAAGACGCCCCGGTGCATGAAATGGATCTCGATGTGTGGCGGCGCACGATCGCGTTAAATCTGCTGCACCCGTTCCTGGTCTGCCGCCATGGCATCCCCCACTTGATCAAGGGCGGGAGCGGCGCGATCGTCAACGTGACATCGCATCTGGGCCTGATGGGCTCTCAGAAGCCAGCCTATTCCGCGACCAAGGGCGGCATCATCTCGTTCACCAAGACGCTCGCGGCGCAGTACGCGCAGTACGGGATTCGCGCCAACGCGCTCGCCCCGGGATCGGTCCGCACCGAGCGCCAGATCAAGCGTTACGAGAACAAGGAATGGATGCTCGCCGAAAGCCTAAGCCCGGCCGCCCGCGAGCGGAAGGTCGCCCGGAAACTCTATCCGTTTTCCGCAGGCGAGCCGCAGCACGTGGCAACGATCGCGCTGTTCCTCGCTTGCGACGACTCGCGCATGCTCACCGGCACGACCATCGCCGCCGACGGCGGCAGATCGTCGTACCTCAGGGTGTACGCCGAGCCGGAGTAACGATCGCCGTTGCTGCCCGCACTCTTTCCGGAATGGGATGCGGATTGCCGATATGGTCTACTGTGTGACCAAAGGCGGGAGCCGCCTCATTACCCAAGGCGCGTGAAAATTGCGCTGGGCCATCTATAATGCGCTATGTACAAGCCGTGCGGCTTGTCCACAAAGCGGTTGTGCTTGCAGGATCGGAACAGAGGAGAACGTGTAGTGACAGCAACGTCGCAGGCGGGTCGAAGCGGGCAGAAGGCGCAACTCACGGTCGAGCGGTTCGATGCGGCACTGGGTGCGGAGATATGCGGCGTCGATCTGAGGCGGCTGGACGACGCGTCGTTCAAGGCAATTCACGATGCCTGGCTTGATCACGTACTGCTGGTGTTTCGCGGACAATCGCTTGCAGCCGAAGACCTCGTCGGGCTGGCGCGCCGTTTCGGCACGCCGGTCACTTCGTCCAACCTGCATCAGCGCAAGCTGGAGGAACGCACGGCGAACCGGTTGTTCAGTCTCTCGCCGGAAATCACCGTGGTCACGAACCTAAAGGACGACGGCAAGCCGGCTGGCATCCTGGGCGATGGCGAGGTCGTCTGGCACTCGGATTTCTCCTTCAAGGAGAAGCCCACCGCAGCCCGCATGCTGCTCGCCGTGGAGATTCCGCCGGTCGAGGGCGGCGGCGAGACCTGCTTCCTGAATTGCTACGCGGCGTACGACGCGCTGCCCGAAGCGGTCAAGAAGCGCATGTCAGGAAGGACGATCAAGCAGGCCAACATCATCGACACCGCGATGAAATTGAGGCCTGGCGCCGCGCTCGATGACGATATCCGCGGGACACCCGGGCCCAGCCACCCGATCATTTCCACGCACCCGGAAACCGGGTGCAACATGGTTTTTCTCGGCAGGCGCCACGGCGCATACGTCAATGGCTGCACGCTGGAGGAATCGGAAGCCCTGCTGAACGAATTGTGGGCGCACTGCACGCAGCTGCGATTCTGCTACGAGCACCGGTGGGCGGTCGGGGATGTGGTGGTGTGGGACAATCGCGCGACGCTGCACCGACGGGATGCGTTCGATCCTGCGAAGCGCCGCGTGTTATACGCCGCGCAGGTGGAAGGGCACCGGCCGTACGAAGCGCCGGATGCGTTGAGCCGCGCGCCGCATCCCCGGGCGCAAGCATTCATCGCCTAGCAGCTTGTCGGGCGTTCGCCGCCCAAGCTGCTAAGGGGGAAGGGCGATAGCGAGTTTGGTGGAACAGTCGACGGCAGCAAAGCAACTTGAGCAGCACTGCGGCGACGATACAGCCACGGGGCCGCGGCACGATCCTGGGCTGCATCTGGTCGAGAATACCAAGACGCCGGAGCGGGGACGAAAACTTCGGGCGAACAAACATTTCTCGCCGCGCGCAGTATAGCGTGTGCTTATACAAGCATAACATAACAGTCTTGCTAGTTATAATAGCGCTGCGGTAGCCTCCTTATTCAAGCCGTGGAGGAGGAAAATACATGAAGACGCGCCAGGTTCTGGTCGTGCTCGGCCTGAGTGTATCGACTCTGCTTTCGGGGGTGGCGATCGCTCAGAAGTATCCTGCAAGACCCGTTCGGATCGTTGTTGGCTTTGCGCCGGGGGGCGCCACCGATATCTCGGCGCGTGCCATCGCGCTGAAGCTGACCGGTAAGATGGCCGGAAGTTTTATCGTGGACAACAGGCCTGGTGCAGCGGGCAATATCGCGGGGGATATCGTCGCCAAATCTACCGCCGATGGTTACACGATCCTCATGGCAAACGCGACAATCGCCATCCCAAGCCTGTATGCGAAGCTTCCCTTCGACGTGAACAAGGATCTCGCGCCGCTCAGCCTGATCGCGCTCGGTCCTTCGGTGCTGGCCGTGCACCCGAGCCTGCCGGTTAAGGATGTGAAGGGACTCATTGCGCTGGCGAAAGCCAGGCCGGATGCGCTTTCGTTCGGATCCGGCGGGGTGGGCAACTCCACGCATCTCGTGATGGAACTCTTCGCTCACATGGCCGGGGTCAAGATGGTTCATGTCCCGTACAAGGGCGGTGCCCCGTCCGTGGTGGGTCTCGTGACCGGCGAGGTACAGGTGCTGTTCACTTCGGTACCTTCCGCGCTCACCCAGATCAACGCGGGCAAGATGCGGGCGCTCGGCGTCTCCATATCCAAACGCAGCCAGGCGTTGCCGGACGTGCCCACCATTGCCGAGGCCGGACTGCCGGGTTACTACGCCGCGTCGTGGTATGGGTTGCTGCTGCCCGCCGGAGTCCCGAAGGACATCGTTAATGTGCTCGCGAAAGAAATCGAGACAATCATGCGGGCGCCGGACATCCAGGACAAGATGCTGAAGCAGGGCTTCGAGCCGGTCGGCAGCAGCCCCGAGGAGTTCACGAAGTTCATCGGTGAGGAAATACCGCGGTGGGCGAAAATCGTGAAGATGGCCGGCATCAAGCCGCAGTGAGGCAGCGTCAAGGCGCCCGAGCTCCACGTCGGGCTCCAATGGCATAGGCGCGTGACGAAGCAAACAATCAGTGAGCGGCTGGCTGGCGAGATCGTGCTGGCCACGTCGCACCCGCTCGATGACGCAAAACTCGTTCACCACGTCGAAAGAGTGCTGCTCGACAGCCTGGGCTGCGCGTTGGGGGCGACTCATTCGCCGTCGGTGAAAGCGGCTCGCGGCTGGGCGCGAAGAATCGCGGGATCTCCTTCGGCAACCCTACTGGGGACCGGCGAAAAGTCATCCGTGCTCGGTGCAGCCATGGTTAACTCCACCATGGTGCGCGATCTCGATCTCAACGATACCTACTTCTCGCGCAATCCCGCGCACAACAGCGACAACCTCGGTGCCTGCCTGGCCGTGGGGGAAACGCAATCCGCGAGTGCAGCCGACGTCATCCGCTCGATCCTCATCGCATTCGAAGTGCAGATGCGCGCGTGCGAGTTCACCAGCAAGTCGTTCTTCAAAGAGACGGGCTGGGACCAGACAACGTTGGTGACGCTCGCATCGGCTGCAGCAGCGGGCACGCTCCTTCGTCTCGATCAATCTCGCATGGCTCACGCCTTGGCGATAGCGGCCTGTTATCCCGGGATTGGCGAAATGCGCGTAGGCCAGCTTTCGATGATGAAAGCCGCGAGCGCCGGCTTGGCAGCCACGCGCGGCATCGAAGCAGCGTATCTGGCCGGGGAAGGCATGACCGGGCCGCGCGAAGCGTTCGAGGGTCGTCGCGGCACGGCCAAGCTCATTTTCGGCGAGTGCGATTGGGGTCTGCTGGTTGCGCCGTTCGGGGACTGGCGTCTGCCGCGGACATGCCTGAAGCGTTACCCGGCTGCCTATATCATCCACAGCTCGATTGATCTTGCTCTGGATCTGCGGCGGGAACATCGCCTGGTTGCCGGCGATATTGACAGTGTCACCGTGGAAGCTTTCGGTTGGCTGATCGAAGACATGGTGAACGGCATGGGTGGAACCTCGCGCTACGAGGTCGATTCCAGGGAAACGGCGGACCACAGCCTGCCGTTTTGCGTCGCAGTATCGCTCGTCGACGGCGAATACGGTCTGCGCCAGCTCAATGACAAGAGATGGGAAGCCTCCGAGGTCCAGAGATTGATGCGCAAGATGCGCTTCGTCCACGATCGCGATTTGGATACGCGGTTCCCGCCCGACAGGCCGTCGCGGCTGACGATCGTCACACGGGACGGCAGAAGGCTCGTGAAGGAAGTCCCGTATCCGAAGGGCGATTATCGAGCACCATTCTCCGACCAGGAGATCGCGGACAAATTCAGGTTGCTCTCCGCGGACGTACTCGTCGCAGGGCAGCAGGAGATCGCGATCGAGCGGGCGCTCAATTTCAGCCGGGGCAGTGTACGCGGTCTGCTGGACGCGTGCATTGGGCAACAATAACCCCGCGCATCGTCAATCCGGCGCAGGCCAGATTTCAGGCTTCAGGCGTTTTCCTGACCCCGGTCCGCGCCGGATCGACCATCTGTCCGCTACCCGCCTGCGACCTTGCTCGCATCCCGATTGAGCAAGGACCGGATGTCGTCCTCGCTCAAGTGAGGCGCCAGCATCCGGATGAAGTCGAGCAGGAACTTGCGCAGATACGTATGCGAGCGCAGTCTCACATATGTGGTGGCCGGCTCGAACAGATGGCTCGCATCGCGGGCGCGCAAGCCGCGATCGTGGTATTTGTCGAAGGTGATCGTGGTGAGGATCGCAATGCCGATCCCGAGTTCGACGTAAGTCTTGCTCACGTCTGCATCCACAGCACCGAATATCACGTTCGGCTCTATTTTGGCTTTCTTGAACGCGTCCATCACCTTCCAGCGGCCGCTGTAGGCCGGGTCGTAAGTGATGATCGGGTGCTTGGCGATCTCCTGCAGCGTCAGGTTTCTCGCCTTTAGTATCGGATGCCCAACTTTGGCGACAATGCTCCGCGACAGCGGAAAGCACGGAATGGCGGAGAGTGTAGGAAACGGACGGATGGTATCGGAAACGATGGCTATGTCCGCTTCGCCCGCATCGAGCAACTCGCACACCTGTTCGGGATTGCCTTGCCGCAGGCCAAGGCGGATCGCGGGGTATTTCTTCATGAACCTTTCGATGATTCTCGGCAGCACATAGCGTGCCATCGTGTGCGTCGTCCCAATGGTGAGGTGCCCGCCGCCGATGGCATTAAAGTCCTCGGCCAGGTTCCTGAGGTTGCTGACTTCAGCCAGCACACGCTGAGCAACCGCGATCGCTTCCTGCCCTGGCTCCGTCAAACCTACGATGCGATTGCGGCGGCGCAAAAAAATCTCGAAGCCGAGCTCTGACTCGAGCATCTGTATCTGTTTGCTGATACCGGGCTGGGAGGTATGGAGCGCGTCGGCCGCCGCAGAGATGTGGTTGCCCTGCCGACACACCTCGCAGATATAGCGCAGCTGCTTCAAATTCATCGGCTCTTGCTCTATAACGGAGCACGATAGCAGGATAACGCAATATTCTAGCAGGCTATGGTGGCTGCTGGTAAATTGCGATTGTTTCGACCAGCCAGAGCGAATACATGCAACTGCGATCACGTAGCTACGATGTCATCGTCGTCGGCGCGGGCAACGCGGCGCTGTGTGCCGCCTTATCCGCGCACGAACGGGGCGCACGAGTGCTTGTCCTGGAGCGGGCCCCCGTCGGCGAGCGCGGCGGCAACAGCGTGTATACCGACGGCAAGATGCGAGTCGTGTTTGACGGCCTCGACGATATCCTCGCGCTGAGCGCGGACCTGAGTCCCGACGAGATCGAGCGCAGCGATTTCGGCCGTTATTCGGAGGAGGAGTTCTTCGATGACATGGCGCGGATCACGCAGAACCATACCGATCCGGACCTGTGCGAAATACTCGTCAAGCAAAGCAGGGCCACCTTGCGCTGGATGAAGGCGAATGGTGTGCGATTCCATCCCAACTACGGCCGACAGGCGTATCGCATCGACGGCATGTTCAAATTCTGGGGCGGCGCGCCGATCGTGGTGTCGGGCGGCGGGCAGGGCCTGGTCGATGCGCTGTTCAAATCAGCCGAAAAGAAGGGCATCGAGGTCGTCTACAGCGCGTGGACACAGGACCTCGTTCATTCGGATAGCGGCGTGACTGGCGTGGTCGCCAAGATCGACGGCGAGACGCACGCGATCCACGCGGGCGCCGTCATTCTCGCTTGCGGGGGATTTGAAGCCAACACTGAGTGGCGTTCTCGCTATCTCGGCCGCGGCTGGGATCTCGCGAAAGTGCGGGGCACCAAGTACAACACCGGTGACGGGCTTGCGATGGCGCTGCGCATCGGCGCGCAACCTTACGGCCATTGGTCCGGATGCCACGCAACGGGCTGGGAACGATACGCGTCTGATTTCGGCGATCTCATCCAGACGCCGAATTTCCAGCGCCACAGCTACACGTTCGGCATCATGGTGAATGCGGACGGCAGGCGCTTTCTTGATGAGGGTGCGGACTTCCGCAGCTACACCTACGCCAAGTACGGCCATATCGTCCTCGATCAGCCCGGGCAGTACGCGTGGCAGATCTACGACTCTAAGGTGTCGCATCTGCTGCTGGACGAATACCGTACGCGGCAGGTGACGAAGGTCACCGCGAACACGCTCGAAGAGCTGGCGGACAAGATGGAGGACGTCGACAAGCCACGGTTCCTGAAAACCGTGCGCGATTTCAATGCCGCGGTCAGGATTGACGTTCCTTTTGATCCCAACATCAAGGACGGGCGCTCCGCGCCCGGGCTCGATGTGCCGCGTTCGAACTGGGCGAATACGATCGACACGCCGCCGTTCGAGGCGTATGCGATCACGTGCGGTATCACGTTTACATTCGGTGGGGTGCGCATCAACACCGACGGGCAGGTTCTCGATAGCAACCACGCAGTGATTCCCGGCCTTTTCGCTGCGGGCGAGATGGTCGGCGGCATTTTCTATTTCAACTACCCCGGCGCGAGCGGCCTTACGAGCGGCGCGGTCTTCGGCCGCCTCGCGGGTGCGAGCGCCGGCGACTACGCGAAGCAAAAACGAGCGGCATAGACCTACGTGCCCGCACATCGGATCCGCTATGTTGAAACTGGCCGCAATCCCCTGCTCTCATGGTGTGGCTCGCCATACGCGGCGCCATCTGACTACCCGGCGAGACCGGTGCGGCTCGTAGTGGTGTATCCGCCGGGCGGCGGCATCGATCTGCTGGCACGCGTCATGGGCCGGCGGTTCACCGCGAGCTGGGGACAGCAGATCGTCGTGGATAACCGGCCGGGGGCCGGCACGACGATCGGCGCGGCCACCGCCGCCAAAGCCCCGGCCGACGGCTATACGCTGCTCATGACCGACGTGAGCTACGCGATCACGCCGAGCCTGTACGCGACACTTCCATACGATCCGCACAAGAGCTTTGATCCGATTTCACTCGTGAACCTGGTGACCGATGTGCTCGTCGTGCACCCGTCGCTGCCTGCGACCACGGTGAAGGAGTTGATCGTGCATGCAGCAGGCCATGCAGGACCGGACAAAGTGCTCGTGTCGATGTTGTCGGGCATTCTGCAGTTAAGCGCCGGAGTGAGCGAAGAGGACGGAATCCGGCGCGCGTTGCAGGGCGGGTTCTACCGCACGCGCCGCCGGCTCTTCGAAGGAAATTTACTGGTCCGCCCGTCGGCGCTCCAGTGATCATCGACTTGATTTGCCGAGGACAAGGGCGCTTGCATGTCTTCCGGGCGAGAAAGAGGCGAGGGCCTGACGGACAGGTGGAAGTTCTATCGTGACCACAGCAACAAATGGCGCTGGAAATACATCATGCAGGGCAAGATTGCGGCGCAAGCGTACAACAGTTTCGAGCAGTACAGGGACTGCATACAGGATGCCCGGCTACATGGATACCGTGAGAACTCCAACCTGCAGACCCGACGTGGCGCGCTGGGGCAAAGTGGTCAGCGACACCGGCGTCAACGCCGATTGACATAGATCGCGGGCATACGCAGAGGAGTCTCTCCATGTACGTTTCGTCCCTTCCGCAGAATGCGGAATTCGACTACATCATCGTCGGCGCAGGTTCTTCAGGTTGCGTGATGGCCAGCCGGTTGAGCACCGACAGCCGCCATCGGGTGCTGGTCGTCGAAGCGGGCGGCCGCGACAACAGGTTGAACATCCGAATTCCGCTGATGGTCGCGAAGCTCCTCATGGACGAGAGCGTGACCTGGCCGTTCAAAACCGAGCCGCAGACGCATTTGAACGGCAAGCCGCAGCTTTGGGTGCGTGGCCGGGTGATCGGCGGCTCGAACGCCGTCAACGGGCTCCTGTTCGTGCGCGGCGATCCGGCCGAGTACGACAAGTGGCGTGAAGCGGGCTGCGCGGGTTGGGGTTACTCCGACATGCTGCCCTATTTCAAGCGCCTTGAAGACTATCCCGAAGGCGATCCCGCGGTTCGCGGTCGCGGGGGCCCCATCGGCGTGACCAACCTGGGTCACTTCGACGAGCTGGTCGATGCGTTTGTCGAGGCGTCCGAACAGAACGGCTTTAGGCGTCTGTCCGACTACAACGACGGCAGCTACGAAGGCACGTTTCCACTGCAGTATTCGACGCGCAAAGGCTTGCGATCGAGCTCCGCAGCCGCTTATCTGCACCCCGCCCTCAAGCGCCCGAACTTGACGGTGTTGACCAACGCGATCGCGACGCGCGTCTTGACCGAAGGCAGGCGCGCGACGGGCGTTGAATTGTCGTACGGTGGGGTAATGCGCCAAGTGCGCGCGTGTCGTGAAGTCGTGCTCTCGGCAGGCCCGCTTAAGTCGCCGCAGATCCTGGAGCTCTCCGGCATCGGCAACGCGGATGTCCTGCAGAAGTTCGGTATCAACGTCGTGCATAACCTGCCCGGCGTTGGCGAGAACCTGCGCGACCACCCGAACGTGCGCCTGACGTTCGAATGCGCTAAGCCGATCACCATCAACGATGTGTTGCGCAACCCACTGCTCAAGGTGAAGGAAGGCCTGCGTTTCTTGTTACAGCGCAAAGGGCTCCTCACGATCTGTTCGGCAACCGCTCAGACGAACTTGCGCAGCTCACCCAAGGTGAAGCAGCCCGATCTGGTGCTGCGACTGCTGCCGGTTTCGGGGAAGGACCGCTACGCTCGCACCAAGCGTTACGGGTTGGATCCGTATCCGGGATTCACCTTCGGCATCACGCCCCTGCAGCCACGTTCGGTGGGAACGATGCATATCCGCTCGATCGATCCACACGATCAGGCCGCAATGGACCCGCGGTATCTCTCGCATGAAGCTGACGCGCAGCTCTTTCTCGATGGCATCCGCGTCGCGCGGCGGGTTGCGGAGCGTCCCGCGTTGAAATCGCTCATCGTGCGTGAAACGCGCCCGGGGCCCGTCGCGAACGATAACGCGGCGTTGCTCGATTATGTGCGCGATTCGGTGCAGACCAGCTGGCACATGATCGGCACGTGCAAGATGGGCGTCGACGACGCATCCGTGGTCGATCCGGAGCTACGCGTGCGCGGCGTCGCAAACCTGCGTGTCGTCGACACCTCGATTTGCCCGACGATTCCCTCGTCGAACACCAACGCGGCCGCGCTCGCAATTGGCGAGAAGGGAGCCGACATGGTGCTTGCGCAAGCGGGCGCCTGAACGATTGCGGCGGAGAATCCCATGATTGAGCGTATCGAAATTTTCGTGACGGGCCTGCCGGTGCGCGTGCAGCGCATTTTCTCGAGCGGGAGTTACGACACGGGACCGGCGGATCGGCTGCTGTCCAAGCCCGTGCTTGTGAAAATCCATGCTGACGGAATAGTCGGCTGCGCGCAGATCCGGCCGATCAGCCCCGGCCATTTTGTCGCCGACACGACCCACAGCGTCGTCGCTGCGATCAGGGAAATCTACGGGCCGGCGCTCGTCGGAAAATCGATATTCGACATCGAGCCGATCAACGAGATGTTCGATGCGCGGCTTGCGAACAACCCGGCGGCACGCGCGGTGCTCGATATCGCAGTGCGCGATGCGATTGGCAAAGCGCTCAATCAGCCGCTCTATAACCTGTTGGGCGGATGTTGCCAGCCGCGCATACCGCTCGAGTGGTCGGTCAGCATGGCGGACGAAATGTCGACGATGGTCGCTGAGGCGAGGCGCGCCGTGGACGAGTTCGGCATACGCGTGCTGTGCCTCAAGATGGCCGATCGTCGCGGCTGGCGTTATGACGTGAAGGTTTTCGAGACGGTGCGACATGCGGTGGGCGACGACGTGATGATCGGCGTTGATCCGAACACCGGGTGGACGATGGGCGACGCGCTTTCGGCGATCCGGGAGCTCAAAAAGATGGATCTCGGCTACATCGAGCAGCCCATCGCGCGGCGCGATCTCAAGGGGCTTGCCGAAATCCGCCGCGCTGCGGATGGCGTGCCGGTCATGGCGGATGAGGCCCTCTTCACGATACAGGACGCGTATGCTCTCGCCGAGGCGCGCGCGGTCGACGCGTACTGCATCAAGCTCTACAAGATCGGTGGCATCACGCCCGCCAAGAAAATCGCGGGCATTGCGGAAGCCGCGAACATTCAGCTCAATTGCGGTGGGCTCGCGGTGCAGTCCCAACTGGAAGCGGCGGCTGGCGCCCATTTCTACGCGAGCACACCGCTTTCTCGAATGATGGGCGCAGCCGAGTTTGTTTTTGGCCTCAACGCGACGGCGAAGGATCCCATCTGTCCCGAAAGCGATTTCGTTGTGAGTGATGGCCACGTCGACGTGCCGCGCGGCCCCGGCCTTGGCGTCACCATCGATGAAGCGGCGCTGAAAAGGCATACGCTCCTGTACGAGTGCGTCAGGTGAACAGTACCGGCTTTCAGATTGGGTGGGCGCCGCGGACTCGTCCGGAATGACGTTTTATTTTGGAGCATGTGATGGAAAGGACAGAAGACACTTATGACGTCATCGTCGTCGGCGGGGGCAATGCGGCGCTGTGTGCGGCAATCTCCGCCTGCGACGAAGGCGCGCGGGTGCTGCTGCTGGAGCGCGCGCCCGAGGAAGAGCGCGGCGGCAACAGTTCCTTTACCGAAGGGTTGATGCGCTGTGTCTACGATGGCGCGGAGGATATTCGCGCACTTTCGCCGGACTTGACCGAAGAGGAAATGAAGAGCGACTTCGGTTCCTACACGGAGGAAAAGTTCTTCGACGACATGGCGCGCATCACGCAGAACAGGACCGATCCCGACCTGTGCGAGATTCTGGTGCGGAACAGCCGTGCCACCATGCACTGGCTGAAGGACAAAGGCGTGCGCTGGCTGCCACAGTTCGGCCGGCAATCTTTCAAGATCGACGGCAAGTACACGTTCTGGGGTGGCGCAACCCTCGCGGCGTGGGGCGGCGGGCGTGGTCTCGTCGACGCGCTCTATAAGGCGGCCGGGAAAGCGGGCGTGCAAGTGTATTACCGGGCCTGGGTAAGGGAACTCCTGCATTCGGACAGCGGCGTGCACGGCGCGACTGCGCGAGTGAACGGCGTGACGCGCAATATCCGCGCGGACAGCGTCATCCTTGCCTGTGGCGGGTTCGAGGCTAACGCCGAGTGGAGGAGCCGCTACCTCGGCAAAGGCTGGGATCTTGCGAAAGTGCGGGGCAGCAAATACAACACGGGCGACGGCCTCGACATGGCTCTGCGCATCGGGGCGCAGTCGTGCGGCCACTGGTCAGGATGCCATTCGGTGGGCTGGGAGCGCTACGCCGCCGACTTCGGCGATTTTTCGGTGACCGACGATTACGAGCGCGACAGCTATCCTTTCTCGATCATGGTGAATGCCGAGGGCAAGCGCTTCCTCGACGAAGGCGCCGATATTCGCAACTACACCTACGCGAAGTACGGGCGCATCATTCTCGAGCAGCCGGGGCAGTTCGCATGGCAGATTTTCGACTCTTCGGTCGCGCATCTCCTGCGCCCGGAATACCGCTCGAAGCATGTCACGAAAGTGAAAGCGGATAGCATCGAGGAGCTTGCAGAAAAGCTCGATGACGTTAACAAGTACGAACTGCTGAAGACCATCCGTGAATTCAGCGCAGCGGTAAGGCGCGATGTGCCCTTCAATCCC
>Ga0326597_10009088_pt1 | contig 13355 bp, 9 predicted proteins | sample RVTome_12_FD_203789 | JGI IMG/M metagenome (GOLD analysis project Ga0326597, IMG submission 203789) | Soil microbial communities from uranium-contaminated site in the Upper Colorado River Basin, Wyoming, United States - RVT100D185 | ecosystem: Environmental > Terrestrial > Soil > Contaminated >... | reverse complement strand
GTAGGCGACCACCTGGTTGAGGTCGATCTCCGCGGACGGGTCTGGCTCGTCGGTCTGACTCACGGCTCCAGCGTACACCGTCTCATGCTTGTGAAGACATTGCACTGACACTCTGGCATGATACTATCTGTGAACATTGGTAGCAAAGGTTGCAACTTGTGGCCGGTGAGGCGATTCCGGTGCTTCTGACCGTCGAGGAGGCGGGTGAGCTGTTGCGGATCGGGCGGACCAAGGCCTACGCCATGGCGAGAGAGTGGCGGGAGACCGACGGACAGTCGGGCCTGCCGGTGATCGACCTGGGTCACGTGTTGAGAGTGCCTCGCCAAGCGCTGGAGGAGCTGATCGGCACCGACCTGTCCCGCGAGATTGTCGAGATTCGGCTGGAGAGGGGTCCGGCCGTACCTCCGACGAAGCAACCGCAGCGACAGCCGTTCGAGCCCGCCGCCGAGGAATCTGTTCGACCCTCACCCGCGACCCGAACGCGAAGCCGCCGAGACCGTATCGCCAACCAGCTCGACCTCTTCGACTCCAGACCAGGGTCCGACTGAGGACGGAGATCCATGCCCACCATCCTGCCATCACGCCGGCCACCGATCGACAGACGAGTGCACACCTGCGGTCGTCCGCTCTTCGAGAGGCCGTTGTGACGGTTCGGGTGACGACACTGAAAGGGGTCGGGGCGGGCCGGTACTACACCAGCCACCTCCCTTCCTACTACCTCGATGGTGATGAACCGCCGGGCCGATGGTGGGGCCAGGCGACCGAGCGCCTCGGCTTGAACGGTGAGATCGCGGCCGATCCCTTTCATGCTCTGATCGACGGCAAGCATCCGACCACCGGCGCCGACCTCGGCAGGCGGTTCGGCGATGGGTCGGTGCGAGGGTTCGACGCGACTTTCTCGGCACCAAAATCCGTCTCGGTGCTGTTCGGTCTCGGTGGCGAAACGATCCGGGACGAGGTCGTCGAGGCCCACGACGCCTCAGTCAACTCCGTCCTGGGCTGGATCCAGGAGCACGCACACACCCGTATGCGTATCCACGGTCACGTCGTGTGTGTCGATAGCGACGGCATTGCGGCTGCCGTGTTCCGTCAGCACACCAGCCGACGTCTCGACCCCCAACTCCACACCCACGCCGTGATCGCCAACCGAGTCCTCGCTCCGGACGGACGGTGGCTCGCCCTCGACGCAAGGACCATCAAGCTCGACCAGCGGACCCTCTCCGCGCTCTATCACGCAAGCTTGCGGGCCGAACTCACCGGCCGTCTCGGTGTCAGATGGCAAGGAGTCGAGCACGGCATCGCAGAGATCGCCGACATGCCCGTCGAGGTGTTGGCTGAGTTCTCACAACGCACCATCGACATCGACCAACGGATGGAGGCCAAGCTCGCCAGATTCCGCCACGACCTTGGCCGTGATCCGACGCCAGAGGAGCGGTGGCGGCTGGAGCGAGAAGCGGTCACCGACAGCCGACCGGCCAAGCGCCACGGCATCACCTGTGAGGAGCTGCGACAGGAATGGCAATTCCGGGTTCAAGAACTCGGCCTTGACCCAGACAATCTCGTCCAGACAGCCGTTGGCAGGCGAAGGTTGAGAGATCAGGTAGACCCGACGTTGGTCGTGCGCATGGTCAGCCAGGCGATAGCGACTTTGGAGGCGGGCCAGTCGTCGTGGCGACCGGCCGAGGTCTTGCGAGAGCTCGCCGCCACTTTCCCAACAACTGTTCCCGCCAACGCCGAACGACTCACCGGCTGGCTCCAGATTTTTACCGACCATATGATCGAGCACCGCTTCGTCGATCTTGGCTTGCCAATGTCAATGGCGACTCCGCTCCGTCGGGACGGCCGTCCCATCACCGAGGCTGCGGTCGACAGAAGGCTCACCACTCAGGCGATCCTCGACCAGGAAGAACGACTCATCACATGGGCTGATCACCGGTTCACCCATCCGTCATCGATCGGGAGAGTCGAAGGGCGAGGCTTGGACCCTGGCCAGATCGAAGTCGCCGGCACAGTCGCCGGACGCCGACGCCTCGAACTCGTCGAAGGTCCGGCGGGAGCGGGCAAGACCACCGCCCTAACCGCAGCAGTCGCGAGCCTCCAAGCTCAGCGCCGTCATGTGTTTGGTGTTGCGCCAACCGCCGCAGCTGCCGAAGTCCTCGGTGCTGAGATCGGGATGGATGCAGACACTCTGGACAAGCTGCTCGTCGAACACTCCCTCACCCAACGCCCGCCGCAGCCGGAGTATGACCTATCTGCCGGCACCACGGTCATCGTCGACGAAGCAGGAACCGCATCAACACCAGCACTCGCCCGGCTCGCCGACCTCGCCGACCGGAAGGACTGGCGGGTAGTCCTGGTCGGTGACCCACGCCAGTTTTCCGCCGTGGGCAGGGGCGGCATGTTCGCCTACCTGGTCAGCCAGCATGGCGCAGTCGAACTCGACCAGGTCCATCGGTTCCGCAACGACTGGGAACGCAAGGCAAGCCTCCAACTCCGCATAGGCAACCCGGATTCCCTCGCTGACTACGAACAACATGGCCGACTTCACGGCGGATCAGCTCAGGAGATGGAGTTGAAGATCATCGCCACCTGGACCGCCGCTCGTAGCCGAGGCGAAACCGTCGCGCTCATGGCAAACTCCAACCAGGCGGTGAACCGTCTGAACCAGCTCGCCCAGATCACCAGGTTCATGGACGGAGAGGTCTCGATCCAGAAGGGATACCTCCGCATCGGCGAAGAAGTCGCCAGCGTCGGCGACGAAGTAGTGACCCGCCGCAACGACCGAACCCTCCGAACTAGCGAAGGCGTGATGGTCAAGAACCGCGACCGTTGGGTCGTCCAGACCATCCACTCCGACCGCAGCATCACAGTCGCGGGAGGAAGTGGCACCATCCGCCTCCCAGCGGACTACGTCGCCAGCGACCTGAGACTCGGGTACGCCCAGACCAGTCACGCAACGCAAGGCCGCACCGTCAACACCGCCCTGCTCCTCATCGACAGTCCCACCGACCACGCCGGTGTCTACACCCCGATGACCCGAGGCCGCGACGCCAACCACGCCTACGTCGTCACCGAGGACACGCAGACCGCGCGCGACGTGCTTACCCAGGCGATCACCAGGGACTGGATCGACCAACCCGCGGTCGCTCGCCAAGCACAGCTCGTGGCGCGCCGATCGCCGGTGTTACCCAGCCCTGGTGACGAAGACGAGTTCGCCAAGCTCAAGCGCCACGTTCGCGGCCTGATGGACAACCGTCTGGTGCCGGCTCGAGACGCGGAGCGCACCACAGGGCGCGGCATGGATCTGTCCATCAGCTGATCAACCGACGTTCGCGCCCGGCGCCTTCAAGTCGGTTCAGCTGGTTCTCGGACCGTCGGCGGACACCGAAACTACGATCGCCCCTACGAATGACAACTGGACCTCTCAAGCGAGTCGAGCGTGTAGACGAGTTGGTCTGGTCGCGCGAGCACGATGACTGCACCGACGGAGGGTCAGATCATGCCGCGTGACGCTGTTATCGAGAACCCGGTCATCAACTCGCCCTTCCGCAGTCCCGACCGGTACTTCCGGTTCGACGAGGAGGGCATCACCTCGGATGTCGTCGATGGTCGCCGATCAAGCGCGTATTTCGTCCCGATCGCGTCGGCTCGCAAACGGGGCGGTCAACAGACGTTCGAGACCGAGTGGACTTCGGACCGTCTCGAGGAGAACCCGACAATCAACCGGATCCGTGAGCGGGTTGGGCTGTGGCGGCAGGGTGGTCACCAAGGAGTAACCCCCACGACCCGTCGACTCGTCGAGTACTGGACCGACGCTGAACGCGAACGTCCACTGTTCTTCTGTCAGATCGAGGCGCTCGAAACCGCGATCTACGTCACTGAGGCGGCCGGCAAGTTCGGTGATGACTGGATCGTCAACCTGCTCCGGGAGGAGTCGGCTCGTCACAATCCGGGCCTGTTTCGGGTGGCGCAGAAGATGGCGACCGGGACGGGGAAGACGGTGGTGATGGGGATGATCATTGCCTGGCACACCCTCAACAAGGCGGCGAGCCCTCAAGACAACCGGTTCACTGACCGTTTCCTGGTGGTCACGCCCGGTATCACCATCCGCGATCGGCTTCGGGTCTTGTTGCCGTCGGACCCGAACGACTACTACCGGGAGCGGGATCTGGTGCCACCTGACCTTCGGGAGCACCTCGGTCGCGCGCGCATCGTCATCACGAACTTCCACGGCCTGCAACTCCGGTCGAAGGTGGGCAGCGTTCCCAAGCTGACCAAGCAGATCCTTCCCGAGACCTCGTTTCAGGAGTCTCCAGAAGAGATGGTTCGGAGGGTGTGTCGTGAGTTGGGTACCTCGTCCAAGCAGATCGTGGTCATAAACGACGAGGCCCATCATTGCTACCGCCGTCGCCTCGACGCCGCCGAGGACGTCAAACTGAAAGGCGACGAGCGCAAGGAGGCCGACCAGCGGGAGGAGGAGGCCCGGGTCTGGGTCTCTGGCCTGGAGGCAGTGAACCGGAAGCTGGGGGTCAAGACCGTTTATGACCTGTCGGCCACACCGTTCTTTCTGCGCGGTTCGGGCTATTCGGAGGGAACGCTGTTTCCGTGGGTGGTGTCGGACTTCTCGTTGATCGACGCCATCGAGTCGGGTGTGGTGAAGGTGCCCCGGGTGCCGGTGGCGGACGATTCAATGTCGGGGGAGGGTGTCACCTACCGCAATCTGTGGGTTCGGATCTCCGACGAGCTACCCAAACGTGGTCGCCGCACCGCCGACGACCCCGGTGAGCCACGATTACCCGCCGAGCTGGAGGGTGCCCTTCGCACCTTGTACGGGAACTACGAGAAGGCGTACCGCCGGTGGGAGGAAAGTGAGGGGGCCGCGAACGGGGCCTCCACACCGCCGGTGTTCATCGTCGTCTGTTCCAACACCGCCGTCTCCAAGCTGGTTTACGACTTCATTGCCGGATACGAGGTAGAGACACCGGCCGGAGAGATCGTCGCCCGTCCTGGGGAATTGGGGATCTTCTCCAACGCTGCCGACGGCCACTGGTTGGCCCGCCCCAACACCATCCTCATCGACTCCCGCGAGCTGGAGTCGGGCGAGGCGATGAGCCCAGCGTTCAAGGATGTGGCGGCGGCCGAGATCGAGGAGTTCAAGTCCGAGATCCGCCAACGCTTCCCCGGACGGAATCCCGACGACCTCACCGACGAGGACTTGCTGCGGGAGGTGATGAACACAGTTGGTAAGCCGGGGCGGCTCGGCGAGCACGTCAAATGCGTCGTGTCGGTGTCGATGCTGACCGAAGGCTGGGACGCCAACACCGTCACCCACATTCTCGGAGTGCGGGCCTTCTCCACCCAGCTCCTCTGTGAGCAGGTGGTGGGCCGGGGGTTACGTCGACGCAGCTACACCGCCGATGAGGACGGGATGTTTCCACCTGAATACGCCGAAGTGTACGGAGTGCCGTTTTCGTTCATCCCCGCTGCCGGCTCGGCAGCCGACCCCAAACCAGGGCCTCCGCTCACCCATGTCCGGGCGCTCGAGGATCGGGTCGCCCTGGAGATCACCTTCCCCCGCCTTGTCGGCTACCGCTACGTCCTGGAAGGGCGCCTACCCGAGGTTGCGTTCGCCGACACCGACCACCTCGCCTTATCCACCCAGGGACTTCCTACCCAGGTCGAGGTGGCTCCAATCGTGGGCGAGACCGCCACTCATTTCCTGCTCGACGATCTGCGGGGCTGGCGACCACAACAGATCGAGTTCGAACTGTCGCGCCGCCTCGCTCAGCGCTACTTCCGCGACGACGCCGGGTTCGAAAAGCCGTGGGCGTTCCCGGCGCTGCTGCGACTTGTGCGACGGTGGATGGCTGAATGCGTCACCCTAAAAGACGGGGCTTTCATTCAGATGCTCCGCATCCGCCGCTTCGAGGACGATGCCATCGACAAGATCTACCGGGCGATCGTCCGCGCCGGCACCGAGCAGGAATCGCGGCCGGTGCTTGAACCGGTGCTCCGTCCCTTCGACCCGGTCGGTAGCACCCGCTACATCGATTTCGATACCACCCGACCCACCTACCTGACCGACCGGGCCAAGTGTCACATCTCCCACGTCGTCGCCGACACCGAGTCGTGGGAACAAAAGATGGCCCAGGCGCTGGAGGATATGGACGAAGTCGTCGCCTACGTCAAGAACCACAACCTCGGCTTCACCATCCCCTACACCATCGACGGTCAGCAACGCCAGTACGTCCCCGACTTCATCGTCCACCTCGACGGCGGCGGCGACGAAACGTTCAACCTCATAGTCGAGGTCTCCGGCGCCCAACGACGCGACAAGGAAGCCAAGGTGGACACCGCCCGCACCCTGTGGTTACCAGCGGTGAACGCTCACGGCGGGTTCGGACGGTGGGAATTCGTGGAGATCACAGACCCGTGGAACGCCCAAACCACGATCCGGGCGTTCCTCCTGGAACGACAAGCAGCATGAGACGAGGGGATTGAACGTGGCGGGACGATCACGTAAGAAGACGACGGGACCCACCCCGGTAGAAGCAGTGGAACACACCGACACCCGCGCCAACATCCCGACCGAAGAGCTGCGCGACTTCGTCGCCGCCGACGAGAAGCAACCCTCCAAGCTCCTCTACCCGAGAGATCCGTCTCTCGATCCCCAGCTCGTCTGGCAAGGAAAGGATGAGCAGGACGCTGAAGATCTGGCGGTGCCGGTTCCGCCGGTCTACATCCAGGAGAAAATAGAACCCCGGGCCATCATCGAGGATCTCCGTCGCAAGACCGAAGAGCGATCGGACGAGCCGACCCTTTTCGGAGACTTCAACGGGCTCGAGTTCGAACAGCTCATCGACTTCTACCACCACGGCGTGAACTGGTCGAACCGCCTCATCCTCGGTGACTCCCTCCAGGTGATGGCCAGCCTCGCCGAGAAGGAGAGCCTCCGCGGTCAAGTTCAGATGATCTACATCGACCCGCCGTACGGGATCAAGTTCGGCTCCAACTGGCAAGTCAGCACTCGCAAGCGGGACGTCCGCGACGGCAAGGACACCGACCTGACGCGTCAACCTGAGCAGATCAGAGCGTTCCGCGACACCTGGGAAAAGGGCATCCACTCTTACCTTGCGTACCTGCGCGACCGTCTCGTCGTCGCCCGCGACCTCCTCACTGAGACCGGAAGTGTGTTCGTCCAGATCGGTGACGAGAACGTTCACTTGGTGCGGGCACTGCTCGACGAGGTTTTCGGAAGCGAGAACTTCGTCTCCATTGCTGCTGTAAAGAAGACCACAGGGGGAGCGTTCACTTACCTGCCAGGAAATATCGACTTCGTTCTCCTGTATGCGAGAGACGCGTCTCGGATGAAGTACCGCCAGCTGTTCACGCTCAAGGACTGGGACTCATCCGGGGCCGATCGGTATAACCGACTCAGGTTGGCCGACGGGTCAACGAGGCCGTTGGCCTTGGCGGAGAAGGAGGACGCCAGCCTCGTCCCTGAGGGAAGCCGCCGATATCGACACGACAACCTAACGAGTTCGCGGCCAGCTCAAGGCAACGATGTACGAGAGTTCGATTTCCTCGGGACGATGTATTCGCCCGGGGCAGGCACTTTCAAGACTGACGCTGCGGGACTCCAACGGCTGGCCTGGGCGAATCGGATCGAGAAGACGGGCCGCTCCATCAGCTACGTGCGCTTGCTAGGTGACTTTCCCGCACGCCAGATTACGAACCTCTGGGATGACATCAGTGGCGCTGAGCAAAGCAGAGCAATTGGGAAGACATACGTCGTTCAGACATCGACACGGTTGATAGAGCGTTGCCTGTTGATGACCACTGATCCAGGAGATCTCGTCCTTGATCCAACCTGTGGCTCGGGTACGACCGCTTACGTCGCTGAAGAGTGGGGTCGTCGTTGGATCACGATCGACACCTCCCGCGTGGCCCTCGCCCTCGCCCGCACTCGTCTCATGTCGGCTCGCTTCTCGTACTACCTCCTCGCCGACTCCGCGGAGGGCCGGCTGAAGGAGTCGGCGGTGACGGGGGCGCCTTTCGTGGACGGTCCGGTGGGCGACGACTTGAAGAAAGGTTTCGTTTACCAGCGGGTGCCGCACATCACGCTGAAGTCGATCGTCAACAACTTCGACATCTGCGAGGACATGACCCGAGAAGAGATCGACGAGGCCATTCGCCGTCACTCAGATCAGGAGCTGTTGTACGACCAGCCGTATGAGGACAACAAGCGGGTGCGGGTGACCGGCCGCTTCACCGTCGAGAGTCTCTCTCCACATCGGGTGCTCGACCCGGACGCGGAACGGCCTGCCACCGAGGTGGCCGCCGAGACCGACCCGAACGCGGAGGGGTTCGTTCCCACGGTCCTGGCCAACCTGCGGAGAGCTGGAGTTCAGAACACGAAGCAGGGTGAGCGTCTAACGTTCGACACCCTGGAGCCGTTCGCCGGCGCATGGATCCAAGCATCGGGCGAGTTCACCGACAAGGAAGGCGAGACGAAGCGCGTGGCGGTGTCGATCGGCCCCGAGCACGGAACCGTCGGACCAACCCATATCAAAGAGGCAGCCAAGGAGGCCGTTCGCGGTGTCGGTTTCGACATTCTCGTCGTGTGCGGGTTCGCCTTTGACGCCCGCGTCGGTGAGACAGCGCGGGAGTTCGGCGACCTTGTTGTGTTGCCCGCTCGAATGAACCCGGATCTGATGATGGGGGAGGATCTGCTCAAGAAGACCGGTACCGGGAATTTGTTCACGGTGTTCGGTGAGCCGGACGTGGACATCAAGGAGGTGGAAGGCCAGCTGGTCGTCGAGCTGCTCGGAGTGGACGTTTACGACCCGACGACCGGCGAGGTGCGGTCAAGCTCAACGGACGACATCGCCTGCTGGCTCATCGACACCAACTACAACCAAGAGAGCTTCTTTGTCCGCCACGCTTACTTCACAGGGGGCGACGACCCTTACGAGCTCCTCCAGCGCACCCTGCGAGCCGAGATCGACGAAGAGGCGTGGGCCTCCCTCTACTCGACGGTCAGCCGCCCCTTCGCCAAACCCGGCACCGGCCGCATCGCGGTCAAGGTCATCAACCACTACGGCGACGAGGTCCTGAAGGTCTACGAGGTCGATTGATGACCAGCCGGTCAGAAGTGCGATGTAGCCGCTGCGGCCTAGTACTCCATGATGAAGAGGGAACGAACCGCCAGCCCTGCGATCTATGTGGTTCGCTTAGTCGTACTTACTCCGAACACCTCGAAGCCACGATTCAGCTGCGATCGCAGCTCAAATGGAGGCACAGGAGGGCCGGCCTGCGAAGACCTCTAGCAGAGGGCGTCTCTGGTTCGGAGCGATCAGTTCGATCGGGTCGGTGGGTAGTCAAGAAAAGGGTCATCGACCGAGAGAAGAATTGGTACGAAGAAGTCATCGTGGACGAAGAAACCGGCGAGGTCGTCCGCGACTCTCATGAGCCTCTATCTGACCATGCGGGCCACGGCTCTGCGAAACGCGAGTCAACTCGGCCCGAGGATTTAGTCTCACCCGACAGATACGTTGACCGTCATGACCAAGAGGGAGAACCTCATGGCTGACCACAGCGGAATCGAATGGACTGAAGCGACATGGAATCCAACTACGGGTTGTGATCGGGTGTCGCCGGGCTGTGACAACTGCTACGCCCTCACACTCGCCAAGCGCCTTAAGGCCATGGGCTCCGAGAAGTACCAAGAGGATGGCGACCCGAGGACATCTGGTCCTGGTTTCAAGCTCACGCTCCACCCAGAGGTCTTGGACCTACCGAAGTCCTGGCGGCATCCCCGGGTCGTGTTCGTCGATTCAATGAGCGACTTGTTTCACCCCGAGGTGCCCCTCGACTTTCTTTACCAGGTCTTCGATGTGATGAACGAGACCCCCCAGCACACATACCAGATCCTGACGAAGCGTTCGCAGCGGCTTGAGAAGGTTGCTGGTGAACTCGACTGGCCATCGAATGTCTGGATGGGTGTCAGTGTCGAGAGTGACCGCTACCGGTTCCGCATTAACCAGCTACGGCGGGTGCCGGCAGCCGTTCGTTTCTTGAGTTTGGAGCCCCTCCTTGGTCCTTTGCCCGATCTCGATCTCACGGACATCGACTGGGTGATCGTCGGAGGCGAGAGTGGCCCGAAAGCCCGTCCGATGGAGCAAACATGGGTCGAGGACATCCGCGACCAATGTGCCAGAGCTCGTGTCCCCTTCTTCTTTAAGCAGTGGGGCGGACGGACGCCCAAGGCAGGAGGAAGGGAACTCAGCAAGCGGACTTGGGACGAGATGCCCACGCAAGCGGCTATCGCCGCAGGGTGACCCGCACGTCCTTCGTCAACTGGCCTTTGGCCGGGTCTCTCACGAGCTCTTCTCGCTCGATCATTCGTCGGATTGCGGTCGAAGCGTGCGGAGGTCTGAACCCTGTGCTGAAGAGCGCGAAGTTCTTGAGTTCTCCGACGGTCTGGCTGGCACTCGGATCATTAGCCAACTCGTTGGTCAGCATACGAATAAGCGGCGAGACGTCGGGTTCTGGTCTGCCGAAGTCCAGTACTCCTTGATCGGGATCGCGAGGATCTCGGAACCGAACACCCGTCACGGGATCTGTTCGCCACATCGAGTCCTTCATCCGCTCGAGTCCTCGTCGATGGCTGGTGCCGAAGATCAGATAGAACGAATGGCCGCCCTCGTCGGTCAGTCTGAACGGCGCGTTAAGGCCCAACCCGGCGCGTTGGAGCGTCGTCCGGTACTCCTCGACGAGGAACAGCTCCTTCTCCTGCGGATCCTCCAGGCTGCCGACAGTGCGCCAAGCATTCGAGCCGAATTGAACATCGCCATCGTCGAGTTCTTCGAGACTCCAGAACCGACGGAGCCAGTCGGACATGAAGGTGACGAGAACCTCTGAGGATAGGTTGGCGCCGAGGCGTTCTACGAGCGTGTAAGGCACTCCGGGTCCGAATGGGTCGAGGTTGGCGAAGATCGGCATACGCCAGGCGCCGGCTTGTTCGAGCGCCGTTTCCCAGCTGCGCTCGCAGGATTCGTGGTGGAAATCGATTCGCACTCCTGACGGGAGGTGTGGAAACTCCTGGCGGATCACCTCTTGAAGCTTCTGGAGGCGGTCCTCCCGTTCCTCGATGAACACAAACAGCACAGCACGGCCGCCATCAAGAAGCTCGGGTCGTTCGATCAGCGCCCGGAGGGCGATGACAGGCGACCCGTCTTCGCCCTTGGTGTAGACGCCGGGTCCCGCATACCCCTCGAACACTGTGAGACGTGGGAAGGTGCTCAGCATGATCGGATACCAGGCATCGAAGTAGCCGCGCAGAACGCGGTGCTTCGCCTCGGTGTGAGGGTCCCGATCCCATACTGTCGATTCGGGAACAGCCATTGGCTCACGCTAGGAGAACTTGCCCATTCGTCAATGAACCCCGTGGCATGACTAGCGAGGCCGACGTCGTTATCGAGGGGATGCCGGACGCTGGGGCACCACGCGAATGGGGCGTTCAGTGGCCGTGTCTCCGGCCGGGCTGGCAAGGGCCCGCTCCAATGATGTGAAGAGGTCGAGTACGGCGGGTGCCTCAAAGATGCGGTATCGCTGCTTGCCGATGTTTCGCTGTGTCAGGATTCCTGCCTCGATGAGCCGGTTGATGGCACCTCCGGTGGCGACGTCGGACCGGTCGATGAGCCTGGCGGCTGAGTCAACGGTCATGAGAGGAACTCCGGGAAGAACGTCGAGGAGTAAGCCCAATGCCGATCCCTTCCGAACCGTGCCAAGGCCCGTGCGCCACCCGTTGACCAGCTCATCGATTCTCGAGGCGTAGGTCTGTGCGTCGATGCAGGCTCGGAGCGTGGCGGCTGCGAAGGTCCGCAGCCAGGTGTGGGCCGCGGTTGACCTCTGAGGGCTGTCGGCAGCGAGGAGATGTCGGAAGGCGGTCAGTCCTGAGATGTAGTCGTCGGACCAGGTGGCGAGGACGAGGCTCATGGGTGGGACGAAGGTGGGGGAGAGACCTCGCCGGCGAAGGACGACGTGGATGAGTGCCCTTCCTGTGCGACCGTTTCCGTCGGCGAAGGGGTGGATGGTCTCGAATTGGGCGTGAGCAATAGCGGCCTGCACGAGGATCGAGTGCTCATCTCCGTTGGTGTAGTCGATGAGGTCGTGGAGGAGGTCCTCAACGTATTCGGGTGGTGGTGGGACGAACGCGGCGCTGCATGGGTTGTAGGCGCTGCCTCCGATCCAATTCTGCTGCTCGCGGACCACACCTCCAAGCTCGGGCGTGCGTGAGCCATCCATTAGCACTCGGTGGATTTCCAGGAGATCATCCAGCGAGATTTGCTTCTCTTGGGCCGCCAATTGGATGGCGGACTCCATGGAGGCGATGTTGCCGAGAACCTCAATGGCGATCCGATCGGCGGTCCCACCACCCTGGCCGGTGACGGCTTCTGCTTCGACCAGTCGGCGGACCCCGGCGTCGAGCCCTTCGATCTTGGAGGAGGCCACCGACTCTGCTCTGAGGAGGAAGCGGGCTAGGCCTTCGAGACTGAGATGGCTCGTCCCGGCTTGGTTCAGTTCTCTGATCGCGGTCTCGGCATCGGCGATGTCGGCGGCGAGATCGCTGGGCAGGGTGAGATTCCACCCGGTGAGGGGATCAGGGAGGTAGGCATCGTAGTTACAGCCTCCCCGGTCGCTGCGGGTCAGCCCTTGGAATCGGGGCTCCCATCGTTTCCGTAGGTACTCCGCCATGCTTCGGGCTCCCATCCATGTAAGCAAAGGTTATGAGCAAAGCTTAGCTTAGAGTAGTCCTAACCGAAGGAAACTGGAATAGTGCCAAGGACGCCGTTGAAGGTCATGCCGACTGGCGTCATCCCCAGGGTTTGGCGGAGTCAGCATCATAAAACTGCACGGTTAGCGACTGGTTGCCTTGACGGAGTTCACCGAGGTTTGTTGCCCTGGCGATCATGTCCAGGTTGGTGGCCGATGTCGAGTCGCCATGGACACTTACGTAGAGGTGGCTGATCTTTCCATCTATAACACGGCGCAAAATGTGATCCTCATTGGCTGCCAGGGAGTGGCCATATATGAAGAGGACTCCTTGGATCTTGGCGAGACTTCGGATGGCGTGGTTGAGGTAGGCGTTGTGAAGGATCTTCGCTTCTTTCTGTGCCGAGGAACCCTCGGTTACGATGAGGGGGTAGCGACGTTCCGAGAGGGCTCGGCGAGTTCCAACGGTCGGTGCACGGTCCGGTCATGATGACCGGTGCAAACACCGTGACCGACCGTTGGAGATGCCAGGATGCCAGACGCGCCGCTGTCGTTGTACGAACGTGAGGAGATCTGCC
>Ga0326597_10009087_pt1 | contig 13355 bp, 6 predicted proteins | sample RVTome_12_FD_203789 | JGI IMG/M metagenome (GOLD analysis project Ga0326597, IMG submission 203789) | Soil microbial communities from uranium-contaminated site in the Upper Colorado River Basin, Wyoming, United States - RVT100D185 | ecosystem: Environmental > Terrestrial > Soil > Contaminated >... | reverse complement strand
GCGCAGGTGGGTGGAGCGCGCATCCTGATCGACACGCCGCACGAGATCCTGGTGAACAAGCTGTGCGCGCTCCTCAGCCGGGCCGAGCTGCGCGATCTTCAGGACGTGCGCGCGCTCCTGGACGGGGACGCCGATCTCGAGCGCGCCCTCGCCGAGGCTCCGCGCAAGGACGGCGGGTTCTCGCCCCTCACCCTGGCCTGGCTCGTGCGCGACCTGCCGCTGGCGAGCATGGCGGGCGCGGCGGACCTCGCCGGGCGCGAGGCTCGCGAGCTCGAGCAGTTCCGCGAGCAGCTCGTCGCGCGCATCGTGCGCGCCGCGGCCCCGGGCCCGGAACCGGGAGACTGATCGGGGGACCTGCGCCTACTCGATCTCGCTCAGCGCTGCGCTGGCCCACTCCGGGAGGGCGGCGCGGTCGGCGGGGGTGGGGGACAGGCCGGCGAGCTCCGTGCGCGCCTCCTCGGGCCGGCCCGAGCGCCACAGCGCGGCGGCGAGCTCGAGGCGCACGCGCGCGGGAGCGCCTTCCACGTAGTCGCGCGTGATGCGCAGACACTGGTGGTAGAGCCGGCGCGCGTCGTCCCAGCGGCCGGCGGCGGCGTGCTCGCGAGCCCACAGGCGCTGGGCGTGGCTCTGGAAGGCGTCGGCGGCGAGGCGCGCGCCGTCGCGCTCGTACTCCTGCGCCAGCGCCAGGGCACGCTCGCCGCTCAGGTCGCGGAAGCGCTCGCCGGCGCGCTCCAAGAGCGGCGCAGCCTCGCGATCCAGGCCCTTCAGCAGCAGCTCGCAGCCGAGGTCGAGGAGCCAGGCCGCGTCGGCGCGGCCGGCGGCCGCGAGCTCGGACAGGCGCGCCAGGCCGCGCTCGAGCTCGCCCTGCTCAAGCTCGAGCCGCACGCGGTTCTTCAGGAGCCCGGGGTGGCCGGGGTCGACAGCCAGCGCGCGCTCGAACCAGCCGCGCGCCGCCGCCACGTCGCCCGCGCGCGCGGCGTGCACGCCCTGCTGCATCAGCGCCTCGAAGCGCAGCGGGCGCAGCGCCAGCACCTCGTCCCAGGCCGCGCGCACGTCCGCGGGCCCCGCACCGGTCCGCTCGAGCACGCGCGCGAGGATCGTGCGCGCCGTGACCGAGTCGGGGCGCGCCGCCAGCGCCGCGTCGAGCGCCTCGCTCGCACGCTCGGGCGCGAGCGGCTCGTCCGTCGCGAACGCGGCGAGCGCGCGGCCGTGGCGCACGAGGGAGGGGGCCAGCACGACCGCTCCCAGCGCCACCAGGGCGACGAGGGCCGCCCCCGCGCGCGCCGCCGCGGGCCGCGGCGCCGCGGAGGCGGGGCCCAGCACGCCCCCGAAGAAGGCGAAGGCGAGCGCCGAGGCGGCCGGGTTGTGCAGGAGCGCGCCGTTGAAGCAGGCGGCCGAGAGCGCGCCGAGCGCGCCGAGCGCGAAGGCTCCGGCGGCGGCGTCGCCCGCGCGCAGCGCCCGCGGGACGCGCGCGACGACGAAGAGCGCGAAGGCAGCCCACAGCGCCGCACCGGCCAGGCCCAGCTCGGCCGCGAAGGCCAGGTGGTCCTGGTGCGGGTGCTCGACCTCGCGCTCCTGCTCCTGCAGCCGGCGGTGGGCCGAGAGCTCGATCTCGACAGGATCGCGCCAGGCCGGGAAGACGACGGCGAACTGGCCCGGCCCGACGCCGAGCGCGAGGTGCCCGGCCGTCATCGCCAGCGTGCGCTCCCAGATGCGCGCGCGCACCTCGATCCCGCCCAGGTCGCCGGCCGGCCGAGCGGCGGCCGCGGGCGCGCCGGCCGGCGCACCCGCGGCCGGCGGACGCAGCGCGCTCCAGGCCAGGGCGCCGGCGGCGGCGAGCGCGAGCGCGCCGAGGCGCAGCGCCGCCGGCCGCCCGCCGGCGAGCGGCAGGCGCAGCAGGCCGGCCAGTCCGGCCACGGCCGCGAGCACGAGCAGCGCCGCCAGCACCGGCGCCAGCAGCGCGTGCAGCACGAAGCAGAGCGCCGTCGCCAGCCCGAGCCAGCGCCACGGGCCGCGCTCCCAGGCCGCCAGCGCCGCGCCCGCCAGCGCGCCGGGCAGGGCCGCGTTCGAGAGCTCGCCCGTGTTCCACAGCGCGCCGGCGTAGCCGCGCTCGTCGAAGCGCAGCGTGCCGCGCAGGAGCAGGAGCGCCAGCAGGAGCGAGCCGCGCGCCAGCCAGCGCCGGCCCTCGGGATCCAGATTGGCCGCGACCGCGGCGCAGGTGAAGGCGTTCGCCAGCACGATCAGCGCGCGCGTGCGCTCGAGCCCGTCGCCGCCCGCGCGCAGCGTCCCGCCGAGCGCCAGCGCGAGCAGCGCGACGAGCAGCCACGTCGCGCCGAGCGCGAGCGGCCGCCCGCGCAGGGCGAGCGCCGCGAGCAGCAGCCCGGCCGGCGCGCAGGCGAGCGCCGCGACTCCCGCGGCGGTCGACTCGGTCGTCAGGGCGTCGGCGGCGACCGGCGAGCCCGGCGCGGCCACGGCGGCGGCCGGCAGCAGCAGGCACAAGGCCAGCGCCCGCTCGCCGCCGTTCACCCGCCCGCCCCCAGGATCGCGTCGACGAAGATCTCGGGCTCGAAGGGCTCGAGGTCCGCCAGCGTCTCGCCGGTGCCGACGTAGCGCACCGGCAGGCCGAGCGCGGCGCGGATGCCGAACACGGCGCCGCCGCGCGCGGTGCCGTCGAGCTTGGCGACCACCAGGCCGGTGACGTCGATCGCGGCCGTGAACTCCTGCGCCTGGCGGACCGCGTTCTGGCCGTTCGTGCCGTCGAGCACGAGCAGGGTCTCGTGCGGCGCCCCGGGCACGCGCCCGGCGATCACGCGCCGCACCTTGTCGAGCTCCTGCATCAGGTTCCTCTGCGTGTGCAGGCGCCCGGCGGTGTCGATCAGCACCACGTCGATCCCGAGCGCCAGCGCCGACTCGCACGAGTCGAAGGCGATCGCGGCCGGGTCGTAGCCGTCGCGCTCGGGGCGCACGATCGGCGCGTCGTTGCGCTCGGCCCAGATCTCGAGCTGCTGCGCCGCGGCGGCGCGGAAGGTGTCGCCGGCGCCGAGCAGCACGCTCTTGCCGGCCGATTGGAAGCGGCTGGCCAGCTTGGCGATCGTGGTCGTCTTGCCCGAGCCGTTGACTCCCGCGACGAGCACCACCGTCGGCTGGTGGGACAGGTCGATCTCGCCCGGCGCGTCGCCCAGGCGCTCGAGCAGCATGTCGCGCAGCGCCGCGCGCACGTCGGCCTCGCCGCGGATCTCGCCGCGCGCGTGCAGCCGCGCCACGCCGGCGCACAGCTCGCCCGCGAGCGGGCCGAGGTCGGCGCCGTAGAGCAGCTCCTCGAGCTCGTCGAACAGCGCCCGGTCGATCGGCCGCCCGCCGCGGAAGACGCCCGCGATGCCGTCCGAGAGGGCCGCGCGCGTGCGGCCCAGGCGACCCTTGAGGCGCTCGAAGAGTCCCACGGCTCAGCTCCCGCGCTCCTGGGCGGGGTCCTCGACGGGCCCGTCGCCGGGCACCTCGGCGGGTTTCCCGTCGGGCCCCTCGGCCAGCGCGCCGCGGTTCATGATGCGGTCGAGGATGCCGTTGATGAAGGCGCCCGAGTTCTGGGTCGAGTAGCGCTTGCCGATCTCGATCGCCTCGTTGATGGCGACCTTGGGCGGGATGTCCTGGCAGTGCAGGAGCTCGTGGGTCGCCAGTCGCAGCACGTTGCGGTCCACGACCGCCATGCGCGAGATGCTCCAGTTCTGGGCCACGTCCTGGATGACCGTGTCGATCTCGGCGCGGTGCTCGAGCGTGCCGCCGATCAGCCGCAGCGCGAACTTGCGCGTCTCGCCGTCGCGCTCCTCGCTGCGCAGGAACTCGTTCGCCAGGCGCGGGTCCTCGCCGGCCAGGTCGACCATGTACAGGAACTGCAGCGCCAGCTCGCGCGACCGGCTGCGCTTCTTCACGGCGCCGATTCCCCGGCCCCGGCGGCGCCGGGCAGGCGGACGCCGAGCCCGTTCTCGCCGCGCGCGCGCGCTCCGAGCTGCTCGACCTCGTCCAGCGCCGCCAGCAGCTCGAGGCAGGCGCGCGCGACCTCGGCGCCCTTGTCGTGCTCGCCGCCGGAGAGCGCCCGCGCGCGCGCCTGCTCGAGCGTGGCGCAGGTCAGCACGCCCAGCAGCACCGGCTTGTCGGACTCCAGCATCACGCGCTGCAGTCCGTCGATCGCGCCGCGCGCGACGTGCTCGGCGTGGGTCGTCTCGCCCTGCAGCACGAGCCCGAGACACACGACCGCGTCGACGTCGCGGCGGCGCGCGAAGCGGCGCGCGACCAGCGGCAGCTCGAACGAGCCGGGCACCCAGGCGACGAGCACGTCCTCGTCGGCGACGCCCGCTGCGGCGAGCTCGCGCCGGGCCGAGTCGAGCATGGCCCCGGTCAGCTCGCGGTGGAAGCGCGACACCACGCAGGCCACGCGCCGGCCGCCACCGGCGGGGCGTTCGCGCCGGGCGTGTGCGGGGTCCTGGGCCATGCGATTGGGAAGGATCGGGAGAGGGGGGCGGCGCGCGGGTGCGGGCGCTCGTCCGGATTCGGGGCGGATAGTGTAGTCCTCGGCGGTGCAAGCTGCACGTCGGGTCCTCCTGTCCGGCGGGCGAGCGTCCGCTTTCCCCTCGCCCCTCATTCGCCCGGCGCGACCTCGACCCTGTCCAGCTCGGCGACGTGCAGCACCTGCCGGCCGTCAACCGCCAGCGTGAAGCCCTCCGGGCGGTCGGCGTGGACGCGCGCTCCGTCGGGCCGGTCCCAGGCGATGTCCAGCAGGAGGCCGTGGTAGGGGACGTCACGGAAACGGAAGTGCTGCAGGTCGCGCACCAGCGGCCACAGCTCGATCGTGTCGTCGGCGCGCGGCACCAGGCCGCCGACGAAACGGATCAGGAGATCGTTGAACGCGGAGCGAAAGCCGTCGGGAGCGCCCTCGTGGGACCACGGCACGCCGTTCAGGCGCAGCAGCGCGCGGCGTCCCTGGTCGTCCGCGAAGTGGCGGCGCGCGTAGAGCCGCAACAGGAGCGACAGCGCGCCGGGGGGCGCGGCCGCAGGATCGCTGCGCGCGGCGAGCGCCAACAGTTCGGCCGCGAGCGTCAGCTCCTCCGGGACCGCAGTGCCCAGCGCCGCGGGCTGCGCCAGCCGCGCGAGCTCGTCGGCCTCCGGGATCGGGATCAGCCCCGCCAGGAGCGGCGCGAGGATCGCGTAGCGTCCGCTCTCGTGCTGCGCGCGCGCCAGCGCTGCGTCTGCGAGGTCGCTTTGGACCGAGGCGCGCACGGCCGCGGCCAGGCGCTCGAGCTGCTCGGCGCGCGCGCCGTCGCCCAGCGCGCGCCGGCCACGCGCCAGCGCCCGCGCCGAGAGGAACGCGAAGGAGCCGCGCTCGAGGTCCGCGACGCGCAGGTCGTCGAGCCCGTCGATCGCCTCCCCGGCGCCCCCGTCCGCGCCGCCGGCGAGCCCGAGGGTGGCCCACAGGTCGCGCTCCAGGAGTCCGAGGTCCTCCTCCAGGTAGTGCGTCCGGCCGTTCACCTCCCAGGCACCGACCGCCGCGGCGCCGAGCCGGTGCGGCGCGGGCCGCCGCGCCTCGCGCTCGGCGTCCGGCGGGCCCAGGCGCACGTCGCGCAGCAGGCCGTCGCGGCCCTGCTGCACGAGCAGCGCGCGCAGCGGACCCTGGGCCAGGTCCGGGTCGCGCAGCCAACGCGTCTCCGCCACGACATGCGGCGTCGCGCTCAGCGTCACGGCCGCGTGCCGAGCGCCGCGCGCGGACTCGACGAAGACCGGCAGCGAGAACTGCGGCAGGTCGAGCCGGCGCAAGGCGTGGCGCACCAGGAACCAGCGGTAGTGCCAGGTGCGCTCCAGGAGCTCGTCGCTGCACGTGAAGCGCGGCGCGTTGCGCTCGAACCAGCCCCGGTACTCCCGCGCGTGCCGCGCGAAGACCTCGTCGGCGTCCGTCTCCGCGCTCCCCAGCGCGCGCAGGGCCGTCGCCAGGCGCCGCGCGCCGCAGGCCACCACGGCCGTCGTGGAGACGCTCGCGCCGGGCGCGAGGTGCACGCGGCGCAGGAGCGCGCGCTCGCCCCCGGGCGCCGCGGCGGGCACGCAGTCGCTGCCCGCCAGGGCGAGGTGCAGCGGCTCGCCGGCGTACTCGTGCTCGCCCAGGAGCAGCGGCAGGCGCCCGGTCGGCGGCGGCACCTCGCACGTCGCGGCGAGCAGGACCGGCACCGCGTCCCCGGCGCCCTTCACGAGGCGCAGGCGCAGCGCGGCGCGGCCGGGCGGCGCGCGCCAGGCGAGACGCAGGGCGGGCTCTCCGGCGCCGGGCGGGAGCAGGCGGCGCCACTCGCGGCGCTCGTGCGGCGCGGCGGGAGGCGCGCCGGGCGCCGGCCAGGGCACGCGCTCGAGCGAGCCGTCGTCGAGCAGGAGCTCGCAGGCCGCCGGGCTGGCGGCCGCGGAGCTCGCGCGCGGCGCCGGCGCGGCGACCAGGATGTGCAGGGTCACGACGGCCGGCCGCAGGTCGGGCAGCGCGAGCTCGACGCGCTCGGGCAGGCGCGCGGCGGCATCGCCGGCGTCCGCGCCGCGCAGGCCGACCAGCACCGGCCCGGCCGCGCGCGCCGGCTCGGGCACGACGAAGCGCACGCCGTCGTACACCGTCGTCCCCGGCGCGACGAGCACGGTCGGCGCGATCCCGTCCGCCAGCTCGGCGTCGAAGGCCAGATTGGCCGCCGGCGCGAGGTCGAGCGCGACCTGGCGCGAGCGGAAGCGCTCCAGGAGCGGCGTGGTCGCCGCGTGGAGGTAGAGCTCGAGATCCTGCTCGGCGCGCGCCGTGCTCGTGACGCGCAGGCAGTCGATCAGGGCGTCGTCATCGCTGACGAGCTTGCGCTCCTCGAGCAGCACGCCGTCGGCCTCCCACACGGCCAAGGTGTGCGACGGGAACCACGTCGTCCCGAGCGGCGCCAGGTCCAATCGCGCGCCGTCGCGGTAGAGCTCGACCTGCAGCGGGTCGATCAGGGCACTGGCCGGCCCGCCGTAGGCGAAGCGGCCGCGCAGGCCCGGCGCGCGCTCGAGCCGCTCGGCGTAGAGCCGCCGCCCGGTCGGGCCGAGGGTGCCGTCGCGCTCGCCCTCCCAGCGCAGGAGCTCGTCGTAGCTCGGCGCCGGAGCCGGCGCGGCGCGCGGCGCTGGCTCCTGCGCCGGCGCCGCGGCCGGCAGCAGCACCAGCGCCCCCGGCGCCAGGGCGGCGAGCGCCCGCGGCCATGCCCGCGCCGGCCTCAATCGAGCTCGAAGGTCACGCGGTCGCGGTTCGAGAGGTGCACGCGCCCCGGAGCGCCCTCCTGGACGATGGCCTGGAAGTAGACCTCGGCCCCGGCCATGGCCGGGAGGAGCGCGATGCTGTACTGCGCCGACAGCTCGCCGTCGCCGGGCAGCAGGCCGCTGGCGAAGACCCGCGCAGTGTCGGGATCGATGCGCAGCACGCCGGCCGAGCCCTTGGGCCGGTAGCCCGGGCCGAGCGCGTAGAGCAGCGCGTACGGAGCGTTGGGGGCGTCCCTGAGCTCGACCGTGAACACGCGCGGGTCGTGCGGGTCGCAGTGCACGATCAGGGAGACCTCGAGCCCGAGGTGGTCGAGGGTGCGCCCGACCAGGTGCTTGGCGCGGCTCGGCGGGTTGCCGTCGACGAGATCGCCGACCTGGAACGAGGCCGCCACCGTGGAGTAGGTTCCGGTCGAGTACGTGAGCGCCTTGACCTGCGCGCTCGAGGTGAGCACGGCGCGCGCGGAGGCCGCCGGCGTCAGGTGGTCGCTCGACTTGCGCTCGCCGTAGTAGCCGAAGGACATGCCTTCGCTGAACTCGCCCGCCACGCCGATCACGTTCGCGCTCAGGTCGCTGCCGGAGCTGGCCGAGGCCAGGCCGAACCACGAGCGGTAGATCGAGCTCGACGAGTCCTGCGCCCAGCAGTTGCCGCCCTCGACGTAGGCCGTGCCGCCGGCGTTGAGGAAGCTCACCAGCGCGTTGGCCTGGGACGAGTCGAGGGCCGTGTTGGTCGGGTTCATGCCGAGGCACACCATCACCGTGCCGTAGCCGGACAGGGATGTCGGCCAGGCGTCCGTGGACTCGACGCTCAGGCCGAGGTCGTCGCACACGTCCACGAGCAGCGCCCCGGAGTCGGGCGACTCGTCCAGCTCGATCACGAGCACCGGCTGGACGTTCTCGATCGTGAAGGTGTTCCAGCCGACGTTCGGGGCGCTCGCCGCGTTGGCCGGCGTGGCGCCGTCGGTGGCCACGATGCGGTAGGCGACCAGGTCGCCGAGCTGCACGCTGCCGGCCGGCGTGCCGCTGAAGACGAACGTGCCCTCCTCCTTCAGCATGGCGAGCGGGGGTTGCGGCGCGCCGTTGAGCGAGTACTCCAGCACGACGGTCGGGATGCCCGTGTCGTCGATCGCCGTGCACGTCAGGGTCGGCGGCCAGGCGGCCGGCGTCAGGGCGTGCAGCGCGTCGTGCTCGAGCTCGGGCGCGACGCGGTCGTCGGCGACGCGGATCGTGAAGGTGCCGTCCGGCGCGACCAGCGGAGAGTCCTTCGTGCGGCCGGCCGTGTCCTGCGCGTGCAGGTAGTACGAGATCGTGCTGCCCGGCGGCTGGGCCGGGATCCAGCCGACGTACTCGTCCGGGCCCGCGCCGGGGGTCATGAGCTCGGTCGTGAAGGGCGGGCCGCCGGTCGTGCTCCACAGGATCTGCGGCGCGCCGGCCAGGGTGGCCGAGCGCTCGGGGATGACCTCGGCCCGCACCTCGTACGAGCCGGGCGCGTCGTCGACGGCCTCCCAGTGCGGGCGCGGGTAGATGCGCAGCGCGTCACCGCGCATGAAGTTGCGCGCGCGGCAGTGGACCGAGTCGCCCCAGTTCGTGCCGAGCGAGGCCACCTGCGCGACCTCGTAGCCGGGCGCGGCCTGCTCGTAGATCGCTCTGGCCTCGGCGTCGTGCGAGTTGCCGTGGCGCGCCACCACGATCTTCTTCATGGTCTGGAGGGAGTTGATGTAGGCCGTCCACGACGAGCTCTGGTTCCAGAGCGGCATGCGGTGGATCTTGTACGGCCAGCCGTAGGCGCTCTGCAGGGTGCGGTAGTGCTTGAGGGCCGCCTCGCAGTAGATCCACGGCGTCGTGTTCTCGGGGAAGTCGCCCCACAGGATCGTGTCGGGCGCGAGGATCTTCCCGAACGTGTCGATGTGCTCGATGTCGTAGTCGAGGTCGCGCGCGACGTAGCGCGCGATGCCCAGGAAGTCGAGCATGAACTGGTTGACCTCGCCCTCGCTCAGGCCCGGGTTCTCGCTGTACTGCAGCCGCGACGACCAGGCGCTGCCGTAGCCGTCGGCGTAGTAGTTGCCGCCGGTGTGCACCAGGTCCATGCCGTAGTAGGGCACGCCGTAGGCCTGGCTGATTTCGAAGGGGATAACGTCGTCCAGCGGCCGCGGGCGGTTGTACACGTTGTCGACCAGCCCGAACTCGCCGTTGCCGTCCCACATGAACCACGGCCCGTAGTCGCGCACCCACCAGGTGTTCGTGGGGGCGTTCAAGTAGTGGATGTTCGTGCTCGGGATGCCGTTGCTCGCCAGCCACGAGACCCACCAGCTCTGGTTCGTGGTGATGATGTAGACGTCGTTCTCCTGCTGCAGCTCGTCGAACAGCTCGGCGTTGGGCCACAGGCAGAAGACTCCGATCGACTCGTCCCACTCGGCCGCCGCGCGCACGGGCCCCTGGGGCGGCGCCGTGCCGCCGCGACCGAGGCCCAGGCTGCCGCTCATGCGCACCAGGGCGAGCTCCTCGGGGCTGAAGCCGATCGGCAGGTCCTGCACGCCGGGCGGCAGGTCGCTCGCGCGCTCCTGGGCCGCGGCGGGGGCGGCCAACGCGCCCGCCGCCAGCGCGAGCAGGAGGGTCGGGTGGAACAGCCGGCGCGAGGTGGAGCACATCGTGGGGGGACCTTCGCTGAGGGAGTGGGGCGATCGCGCGCGGCGGGACGACGCGCCGCGCGAGTCGAGTATACAGACATCGCGATCCGCGGGTCGTAATGGGGCTGTATCCGGTCGCGTTCGTCACTCGAGCGTCGCGCGCGGGCGCCGCATCGTGGCGGCCAGGCCCAGGGCCCAGCTCAGTCGGCCCGCCAGGACGCGGCCCAGGTCGTCCATCAGGGTGTACGCCAGCGGCACGACCCACAGCGTGAAGAAGGTGCTGATGGCCAGGCCGCCGGCGACGCAGGTCGCCAGTGCGCGGTAGTCGATGCCCTCGGAGGGCGGGCTGGAGAGCGCCATCGGCAGCAGGCCGAAGATGGTCGTCATGGCCGTCATCACGATCGGCCGCACGCGGCTGCGGCTGCCGTCCAGCACGGCCTGCGTGCGCGGCGTGCCGCCCATGCGCAGGCGGTGGACGCGGTCGATCAGGACGATGCCGTTGTTGACCACCACGCCGACCAGGATGATCAGCCCGATCCAGCCGACCGAGTCCATCGCCGTGCCCGTCAGGTAGAGCGTCCACACGGCGCCGACGATCGCGAAGGGGATCGTGAACAACACCGAGAAGGGCAACAGCACCGACTCGAACAGGATCGCCATCAGCAGGAAGACGAGCACGACCGAGAGCAGCAGCGCGTTCTTCATCTGCTGCATCTCCTCGCCTTCGCGGAACTCGATCGACTCCTCGTCGGCGACCGAGTACCCGCGCGGCAGGTCCATCGCGCGCAGCACGGCCTGCCCGGCCGCGGAGATCCGTTTCTGCTGGTCGGGGTCGTCCACGCGGCCCTGGATCGTGAACGAGGCCCGGCCGTTGCGCCGGAAGATCGAGCGCGGGCCCTGGGTGAACTCGAGCCGCGCCACGCTCGCCAGCGAGGCCATGCCCTCCGCCGTGAACAGGTCCAGCTCGCGCAGCGTGTCCAGGCCGACCACTTCCTCGTCGTCGTAGCCCATGAAGAACGGCAGCTCGCGGCCGGCCTGGTGGTAGCGCGGCAAGGACACCCCGCGCAGCGCCCAGGCGATGTTCTGCAGCGCCAGGTCGGCCGTCACGCCCCGGTTCCAGGCCAGCTCGTCGTCGAGGCGCACGTGCACCTGCTCGGGGCCGGGCTCGATCGGCGATGTGACGCCGGACAGGCCCTCGATCTGCTGCAGCTCGCGGATGGCCTGCTGGCCGAGGCGCGCCAGCTCGTCGGCTTCGGGGCCCTCGAGCTGGAACGTGACCATCGAGCGGTTGCGCGTGTCGACCGACTCGTCGCCGTAGAAGTACACGCGGTGGCCCGGCAGCCGCGGCCAGAGCTCCTCCAGACGGCGGCGGGCGCGCGCGATCTCGCCCGGCGGCTGAGCTTCCTCCCAGTACAGGCTGAGGCGTCCGCCGCGCTTGCTGAAACGGCTGCCGAGGTGGGCGAAGCCGAGCTCCGCGCGGTGCTGCTCGAGCAGGTCCTCGTAGACCTTGAACTCCGCGTCGGGGTCGTCGAGCGTGTGCTCGAGCTGCACGCGCACGTCGATGCGCGAGCGGTTCTCGTCCTGGCCGAAGGACGTGATCGTCATGCGCGACGTCGGCACCAGGATCGAGAGCAGCGCCAGCGCCGCCAGCCCGCAGGCGAAGAGGCGTTGCTCCATCGTCCACGCCAGGAGGCGTCCGTTCGAGCTCACCAAGAGGTCGATCAGGGAGCGCACGTGGCGAAAGGGGCTCGCCGCGCGGAGCGGCGGCGCGGCCGGGCGCGCGCGCCAGCGCTTCAGGCCGAACAGCGCCAGGCCGACCCCGACCAGCGCCGCGGGGCCGAACAGCACTAGCGCCATCTGCGTGCCGTCGAGCGCCACTCCCGGCGGCGCCAGCCCCGAGGCGCGCAGCGGGGCGAGGGCGTCGAGGGCGTGGCGCGCAGCGAGGAAGCGCCAGGTGAAGAGCGCCGCGAGGGCCAGAGCGAGCGGCCAGCGCAGCGGCGTGAGCGCGCGCAGCACGAGCCGTTGCAGCGCGGACAACCCGAGCAGCGCGCCGTATCCGGCCAGGCGCAGCCCCTCCAGGACGCGGCCCAGCACGCGCGCCGGGATGCTCGCGACCGGGGCGGCCAGGCGCGCCAGCGCCTCGACCGGCCGCGGCCGCGGTCCGAGGATGCGCGCCGTCGCCACCGGCAGGAACACCAGCGCCACCATCAGGCTGAAGAGCAGCGACAGGCACAGCGGCATCCCCAGCGCCGCGAACATGATCTTCAGCATCGGGTCGCCGGCCATGAAGATCAGCGGCAGGAACACGACCACGGTGGTCAGGGTCGCCAGCGACACCGCCAGCCCGACGTCGCGCGCGCCCTCGGCCGCTGCCTCGTGCGCCGGGCGACCCTCGCCCCTCAGGCGCGCGATGTTCTCGATCACGACCACCGAGTTGTCGACCAGCATGCCGATGGCGAGCGTGATGCCGGTCATCGTCAGCACGTTGAACGTGCCGCCGCTGAAGTGCTCCCACGTCAGGGCCAGCAGCGCCGAGACCGGGATCGACAGGGCCACGCAGATCGTCACGCGCACGCGCCGCAGGAACAGGAACAGTACCAGCGCCGCCAGCGCGCCGCCCCACAGCGCGGTGTCGCGCAACTGCCCGAGCGAGGCCTCGATGAAGTCGCCCTGGCTGAAGAGGGTCAGGTAGCGGAAGCGGCCCGCGAGCTGCGGATCGCGCTCGAGCTCGGCGAAGGCGCTCCTCACGCGGCGCGCGGTCTCGACCACGTTGGCCGTGCTCTCCTGGCCGATCTGGCCGAAGTAGGCGTACTGGCCGTCGATGCGCGACATGTTGTCGCGCACGGCTTGCGAGACCACGACGCGGCCGACGTCGGCCAGCACGAGGCCGTCGCCGAGCGGGAACCGCTCGATCTCCTCCAGCGAGCGAAAGCGCATGTCGGAGCGCAGCAGCACGCGCCGGCCGCCGTCCTGGACCTCGCCCAGGGGCTCGGTGAAGTTGTCCTGACGCAGGCGCCGGATGAGAGCCCCGACGTCGAGCTGCGCGGCCCTGACGCGGTCCTCGTCGAGCAGGATCTCGACCGCGTCGTCGAGCATGCCCCAGAGCTGCACGCGGCTGACGCCATCGACCGCCTCGAGCCTCCGCTGCACGACCGTGTCGATCAGTTGGTCGTTGCGCTCCGAGGCGCCGTCGTGCAGCAGCGCGAAGAACATCAGCGGCAGGTCGCCCTCGCTCCAGGACCAGACCTGGATGCGTTCGACCTCGGCCGGGAGCAGCGGCCGCGCGCGCTCGATGCGGTCGCGCAGCTCGGCCCGCGCCAGCTTCATGTCGTGCCCGCGGTCGAAGATCACCTCGACGCTGGCCTCGCCCTCGCGCGACCAGGAGTAGACCTTGTCAACGCCGCCCAGGGTGCGGAACTGCTCCTCGAGCAGGCGCAC
>Ga0326597_10009086_pt1 | contig 13356 bp, 17 predicted proteins | sample RVTome_12_FD_203789 | JGI IMG/M metagenome (GOLD analysis project Ga0326597, IMG submission 203789) | Soil microbial communities from uranium-contaminated site in the Upper Colorado River Basin, Wyoming, United States - RVT100D185 | ecosystem: Environmental > Terrestrial > Soil > Contaminated >... | reverse complement strand
TCTTATCCAGCCAAGGAGGATCAGATGGCCAAGTTCGTAATTCTGTATACAGGTGGCATGGGTATGGCCGCCACACCCGAAGAGCAAGAGAAGATCATGGCTGAGTGGGGAGGCTGGTACGGCATGCTTGGTGAAGCCGTCGTCGACGGCGGCGCCCCGTTTGGAGCCGCAAAGAGCATCGCCGGCGCCGGGTCGATCGCTGACGGCCCGCTCGGTGACAACCCGGCCACGGGTTACACGGTCATCTCAGCGGACTCCCTCGACGCCGCAGCCGCCGCATGTTCGGCGCACCCGCATCTGAACCATGGCGGTCAGGTTCAGGTCTTCGAATACATCGACATGAGCTGACGGTCGGCCCGACCATCCGCATCGGCAATCAAATAGGCAATCAAACGGTGCCCGCCATGGCGAGCACCGTTTTTGCATTTCACCCAGCTTCCCGGGACACCCTCCGCGTCCAAACTCACGCCCGCTGAGGTCGGATGGACCGGCCGAGCCGGGCCTCGACCGACAGCTACACGATCGAGGCCTTGGGCTGGTCCGGGCGAGCATCCGACGTTGAGGCGGCAACTAGTTTTGGAGCGGCACGCAACAGGCCACGTTTGCTGAACCGCCCAAAACTCCCCCCATTATCAGTCCGGCTCCCGCCGATAGGCATACAATTCGAGCAGGACACGCAAAGGAGCAAGTCCATGTTGAAGAAGGGCCAGCGCGTAGAAGAGCGCACGAAGAAGATCAGGCAGCGACCTCGCAGCGGCGTAGTCATCGATGTTCGGGACGGCACCGTCGAAGTACGCTGGGACAATGGTCGGGTGTCAAGTCTTACCGGTGCCCTGCTCCGTCCCGTCACCCGCCAACAGCGCGCCAAGCGGCCCTGATCAGCAACCTTCGGCGGGTGGGATCACGCCCATCCGCGCTCGGATCGGCCAGAACTCCTAGGAAACCGGCCACTGTCCGAACGGACCGGAGGGCATCGCTATTCCAACATTCAAACAAGACGGCGCCTACATCGTGATGACGAGCTTTCCAAGGGCATGACCTTCTCCCAGGTAGCGAAGCGCCTCGGGAAGGTTCGCCAATGGGTAGGTCTGTTCGACAACGGGAACGATGTCTTCTGATGCCAGCATGCCGGCCAGGATTTCCAGATCGTCCGGCTTGACCCGGGCCGTGAAGAAGGCCATCCGCTTGTTTCCAAATGCGGCAGCAACCTTGCGAGCAATCAGGTGCCGGAATGGTCCCAGTACGGCATGCTTGGGGCCGGTGATCGTCACATTGATACCGCCCGCCTTCAAAACGCTGCTCGTTGCGGACCATGACCGATCACCAACGTTGTCGAAGAGAATGTCGTAGCCGCGCTCGGACTCGACGTAATCGTCTTTGGTGTAGTCGATGACCTTGTCAGCGCCGATCGACCTGACCGTGTCAACCTTGGTGGTGCTGCACACGGCCGTCACTTCGGCACCCAGAGCCTCGGCGATCTGGACCGCAAACGTGCCGACTCCGCCAGACGCTCCATTGATCAGAACCTTGTGACCGGACTGGAGACCGCCGACGTCGCGTAGTCCCTGCAAAGCGGTGATCGCCGCCAGAGAGACCGAGGCGGCCTGTTCAAACGTAATGCCGGCCGGTTTGTGTGCCAACGACTTCTCTCTGGCAACCGCGTACTCCGCGAACGCTCCAAATCCGATGTCGCCAAAAACCTCATCGCCGACCTGAAAGCGGGTGACATCACTTCCTACCTTTTCGATGACGCCGGCCACGTCGGCACCAGGAATCGGTTTCTTCGGCTTGGTGAACCCGGCGACCGCTCGCACCATGTACGGCGTAGCGGTGGTCATGTGCCAGTCATAGATATTCAACGAGGACGCCATGACCCGGATGAGCACTTGATCGTCGGTCGGGACGGGGACTTCGACATCCCTGAGTTCAAGGACATCAGGCAAGCCGTAGCGGTCTTGGACGATTGCCTTCATCATCTTCGTTTCGGCCGAATCCTCATGAGGTTCGGCCTCCGTGCCCGTCGGTTTCTCGTCCGATCCAGCTCTCTGCGTACTCATAGGCTTTACACCTCTCCTCGTTTGCCCCCGTACAGCGTAAGGTGCATCATACCGCGTAAGACTGTCAAGCCTTACCGCGTACGATAAGATGACCAGGTCGACAGGAAGCCATGGTTGCAGACGCAGATTCAATCACAACGCCGAGGGTCCCGCTGAACAACACCCGGGTCCTTCAGGCAGCCATCGAACTCGCCGACCGGACGGGCATCGAGTCGCTGACCATGCGCAATCTCGCCCAAGAACTCAACGTCGAGGCGATGTCGCTCTACTACCACGTGGCTAACAAAGAAGCGCTTCTCGATGGTCTCGTCGATTCGCTCGTGACCGAGATCGAAGCCGAGCGCGGCGGCTTCGAGGTCGAGGCAGAGGAAGCTGAATGGCTGTCAACGATGCGCAGCCTGATCCTCACGGCTCGGACCGTGATGCTTCGCCACCCCTGGGGTCCCAGGGTCATCGAGAGCCGGACCACCACGACCCCGACCCTGCTTCGATATTTCAACACTCTCTTGGGCATCATGATCGAAGGCGGCTTCTCCAACGACCTCGGCCACCACGCCATGCATGCGCTCGGCAGTCGGGCCCTCGGTTTCAGTCAGGAGCTGTTCGAACCCGACGACACCGACCAAGGCGGTGAGAATGCCGAGGCCCTGCTGGCCGCTCTAGTCCCCCAACTCCCCTATCTGGTCGGGATGCTGGCCGATGTCGTTCACGACGATCCCGATACGACCCTCGGATGGTGCGACGACCAAACCGAATTCGAGTTCGGTCTCGATCTCCTTCTCAGCGGACTCGAGACGCGTCGGGCGAACCAGTAATACGGAACGCCTGAAACTTCAGCCACAACGACATCCACTCATCCGGCCGGCCCATTTCGTCCGCCGAGGGGACCAGACCTATGCACTTGCCATGGCGAATCGTCGGCTCCTTGATGAGCCGGAATTCTTTACACAAGCTTGATCCTGGCAAGGATCATTCCTTCATGTTGATCTGATCAACTGTGGTCACGTCAACGAAAGGAACCACCATGATGTGGGGTTACGCAGGATACGGATTTGTTTGGATGATGCTCTTCTGGATTGGGGTCGCCTTTCTAATTGCCTGGGCGATCCGAGGGAGTGGCCAGTCCGGATCGGACAATCGAGCCATCGAGATCCTTGAAGAGAGATTCGCCCGCGGTGAAATCGACTCCGACGAGCTGCGAACCCGCCGGCAGCTGTTGAGCGGCAAATGAAGCGACAGCATCTTCTGGCCACCGGTTTGATTCTCGTGGCGGCATCAATCCTCGGGCCGGCGGTCCTGGGATCTGCCGGAGGTTGGCCGTCAGGGCTGATGGGTCAGCACATGGGCGGTTTCGGACATATGGGCTGGGACAACATCCCGACCAGCCCGAATAGCCCGATTGAGGGAGCCCGCGACATTGTGATCACGGCGACGGAATTCGGCTTCTCACCAAGTGAGATAACCGTTTCTTTCGGGGAGTCGGTCAACTTCATTCTCGTGAACCGGGGAAGTGTCCCTCACGACCTATCGATCCCGGATCTCGACATACGAATCGTCGCAAGTCCTGGCGAACAAGCCACCTCCGGCGTCAGCCTGGACAGGGCAGGGATATACGAGTTCCTGTGCTCCATTCCGGGACATGCCGGGGCCGGGATGACCGGCACCATAGACGTCATCAGGTAAGCCCAATCCGGGCGACCCCAGAGACAAGGAGCACTACGAACATGTTCAAAAAGGCAGTATACGTAACGGCAATCGCGGCACTGATCGGGGCAGGTCTCGTCAATACATTCCCGGCCAGAGCCCAGGAGTCGAACGGCGACACCAACGCCACCACGGCATATCCCGATGAATATCCGAACTCGATGGACGAGATGATGAGCGGCGACCATGGCCCCATGACGAATGGGGAGTACGCCAACATGATGAGTGGGAACTCCGGCACGATGATGACCGATGAACATATGGGCTCATACATGGCCGATATGACGGACGGCGACCACAGCTCCATGATGAACGGGGACCACGGCAACATGATGCGCGGAGACTCCAACCACGACTCGATCGGCGGCATGATGGGCGGCTCTACGACGCCGGACAATGGTCCGATGAACGGTCGTTAGGCCGCGAACCAGTGCGATGAACGATGTAGGGCAAAGCCGCCCGTCTACCATGGATGGGGTGAACCAAATCCGGATTCTCCTGGTTGATGACGAACCAGACCTCCGACAGATGGTCCGGCGGTACCTGCAGGCCGAAGGATTCGACGTGGCCGATGTTGCCGACGGCGAAACTGCTCTTTCAGTACTTAGAACTGCCTCGCCAGACTTGATGCTTCTCGACATTGGCATGCCCGGTATGGACGGCTTCACCGTGCTACAGGAGCTCCGCAAGACCTCGGAAATCCCGGTGATCATGCTCACGGCCAGGGCTGAGGAGATCGATCGAGTCATGGGACTCACCATCGGCGCCGACGATTACATATCCAAACCCTTCAGCCCACGCGAGCTCGTCGCCCGCATCCGGGCGGTCCTCCGTCGGGGCCGCGTCGACCGCACCGAGGCCGATGAAACCATCGAATTCGACGGTCTGACCCTCGACCTTTCCGGCCACCAGGTGAAGGTGGACGACTCCGCAATTGATTTGAGTGCCCTTGAATTCTCCCTTCTGGCCGCCCTGGCTTCAGCACCGGGACGGGTATTCACCCGCGAACAACTTCTCGAACGGGTGTGGGGCTGGGACTATTTCGGTGCCGAACGTGTGGTTGATGTCCATGTCGCCAACTTACGTAAGACCCTGCAAGACGACGCCAACGCACCCCGGTTCATCGCAACCGTTCGTGGTGTCGGATACAAGTTTGTCGCTAGTCCACGATGAAAGCGATAACCGGGTCGCTGCGGGGACGCCTCCTGATCTCTCACCTTGGTGTCGTTATCGTCGGCGTCCTGGTTGTACTCGTCGCCGGGCGCCGACTCGGCGTCGTGTTCGTCGACAACCATCTGCGGTCGATGGGTGGCATGATGGGTGGCCTGGCGTCGACCGAGTTCTCGGAGTTGGAACAAGGAATCACCGTCGCCTTCAATAGAGCCTTGTTGTGGGCGGCCGTCATCAGCAGCCTCGCCGCCATGGCTGCGGCGACCTTCTCGGCACGCAGAATGCTCAGACCTCTCGAAGAGGTACGGCGCGTGGCCCGCCGGCTTGCCACCGGCGCGTACTCCGAGCGAGTACCGATCCCTCAAGAAGAAGAGTTGGCCGCCCTGGCCGCCGACGTGAACGCCCTAGCCAAGGCACTTGAAGAAACCGAGCAGCGGCGCCTCCGCCTCATCGCCGAAGTGGCCCACGAACTGCGCACCCCCGTTGCCACGCTGAAGGGATACCTGGAGGGCCTTCTCGATGGTGTCTTCGAGCCCGATCCCGAGACTCTGGCCGCCAGCGTTCGCGAAGCGCGACGGATGGAGCGTCTGGCTACCGACCTCAGCACCCTTTCTCGGACCGAAGATGGTCGTATGGACCTACACCTCAAGTCGACCGACCTGGCGGCATTGAGCGTCGAGGTCGCCGACCGGCTCCGCCCCCAGTTCACCGACCAGAACGTCGAACTGGTCGCCGTCGCTCATGCACCGGCAATGGTCCCAGTCGACCGCGACCGTATTGCCCAGGTGCTCACGAACCTGATCGGGAACGCTCTCTCCTACACCCCGAGCGGCGGGCGCGTCGAGGTGAGGATCGATCAACCACCAGGACTACTGCGGGTCACGGTCACCGACACGGGCCGGGGTCTTTCCGAAGAACAACTCTCGATGGTTTTTGAGCGCTTCTACCGGGCTGACCGATCCCTGCCCGGCGGTACCGGGATCGGCCTTACGATTGCGAGGAGCTTGGCGAGGATGCACGGCGGAGACCTAACGGTCACCTCGCCAGGCTTGGGGCACGGCTCGTCATTTGCTCTGACGATTCCGGTCGGTAGCGGTGCGCACCAACCATGACCTCGGACCCGCTCCGTCGGCTGGGCTCGACATTGGCGGCAGCAGTCCTTGCACTGTCGGCCTGTTCTACACTCTCGGGGACCCCTACCCCGATCACGCATTTCGCTCCCGAGGACGTCGCACCGCCATACCCTGAACTCGACAAACAACAGGTTGCCGCCGGTCAGGAACTGTATAAGGTGCAGTGCGCCTCATGTCACAAGGCCGATCTATCCGGCGAGCCAGACTGGAAGATCCCGAAGGCAGACGGCACGTATCCGGCACCTCCCCATGACTCCAGCGGCCACACCTGGCATCACCCTGACCAACTACTACTCCAGATAATCCGCGAGGGGTTGGATATCCCCGGCACAACCATGCCGACCTTCGGTGACAAGCTCACCGACGCCGAGATCCTCTCGATCATCGAGTACCTCAAATCGAACAGGGACCCCGAGCAACGGTCGGCCCAGTGGCAAGTCACGTGGCAAGAATCCCGATGACTTCGCCTACGGAACCGGTGCTCTGGGCGCCAGGGTTGGACGATTCGGGGCTTCTCGTAGTCGCGAACGAGGTCCCTCCGCACCTGGTATCCGACCCGGAGCGGCCCGCCCGACCGCCTCGGGGCACAGTAGTTTCAGTACATCACCATGCCGTTCGTAACGTTGAGGTCGATTCCGGTGATGGCGGAGGCTTGATCCGACGCCAGGAACACCACCGCATTGGCAACCTCCTCTGCGGTAACGATCTTCCCCATCGGTGACATCTTCTCGAAGTTGCGGCGAACGTGTTCGGGGGTCGATCCGGTTGCCTCCGCTTGCGCTTCGAATACCCGGTCGATTCGGGGACCTTCGACGGCTCCCGGCGAGACAAGGTTCACGCGAATCCCATGCGGACCGGCCTCCTCGGCGATGGTTCGGGTGATTCCGATCAAACCGGCTTTCGTCGCCGCGTACGGGGTCCGGCCCAATAACGGTCGTTTGCCGGTAATTGACCCGATATTGATGATGCTGCCCGACTGGTGAGGGATCATCCTCGGGATGAAAGCCCGGCAACACAGCCACGGCCCAGTCAAGTTGACGGCCAACGTTTCCTGCCACTCGTCGACATTCGTCTCCCACGTCAAGGCAGTCGGACCGGCGATCCCACTGTTATTGACGAGTACGTCCACCCGACCGAACCGCGCGTAGGTCGCCTCGGCTAGCGCCTCAACCGATTCACCGTCCGTTACGTCGGTTGGAACGACCGCCGCCACACGGCCCAGCGCCGTCACCTCGTCGGCGACCAGTTCCAGCAGATCACGCGAACGAGATGCCAACACGAGATCCGCGCCCGCCACCGAACACTTGAGGGCGATTGCCTTGCCAATACCCCCGCCGGCTCCCGTGACCACGACCACTTTCCCCGTGAGTGGCATGAGGACGAACGCCTACGGCTTACCGAAGGTGGACACCTTGTCGACACGACACTCGAACAGAATGCGCCGCTCGTGACCGGCCGGATCGCGCAGGCCATAGACACCTTCATCGCCCGTGTACTTCCGCCAGATCTTGTCGACCTGATCGGCAGCTCGGTTGGCTTCCGCCGGGTCGTCCTCATGTATCTCGCGCTCGACGGTGATCTTCATCGATACCCAGTGGTAGGCATTCTCAGGGTTGACGAGGATGAGCGAGAGCTCAGGACTCGCCTTGATCCAACCAGTTTTCTTCCGATGGGCGGCGACATTGACGAGGACCTTATCCCTGTCGTAATCGAACCACATAGGCGTCAAGCTGGGACGGCCGTCCGGGGCAATAACGGAAAACACGCCGGTCACCGGCTCATCAAGAAGTCGCTTATAGATGGGATCCAGATCGTCGAGCGAGTTTATGGCGGTACGATGACCGATACCGAACTGGTTTTCCTGCAGTCCGTCGGCAACGTCGAGAAAGTTGTAGAGCGGAATTGACATGGGGCTCCTCTCCAGTGGCTGAGGATCCGAAGCATACGGCGCATCCGGAGCGTGCGGTCGATAGATTATGAGAATTATGGCAATCGTCGAGAGCCACCGCGAAGGAATCGAATGGCGCAGCCAAAACTGATCGTCCAGATCTATCCGATGATGCCCGCCGACGATGAAGCGGACCGCATAGCCAAGGCGCCGATTGGCCGAAATAGTGAGCTGTATCACCGAATCTTGCATGACTGGACGGACCTGGTCCGCCTGGCAGACGACCTCGGTGCCTGGGGCATTTCGACGATCGAACACCACCTGCACTCGGAAGGTTACGAAGTGGGTCCCAACCCGGGTGTCCTCAACGGATACTGGGCTGCCATTGTCAAGAACGCCTATGTCGGAGCTCTCGGATACGTGATGGCAACCCGGGATCCGATTCGCGTCGCCGAAGAGACCGCCATCCTCGACCATCTAACCAAGGGCAAGTTCTTCGTCGGTCTGGCACGGGGATACCAGTCCCGATGGGCCAACATACTGGGCCAGCACTCCCAGGCAGTCGCCACCCTCGGCGACAAGAGCGATGAGGATCTGTTGAACCGGAAACTCTTCGAAGAGAAGACCGAAATGCTTCTGAAGTGCTGGACAGAGGAGTCGGTTGTGCTCGATGGCGACAGCTATGTCGCCCCGTACCCTCTGGATACGGGCATCGTGGGATATCCCGCTCATGAGATCGCCGCAAAGGCTGGAGCGCCCGGCGAGATCGACGGCGACGGCGTGGTTCGGCGGGTTTCTGTGGTGCCAAAGCCATATACGAATCCGCACCCGCTCGTGTTCATGGCAACCTCCAAGAGCCCCGAAACCATCGTCTATTGCGCTGAGAAGGGCTTCATTCCCACCTACTTCATGAAGACCTCAGACATCGAGAAGCATGCCCAGCTCTACGTCGAATCAGCAGCCGCGGCCGGCATCAAGCGACGATTGGGCGAGCGGCAAAACATCGTACGTTGGCCCCACGTCTGCAAAGACGAAGCGCAATACGACCAACGCCTGCGCGATTATGACCTCGATATCTACAAAAACTTCTACGGACCATTCTTCCCACAGTTTCCCAATGATCCCGATACCGATCACATCGCCAGCATGAAGGAGTCTGACATTTTCATTGGCGGCTCGCTAGAGCGATCCAAGGAGTTGTGGCAAGACCTCATCGAGCGGGTGCCGTCGGAATACATCACGTTGATATGGCACTATGCCCAGACCCCGAAGGAAGTGGTCGCAGAGGAGTTGACCGCCTTCATGCAGGAGATCCTCCCGACCCTTGAGGTGCCAGATTTCGACGCCGAGAGTGCGGCGGTCTAGCCCATGGCGAATCCGATCGACGGATTTGAGGTCGACCGCTCGACTATTGCGTATGTCGGTTCGGACTTACAGAGGCCCGAATGCATCCTGGCCGAGCCGGATGGAATGTTGTGGGCGGCAGACGCCCGGGGTGGCGTGGTGAAGATAAACACCATGTCGGGCGACCAGGAACTCATCATCCAGGGAGCGGCCAGCAGCTTTGAGAACGCCCGCGACGAGGCGAGCCGCTTTACCCAAGGTACGTTGCCGAATGGCATGGCGTTTGCGTCGAACGGTGATCTGCTCATTTCGAATTTTGGAACTGACCGCTTGGAACGGATGACCCGGTCCGGTGCGAATACGGTGCTTTACGATTCGGTCGATGGAGACCCGATCGGCAAGGTCAACTTCGTCATCCGCGATTCGAAAGATCGGATTTACATCACCATCTCGACGATGATCCCAAACTGGATGACGGCCATTTCGCCCAACGTGGCGGACGGCCGCATCGTGTTGGTCGACGAGCGTGGTATCCGGGTGGTGGCCGATGGACTGGCGTTCACGAACGAGATCCGGCTCGATTCCAACGAAGAATGGCTCTATATCGCCGAAACGTGTGGACCCAAGGTCAGTCGGATGCGGGTTCTACCCGACGGATCGCTCACGGATTATGAGGTTTTCGGGCCGAACAATCACGGTGCTCTCATCGATGGCATCGCCTTCGATGAGTACGGGAACCTGTGGGGCACCCACGTCTTCAACGATCAGATCTTCGCCATCACGCCCGAAGGCGACCTGCGGATAATTCTTGATGATGACCTCGGCCATCAGGCGGGACAGGAATTCCTGGACGCCTTTTGGAAGGATGAGGTCAAACCGGAGCACATGTTGGCGGCGGGCGGCAGCATCGCCCCATGGATGGCCAGCGTCACTTTCGGAGGCTCCGACCTCAAGACCGTCTACATCGGAAGCCTCCGCGGTACGTCGATCCCTTACTTCACGAGTCCAGTAGCCGGACTCCCGATGGCGCATTGGACCTGACCCGGGTCGGTTTGCCTGCCTGCCTTCGTGCAATTGGCCCTTGCGGAAGGATCTTGGATCGGCGATACTGCGCGAGTTGAAGGGGAGTAGCCCCACGGGACCGGTTCGTCAATACGGCAGTTCACTGCCCGGCCGCCCGACCGTCGCTTAAGACGGTAGCCAGACTTTCGACGGCAAGGTTTCGAGTATTCGAAAGGCTCCCGTTGACACTCTTGGCTGCACCCGCCGACCGTTCCCAGTTCGTCGACCTTGACGTCCCACTCGCAGCGTGGGTCGGGCTACTGATATTGATAGTCGCCCTGCCGGCGATCGACCTCTACCGCCATCGCGAAGCTCACGCACCCACCCCGCGAGAGGCACTCACCGAGTCGATCGTCTGGGTGACATGCGGACTGACGTTCTCAGGATTGATCGCCCTGGCGTACGGCGCCGGCGCATTCGGCGAGTACCTCAGTGGCTACCTCATCGAAAAGTCGCTCAGCGTCGACAACGTATTCGTGTGGTCGATGCTGTTCGCTACCCTCTCGATCCCCCTCAGATACCAGCATCGTGTCCTGTTTTGGGGCATTTTCGGCGCGCTGACCCTCCGAGCGATCTTCATCTTCCTGGGCACCGCCCTCATCGGCCGCCTCTGGTGGATTCTGCTCGTGTTCGGTGGGTTCCTGATCTTGACCGGTGCCAGGATCATCCGCCACCGGGCTGACGAGGTTCAATCGGAGGCCACCCGAGGTCTCGGTCTTCTGCGAAAGATCATGCCGGTGACTGATCGACTCGATGGACAGAAGTTCTTCTCGAAGGTCGACGGCCGACTTGCCGCTACGCCCCTGCTGGCGGCACTGTTCGTCGTCGAAGTCACCGACGTCATCTTCGCGGTCGACTCGGTGCCTGCCATTCTGGCGGTTTCGAACGAACCCTTCCTCGTTTTCGCTTCGAACGCCTTCGCGATCCTGGGCTTACGAGCCATGTACTTTCTACTCGCCAACGCCAGAGAACGCTTCCACTACCTGTCGCACGCACTCGGCGGCATACTGATTTTCGTCGGAATCAAAATGACAATCTCACACTGGTACCACCTGAACACTTACTTATCGCTCGCTGTAATCGTCGCAATGCTCGCCACCAGCATCGTCTCGAGCATGCAGCGCGCCAAGCGCCTTAACCTGGCGGTCACAGATCTCTTGCACGAGGATCACACACGCTGACTCCTTGGTGTTTACGTTCCGCATCCAGGTTTTGCCAATTGGAGAAGGTCGGGTCCTGTGGTTCCTCCTCCGAACGACTTTGGGACGGACAGTCCGTTAGATTTGCGCTCCGGTGAATTGATGAACGTACTTTCGTGGCTGCTTGACTCGGATCCCGCCATCCGTTGGCAGGTGATGCGCGATCTCGTGGGCGAACCTGCCGAACTTGTGGCGGCCCAGCGCTCGAAGGTGGCCACGGAAGGCTGGGGTGCCCGGCTACTTGCCCTCCAGGATCCGAACGGCCAATGGGGTACCGATGCCCTCCCCGCTTCGAGCAAACCTTCGGGAGGAGACCTACCCGATGTCGCCACCCGCAAGCTGCTGCGCGGGTTGCACCACATCTCCCTCGACGACCTCGGCAACTTTCTCGGCATCGAGAGTGCCACGCTTGCCGCCTGGGAGGAAGGCGACCCCGACCCCACCGACGACCGGGCCGATCGGTACCGTCAGGCGGTCGATTGGATGGCGAACTCCATCGGGACCCTCAAACCCGAGTGGACCTCAACGACGTTCACGCTGCTGTTGCTGCGCGAGTACGGTCTCGATCCGGCCAGTGACCAGGCTCAAAACGCGATAGCGATGGTCCGGGACAACACCAAGTGGGACGAAGGCGGGCAGGACTACTTCGACGGTGAAGTCGAGCCATGCATCAACGGCAAGGTGGTTGCGCTCGGGACGTACTTCGGCCAGAACGTCGATGACGTTGTACAACGACTGGTCGGCGAGCAGCTCGATGACGGCGGGTGGAACTGCGAAGCAGAACGAGGCTCGGTCCGGTCATCGTTCAACACCACCATTTCCGTCCTTGAGGGCCTCCTCGAATACGAAAGGGCCAACGGCAGCTCTCAAGCTGTGACCGCAGCCCGACTGGCCGGCCACGAGTACCTCCTCGAGCGACGCCTATTCCGCCGTCTGTCGACGGGCGAAGTTATCAATCCAGCCTGGACCCAATTCTCGTATCCGACCCGCTGGCACTACGACGTTTTGCGGGGACTCGACTATCTGCGAAGCGCCGGGGTTGAACCTGACGAGCGATGCGCCGAGGTGATCGGCCTCGTAGAAGCCAAGCGGAATTCGGACGAACGATGGCCACTTGAGAACACCCATCCCGGACGGGTCCACTTCGGTATGGACGAGGGCGACGGCCGGCCGAGCAGATGGAACACCCTCCGGGCCATGCGGGTGCTTGCTTGGTACGGGAAGGATCGACTGGCAAACCGAGCAGAATCGGAGAAGCACCCGGAGTGACTGCTCGATAGATTACCCGCATGGACGCTTTCGCAGTGCCCTGTCATAGTCACCGACCCTGACACATAGCACCATCTGAGCAGGAGTGAATTCATGAGAACGATGACATGCAGACAATTGGGGGGAGCCTGCGATTTGGCGCTCCACGGGGAAACTGCCGATGAGGTAATCCAGGCACAAGACAAGCACCTTAAGGAGGTTGTGGCAGCCGGCGATGAAGCACACCAGAGTGCATTGAATGACATGAAAGGCCGTTGGAGGAACCCCATCAAAGCAATGGGCTGGTATAAGAACACGAAGCGCGCTTTCGCGGCGCTTCCCGAGGATTGATGCATACCGCCGATAGCCATGACCTCATCCGGGTAACCGGCGCCCGGGAAAACAACCTCAAAGATGTCAGTGTCGAGATCCCGAAGCGCCGGTTGACGGTGTTCACCGGCGTTTCCGGCTCTGGCAAGAGTTCGCTCGTGTTCGGTACGATCGCCGCCGAGTCGCAGCGGTTGATCAACGAGACCTACAGCGCCTTTTTA
>Ga0326597_10009085_pt1 | contig 13356 bp, 12 predicted proteins | sample RVTome_12_FD_203789 | JGI IMG/M metagenome (GOLD analysis project Ga0326597, IMG submission 203789) | Soil microbial communities from uranium-contaminated site in the Upper Colorado River Basin, Wyoming, United States - RVT100D185 | ecosystem: Environmental > Terrestrial > Soil > Contaminated >... | reverse complement strand
TGTCGGCGCCGAATAGAGCGACGGTTAAGCGCCGCATATCATAAGAACCGCATATGATAATTGCGATCGAGGCGGCTAAACTTACTCAATCGACGAGTTCCTAATTGACCTTTCTGGCGGCGCAAGACGTTTGTGCAATCGTATTGGTTTGGGAAGGATCTCGAAATTCGACTGATGATTGTCTGAATTTTATTGGGAACCTCTGCATCAGGATCTCCTTTATCTAGCGAGGTTCAACCTCGATGGAGATAACGATGCGTAATCCGCTTGTCATTGCCACACTGCTTGCGTTCGCCGCCGCCAGCGCGGTCGCACAAGCCCAGATACCTGCCCCGACAGGCCCGGCGACCCCGGAGGCGACGGCGCCCGCCAAGGGCACCTTCAAGGAAAGCGAGGCCAAGTCCCGGATCGAGAAGCAGGGCTTCTCGAATGTCACCGGTCTCAGACAGGACCCTGACGGTGTCTGGCGCGGCCGGGCGATGAAGGGCGGCCAGCAGCTCGAAGTCGCCCTCGACGATCTGGGCAATGTTTTGTCGGGCAGCGCCGCGGTGGGCACCACCGCTCCAACCGATCGGATGCCGGGCGCGATACCGGGCGCCGGCCGCTAACCTCGATTCCCTCGCACGTTTTTAACCAGCCCCGGCGCAAGCCGGGGCTGGCGCTTGTGGTGTGACCCGGGAGGTTGTTCAGATCACGCGGGCGGCGCGGAGAGCGGCAATCTCGCCCGCCGAATAGCCGAACTCCCGCAACACGGCATCGGTATCGCCGCCGATCTCCGGGGCGGGCCGGCGCAGGCGGCACGGCGCCTCGGCGAATTTGATCGGGAAGCCGAGCATCTTGACGGTGCCATGCCCGGGATGCTCCTGGCTCAGCACCATTTCCTGGTCGGCGACTTGCGGATCGGCGAACATTTCGCCGAGCCCCATCACCCGGCCGCACGGCACTCCCGCCGCGTTCAGCGTCTCGATCCAGTATTCGGTCGTGTTGGTGCGCAGCCGCGCCTCGACGGCCTCGTTCATCGCGGCCCGGTTCGCGACGCGCAGATCGTTGGTGCGAAACCGCGGGTCCTCGCGCAGTTCGGGCAGGCCGAGCGCATCGACGAGCCGCTGATACGATTGCTCCTGGCTCGGCGCCAGCGCGACCTCCCCGTCGGCGGTGCGGAACATGCCGTAGGGCGACACGATCGGATGGTCGTTGCCGGTGCGCCGCGGTTCCTCGGCGGTCGCTAGGTGGTTGGCCGCGAGATACGCCAACAGACTGATCAGGCCGTTGTTGAGGCTCGCCCCGACGGTCTCGCCGGCGCCGCTGCGTCCGCGCCGAACGAGCGCGGCGCAGACCCCGATCGCGCCGTACAGCCCCGCGACGAGATCGGCGATCGGCGGCCCGGCCCGCATCGGCTCGCCGCCGGCCGGCCCGGTTACCGCCATGAAGCCGCTCATCGCCTGCGCGATGAAGTCGAAGGACGGCCGGTCGCGATAGGGGCCGGTCGTGCCAAAGCCGCTGATATTGGCATAGACGAGGTCGGGCTTCAGTTGCTTGAGGCGCGCGTCGTCGAACCCCATGTGGGCGAGCACCCCAGGACGGTAGTTCTCGACCAGCACGTCGGTGCCCGCGATCAGCCGCGCCAGCACGTTCTTGCCCAGGTCCGTCCGCAAATTCAGCGACAGCGAGCGCTTGTTGCGGTTGAAGCCGGCGAAGTACCACGACAGCCCGTCGCGGATGACACCCTGCGTTCGCAGCGGGTCGCCGACCCCGGGCGTCTCCACCTTGATCACGTCGGCGCCCATGTCGGCCAGGATCATCGTGCAGAACGGCCCGGCGAGAATGCGCGTCAGATCGACGACGCGAATGCCCGATAATGGCACGCGGTCAGCCCGGGGCCGGCATGCAGCGCGTCGGGCCGTCGCCCGCCTGCAGCGTCAGTTCCGCTGTTCGACCGGTAGGTAATGACGCGGCGGCGATCCGGTGAACAGCTGGCGCGGCCGGCCGATCTTGGTGTCCGGATCCTCGATCATCTCGGTCCACTGCGCGATCCAGCCCACCGTACGCGCGATCGCGAACAACACCGTGAACATCGAGGTCGGGAAGCCCATCGCCTTCAGGATGATGCCCGAATAGAAGTCGACGTTCGGGTACAGCTTGCGCGTGATGAAGTACTCATCGTTGAGCGCGATCTTCTCCAGCTCCATCGCCAGGTCGAGGAGCGGTTCGTCCTTGATCCCGAGCTCGTCCAGCACTTCATAGCAGCTGTCGCGCAGGACATGGGCGCGCGGATCGTAGTTCTTGTAGACCCGGTGGCCGAAGCCAAACAAAATCTCGTGATTGTGCTTGTCTTTGACCTGGCTGATGAAGTCCTTGATGTTCGACTTGTCGCCGATCTTCGCCAGCATTTTCAGCACGGCCTCGTTGGCGCCGCCATGCGCCGGTCCCCACAGCGAGGCGATGCCGGCGGCAATGCAGGCAAACGGGTTGGCGCCGCTCGATCCGGCATTGCGCACCGTGGCGGTTGACGCGTTCTGCTCGTGATCGGCGTGCAGGATGAAGATGCGGTCCATCGCCTTCGACAGGACCGGGCTGACCTTGTATTCCTCGCACGGCACCGCGAAGGTCATGTAGAGGAAATTCTCGGCATAGCCCAGCGAGTTCTTCGGATACATGAAGGGCTGGCCTTGCGAGTACTTGTAAGCCATCGCGCCGATCGTCGGCAGCTTGGCGATTAGCCGGTGCGAGGCGACCATTCGCTGGTACGGGTCGTTGATGTCGGTCGAGTCGTGATAGAACGCCGAGAGCGCGCCTACCACGCCGCACAGCACCGCCATCGGGTGCGCGTCGCGGCGGAAGCCGCGGAAGAACGTCGCGAGCTGCTCGTGCACCATCGTGTGGTGCGTGATGTCGTACACGAACTGCGCCTTCTGCTTGGCGGTCGGCAATTCGCCGTAGAGCAGCAGGTACGAGACCTCCATGAAGTCGCTCTTGGCGGCCAGTTCCTGGATCGGGTAGCCGCGGTAGAGCAGCACGCCCTCGTCGCCGTCGATATAGGTAATGCTGGAGCGGCAGGCCGCCGTCGCCATGAAGCCGGGGTCGTAGGTGAAATACCCGGTTTGCGTGTAGAGCTTGCGGACATCGATGACCTTCGGCCCGATCGAGCCCTCGATTACCGGCAGCTCGACCGACTTGCCGGTCGCATTGTCGGTCAAGGTCATCGTTCCGCTCACAGCGCCGACATTCGGGTTGTTGCCGTCCATGGGATGCACCTCGATCGAAACGCCCGCAGGCGGTTGGCCAATCGGCCGCAGAGAGCAGAGAATAGCCGCTGAGGACGAATTATCAAACGCCGTTCGGATTTTGCAATGCAATATCGCGCGTGCGAGAGCGCCATCGATCAATCCGCCGGGCAGGCCGCGTCCGCGATGCGCGCCAGGCTCTCGTCGCGGCCCAGCACCTCCATCACCTCGAAGATGCCGGGCGAGGCCAGCGAGCCGGTCAGCGCGGCGCGCAGCGGCTGCGCTATGGCGCCGAGCTTCACGCCCTGGATGTCGGCAAACTTGCGCAATTCCGCTTCGAGAGTTTCGACAATCCATTCGCGCTCCCCGACACCCGCAAGACCGGCGCCAAGCGCGCCCAGCCGTTCGCGTGCTTGCGGGGTCAGCGCCTTGGCGGCCTCGGCGCCGATCGGGATCGGCCGCGGCGCCACGTAGAAACGCGCCTTTTCCGCCAGTTCGGCGATCGTCTTGGCGCGCGGCTTGAGGCCGGGCATTGCCCGCAGCAGCCGCGCGCGATCCTGGTCTGATAGCGGCTTGCCGAGTTCCTTTTCGAGCCGCTCGGCGACGAGCGCGACCAGACGCGCGTCATCGGCGACACGGATATAGTGCGCGTTGACGCTGTCGAGCTTGGCCTGGTCGAAGCGCGCCGCGGCGCGCCCGACATCGGCGATGTCGAACCAGCGGATCGCGTCCTCGGTCGCGATGATCTCGTCGTCGCCATGGCTCCAGCCGAGCCGCAGCAGGTAGTTGCGCAGCGCCTCCGGAAGGTAGCCGAGCTCGCGGTATTGCTCGACGCCGATCGCGCCGTGCCGCTTCGACATCTTCGCTCCGTCGGCGCCGTGGATCAGCGGCACATGGGCGAATTCCGGAATCGGCCAGTCGAGCGCGCGGTAGATCTGCGTCTGGCGGAAGGCGTTGTTCAGATGGTCGTCGCCGCGGATCACATGGGTGACGCCCATGTCGTGGTCGTCGACGACGACCGACAGGTTGTAAGTCGGCGTCCCGTCGGCGCGCAGCAGGATCAGGTCGTCGAGCTCGGTGTGCGACACCGTGACCTCGCCCTGCACGAGATCGCGGATCGTCGTCGCCCCCTCTTGCGGCGCTTTCAGCCGGATCACCGGATCGATCCCCGGCGGCGCCTCGGCCGGGTCGCGGTCGCGCCAGGTGCCATCGTAGCGCACCGAGCGTTTCTCGGCGCGCGCCCGCTCGCGCATCGCCTCGAGCTCGGCCGGCGTGCAGTAGCAGTAATAGGCATGTCCCTGCGCCAGCAGCCGCCTCGCCGCCTCGGCGTGCCGCGCGGCGCGCGCGAACTGGTGCACGATCTCGCCGTCCCAGTCGAGGCCGAGCCAGGAAAGCCCGTCGATGATCGCGGCGACCGCCTCGGGGGTCGAGCGCAAGCGGTCGGTATCCTCGATGCGCAGCCTGAATATGCCGCCCGTACCTTGACGCTGGTGATGGCGCGCGAACAGCCAGTTGAACAGCGCCGTGCGGGCGCCGCCGATATGCAGGAAGCCGGTCGGGGAGGGGGCAAAACGGACGACGACGCTCATCGGCGATATGTAGGCGCAACCGCGCGGCAGCGCCATCGCGAGAAATCAGGCCGCTATCATTGGCCTACCCGTCTCCCGTATTGGCGATTCCGCGACCTCGCGCCGGCCGAAACGCGGCCTCGTTGACTCAGATCAACGCGGAGCGCGCCCGATGGGTCTTTAAACTTATGTTTATGAATGCCAGGTCGCCACCGCCGCGTATCAAGGTCTTCGTCGTCAATGACGACGAGGCGGTCCGCGACTCGATCAAGGTGCTGCTCGAGGTGCACGGGATCGAGGTCGAGGATTACGAGTCGACTGGCGACTTCGCCAAGAACTATCGCAAGCCCGGTCGCGGCTGCCTGATCCTCGATCAGCACATGCCGGTGCTGACCGGGATCGATTTCCTGAACTCGCCGGCGGGCAAGCAACTCGGCATCCCGGTGATCCTGATCACCGGGCGCAGCGATCCGCGGATCGAAGAGCGGGCCCGCCAGGCCGGGGTTGCCGAGTATCTGCAAAATCCGGTCGGCGAGCGTGTGCTGCTGGCCGCCATCGCGCGAGTGACCGCCTCGGGTTAGCCGCCAAATACCCCTCGCTTCACTCGGCCATCAGCCATCGATCCCGTACACGGCGTCGCTGCGCAAATACAAGCAGATGATCAATGCCGGGGCCGTCCGGGCCTGTTGCAGGATGTCAGACGCGCCGGGGCAGCGGGCGGCGCTCGACCTGGAAGCTCGGCGTGGTCGTGCGGCGGATCGGTCGGCGCACCACCTCGAAGTCGCGGCGCGGCGGCGGCTCGATTTCGGGCAGTTCCTCGACCGGCCGGCGGCTCTGCGCCAGTTGCGACTGCGAGAGGCGCGGCGCGTCGGCCGATGCCCCCACCCTTCCCTCCCCCGCTTGCGGGGGAGGGTTAGGGAGGGGGCGCGGCGGCCGCGGCGGCGGGTCGTCGACGAACCCCGGCGGCTTGCCGTTCGACCGAGCGCCGCGCGGCTGCGGCTTGCGCGCGGCGGCGGCGCCCGCGGCCGGCTTCTTGGCGGCCTTGTCGCGCGGCTTCACGTTGAGCTTGCAGCCGTCGATCTCGCTGCCGTCGAGCGCGGCGATCGCCTGCGTCGCGGCGCGTTCCGTGGCGATGTCGACAAATCCGTAGCGCAGCCGGGCTCCCGTCGCCGGGTCGCGCGCGACGGCGGCGGTCAGCACGATGCCGAACGGATCGAACGCCTCGGCCAGCCGCTCGTCCGGAAAATCCGGCGGCAGGTTGCCGACGAAAACATTCCCCTTATTGTTGCGCACCCACATGCAATCCGCCTGTCGCGGCACCCCCGCTGGTTTTCCGCACGTTGCGACGCCGCATGGGCAATCGTCAATTCGCCGAGCCGATATGGGACCGCATCGCTGCTTTGCAACAAAGCCGGGCCCCAAACCCACAAGCCGCGACCGACAACCGCGGGCAGTTGCGTCCGGTCCATTGCCAGGAGCCGGCCCGCGAGGCAGCATCCCGGCACGGTGTTCACCAGGCGAACGCGGCGGACCGGCTATCGTCCCGCCGCGCGCTGGGCCAATTTCGCAACCGAGGACCAGCTGCGGCGATGCGCAACGGCTTAGCGGGTATCGACCATGTCGTCGTCGGGGTGCGCGACCTCGAACGCGCGCGCATGGGCTGGACGCGGCTCGGCTTCACGCTGACCCCGCGCGGCCGCCACCTCGGCCAGGGCACGGCCAATTACTGCATTATGTTGGCGCAGGATTACGTCATGTTGGCGCAGGATTACGTCGAGCTGCTCGGGATCGCCGAGCCGGACGGGCACGCCGAGCGGCTCCGGGATTTTCTCGCGCGCCGCGAAGGCCCCAAGGCGGTCGCGTTCGCGCCGGAGGGCACGGTGGAGCGGGCCGCCGACGCGCTCGCGAAGCTCGGGCTGCATCCGGGCGAGCCGCGCGCGCTCGGCCGCCAACTCGAACTGACCGAGGGCACCGTCGTCCCGAGGGTTTCGCTGCTGAGCCTGCCGCCGGAGGAAACGCCGGCGCTCGATTGCTTCGTGTGCGCGCACCTGACACCGGAACTGGTCCGCCGTCCGGAGTGGCTCGCTCACCCGAACGGCACGCTCGGCCTCCGCGGCGTGCACCTGGTCGTCAACGAAACGGCGCCGCTCCTGCCGGCCTACGATCGGCTGTTCGGGCCGCACGAGGTCACGACGTGAGACGGCGGCACGGCGAATGGCGGCGACCCGGCTTCCGCCGGCGCGACGGAAACCGGGCCAGCCCGCGAGGCTTATTCCGGATTACGGCAGTAGGCGGCGAGCTTGTTGCCGTCGAGGTCGCGGACGTAGCCGGCATAGGCATTGGGCCAGAAGCCGCGCGGCCCGACCGCGCCCTCATCCTTGCCGCCGAGGGCGAGCGCCGCCTTGTGGAACTCCGCGACGGCGGCGCGGCTCGGCGCGACAAAGCTGACCGTGCCGCCATTGGCCGGGCAAGCGGGCTTGCCGTCGGCCGGGGTCAGCACCATGAACTCCTCGATCGACTGGCCCCAGCACGAGCCCCGATCGCCGAGATCCTTGATGCGCTTGTACCCGAGCGGCGCCAGCACGGCGTCATAAAACTGGCGCGCCTTGGCGAGATCGTTCGTGCCGACCGCGACATGCGTGAAGATGGCCATGAGTCCCCTCCAGGGATACGCGTTATGCGACGCACGAACCCTATCAGCCGCACCGGCATGCGGTAAACCGTTGTGCCGATCGGCAATGCTCCGGCGCCTTCCCTGGGCGTGCTGATCTCGTTCCACAAAGCAGCAGACCCGACCGGCGCGATCGACCACCATCTTCCTCAGCGGCACCAGCTGCGGTTCGCGCCGTCCCAGCGTCGCGCCAAACCCTCGGCCACGAGCATATCGCCCAACGAGCGGCCGTCGCGTTCCAGGACGCGGAGCTTGCGCCCGTACTTGTCGGCGTCGCGGCCGCCTCGGTAAACGACCGCGACGGGACCGGCATTGATCAGCTCCAGCAGCCGCCGCGTCGCACGCCTTCCGAGGGCGCGTTCGGACTCGCATTCGAAATCGCGCGTCTCGGGCGCATCGATCCCCAGGATTCTGACAACGACCCCGTTATGGCGAATGGTGTCCCCGTCGATGACGCAGTTTTGCCGGTTCGCCTTGCCGCATAGCGTGAACTCGGCCGGATCGAGCAAGGCTTCGCGCCATTCCCGAAAAATCTCGATTTCGAGCGCATCGAAGACGACCAGAGCCGCCGCGACGCCGCCGAGCAGCACGAGGCGCAGCACCGAGGCGCGCAAAAAACGGCGGCGGCGCGGCGGGCCGCCGGATGGCGCTCTTCGCAGGCGCAGGAGATTGGCGCGCATCGCGGCCGCAACTCGTGAGTGCATCAATGCACGTTATTCGCGGATCTTGAATCAACGAAGCGATCCCGGCAAACGGCGGCTCGATTGCCGTTTCAGCGGCGGCGGCGCCCCGGTCGTGCCCGTGCGACCGTCGCGATTCGAGTTCGGACGACCGGTCCTACTTCGCCGGGTTGTCGGGGGGCCTGTCGGCGGGCCGCCACTTGTCGCCCGAGCGCAGCAGCGGCGCCACCTCGACCGGAAATTCGTTGTCGACCGTGTACTCGTAGCAGCGGATGCGGTCGGCGTCCGGGAAGGCAGCGCCGATCGCGGCCAGCGCCTCGCCCAAGGTCTCGAAATCACCGGCGAATTGCAGCCGGCTGTTCCACACCCCGCGCGGTACTCGGGTCAACATCCCGAGCGTATAATCGTTATGCTCGGGCACCCGGTCGAGATACGCGGTGATCTCGATGCTGACGCCGCCGGCGGGAAGCGTCTCGTCACGCGTGATCTCGACACGAAAGGTCTCGTAGCTCATGGTGAACCAGCCTCAAAACTTCGCGTGCAGCCAACCGCGACCTCGTAGGATGGCCGACCCCAGCGAAAGCCGGGGGAAACCCATCTACCTACCGAGGATTATATTCATTTTAACCCGGTGAAGCAGAGCTATGCGGCGCGGGTGTGCGACTGGCCGCTTCCTTTCATCGCTGGGCTGGGCGCGTACCCGGGCGTCCAGTGTCAGGCCGGCGCCTTCGGCGAACGCCTGATGGGTTTCGCTCCGCTCAGCCCATCCTACGCTTATCCCGAGTCGCCGAGTGCGGCCGCTATTCCCAATTTCCGCGCTTGACGGCATTTCTTTAAGAATTCATGCTGAAAGCGGTGGCTCGTCCCGGCCAGTTTGCTCGCCATGTACCTTTCCGTCGAAGCACGAATTGCAGGTAATGCTCCTGAGAGACACGGATCAACCATCGCCCGGAACTCTAGCCGAGCGGTTTCCTTTGCCTTTTCATCCACCAGATCCTCGTTTCTCGCAAGCAGGTCCTCGAGCTCCTTACTGATTTGGGTGGCTTTCCAGCCGTTTGTATGGGCCGCTACGGCAAGCGCATACATTTCTTCGAAACGCGATTTGGTCCTTCTTCTCTTGGCCATATGCTTTCACGTCGTTCCAATATCTAACTACGGTAGTTTACCAAGGCCGACGCGTCAACAAAAAAAGAGCCGCTCCTTGCGGAGCGGCCCCGTTGCCGTGGATGGCCGGGTCAAGCCCGGCCATGACGGATTTCGCGGCGTTGCCGCCGCAAATTCGTCAGCTGTGCCAGCGGAACTCCTGCTGCTTGCGCTGCGAGCCCTGGCTGAGCTTGATGTTGACGAGCCCCGGGCCGGGGAAGTTCATCAGCTCGTCGAGCGCGCCGCGAACGTCCTTGGTGTCCTCGACATAGGCGCCGTAGCCGCCGAACGCCTGCATCATCTTGTCGTAGCGGGCGCCGTAGATCAGCGTGTTCGGCCGCATGTTGAGCATCGGGTTGGGCGGGATTTCCGGCATGCCCGGGCCGATGCCGCCGTTGTTGAGAACCACGATCTTGGCCGGCATGCCGTAGCGGCACAGCGTCTCCATCTCCATGCCGGAGAAGCCGATCGCCGAGTCGCCGGAGATGTGGACGACCGGGCGGTCGGGGTGCACGACGCAGGAGGCGACGACGAGCCCGAGGCCAACGCCCATCGTGCCGTAACTACCGGCGTTCAAGTAGGAACGGGGGTTCTCAAGGGGCATTTGGGTGCCGCCGATATCCATCGTGGTCGCCCCCTCGCTGCACAGGACCACGTCCTTCGGCAGCCACTCGCGGATGTCGCGGAACAGCCGGTAATAGCCGCCCGGCGACGAGTCGTCGGCGATCTGCGGCGCGATCATCGCCGCGTTCTCGGCCGATTTCTTGGCGATCGCTTGGCGCCACGGCGAGCCCTCCGGGTGGAACCACTGGCGGCCGGCCAGCGCCTGGTTGAGCTGCGCGACGATCGCCTTACCGTCGCCGACCAGCGCCACCTCGGCCGGCTTGTTCTGGTGCATCGACTCCGGCTCGATGTCGAGCTGGACCACCCGCACATCCTTATTGTAGCGCGGCGGCAGGCCGAAATGCAGGATCCAGTTGAAGCGCGCACCCATCAGGAAAACGACGTCGGCCTGCAGCAGCGCGAGGCTGCGCGCGGCGCCGGCTGACAGCGGGTGGTCGTCGGGCATCACGCCCTTGCCCTTGGGCGTGCGCACGAACGGTATCTGGGTGCGCTCGATGAAGGCGCGCACCTCGTCCTCGGCGCCCGAGGACGCCATGCCCTGGCCGACAAGGATAAGCGGGCGCTGCGCCGATTGCAGCACGTCAAGCGCGTGCTCGATGTCTTGCGGCATCGCCATCGTGCGCGGCGGATCGGGGCATTTCTGCACCTGCACCACCCTGCTCTCGTCGCACTCGCCGGTGATCAGGTCGTCGGCGATGTCGAGATAGGTCGCGCCGGGGCGGCCGTAGGTCGACTGCCGCACCGCCATCTCAACATAGAACGGGATGCGGTTGACGTGTTCGATGGCGTGCGCCCATTTGGAAACCGGGGTCGCGGCCAGTACCTGGCGCTCCTCCTGGAAGGAGCCCATGCCGTTGCGGTAGGTCTCCGAGGCGCCGCCGATCAGGATCATCGGCCAGCAGTTCTGCTGGGCGTTGGCGAGGCCAGCGAGGCCGTGGATGACGCCGGGGCCGGTCACGACGATGCACGAGCCCGGCCGGCCGGTCAGATAGCCGACGGCGCCAGCGGCGTAGGACGCGGCCTGCTCGTTGCGCATGCCGATATAGGGCAGACCGACCTTCTGCGCCGCGTCGGCGATCGGCCCGACCGGGAATCCGACCACGCCGAACATGTATTCCACGCCCTGCTCCTTGAGGCTTTTCGCCAGCAAGTCGGCGCCTCTAATCTCCGCCATCGATTGTCTCCTGTCATTGGAACTCTTGTCGGATCCGGCGTGCCGAAAATCCGAGCGGACCCACATTACGCATTTATCGCGGGCGGGGTCTAGACGCGCCGCCGCTGTTTCCGACATACGAGGGCTGTTTCGCCGGCGGGCGAGACGCGCGGATTGCGTTGAACCGCGCGGATCTTATTTAAAGGACGCCCCGTTGCGGGGGCATGGCGCGGTGCCGGCCGTCTTTCGAGCCGAAAGCGATACGAATGAACATCCACGAATATCAGGCAAAGGAGCTGCTCGCGACGTTCGGCGTCCGCGTGCCGCCGGGCGCGGTGGCCTACAGCGCGGCCGAGGCGGTCGAGGCCGTGCGGCAGCTTGGCGGCCGGGTCTGGGCGGTCAAGGCGCAGATCCACGCGGGCGGGCGCGGCAAGGCCGGCGGCGTCAAGCTGGCGCGCTCGGAAGACGAGGTCGCGGCGGCGGCCCGCGCGCTGATCGGCAAGAACCTGGTGACGCACCAGACCGGCCCCGAGGGGCGGGTCGTCAAGCGGGTCTACGTCGAGACCGGCTGCGACATCGCCCGCGAGCTGTACCTGGCGCTGTCGGTCGATCGCGGCACCGGGCGGATCACGCTGATCGGCGCCGGCGAGGGCGGCATGGACATCGAGGAGTTGGCGGCGCGCGCGCCAGACAAGATCCTGCGCCTGGCGATCGACCCGGCCGCCGGGCTGTCGCCGTTTTACGCGCGCCGGCTCGCCTTCGGCTTCGGTCTGTCGGGCGGGCAGGTGTCGGCGATGGTCGCTCTTGTCGGCGCGCTCTATCGCGGGTTCACCGAGCTCGACGCCTCGCTCGTCGAGATCAACCCGCTGGTCGTGACCGGCGCCGGCGATCTGGTGGCGCTCGACGCCAAGGTCAGCTTCGACGACAACGCGCTGTTCCGGCATCCGGAAATCGAGGCGTTGCGCGACGAGGACGAGGAAGACCCGATCGAGCTCGAAGCCGGCAAGCACCAGCTCAATTATGTCAAGCTCGACGGCAATATCGGCTGCATGGTCAATGGCGCCGGGCTGGCGATGGCGACGATGGACATCATCAAGCTGTACGGCGGCAACCCGGCGAATTTCCTCGATGTCGGCGGCGGCGCGACGAAGGAGCGGGTGACGGTCGCGTTCAAGCTGATCCTGTCGGACCCGAACGTCGAGGCGATCCTCGTCAACATTTTCGGCGGCATCATGCGTTGCGATGTGCTGGCCGAGGGCATTGTCTCGGCGGCGCGCGAGATCAACCTGCATGTGCCGCTCGTGGTCCGGCTCGAAGGCACCAATGTCGAGTTGGGCCGCCGCATTCTGAGCCAGTCGGGACTGCCGCTGATTGCCGCCGACAACATCGAGGATGCGGCGCGCAAGGTCGTCGCCGCGGCGCGGGAGGCGGCGTGATGGCGATCCTGGTCAATGCCGATACGAAAGTGATCTGCCAGGGCTTTACCGGCTCGCAGGGCACCTTTCATTCCGAGCAGGCGATCGCCTACGGCACCAAGATGGTCGGCGGCGTGACCCCGGGAAAGGGCGGGACGCGGCACCTCGACCTGCCGGTGTTCGATACTGTGCATGAGGCGCGCACCCGGACCGGCGCGACGACGAGCGTGATCTACGTCCCGCCGCCTTCCGCCGCCGATGCGATCCTGGAGGCGATCGATGCCGGCATCGCGCTGATCGTGTGCATCACCGACGGGATCCCGGCGCTCGACATGGTCCGGGTCAAGCGCGCCCTCGACGGCTCGAAGAGCCGCCTGATCGGGCCCAACTGCCCCGGGGTCATCACCCCCGGCGAGTGCAAGATCGGCATCATGCCCGGTCATATCCACCGCCGCGGCCGGGTCGGCATCGTATCGCGCTCGGGGACGCTGACCTACGAGGCAGTGGCGCAGACAACGGCGGCCGGGCTCGGCCAGTCGAGCTGCGTCGGCATCGGCGGCGATCCGATCCACGGGCTCAACTTCGCCGATGTCCTGGAGATGTTCCTCGCCGACGACGAGACCGAAGCCATCGTCATGATCGGCGAAATCGGCGGCACCGACGAGGAGGAGGGCGTCGCCCTGCTGCGCTCGGCCAAGCGGAAAAAGCCCACGGTCGGCTTCATCGCCGGAGCCGCCGCGCCGCCGGGGCGCCGGATGGGCCATGCCGGGGCGATCATCTCGGGCGGCAAGGGGACCGCCCGCGACAAGATGCAAGCGATGCGCAGCGCCGGGATCACCGTATGCGAGTCGCCGGCCGCGATCGGCGCGACGCTGAAG
>Ga0326597_10009084_pt1 | contig 13357 bp, 11 predicted proteins | sample RVTome_12_FD_203789 | JGI IMG/M metagenome (GOLD analysis project Ga0326597, IMG submission 203789) | Soil microbial communities from uranium-contaminated site in the Upper Colorado River Basin, Wyoming, United States - RVT100D185 | ecosystem: Environmental > Terrestrial > Soil > Contaminated >... | reverse complement strand
CGAACGCCAGTTCAAGCCGGATCGTCTCCGCCTCCGTGCCGCCGACCTGCTCATGCGCCTCGCGTGACGCGCGGACGTCACGCGGGGAACATTGCAGCAGATCGAGGCACATGGCCACGTCGTGCGGCCCCCAGTCCCACAGCACCGGCACGTCGGCGCGATACGGCCCGCGCCCCCCCGCCTCCGCTTCGATTTCCCGGATTTTCCCGAGGCGCGACGCCTGCAACTTCAGGTCCTCGAAAGCCGGGTGAAACAGGTGCGTGTGATCGACCATGACCAGCCCGTTCCGGGCGCGTACCTCGTCGCGCAACGCGAGGGCCTCACTTAGTCCCAGCGTCAACGGTTTCTCCACCAGTACCGGTATGCCAGCGGCAACAGCGGCAATTGTCATCTCCGCGTGGAGCGAAGGTGGCGTTGCAACGATGATGCCATCCAGATCGCCGGCGTTGATGAACTGCCTCCAGTCGGCGCTGATCTCGCACTCCGGTCCGACCAGCCCGCGGCTCGCGGGATTGCGGCTAGCCAAGCGCACCAGGCGCACGCTATCCAGCGCCGCAATCGTTCTGATGTAGTTGCGGCCCCAACGTCCGGCCCCGATGAGTCCGAGTCTGATCACGCGGTTCGGCGGAATTACACGATCTCGACTTTGGGAAGGGGGATGATGAAACGACCGCCGCCTTCACGGAAGGCGGCGTGCTTCTGCGCGATGGTCTGGGCGAAGTTCCAAGCGAGTATGACGACGTAGTCGGGATGCTTGTCATACAGTTGCTGGGCAGGCACTACGGGGATATGCATGCCCGGCGTGTAAAGTCCCTGCTTGAGCGGGCTGTCATCCACGATGAAATCCACCATTCCCGGCTCGAAGCCCAGACAATACATCAGCGTCGTGGTCTTGGCCGGGGCGCCGAAACCCGCGATGCGTTTGCCCTCCCGCTTGAGTCGCCGCAACAGCCCCAGCAATTCAGTCCTGATCCCCTCGATCTGCTGCGCGAAGCGGCGAAAAGCGTCGGGCTGGTCGAGCTGCATCCGCCGCTCGCTCTCGATCAATGCGGCGACCGACGGCTCGACGCGGCGCGGCCCGCCCGCGAGTTGAACCACGCCCCGCAGCGAGCCGCCGTGAGTATCCACAGGCATTGCGTGAATGAGTTCCAGCCCACAGCGGCGGAAAAAACCGACCAGCGGCTGAACCGTGTGATAGTCGAGATGCTCGTGGTAGATCGTGTCGAACAGCGTTTTTTCCACGACATCCTTCAGGTACGAGACTTCGAACACGAATATCCCGTCCGGCGCCAGGAGATGGTGCACCCCTTCCATCACCTTCACGAGGTCGTCGATGTGAGCCATGACGTTGTTCGCGGCGATCACGTTGGCGGGCCCGCGGTCGCGCCTTATCTCGCGCGCAAGTTGCGGCGTGAAAAAGCCAACCATCCCGTCGATTCCCGACTCGATCGCGCTACGCGTGATCCGCTCGGCAGGATCGATGCCAAGCACCCGCAATCCACGCTCCTTGAAGCAGCGAAGCAGCGTGCCGTCGTTGGAGCCTATCTCCACCACCAGGCCGTTCCCCGGCGGCGCAAAGCGGTCGATGACGTAGCGGGCGTAATCCTCGAAATGCCGCACGAAAACCGGCGAGGTGCCCGAAACGTACACGTAATTCTTGTAGAGCACCGTGGGATCCACCACGTCGAGTAGCTGCGCGTGCGCGCAGCCCTTGCACAAGTACATGTCGAGCGGATAGGTCGGTTGCGCCTCGGCGAGCGCTTCACGCGGCACGAACGCGTTGGCAAGCGGCGTGTGGCCAAGCGCGAGCACCTTCTCGAGATCGGCGCTCGAGCAAAGCCGACACGTCGTGCGCCGTTGACAGGTCGAACTCAAGCGGACTTGAGCTCGTGAATCGGCGAGATGCGAATGACGTCGGCCTCATAGACTTCCTGCGCCCGCGAGTTTCTCCCCAAAGTGAGGAACACGGTGTCCTCGGGGAACACCATCGCATGGTCCACCATCGGGGGCGTGAAAAACATCTGGCCGGTCCCGATTACCACCTTCTCCGGAACCCTATCGGAACCATGAGGCCGGTGATAATATTCGATTGAACCCGACATCACGTAGCAGAAGTGCCAGTCGGTCTGGTGGTAGTGATTCGCGCGAACTGTTCCTTTCTTCGAGCTGATCAGAACACAGCTCTCCATGGGAAGATCCACCAGGGGTTGAATGGCTCCGCGCGGGTCGACAAAGGGAGACTCCAGCCGCACGATGACTTCCTTCGGCCACTGCCGGCTCTCGTTTCCGGTAACCGGCCTGATCTTCACGTTGGACGCACTCTTGGTCACTGTCACCTCCGAAATAAATCATAGTCCAGGAAATACCCTCCGGCGTTCACGGCGACCTGGAATGTGGGTAAGATTTTATACAAATCCGCGGCCGGGCGTACGGTCTGCTGAAGGCGAAAGATGAAAAAAATACTGATATTGGGGGTCAACGGTTTCATCGGCCATCACCTCTCGAAGCGCATTATCCGCGACACCGACTGGCAAGTCTTCGGCATGGACATGCAGACCGACCGCATCAATGACCTGCTGAACGAGCCACGATTCCATTTCTTCGAAGGCGACATCACGATCAACAAGGAGTGGATCGAGTACAACATCAGCAAGTGCGACACCGTGATCCCGCTGGTCGCGATCGCGACGCCTGCGACCTACGTGAAAGAACCGCTGCGGGTTTTCGAACTCGACTTCGAGGCCAACCTCCCGATCATCCGTTCCTGCGTCAAGTACCGGAAGCGGCTGGTCTTCCCCTCGACCTCGGAAGTCTACGGCATGTGTCGGGACGAGCAGTTCGACCCTGAAAGCTCCGAGCTTGTCCTGGGGCCTATTTCCAAGCAGCGGTGGATTTACTCGTGCCTGAAGCAGCTCATGGATCGCGTCATCTGGGCGTACGGCGCGGAGCGCGACTTCAATTTCACCCTATTCCGGCCTTTCAACTGGATTGGTTCCGGTCTCGATAGTCTGCACACCGCAAAGGAAGGCAGTTCGCGGGTGGTAACTCAATTCCTCGGCCATATCGTGCGCGGCGAGAACATCAAGCTCGTGGATGGAGGCAGGCAGCAACGGTCGTTTACGTACGTGGACGACGGCATCGACGCTCTCATGAAGATCATCGAGAACAGGAACGGCATCGCGCGCGGAAAAATCTACAACATCGGGAACCCCGCCAATAACCTGTCGATCAGGGACCTGGCGAAGACAATGGTTGACCTTGCCTTGGCCTATCCCGAGTACCGCACCCGCGCGAAGAAAGTGAAGCTGAACGAGGTGGCCTCCGAAAACTATTACGGCAAGGGCTACCAGGACATGCAGCACCGGGTCCCTCGGATCGACAACACCTGCCGCGAACTCGGCTGGAAGCCCAAGGTGGGCATGAAGCGCGCGCTCAAGAACATCTTCGACGCGTATCGCACCCAAGTTGCGCAGGCGCGGCGACTTATGGACTGAGTGTTTCTGGACTGCATCCGGGAGGCAGGCCAGCGGTTCGGGGTCTCAAGCCCCTTTCACTACAACTACAGCGGATTCCCGCAGATTTTTCTGTAAACCCCGATGGCCTCGTCGACGTCACCGACGTGGACCGCCTTGCCACGGTCGAGGACCAGGCAGGAATGGCAGATTCGCTTGATGGAATCCATGTCGTGACTCGTGAACAGCACGGTGCGGCCGTTCAACGCCGTTTCCCGGATCTTCGCCTTGCATTTTTCCTGGAATCCTTCATCCCCGACCGCGAGCACTTCGTCCACCAGCATGATTTCGGCCTCGAGGTGAGCGGCCACCGCAAACGCCAGGCGCATGAACATGCCGCTTGAATAGTGCCGCACCGGCGTATCAATGAAATCGGCGCATTCGGAAAATTCGATGATCTCCCCTTCCCGCCTTCTCACTTCCTTCGGCGTCATTCCGATCATCGTGCCATTCAGCAGGATGTTTTCCCGGCCGCTCAAGTCGGGATGAAACCCGGTCCCCACTTCCAGCAAGGCGCCGACACGCCCATGAAGCTCCGCCACGCCTTCCGTGGGCGCCGTGATACGGGCAAGGATTCTCAGTAACGTGCTCTTGCCTGAGCCATTGCGTCCGATCACCCCCATGACCTTACCAGCCTCCACCGCGAAATTAATATCTCGCAGCGCCCAAATCGAATTGGGCGTCTCGTGGATGGATCGAACATCCGTCGTTCTCCTGAATGGAGCCGCAAACAACTGGATTACCAGTTCGGACAGGCTCCTGCGGTAACGCAAGTCGTTAACGGCGTACCACTTGCCCAGACGGGAAACGCTTAGCGCGATTTTCGACAATGTTCTCTCCGCGCCTCAGACGACATCGGCAAACGTTGCTTCCTGCCGGCGAAAAAACCAGTACCCCGTCACACACAAGAACGCGGCGACGCCGCAAGAAACGGCGACCATCCATCCCTGTGGCGGAGGTCCTCCCGCGAACGCCCATCGGCTGGTATCAATCACGACGACAATCGGGTTCAGCGCATAAAGGAACTGGTATTTCGGCGGCAACAAGGTGCTCGGATAGATAACCGGAGAGAGAAACATCCAGATCGTCGTCATGAATGGCAGCAGGTGCCCCACATCCCGATAAGGCACATAGAGCGCGCTTAGCCATAGCGACAACCCCAGTATCGTCAGGACCGCGAGCAACATCATGGGCAGAAAAAACAATACCCCTATCGTCGGCACGATGCCGTACCAGATCATGAGTGTGGCAAGAACGGCGAATGCCAGAAGAAAATCCGCCAATGCCACCGCGAGGACGGCAAAAATCAGGATCATCCGCGGGAAATAAATCCGGCCGATCAGGTGCGCATTGTTGAACATGCTCGCGCTCGCCTGATTGAACGCTTGCGCGACGAACAACCACACGGCAAGCCCGCTCATCACGAAAATGGGGTACGGCTGCCCGTTGGTCGGAATGGCCACGAGCAGCCCGAAAATAATCGTGAACACGATGGTATACAGGATCGGCTGCAGCAACGCCCAGGCAACGCCGATTACGGTCTGCTGGTAGCGAACCCGAAGCGCGCGCCAGACCAGGATGTAGAAAAGATAACGAAAAGCCCAGAGCTCCCTGAAATTAAGAAGCGGCTGGTCGCCAATCGCGCGGATGACAAAGGTCTGCGACATCAGGGGGTCCCTCGCGCCTAGGGCTTTAGTCTCACAACGTAGCGGAACAACCAATAGACCACCTGGATCGGCCACAGGCCGTTCTCCGCGACGGCCTGGCGCAACACTGAAAACGCCTCGCCCGGCTTTCCTCGCACCATCGACATCCACGCCAGGCGCGCGCAACATCGCCCATGGAACCCGCGCAATTCGCGCCGCTCATCCGGCAATAGCTGGGAACGCGCCAGATGATCCGCGGCAACCCGGATACTGCCGCGCATCATGGCCATGTCCATGTCCGGATCGCGCCCCAACGTTCGGGAACCGGGATGGCGCCAATAAGTGTAGACCACCTGCGGCAGGACCTTGGTCTTCGGCCGGGCGAGGATTACGCGGACAAATAATTCGAGGTCGTTCGACATGCTGTAATCCGGATTGTACCCCCCGAGTTGCCGGTAAACGCGGCGGCGGATGAAGCGTCCCCCTGACAGCACGCGGCGCACCATGTTGTGGATAGTAAATTCGAGATCCCGGGGATCCGCGAACTCGGATTCCACAACCGGATTGCCGCCCCCCTCGAAATGAACGGTCCGCACTCCGCACGACAACACGTCGAGGTCGGGATCGGCGGCAAACTCGCGGGCGACATTATCGAGAGCGTTTGGCTCGAGCCAGTCGTCGCCCGGGAGCAAGCAAATTACGTCGCCGGTGGCGCGTTCGATCCCTTCTCTTATCGCAAATTCCGGCCCGCCGTCATGGAAAGTGCGCCAGTAGGCGATCTGCTGTTGGTAGCGACGAACGACTTCGATAGTTCCGTCGGTAGAGCCCCCATCGAGCACCAGCAATTCGACCTTTGAATGCTGATGTTCGAGAACGCTCTTCAGCGCGCGCTCGACCGTGCCTGCGGCGTTCTTGACGAAAACGACAACACTTAGCCAGGGAGTTACATCGTTGGAGCCAGCGGGCAATCGGTCTGTCACGCGCGAAAAAGGTAAATTGCGACCGATCAGTTCCGCACTGGCGCCGGATTACTTTTGAAAATCAAAATGGTAAGCACACCAGTAGTCAGCCGATTGCAATTATAATGCAGTGCCAAAGATTGGGCGATGTTCCCATTGACCGTGTGCAGTTTCTCGCAATCGAATTGAGCGACAAAACGACATTCACACCCATACGCCGAACGCACCATGGCAACAATCGCAATCAATCACAATCCGCCGATGACGCGATATCTGGTGGAGAAGACGGACGTCTTCCGCGATGAACCCGTCACGATCGTCGATGTGGGCGCGCGATGGGGGTTCAATCCCGAATGGGAGGTGTTCGGCAAGGACCTGCGCGTCTATTGCTTCGAGCCCGACGAGGACGAATGCCGCCGCTTGAATGCCGCCGCAGGAAAGAACGTGAGGTATATCCCTTGCGCGCTGGGTCGGGAGAAGAGCAAGGCCACCCTCTACGAAGCCAAGCTGAATGCAAGCAGCGGGTTGTACAAGACGGACATGAGCTATTTTTCCCGCCTGCTGAACCGGGACAACGGCGTCACGGTGAACGAAACGACCATAGAGCTTCAGACTCTCGCAGGAGCGCTCGATCAATTCGGCGTCCACGCCGTTGATTTCATCAAGCTGGACGTCGAAGGCGCCGAGCTCGACGTCCTCATGGGAGGCGAACGGTACCTGAAGGACGGGCTGCTCCTCGGCATCCTGTCGGAAGTGCGATTCCAGGAAGAAATCAACGGCAGCCCTGTTTACTGGCAGCTCGAGGAGTACGTGCGGCGGTTCGGGTTCCGGCTCTTTGGCCTGCAATTCACCCACCAGAGCCGTCATGCTCTGCCGTATCCGGGGCTGGCGGACTACCGCACCCCCGACGGCCGGCGTTTTTTCGCATACACCACCCACGGCCAGATCATGGACGGGGATGCCCTCTATTTCCGCGACCTACTGATTCCCGCCAATCAAAGCCGCCGCGCCTCGGCGACAGCGGCGCAGATGTTGAAGCTGGCCGCGTTCCTTGAAATCTATTGCCTCAACGACTGCGCGGCAGAGTTGGTCCTGGCCCATAAGCAACTATTGCAGGATAAGGTCGATTGCAACGTGCTCCTGAAATTCTTGACTCCCGAGGCCGGCGGCAAGAAATTGGGCTACGACGATTATTTGAAACAGTACTTCGATCCACAGGGCGGGGTGTTTGCCGGTCCCGGTGATACCGGATATGGCGGTGGCGGGGAGCTGCGACGGATCTACTTGGCTGTCCGGCGGCGCGCCGTCAGGCTCCTGCGAGGCCTGGGATTATTCCAGCGTCAAAGAAACTGAACGAGCCAGCCGGGGCAATAGCCAAGGCAACCCCAATATCGTGCGCTACCAAGCCTCCGCTCGTCTGCGGATTGCGCCGACTTACTGCCTTCGATGCAGAATGTTCATCATTTCCACGTAAGCGGCGGATAGGTTGCGCGCAAACCGCTCGGCGTCAACCAGGCCGGATTCACGCGATAGCATCCGCAGGTTGGCCCGATAGTAGTCGAGTTTTTCCGGCTGTTCGCTCAGGCGAACTGCGAGATTTACGTATTCATCGGGGGTGGCAGCAATCAGTTCCGGGCAGCCGCCCGCCGCCGCCAGCGACGCTCCGTAGCGTCCCGAGAACCGGTTTCCCTTGAGTGTAACCACCGGAACGCCCTGCCATATCGGCTCCGCAATCGTATTGCCGCCGCAGTAGGGCCAGGTGTCCAGGCTGATATCCACTTCGTCAAAGGATTTCAGGAGGGTCGCATGGTCGGTGCCCCCCATCAGTTTCAGGCGGCTTTTCTCGATACCGTGCCGGCGGAAACGGTCGATCATGAATTGTCGATTGTCATCCGGCGTCAGCTGTCCGTTCCGCAAGAGCAGCATCGAACCCGGCGCTCTCTTGAGAATCTCCGCCCAGAGCACTATCAGCTCGTCACCGATTTTCCCGCCGCTGCCAAAGCAAGCGAAGGTGACGTAGCCCCGGCTCTTGCTCGGGCGCTCGGCCACCGGCGGCATCGCAAAATCGTCGTAGTTGTAGCAGAGAAAACTGCCCGGCAAGCGCCAGACCTTTTCCGTGAACCACCGGTCCTCGCCCGGCAAGACCGAGATTTCGTCTGCGAAGACATAGTCGACGTTCGGCACCGCGCTGGTACCGGTGTGGTTCAGATACGAAATCTGGATCGGAGCGCACCGGGAGGCCATCGCCGCAAAACGGTTGAAAGGAGAGAAACCCGTCGTCTCGATGAAGATATCAAGCTCGTCGGAACGGACCCGCTCGACAAATTCCCTGTCAGAGGCGGCCCCCGTCGTCACGAACCGGTCGTAGTGCGCCTCGATGTCTGCGGGCGCCGGGCTGGGCGCATAGCCGACAATCTCGAATCGATTGCGATCGACGTGCTTCAGGACCGACAGCACGATGACCCGCATGACGTAGCTTTCCGCAAAGGACGAGAAATATCCCACTCTAATCTTCCGCTTGCCGTCGTACGGCCGCGCCGACAACTTGGGCAGCGATTGAATCGGCTTGGCATGCTTCGCCGCCCAGCGTCGCTGGCCTTCGAGCAATGTCTCGTACGTGGCTTCAGGCAGCATGAGCCGTGCCTGACACGCGATGCCGTCTATCGTTGCATCGCCAAGCGCTTCTGCTCTCTTCCAGTTCTCCAGCGCCTGGTAAATCTGGCCGCGCGCGTAATAGAGCGCCGCCACGTCATGGTAGAGAAGAGGCGAAAACTCCGGCTCGACTGCGGGCGATTCGGCCTCTTTCGCAGGCTTCTGCCGATCTTGGACCTGTCTTAGAGATGCCTTGATCGTGATGGCAAGATGCAACAACGTCGTGAACATCTTGCGTACCGCCTCCTTGGCGCTCGTGGGGAGACGCTGGCGGATCGATGACGGAAAGGCGAGCGCAATTCTTATCCAGATGCCCCGTATCCTGCGGAAAACCGCCGACTCCTCGCCCGCGGAACTCCAGCCCCTGTGTGCCCCGTCCAGGAAGTTGAAATATTCCCGATACCCCACGCGGTCCAGTACCGGAATCGCGGACTTCAACTGCCTGATCGCTTCCAGCAGCAAGTTTTCCTGGTCGACCAGCCGGTACGCGCGGACGTGGTTGTAGAGGAGGTAGAGCTGGTTGTACAGGCAACCGTTGAGCTTGATCTGATCTTCGCCGAAAAAACCCGGTGCCGAGAACATCGAGCGGATTACCTTTGCGCGATTGTCGAAGTGCTCGTGAAAGTAGTACCGCGTGTTGCTCAGCTGCCCTTCATGCACCGCGTATTTCGACATCCGGATCGGCACGTGCTTGACGATATGCTGGGTACCAAGCCTGCACCAGGTCTCGAACTCAAGGCACTCGATGGTCCATTCGCGCGTTTTCAGGCCGACGTCGAGAAGCGCCTGCCGGCGGAAAAAACTGCCGGGCCAGAACGGGCAATATTTTCCGAAAAGATAGTCCACGAGGTTGAATTCGCCGGCATTGAACTCGTCGATGATCTTGCCGTTCGTGTCGCTTATCCAGCCATCGCACGCAATGGCGCCGACTTCGCCGTGCTCGCGCAAGTACGCAACCGCCTTCTCGATGGCGCCTGGCACCAGTTCTTCGTCCGACAGGCAGGTCCCGATAAACTCGCCCTCGCAGCGGTTCATCACTTTCCAGAACGCCTCGGCCGGCCCGGAGTCGGGCTCGGAGACAATCTTGATTCTCGGGTCGTTGTAGCTCTTCAGAATTTCAACGGTTCCATCGGTCGACGCGCCGTCCTGGACGACGAACTCGATATTGCGGTACGACTGGCTCAGAACGCTGTCGATGCTTCGCCGGATGGTTGAAGCGCCGTTCTTGCAAAATGAAATGATCGAAACGAGGGGCTGATCGCTGGTCACAAGGGAAGAGACGATGGGTTATGGGTGTCGGGTTCCGAACCAGGGCGGGCGTGTCGTCACGTCACCGGTTCGCTCGAGGTTCGCGGCGCCAGGGTCCGCCAGGTCGCAGCTGCTGCGCTTGGGCATTGATGTATTGATCTGCCGGCAAACGCGCCGGCGACATGCCCAATGAAAGGTGGCGATGATAATTCATGGGCCGCAATTTTGGAAGCTGCGGCGTTGGAAACGCTTCTCAAATACTGTATAATAATCATCAATCTATTCAGCTTTCCGGGCACACATCGGGTTCCCGCTTTCGGATAGACGCAGGATTCGAACCAAGAGAGGTTCCGTTGCATCTTAACGCTCCCCCTGTGCCTGCGAAACCGCTGCTGCGGCGTCGTCTCTTGCCCTTGCCTGACCATGCCTAGACCCCAAGCGCTGATCACCGGCATCTCCGGTATGGTGGGTTCGCATCTCGCCGATTACCTGCTCGAGCACACCGATTGGGATATCGTTGGCATGTGCCGCTGGCGCAGCCCGCTCGACAACGTCAAGCATCTGCTCGAGCGGGCCAACCGGCGCGATCGCCTTTCTTTCCTGTACGGGGACCTGCGCGACTACATCTCGATCCAGAACGTGGTCGAGCAGGCAAAGCCAGATTACGTATTTCACCTGGCGGCCCAAAGTTATCCGACGACGAGCTTCACGTCACCGCTCGACACCTACGACACGAATATCCAGGGCACCGAGCGCCTGCTGGAGGCGTTGCGGCGGGCTCCCGGCGTTGATCCGGTGATCCATGTGTGTTCCTCGTCCGAGGTGTACGGCCGGGTTCCGAAGGAGAAGGTGCCGATCAACGAAGAATGCACGTTTCACCCAGCCTCTCCTTACGCCATCTCCAAGGTCGGGACCGATCTGGTCGGCCGCTTCCATGCGGAGGCCTACGGTCAAAAGGTAATGACTACGCGCATGTTCACCCACACCGGCCCGCGGCGCGGCGACGTTTTCTCGGAATCCACGTTCGCCAAGCAGATCGCCATGATCGAGCGCGGCCTGATTCCGCCTGTAATCAAGGTCGGCAATCTCGAATCGCTGCGCACCTGGTCTGATGTGCGCGATGCCGTGCGCGCCTATCACATTCTGCTAACCGTGAACCCCGTGTCCGGGGAGTATTACAACATCGGAGGAAACTACTCCTGTACCATCGGTGAAATGCTCAAGCACCTGATGTCGCTGTGCGAGCGCAAGGACCTCAAAGTCGAGACTGATTCAGGGCGGCTGCGCCCCATCGATGCCGACCTGCAGGTGCCGGACACCCGGAAATTCCAGAAACACACCGGCTGGGTACCGCAAATCCCGTTCGAACAAACGATGCGGGATCTGCTTGACTACTGGCGCCAGCGGGTGCGGGCGGGAGAAGTTTTTCTTGTCCGGTAATTTAAAGCTCGTCAACCCTGTTTCCTTTCCGCCCCACGGAGACTGGGACGAGCGGCTGACGTCCATCGCCTGCCCCGGCCTCACGCCGGTCGCCACGTTGCACGAAAACGGGTGGTTTACCGTGCGCAACCGCGGCGGCTACTTCACGACGGAGTATCACCTGGCCCAGGTTATCGTGCTGCCGGTGGTCGAGGACGCCGGCATCGTGATGATACGGGCGAAGCGCCCCGTCATCGGCGACACCACGCTCGAGCTGCCCGCGGGCGCCATCGAGAAGGGCGAATTGCCGGTTGCCGGAGCGGCGCGTGAATTCGCCGAGGAGACCGGCATCACGATCCCCGAGGCGCGATTCCAGGCGATGGCGCCGATGTCAACATTGCCAAACCGGATGCCGAAACTGGTTTACGTGTTCCGTGTAGACCTCTCGCTCCAGGAATTCGAGCGGCGCAAGCCACACGATAGCGAAGTCGAGAGCGTACACTGCGTCCCGCTCGGCCAAGTGGTGGATCTCATCACCACGGGTGGAATTTATGTTGCATTGCCGGTGGCGGTGATCGCAAGCTACCTATTCTCAAGGTTCCCTGAATGCAGGCCCAAAGCCAAATGATGAAAGACAAAGAACTCAACCGGTCCCTCTACCAGAAGGCCTACCTGATACGGCGGGCGGAGGACGCGATCCGCGCGAATTACGCCAGCGACAAAATGAAGACGCCGATGCACATGTCCACGGGCGCGGAAGCCATCGCCGTGGGCGTGTGCCACGCTTTGCGCCCGCAGGACCAGATACTCGGCACCTACCGCAGCCATGGAATTTACCTCGCCAAGACCGGCGAGACCGATGCGTTCTTCGCCGAGATGTACGGCAAGGCCCCTGGCGTGGCCAAAGGCAAGGGCGGCTCGATGCACCTGACCGCCGCCGATCACGGCCTGATCTGCACCTCGGCGATCGTGGGAACAACCATACCCGTGGCAGTCGGCGCCGCCTATGCCAACAAAATGCAAAAAAACAGCAAGGTCGTCGCGGTGTTTTTCGGCGATGGGGCGGTGGACGAAGGCGTGTTCTGGGAATCGCTCAACTCGGCGTGCGTCATGAAGCTGCCGGTGCTGTTCGTGTACGAGGACAACGGCCTCGCCGTGCACGTTCCCGCCGAACAGCGGCACGGTTATAAATCCATCACCGAGATCGTCAGGCAATTCAACTGCAACGTTTTTTCATCGGAAACCACCGACCCTGAAGCTGTCTACAACCTCGCGCTGCAGGCAATCGGGGCGATGAGCGAAAAACAACGGCCGTCATTCCTCCGTCTTGCCTATTACCGCTACCTCGAGCACGTCGGCACCAACGAGGATTTCAACGCCGGCTACCGCGACCGGGCGGAGTTTGAAAAATGGCGTCAGTCCGACCCGGTGGCGTTGCAGCGCAAGAAGCTCGGGAAATGGTTCTCGGAAAAGGAAATCGCGGCGCTCGAGCGGAACATAGACGAACAGGTCGAGGGCAGCGTCAAGCGCGCGGACGAGGCGCCGTTCAGCCGGCCGCAGGCGCTCTACGAGGACGTCATCGCATGAGCCGGCTGATTTCCTACCGGGAGGCTTTGAACGAAGCCATGGCGCAGGAGATGCGCCGCGACCCGCGGGTATTCGTCTACGGCATCGACGTGGCTGATCACAAACGCACCTTCATGAGCTCCAAGGGGCTGGTCGAGGAATTCGGGCTGGACCGCTGCTTCAGCACGCCGCTTGCGGAGGACGCCATGACGGGATTCGGGCTCGGCGCGGCGCTCGCCGGGATGCGCCCGATCCACGTGCACATGCGGGTGGACTTCCTGCTCCTCGGCCTGAACCAGCTGGTCAACATGATCGCCACCCAGCGCTACGGTACCGGGGGCAAGTTCGCCGTGCC
>Ga0326597_10009083_pt1 | contig 13361 bp, 15 predicted proteins | sample RVTome_12_FD_203789 | JGI IMG/M metagenome (GOLD analysis project Ga0326597, IMG submission 203789) | Soil microbial communities from uranium-contaminated site in the Upper Colorado River Basin, Wyoming, United States - RVT100D185 | ecosystem: Environmental > Terrestrial > Soil > Contaminated >... | reverse complement strand
CGTCATCTTCGTGCCGCCGGCGTTCGCGTCGGGTGCGATCATGGAAGCGGCCGATTCGGGTGTGTCCCTGGTCGTAGCGATCACGGAAGGCATCCCGGTGCAGGACATGGCGCGGGCCCACGCGTTTGCCCGCGACCGGAGTGTCCGAGTCTTGGGCCCGAACTGTCCGGGCCTTCTCACCGTCGGCGGCGCCAAGATCGGCATCCTGCCGGGCTCGATCGTCACGCCGGGCCCCGTCGGGGTGGTGTCGCGCTCGGGCACCCTCACCTACGAGGCGGTCTACCAGCTCACGAGCGCGGGGCTCGGACAGACCACGTGCGTGGGCATCGGTGGCGACCCGCTCATCGGCACGAACTTCATCGATTGCCTGAAGGCGTTCGATGCCGACCCGGAGACGACCGCCATCGTCATGATCGGCGAGATCGGCGGATCGGACGAGCAAGACGCCGCCGCCTACGTGAAGGAGCACATGTCGACCCCCGTGGTCGGCTTCATCGCCGGCCAGACGGCCCCCCCGGGGCGACGCATGGGTCACGCAGGCGCGATCATCAGCGGAGCCGGAGGGACGGCGGCCGAGAAGATGGCGGTGCTCGAGCAGAATGGCGTGCCCGTGGCCAGACGCCCGGCAGACATCGTGGGCCTCGTACGCGACGTGCTGGCCTGACCCCGAGCGACGACGGATAACGTCATGGCCGAAAAGGGCGTGGGCGAGTCGCTTCTCGTCGAGGATGCGATCGAGCAGGTGAGCCACCGAGTGGGCCCGGACACACCGCTTTCGCAGGTCATCGACGCGATGGTGAGGCGCCACGTCGGGGCCGTGCCGGTCGTCGGGGAGCGCTCGGAGGTTCTCGGCATCATCACCTCCGGCGACGCGCTGGATCAGGTGCTCCGCGGGGGTGCCCTGGACGATGTGTCGCCCAAGGGTGACGTGCTCAAGGCGCGCGACGTCATGACGCGCACCGTGCTCTGTGTCTCCGAGGGTCAGCGGCTCATCGACGCGGCGCACATGATGGTGCATAAGAAGGTCGAGCAGCTTCCGGTCGTTCGAGACGGCGAGCTGATCGGAATGATCACGCGGAGCAAAGTGCTCCGGGCACTACACCTCGGTAGCCTGATCACGGAAGATGAAGGAGGAAGCACGTCGTGAGTCTCACGTTGGCGATCATCAAGCCCGATGCAGTGGGTTCGGGAAAGGCCGGCAAGATCCTCGCGCATTTGGAGGAGGCCGGCTTCACCCTCCGCGCCCTCCGGCTGCTGTCCCTGAGCACCGAGCAAGCGGGTGCGTTCTACGCCGTGCACCGGGCCAGGCCGTTCTACGACGAGCTCGTGGAGTTCATGACGTCGGGCCCCGTGATTCCGATGGCCCTCGAGGCGGACGACGCCGTGGCGCTCCTCCGCGAGACGATCGGCGCGACCGACCCATCCGAGGCGGCGGCGGGCACGGTCAGAAAGCTCCACGCCGAGTCCAAGGGTCGCAACGCGATCCACGCGTCGGACTCCGACGAGAATGCGCGCAAAGAGATCGCGTTCTTCTTCTCGGAGCACGAGCGGCTCGCGGTCGGCTCCTAGTGTACCGTCCGACAAATTCAATGGCATTCGTGCGCCGCTGCATCCGCTCTGCACCCACTCGCTGCGCGAGCGGGTACCCGGTTGCTCCTCGACCCACGCCTCCGGCGCGGGTGCCCCATAGCGCTGCTATTCCTCGTCTTCGCGCCTTGCCCGAGCGGCGCATCGGCACCCTCGGTGCTCACCGCATTTGTCGGACGGCACACTAGACATTCCCGTTGCGGGACTTAGGTTTGACGCCGATGCTCAAGCTGGATCTGGGGCGCCTCGGAAGAGAAGGATCGGTCCTCGTGGAGGCGCTGGTCCCACCCGACGATGCGCTGTGGGGGGGCGACGACCTCGGTTGGAAAGGGCCGGTGGACGTGCGGCTCAGAGTTTCGTCGGCGGGAAGCGGCGAAATCATCGGTCGAGGAAGCGTCAAGGGCACGCTCGACCAGGTGTGCCGGCGGTGCCTGGAGCCGGTGAGTACGGAGTTCGCGCGCGAGCTCACGCTCGTATTCGTCGACCACGACTCCGGCGACGAGGAGGAGTTCGAGAACGCGGGTGCCTTCGTGCTGGAGCGGGGTGCGGGGCAGCTGGACCTCGGTAAAGCAGTGCGTGAGGAGGTGCTCCTCGCGATGAATCCATACGTCGTGTGTGACCCGGAGTGTCCGGGGCTCTGTCCCGAGTGCGGTGCCGACCTGAAGGACGGGGATTGTGGCTGCACGAGGGTCGAGTCGGACGCGCGCTGGGACGCGCTACGCGAATTGAAGGGGTAAGAGGCAGATGGCTGTTCCCAAGAAGCGGACGTCGAAACAACGCAAGCGCAAGCGCCGCACGCACTACAAGGCAGAGCCGGTCACCGTCAACGCTTGTCCCAAGTGCGGTGATCCCAAGGTGCCGCACCGGATCTGCCCCAGCTGTGGGTACTACCGCGACGCACCCGTGCTCGAGGTCGCGGTAGACTGAGGGCAGTCCCCCGAAGGTCGCTTGCAGGTCGCCGAAGAAACGAGACGGAGCAGCCGTGCGCATAGCGCTCGATGCAATGGGCACCGACCGGGCCCCCGAGCCCGAGGTAGCAGGAGCCATCGAAGCGCTCCGCAAGTTCGAGTCGGACGTGGAGGTCGTCCTCGTGGGCGACGAGCCGACCATACGCGCCGAGCTCGCGAAGCACGCAGACGTCCCGGATCGGCTTCACATCCATCATGCGCCCGACCGCGTCACCGCCGACGATGCCCCTGCCTCGGTGATTCGCCGCAAACCGCACTCGTCGGTGGTCGTCGGGCTCCGGCTGCAAAAGGAGGGGGCCGCGGACGCTTTCGTGAGCGCGGGCTCGACGGGCGCCGTCATGGCGACGTCGCTCTTCACGCTCAAGCCCCTCCCCGGCGTCGATCGGCCCGCGGTCGGAACGCTTCTGCCCACCGTGGGGGAACCGTGCCTCCTCATCGACGCGGGCGCGAACGTCGACTGCAAGCCGCATCATCTCGTTCAGTTCGCGCACCTGGGAAGCACCTACACGCGGAACACCCTGGGCCGCGAGAACCCGAGCGTGGCGCTCCTCAACATCGGCGAGGAGCCTGGAAAGGGGAGCGAGCTCGCGGTCGAAACCTACGATCTCCTGGCCGCCGAACCGGGCATCAATTTCGTGGGCAACATCGAAGGCCGGGACATCATCGGCGGCGGCTACGACGTCGTCGTCTGTGACGGCTTCGTGGGCAACGTGCTGCTGAAGTTCTACGAGTCAGTGGCCGGGCTCATCGTGAGTCGCCTGCACAAGGAGCTCGACCGGAGCCAGGTGAGCGAGGGGATGGAGTTCGTCTTTCGCGTGCTCGATTATGCGGAGACAGGCGGAGCCCCGCTGTTGGGAGTCGGCGGCGTGTCGATCATCTGCCACGGCGAGTCGACGCCCAAGGCCATCATGAACGCACTCGCCGTGGCCGCGCGGGCCGTCCGCTCGGAAATGGTGAAGCACAGTGCGAGAGACGTAAAGGGCGTCGAGGTCTCTTGAGAAAACCGGAGCCCAAGGTCGAGCTGCTCTCGACGGGCCGGTACCTCCCGGACTGCGTCGTCACGAACGATGACCTGGCCAAACGGGTCGATACGTCGGACGAGTGGATCCGAACCCGTACCGGCATCCGCGAGCGGCGCCTCGCGCCTCAGGATCTCAACGCCGCCGATATGGGTGCCGCCGCGGCGAGGGTCGCGATGGAGCGCGCCGGCGTGGAGCCGGGAGAGGTCGATATCGTCATCCTCTCCACCGCGACGCCGGACCGCTGGCTCCCCTCGACGGCGTGCGACGCGCAGGCGTTGCTCGGGTGCACCAACGCGTTCGCCTTCGACGTCATGGCGGCCTGCACGGGCTTCCTCTACGCATTGAGCGTCGCAGAGGGATACCTCATCTCGGGCCGGGCCGAGGTCGTGCTGGTCATCGCCGCCGAGAAGATGAGCTCGATCACCAACTGGAGCGACCGCGCGACGTGCGTGCTCTTCGGCGACGGGGCCGGAGCCACCGTCCTGCGCAGGGCGAACGGCACGGGGCGGGGCATCCTGTCGCACGTCATGCGCTCCGACGGCAACCTGGCCCACCTCCTGTCCAGGCCCGCCGGGGGAGCGGTGGAGCCGATCAGCCAGGCGGTGTTGGAGACCGGCAGGCACCTCGTCCAGATGCAGGGACGCGAGATCTTCAAGCACGCCGTACGCTCGATGGCCGAAGCCTGCGACATCGCGCTCAAGCGGGCGGGCCTGACGGTGGACGACGTGGACCTCCTGGTTCCGCACCAGGCGAACATCCGCATCATCGAGGCGACGGCCAAGTACGCCGGCGTCCCGCTTGACAAGGTCTTCGTCAACGTCGATCGCTACGGCAACATGAGCTCGGCCTCGGTGCCGGTGGGTCTCGACGAAGCGGTGGAGCAGGGCCTCATAGGTCCGGGATCGAACGTCCTCACGGTGGCCTTCGGGGCCGGCCTCACGTGGGGAGCCATGGCGCTTCGCTGGTGACGCTGGCGCTCATCTTTCCGGGGCAGGGCTCCCAGTACGTGGGCATGGCCAAGGCGCTCGCCGCGAGTGACCCGGTCTCGGCAGGCGTCCTGGCCGAAGCCAACGACGTGCTCGGCTTCGACCTCAGCGACCTCATGTGGAACGGGCCGGAGGACGAGCTCGTAGCCACGAAGAACGCGCAGCCGGCGCTTCTGGCGCATTCCGTGGCGGTCCTGCGCTCGGTCCGTGAACGGCTGGGACCGGTCGCCCTCGCCGCGGGCCACTCGCTGGGCGAGTTCAGCGCGCATGTGGCCGCGGGCACGCTCACCTTCGAGGATGCGCTGCGGACCGTTCGGCTGCGAGGCGATCTCATGTACGAAGCCGGGCTGGCCCGTCCGGGTACCATGGCGGCCATTCTGGGCCTCTCGGACGAGCAGATCGAGGACGTCTGCGCCCGGGTGGACACGGGCATCTGTCAGCCCGCAAATTTCAACTCTGAAGGCCAGATCGTCATCAGCGGGGACCTCGCCGGCGTGGAGCAGGGGAGCGCGCTGGCCGCCGAGGCCGGAGCGAAGAGGGTCGTGCGGCTCAGCGTGTCGGGCGCCTTCCATTCGGAGCTCATGACGCCGGCCGCCGAGGGCCTGAGAGAGCGGCTCGCCTCGGTCGAGTTCCGCGACCCCGACTTTCCAGTGGTGTCGAACGTGACTGCCCAACCGGTGACGACGGGCGCCGAGGCCCGCGAGCTTCTCGTTCGTCAGGTCACGGCGCCGGTGCGCTGGGGCGCTTCGGTCGCGGCGATGGTCCAGGCGGGCGCCGATCGCTTCCTCGAGCTCGGACCCGGTAAGGTCCTGTGCGGGCTGAACCGCAGAAACGCAAAGGGCATTCCCTGTTCGAACCTCGGGGAGCCCGAAGACCTGGCATCACTGGGAGAGAGCACATGAGCTCGAGGGAACTCGAGGGCAAGGTCGCGCTGGTCACGGGTGGCTCGCGCGGAATCGGCCGCGCCATCGCGCAATCCCTCGCGGAAGGCGGGGCGCGAGTCGCCGTCGTGGGCCGCAACGGCGAAAGGGCCGAAGCCGCTGCCGAAGAGCTCCCTGGAGAGGGTCACGCGGGCTTCGCCTGCGACGTCGCCGACGCCGGACAGGTCTCCACCACGTTGAGCGCGGTGGAGGCGGCGATCGGCCCCGTGGACATCCTCGTGAACAACGCGGGCATCACCCGGGACAACCTCCTCCTCAGGATGTCGAGCGAGGAATTCGATGAAGTAATCGGCGCCAACCTCAAGGGCGCCTTCAATTTCACCAAAGCCGTCGCACGCGGTATGATGAAGCGGAGGAGCGGGGCGATCCTGAACATCTCCTCGGTCGTCGGGCTCATCGGGAACGCCGGTCAGGCCAACTACGCGGCCTCCAAGGCCGGACTGCACGGGATGACCAAGAGCGTGGCCAAGGAGTTGGCCTCGCGAGGTGTGCGCTGCAACGCCATCGCACCTGGCTTCATCACCACCGACATGACCGGCGAACTGAGCGAGAGCCAGATCGAAGCGCTCCTCGGCCGGATACCACTCGGGGCGCTTGGCGCACCGGCTGATGTGGCTGATGCCGCGCGGTTTCTCGTGGGCCCCGGAGCGCGCTACATTACCGGCCAAGTTTTGGCGGTCGACGGCGGGATGGTGATGTGATCCCGACATATCCCCCAAGGAGAGACATATGAGCGAGCCTACCGAGGCCAGAGTTCGCGAGATCATCGTCAACGAACTGGGCGTCGAGCCGGAAAAAGTCACGGACGACGCCTCGTTCGTAGAGGATCTCGGCGCGGACTCCCTCGACACCGTCGAGCTCGTCATGGCGTTCGAAGAGGAGTTCGGGATCGACATCCCGGACGAGGACGCCGAGCAGATGAGGACCGTCGGAGACGCCATCACCTACCTTCGCGACAAGAGCTCAGGCGAGGGCTGAGGCCCCTCCACCCGACTCGGGTGTTCGATGTCGATGGGGAACGGATCGGGCGATAGCCCGCGGCGGGTCGTCATCACCGGCATGGGTCTCATCTCGCCGGTCGGGAACGACGTAGCCACCAGCTGGGAGAGCATGCTCGCCGGCAAGAGCGGCGGCGGCCTCGTGACGTCGTGGGATGCAACCGAGGACTTCCCATGTCGCATCGCGTGCGAAGTAAAGGGCTTCGACCCGCTCGAGTACATGGACAAGCGCGACGCGAAGCGGTTCGACCGCGTGGCGCAGCTCGCCATCGGAGCCGCGGCGCAGGCTCTCGCCTCCGCGGGCCTGGCGACGCTGCCCGAAGGGATAGCCCCCGAGCGTGTCGGCGTGGTCTTCGGAAGCGGCATCGGTGGAATCGCCACCTTCGAGGAACAGCACCGCAAGCTCATCGAGAGCGGCCCGAACCGGGTCAGCCCCTTCTTCGTCCCGATGTTCATTCCGGATATCTCGGCGGGGCTCATCTCCATGCGATGGGGCCTGAGGGGACCGAACTACGCGACGGTATCGGCGTGTGCGTCATCGGCGCACGCCATCGGCAATGCCATGCGGCACATCCTGTACGGTGACGCGGACGTGATGGTCGCGGGGGGCTCGGAGGCGACCATCACGGCCATGACCTATGCGGGTTTCGGGGCCATGAAGGCGATGTCGACGCGCAACGACGACCCGGCCGGCGCGAGCCGCCCCTTCTCGGCGGGCCGCGACGGCTTCGTCATGGGCGAGGGCGCGGGCGCCGTCATGCTCGAGGCGCGCGAGCACGCCCTGGCCCGCGGAGCGGAGATCCTGGCCGAGGTGGCCGGATACGGCCTCTCCGGGGACGCCCATCACATCACCGCGCCCCCGCCCGACGGTTACGGCGCGCAGAACGCGATGCGGATGGCGCTCTCGAACGCCGGCGCCGAGCCGGGCGAGGTGGACTACGTCAACGCGCACGGTACGTCGACGATGGCCGACGCCATCGAGACCGCGGCCATCAAGCGCGTCCTGGGTGAGCACGCCCGCGAGATCGTGGTCGGATCCACCAAGTCCATGACGGGTCACCTCCTCGGTGCCGCGGGCGCGCTCGAGGCGATCGTTTGCGTGCAGGTGCTCCGGACCGGCAAGATCCCGCCGACGATCAACTTCCAGGGACCCGATCCCGACTGCGACCTCGAATACGCCCACGGCGGCATGATCGAGCGACCCGTCAGCTTGGCACTCAGTAACTCCTTCGGCTTCGGGGGCCACAACGTGTGCCTGGCGCTGCGGCGAGGTCTCGACTAGGTCCACAACGGAGCGGCCATGAGGATCGGCAATGGGTACGACTCGCACCGCTTCGACGCGGGTCGTGAGCTGATCCTCGGTGGCGTGCGGATTCCGAATCATGCGGGACTCCTCGGCCACTCCGACGGTGACGCGGTTGCCCACGCGGTCATCGACGCCATCCTGGGTGCCGCATCGGCCGGCGACGTCGGCAGCCACTTTCCGCCGAACGACGACACCTGGAAGGACGCCGACTCCATCGGCCTCCTCGCGAAGGCGGCCGCGGTCTTGCACGGGCTCGGCTACGAGGTGGGCAACGTCGATGTCACCGTGGTCTGTGAAAGCCCGAAGATCCGTCCCTACGCGGCCGACATGGCACGGCACCTGGCCGAGGCGATGGGCGTCTCTTCGGACCGAGTGTCCGTGAAGGGTAAGACCAACGAAGGGATGGGCTGGGTCGGCGCGGGCGAAGGCCTCGCGGTCCACGCCTCGGCCCTGATCTTCCGGACCCAGGAGTAGTATGCGAGCCGCGCGGACCATCGCCTGTGGCGTCGCACTCATGTGCGCCGCGCCGCTCCATGCCCAGGAGCTGCGGAATGGCCCGGGTGGGGAGCCTCCGCTCGACCTCCCGCGCATCGCGGGCGGCATCCAGATCGACGGCGTGCTCGACGAGCCCCAGTGGGCCGACGCCGTCAGGCTCGAGGGCGTCCAGCAGGTGCCCGACTACGGGGCGTCACCGACCCAGCGGGGCGAGTTCCTGCTCGCCCATGACGGCGAGTACCTGTACCTCGGCTGTCTGATGTACGAATCCGACCCCTCGCTCATCCGCATCACGACCCTCGAGAGGGACGTGAGCCCGTACACGACGGACACCTGCGGGGTGCGCCTGGACAGCTACAACGACGAGGAGAACTCGCTCGTCTTCGTCACGACGCCCGCGAGCGTGCGCACCGATTGGCAGTTCGCCAACGACGCGACCGGAGCCCCGAACCAGCGCTGGGACACCTACTGGGACGCCGAAGGCCGACTCACCGACTTCGGATGGTCCGCCGAGGTCCGCGTGCCGTTCTCGAGTATGGGCTACCAGGTCGTGGACGGCCGGGCGGTCATGGGCTTTTCGGTGACGCGCACCATGGTGCGGAGCGCCGAGTCGATCGTGCATCCGGCGATCCGGCCCGATTGGGGCCCCGGAGGCGTGGCGAAGCCTACGCAGATGCGGAAGATGATCCTCACTGGGCTCGATGATCCCCAGCAGCCCGTGTACCTGACCTCCTACGTGCTCGGCGGCGGGGGACTCTCCACGGCCATCGACGTCGCGGGGACCGGCTACGAAAGCGATACGCAGCGCATCACGGAGATCGGCGCCGACCTGAAGTACGCGCTCACGCGCAATCTCAACCTCGACCTGACGGTCAACACCGACTTCGCCCAGGTGGAGGCGGACGACCAGCAGGTGAACCTCACGCGGTTCTCGCTGTTCTTTCCCGAGCAGCGCCGCTTCTTCCAGGAGCGCAGCGGCATCTTCGAGGTGTCGCTGGGCTCCAACGAGCGCCTGTTCCACAGCAGACGCATCGGGCTCGTGAACGGGCGCCAGATTCCGATCTACGGCGGTGCGCGGGTCATCGGGCGCGTGGGTGACTGGGACGTGGGGTTGCTGAACATGCAGTCGGAGGAGTCGGGACCGACGCCTTCGGAGAACCTCGGGGTGGCGCGTCTGCGCCGCCGGTTCCTGAACGACGCCTCATACCTGGGCGGCATCGTGACGAGTCGGATCGGTGCGGACGGAAGCTCCAATGTGCTGTACGGGGCCGATGCGTCGGTGCGCCTGTTCGATCAGGACTACGTCTCGCTGAACTGGTCTCAGAGTTTCGACGAAGGGGACGCCTCCGACGTCGGAGGCTTCGACCGAAGCCTCGTCCGGGCCAACTGGGCCCGTCGCGGGACCGACGGACCCACCTACGAGGCGACCATGATACGAGCGGGTGCCGCGTTCGAACCCGGTATGGGGTTCCTGCGCAGGCGGGACTACACCCGCGGATTCGCGACCGCCGGGTACGGGTGGCGACCGGGAGCGGGTTCGGCTCTCAACCGCTTCGGATTCGCCTTCACCGGAGATTTCGTGCGGCGGAACCCGGATGCCTCGATCGAGTCCGGCTCTTTGGGACTCAACGGGTCGCTCCAGACGCGCGGAGGCCATCAGTTGAGCGCGGACGTCACGCGGAGCTATGAGGACCTTCGGCGGCCGCTGGTACTTTCCGACGAGGCTTCGGTGCCGACCGGTGCCTACTGGTTCACCGATGCGGCGGTATCGTTCTCTCCCAATGGAGGCGGAATCTTCCGGCCGAGCGGGGGTGTGACCGCGGGACATTTCTACGACGGAAACCGCGTGTCCTTCAACTTCACACCCGCGTGGTCGGTGTCTCGCCACGCCCGCTTGAGCGCCACGTACGAGATCAACCACATCGACTTCACCAGCCGCGACCTGAAGTTCACGTCGCACCTCGTGCGTGCGCGCACCGAGTTCACGTTCTCGACCAAGACGTCCTTCTCCGCTTTCGTGCAGTACAGCAGCACCGGGGATCTCGTGGCCGTGAACGCTCGCTTCCGGTACAACCCGCGCGAGGGGAACGACCTGTACTTCGTGTGGAACGAGTCGCTCAACTCTGATCGATACGCATTTGATCCGGTCCCACCGCTGACCGGGGAACGCACGATCCTGGTGAAGTACTCGCACACTCTGACGCTGGGTCTCTGATCGGCCTTTGACCGACTTTCTCGCATGGATGGGGCGCCTCGCGAATCCCACGCTGTACCTGCTCCTCGGTGTCGGTGCGGCGCTGGAAAACGTCGTGCCGGCGATTCCGGCCGACACCTTCGTAGCCCTCGGGGGCTTCCTGTCGGCGGTGGGACGGCTGAGCGCCGGCTGGGTCTTTCTGGTCACGTGGCTCTTCAACGTGGCGTCCGCCCTCGTCGTGTATCGGTTCGGGTACTCGCGAGGGCGACCCTTCTTCGAGACGGGTTGGGGCCGGCACGTGCTGAACCCCCACCAGATGGACCGCATGTCGGGCTTCTACGACCGCTGGGGTACGCCGGCTATCTTCTTCACGCGTTTTCTCCCGGGGATCCGCTCGGTGGTCCCCGTCTTCGCGGGTGTGACGCACCAGGGATGGCTGCCCGTCGCCTTGCCCATCGCCTTGGCGTCGGCGATCTGGTACGGCGGACTGGTGTGGCTCGGTGCCTGGGCCGGGAGCAACATCGACGTCCTGCGCGACCTCCTCGGGCGCGTCAACGTCGGGCTGGGGATCGTGGCGCTCGCCCTCGCGGCGGGCCTGTTCTCCTGGTGGTGGCGCACGCGTCGCCATCCGCATGAATAGCATGCCGTCGTTCCGTTTCGAGCAGTTCGGGGACTATCTCTCGTACGAGCGTGGGCTGTCCGTCCGCACCGTGTCCGCCTACGCGAGGGACCTCGAGAGGTGGGGGACGTTCGTGGTCGATCTCGGCGTGAGTGGCCCGGGGGAAGTCTCGCCGCGCCAGATGCGCGAATGGATGTTCGCCCTCAAGGACGCCGGGCTCGCCGCGGTTTCGATCCGTCGGGCGCAGTCGGCGTTGCGGACCTATTACGGCTTCCTGCTGGCCGAGGGAGCTGTGGCCGTCGACCCCACGGACCGCCTCGAGGCTCCTCGGGTCGCGCGTAAACTACCCGTGTTTCTGGCCGCGGACGAGGTGGAGCGCCTCCTCGACGCCCCGGACGAATCCAAGCCGCTCTTCTGGCGGGACAAGGCCATCTTGGAGTTCCTGTACGCCACCGGTGTGCGCGTCTCGGAGCTGGTCGAGCTTCCACTTTCGTCCATCGACTTCGATGAGGCGTTCGCCACGATCTTCGGGAAGGGCGCCAAAGAGCGACTGGTACCGGTGGGGGAGCCGGCCCTGAGGGCGCTCGGACGCTACCTCCGGGACGTGCGGCCCGCTCTGGACAGCGGAAAGGGTGCGGGCCACGTCTTCCTCAACGCACGCGGTCGACCGATGAGGCGCGAATCCGTCTGGTCGATCGTGAAGGAGGCCACGCGCCGGGCGGGCATCACCAAGAGGGTCTCGCCGCACACGCTGCGGCACACGTTCGCGACGCATCTCGTGGAGGGCGGAGCCGATCTGGCGGCCGTGCAGGAGCTGCTGGGCCACGCCGACATCACCACGACCCAGATCTACACGCACCTGGATCGGGACTACCTGCGCGAGGTGCACCGCCGGTACCACCCGCGCGGCTGATCGGCGTCGACCTGCCTAGATTCCTCGTCTTCGCGCCTTGCCCGCGCGGCGCATCGGCACCCTCGGTGCTCACCGCATTTGTCGGACGGCACACTAGTCTCCTGTAACAGTGATTAGCGATATAAGTCTTCAGGCTCCGTGCGCTTGGAGCGTGCGTTGGGCGAAGCGGGCAATGGAGGCGAGGATCTCATCGGCGGACTTGACCCAGACGTAGGGCTTGCCGGTCTGGTTGTGGACGTCGATGAACTCGTGGATGGCGGCAATCAGTTCACGGACGCTGCGATGCACGCCCCGACGCAGCTGCTTGGTCGTGAGTGCCGAGAACCAGCGCTCCACCAGGTTGATCCAGGAGGAGTAGGTCGGGGTGAAATGGAAGTGGAAGCGCGTATGACGGGCCAGCCAACGCTGGATGAGGGCGCTTTTGTGCGCGCTGGCATTGTCGAGGATGATATGGACCTCGAGTCCCTCGGGCACGTTGGCGTCAATACGGTTCAGGAAGGTGCGGAGCTCGCTCGCGCGCTGCCGGGAGAAGGTCTTACCCATCACCTCGCCGGACTTCACGTTCAGGGCCGCGTACAAGGACGTGGTCCCGTGGCGCTCGTAGTCATGGGTCCGACGCTCGACCTGTCCCGGCTGAAGGGGCAGCAGGGGGGCCGTACGATCAAGCGCCTGGATCTGCGGCTTGACGTCGACGCAGAAGACCACGGCATGAGTGGGCGGATTTAGATACAACCCCACGATATCGCGGACCTTGTCGATGAGCAGTGGATCGGGCGAGAGCTTGAACGTCTCGGTCCGGTGCGGTTGCAGACCGAACGCACGCCAGACGCGGCTGATCGTCATGGCGCTCAGCCCCGTGGCCTTGGCCATGTCCCGCGTGCTCCAGTGCGTGGCACCCTTGGGCGTGCTTTCCAGGGTCCTCACGATCACGTCCTCGATCTGCTCGTCCGAGATCTGACGGGGGGCACCAGGGCGCGGCTCATCCAAAAGCCCCGCCACCCGGTCCTCGATGAAGCGCCGGCGCCACTTGCCGACCGTGGCAGGCGCCACGCGCACGCGCCGGGCCACCTTCTTGTTGTCGTCGCCCGCCGCGCAAGCAAGGATCATGCGCGCCCGCTGTGCCAACGCCGACGCCGTGCGCCGACGCCGTGCCCACGACTCCAGCTCCCTACGCTCCTCATCCCTCAGAACCAGCTCGGCCTTGGGGCGACCCGTACGCATGCTCCTCCTTATCCAGGGTTGCCCCAAATCTACTTGGCATAACTTATGCTGTCAACTTCTGTTACAGGAGACTAGATCCAGTTGGGCTTTGTGGGGGGGGGCCATTGCACT
>Ga0326597_10009082_pt1 | contig 13361 bp, 6 predicted proteins | sample RVTome_12_FD_203789 | JGI IMG/M metagenome (GOLD analysis project Ga0326597, IMG submission 203789) | Soil microbial communities from uranium-contaminated site in the Upper Colorado River Basin, Wyoming, United States - RVT100D185 | ecosystem: Environmental > Terrestrial > Soil > Contaminated >... | reverse complement strand
GGGGAGGGGAGGGTTAGGGAGGGGGCAGGCGGAGCCGGGTCTGCGCTTTGACGCCGTCGCCGGCTGGGTCGCCCGGCGCGCCGGAGCGATCGGTTCGCTGCTCGTGCTGGTGATCGCGTGGGAGGTGGCGGCGCGCAGCGGGATCGTCACCCCGTTCCTCTTGCCGCCGCTGTCGGCGGTGCTGGCCCGGGTCGGCGAGGACGCCGCGTCGGGCGATCTGGCGCTCAACCTCGGGATGACGCTGTACCGCGCGCTGACCGGGTTTGCGATCGCCGGGGTGGGCGGCATTCTGATCGGCATCCTGATGACGCGCCGGCCGTGGGTCCGCTGGTTTTTCGATCCGATCGTCTCAGTCGGCTTCCCGATGCCGAAGATCGCCTTTCTGCCAGTCTTCATGCTGTGGCTCGGCCTCTACGATGTCTCGAAGATCTCGATGGCGGTGTTCAACGCGATCTTCCCGGTGATCACGGCGACGATGGCCGCCGCCGAGGGGGTCGACCGGCACCTCCTGTGGTCGGCCCGCAGCCTCGGCGCCAACGAGCGTCAGCTGCTGCGCGAGATCATCCTGCCGGCGGCATTGCCGCAGATCCTTACGGGGCTGCAGGTGGCGCTGCCGATCTCGATGATCGTGATGATCGTGACCGAGATGCTGATGGGCGGCGAGGGGCTCGGCGGTGCGATGATCGCCGCCTCGCGCTTTGCCGATTCACCCGGCGTCTTCGCCGGCATCGTCGAGATCGCGCTCGCCGGCCTCTGCCTCGTCAAGGGCATGACGGTGCTGCGCCGCCACCTCTTGATCTGGCACCAGGAGGCACAGGAACCAACCACGGTGTGAGCGGCGTCGCGCCGGCTGCAACAGCCTGCCGTTAAAACTTTTTTCAGCTTTTTGGAACGACATGCTGTCGCAGGCGTTCTGCGTCCGCCCCAGGGTAAAAAAGACCCGTGCGCGGGCTGCTGGCGGGAGGCGTCGTCGGAATTGGGAATTGCCCCTGGTGGCGGCCGCACGCGACCGGCCCGCATCCCGCAATCCGCTGATATAACGGCATTTTTGCCGGCTCGCCGCAACCCTCGCGGACCGGCGGCAAATCTTGCGAACCGCAACAAAACCTGCTGTGCTTTCGGCACGCACCTTCAGAAATTGCCAGAATTTTGTAAAGCGGCGGCTGCCCCCGGTGGCGCCTTGTCGTGTTCGTAACGTGTCGCCCCAAGGAGTCGAGCATGGAGCCCACGGCTGACGGTCTCGTCGAAATCACCGCCGATATCCAGCCCGGCGCCCCCGTGGTGGATGAGGCGATCGGTGCGCTCGGCTCGAACGGGCACGATACGGCGGCGCCCAATGGCGTCATGGCGCCCAGTGGCGTCGTGACGATCGACGGCGAGGATTTCGATCTGCACCAGATGCTGCACGCCTTGCAGGCTGTGCGCGTCGGCGATTTCTCGGTGCGGCTCCCCGGGGACCGCACCGGGTTGACCGGCAAGATCGCCGATACCTTCAACGAGATCGTCGCCGCCAACGAGTGCATGGCGCAACAGCTCGAACATGTCGGCCAGGTCGTCGGCCGCGAAGGCAAGACCCGCCAGCGCGTCAAGTTTGCGTTGTCGCACGGCGCCTGGGGCGAGATGGAAGGCTCGGTCAATACGCTGATCGACGATCTGCTATGGCCGACGACGGCGGTGACCCAGGCGATCACGGCGGTGGCGCGCGGCGATCTGTTGCAGACCGTCCGGCTCGATGTCGATGGGCGGCCGTTGCAGGGTGAATTCCTGCGCCTCGCGACGATCGTCAACACGATGATCGAACAGCTCAGCGTCTTCACCTCGGAGGTGACGCGGGTCGCCCGCGAGGTCGGCACCGACGGCAAATTGGGCGGCCAGGCGCAGGTGCGCGAGGTGACCGGGGTGTGGCGCGACCTGACCGAGAGCGTCAACTCGATGGCGTCAAACCTGACGGCGCAGGTCCGCAACATCGCGGAAGTGACGATCGCGGTCGCCAACGGCGATCTGTCGAAAAAGATCACCGTCGACGTGCGCGGCGAGATCCTCCAGTTGAAGGAAGCCATCAACACGATGGTCGACCAGCTGCGCTCGTTCGCTTCGGAGGTGACCCGGGTCGCGCGCGAGGTCGGCACCGAGGGCCGGCTCGGCGGGCAGGCGCAAGTGCCGGGCGTCGCCGGCACCTGGAAGGACCTGACCGACAACGTCAACTCGATGGCGTCGAACCTGACGGCGCAGGTCCGCAACATCGCCGAGGTGGCGACCGCGATCGCCGGCGGCGATCTGTCGAAAAAGATCACGGTTAACGTCTCGGGCGAAATCCTGCAGCTGAAGGAGACCGTCAACACGATGGTCGATCAGCTCAACGCCTTTGCCGGCGAGGTGACGCGGGTCGCCCGCGAGGTCGGCACCGAAGGGAAGCTCGGCGGCCAGGCCGAGGTGAAGGGCGTCGCCGGCACCTGGCGCGATCTGACCGACAGCGTCAACTCGATGGCGTCGAACCTGACGGGGCAGGTCCGCAACATCGCCGAGGTCACGATCGCGGTCGCACAAGGCGATCTGTCGAAGAAGATCACAGTCAACGTCTCGGGCGAGATCCTGCAGCTGAAGGAGACCATCAACACGATGGTCGATCAGCTCAACGCCTTTGCCGGCGAGGTGACCCGCGTCGCCCGCGAGGTCGGCACCGAAGGGCGGCTCGGCGGCCAGGCGCAGGTGCCCGGGGTCGCCGGCACCTGGAAGGACCTGACCGACAGCGTCAACTCGATGGCGTCGAACCTGACCGGGCAGGTGCGCAACATCACCGAGGTCGCCACCGCGATCGCCAACGGCGACCTGTCGAAAAAGATCACGGTCGACGTGCGCGGCGAAATCCTGCGCCTCAAGGAAATCCTCAACACGATGGTCGACCAGCTCAACCGGTTCGGCGGCGAGGTGACCCGCGTCGCCCGCGAGGTCGGCACCGAAGGGCGGCTCGGCGGCCAGGCGCAGGTGCCCGGGGTCGCCGGCACCTGGAAGGACCTGACCGACAGCGTCAACTCGATGGCCGGCAACCTGACCGCCCAGGTGCGCAACATCGCCGAGGTGACGACGGCGGTGGCGCGCGGCGACCTGTCGCGCAAGATCACCGTCAACGTCTCGGGCGAGATCCTCGAGCTGAAGAACACGATCAACACGATGGTCGATCAGCTCAACGCCTTTGCCGGTGAGGTGACGCGCGTCGCCCGCGAGGTCGGCACCGAAGGCAAGCTCGGCGGCCAGGCGGCGGTGCCCGGCGTCGGCGGCACCTGGAAGGACCTGACCGACAACGTCAATTTCATGGCGTCGAACCTGACCGGGCAGGTTCGCAACATCACCGAGGTGGCCACCGCGATCGCCAGCGGCGATCTGTCGAAAAAGATCACGGTCGACGTGCGCGGCGAAATCCTGCTGCTCAAGGAAACCCTCAACACGATGGTCGACCAGCTGCGCTCGTTCGCCGCGGAGGTGACCCGCGTCGCCCGCGAGGCCGGCACCGAAGGCCGGCTCGGCGGCCAGGCCGTCGTGTCGGATGTCGCGGGGACCTGGAAGGATCTGACCGACAGCGTCAACTCGATGGCCGGCAACCTGACCGCGCAAGTCCGCAACATCGCCGAGGTGACGACCGCGGTGGCGCGCGGCGACCTGTCGCGCAAGATCACTGTCGACGTCAAAGGCGAGATCCTCGAGCTGAAGAACACGATCAACACGATGGTCGATCAGCTCAACGCCTTTGCCTCGGAAGTGACCCGCGTCGCCCGCGAGGTCGGCACCGAAGGCAAGCTCGGCGGCCAGGCGGCGGTGCCCGGCGTCGCCGGCACCTGGAAGGATTTGACCGACACGGTCAACGTCATGGCCGCCAACCTGACCGAGCAGGTGCGCGGCATCGTCAAGGTGGTGACGGCGGTCGCCAATGGCGATCTGAAGCAGAACCTGACCGTCAAGTCGATGGGCGAGGTGGCCGCGCTCGCCGAGACGATCAACTACATGACCAATACGCTCGCCACCTTCGCCGATCAGGTCACCACAGTGGCCCGCGAGGTCGGCGTCGAAGGCCGCCTCGGCGGCCAGGCGAACGTGCCGGGCGCCGCCGGCACCTGGAAGGATCTGACCGGCAACGTCAACCTGTTGGCGGCCAACCTGACGACCCAGGTGCGCGCCATCGCCGAAGTCGCGACGGCGGTGACCAACGGCGATCTCACCCGGTCGATCCAGGTCGAGGCGCGCGGCGAGGTCGCCGAGCTCAAAGACAACATCAACACGATGATCGACAATCTGCGGCTCACCACCGACCGCAACACCGAGCAGGATTGGCTGAAGACCAACCTCGCGCGGTTCACCAACATGCTGCAGGGCCAGCGCGATCTTGCCACGGTCGGCCGCATGCTGCTCTCCGAGCTGGCGCCGCTGGTCAACTCGCAGAACGGCGTCATCTACCTGGTCGAGCCGGAAGGCAGCCTTGGGCAGCTGTCCGCCTACGCCGACAGCGAGCTCGCCGGCCATCCCGAGCGGCTGCGCCCCGGTGAGGGCCTCATCGGCCAGTGCGCCGCCGATGCGCGCCGCATGCTGATCACCCAGATGCCCGACAACGTGGTCCCGATAACCTCGGGTCTGTTCCAGGCCAGGCCGCACAATCTGGTGGTCCTGCCGGTCTTGTTCGAAGGCCAGGTCAAGGCGGTCATCGAGCTCGCCTCGGTCGGCAGCTTCACCGATCTGCAGACCTCGTTCCTCGATCAGTTGACGGCGAGCATCGGGATCGTCCTCAACAGCATCGAGGCGACGATGCAGACCGAGGGCCTCTTGACCCAGTCGCAGCAGCTCGCCGCCGAATTGCAGACCCAGCAGCGCGAGCTGCAACAGACCAACGAGCAGCTCGAGCAGAAGGCCCAGCAGCTCGCCGAGCGCAATGTCGAAGTTGAGCGCAAGAACCAGGAAATCGAGCAGGCGCGCCGCGCCGTCGAAGAGAAGGCGACCGAGCTGGCCCTGACCTCGAAGTACAAATCCGAGTTCCTCGCCAACATGTCGCACGAGCTGCGCACCCCGCTCAACAGCATCCTCATCCTCGGCCAGCAGCTCGGCGACAACCCGGACGGCAATTTGAGCCCGCGCCAGGTCGAGTTCGCCCGCACGATCCACAGCGCCGGCACCGACCTCCTCAACCTGATCAGCGACATCCTCGATCTATCGAAGATCGAGTCGGGAACCGTCTCGGTCGATGTCGAGGACATCTTCTTCGACAACCTTGTCGACATGGTCGCGCGGCCGTTCCGCCACGAGGCGGAGAACCGCAAGCTGTCGTTCGGCGTGCAGATCGACCCCAAGCTCGACCGCAGCATCACGACCGACTCGAAACGCCTGCAGCAGGTGCTGAAGAACCTGTTGTCGAACGCGTTCAAATTCACCGAGCAGGGCGGCGTCAAGCTCAGCATCTACCAGACCAGCACCGGGTGGAGCGGCGATCGTCCGGTGCTCAAGAGCGCTGCCGCGGTCGTTGCCTTCGAGGTCTCGGATACCGGTATCGGCATCCTGCCCGAGAAGCAGAGGATCATCTTCGAGGCGTTCCAGCAGGCCGACGCCAGCACCAACCGCAAATATGGCGGCACCGGCCTCGGGCTCGCCATCAGCCGCGAGCTGTCGAACCTCCTGGGCGGCGAAATCCAGCTGCGCAGCACCCCAGGGACCGGCAGCACCTTCACCTTGTATTTGCCGCTGCGGTATGCCGGTTCGCCGACCATCAACCGATCGTTCCCTGCCATCACCGTGTCGGTGGAAGGTGCCGCCAGTCCGTCGCCGACCCGGCTCGCCGATCCGGTCGATGCGGTTCCCGACGATCGTCACGCGATCGAGCCGGGCGACGCGGTCCTCCTGATCGTCGAGGACGATCCGCATTATGCCCGGATCATTGCCGATTTGGCGCATGACCAGGGCCTCAAGGTGCTGGTCGCGATGCGCGGCGCCGATGCGCTGGCGCTGGCGCGCGAATACCGGCCGAGCGCGGTCTCGCTTGATGTGTTCCTGCGCGACATGCTCGGCTGGACGGTGCTGAACCAGCTGAAGCAGGACCCGGCGACCCGGCACATCCCGGTACAAATCGTCACCCTCGACGAAGATCGCCAGCACGGGCTCGCCCGCGGCGCCTTCTCGTTCGTCAACAAGCCGAGCTCGACCCGGGACCTCGAAGCCGCGCTCGTGCGCATCAGGGATTTCGTCAAGCCGCGGCGGAAGCGCCTCCTGATCGTCGAGGACGACCCGGCCGAACGGCTCGGCATTGCCGAGCTGCTCGGGCACGACGACATCGATCTGGTCACCGTCGGCACCGGCGCCGAGGCGCTTGCCGTGCTGCGCGACGAGGCGCCCGACTGCATCGTGCTCGACCTGCGCCTGCCCGACATGTCGGGTTTCGATCTGCTCGAGGCGGTGCGCGACAATCCGGCGTTGGCCGATCTGCCGGTCGTCGTGTTCACCGGCCGCGAGCTGTCGCCGGAAGAGGATGCCCAGCTGCACACGATGGCGCGCAGCGTCGTCGTCAAGGGCGTCGAGTCGCCCGAGCGGCTGCTCGACGAGACTGCGCTCTTCCTGCATCGGGTGGTCGGCGACCTGCCCGCCGACAAGCAGCGCATGATCGAGCGGCTGCACAGCTCGGACGAGGACCTCCTCGACCAGACGGTGCTGCTGGTTGATGACGACGCGCGCAACATCTTCGCGCTGAGCAGCGTGTTGGAGCGGCGCGGCATGCGGGTGTTGACCGCGACCACCGGCAACGAGGCGATCGCCCTCGTCGAGGCGACCCCGGAGCTGGCCATCGTCTTGATGGACATCATGATGCCCGAGATGGACCGCTATCAGACGATGCAGGCGATCCGCGGCAACCCCGCCTTCCGCCGCCTGCCGATCATCGCGCTGACCGCGAAGGCGATGAAGGGCGACCGCGAGAAATGCCTCGATGCGGGCGCCTCGGATTATCTGGCAAAGCCGGTCGACACCGAGCAGCTGCTGTCGGCGTTGCGCATGTGGCTGCATCGCTGAGCCCGGCAACAGGCCGGCAACAGGAAAGAGGGCCCGGTGGACACCAAATTGGGCGCCGAGGAAAAGGTCAACATACTGCTGGTCGACGACCAGCCCGGGAAGCTGCTCGGCTATGAGGTGATCCTCAGCGAGCTCGGGGAGAATCTGATCAAGGCGGGCTCGGCCAACGAAGCGCTCGAGCAGCTCCTTCGGACCGATTTCGCGATCGTCCTCATCGACGTGTGCATGCCCGACCTCGACGGGTTCGAGCTGGCGGCGATGATCCGCGAGCACCCGCGGTTCCAGAAGACCGCGATCATCTTCGTATCGGCCATCCAGGTGACCGATCTCGACCTGTTGCGCGGCTACGCGGCGGGCGCGGTCGATTACGTGCCGGTGCCGATCATCCCGGATCTGTTGCGCGCCAAGGTCCGGGTGTTCGCCGAGCTGTACCGCAAGACCCGCCAGCTCGAGACCCTCAACGTCGAGTTGGAGCGCCGGGTCGCCGAGCGCACCGCCGAGTTGGCCCAGGCGAACGCCGGGCTGGAGCGGCGCGTCGAGGAGCGGACCCGCGAGCGCGAGGCGGCGCTGGCTCAAGTCCACGAGATGCGGAAGGTGGAAAGCCTCGGCCAGCTGACCGGCGGCGTCGCGCACGACTTCAACAACCTGTTGATGGCGGTGCTGGGCAATCTCGATCTGCTGCGCAAATACATCGGCGACGATCCCAAGATTCGCCGCCTGATCGACGGCGCCATCCAGGGTGCCGAGCGCGGCGCGACCCTCACCAAACGAATGCTCGCCTTTGCCCGCCGCCAGGAGCTGAAGCCGGAGACCGTGAATGTTCCGGTGCTGGTCGACAGCATGGTCGAGATGCTGCGCCGCTCGTTGGGGCCCGGCACTCCGATCACCACCGATTTCGCGGCCGATGTGCCGGCGACCCGGGTTGACCCCAACCAGCTCGAATTGGCGCTCCTCAACCTCGCTCTCAATGCGCGCGATGCGATGCCGCTCGGCGGCCAGCTGACAATCTCGGCGCATCGCGAACGGATGGCGGCGGGGGAGGTCCCGAGGCTGCGGCCGGGCGAATACGTCTGCATTGCCGAGCGCGACACCGGTCACGGCATGGATGAAGCGACGCTGAAGCGCGCGGCCGAGCCGTTTTTTACGACAAAAGGCGCCGGCCGCGGCACCGGGCTCGGCCTGTCGATGGTCGACGGGCTGGTCGCGCAGTCCGGTGGCGCCATGCGCATCACCAGCCAGCTTGGCGCCGGCACGACCGTCGAACTGTGGCTTCCGGTGTCGGCGGTCGACGAGGTCGCAGCCGCGCCGCCAGTGCGCCCTGCGCGCCCGGCGCGCCCGCCCTCCATCGCGGATCTCCGGTCCTGCCGGGTTCTCGTCGTCGACGACGATCCGATCGTTGCTATCGGGACGGTGGCGATGCTCGAAGATTTGGGGCATGTCGCGACGGAGGTCCCCTCGGGCGAGGCCGCCTGGCAGCTGTTGTGCTCCGAGGCGGTCATCGATCTGGTGATCACCGATCACGCCATGCCGGGGATGACCGGGACCGAACTGGCGGCGCGCATCCAGCGGAACTGGCCGGAGCTGCCGATTGTCATCGCCAGCGGTTACGCGGAACTGCCGGGCGACGGCGACCTTGGCCTGCCGCGGCTGTCAAAGCCGTACCGGCAGCAGGATCTGGCCGCGGTCTTGGCACGGCTGGTCCGGGATCGGCCGGTCGCCCGCCCTATTGCCACCGGCCGCAGCGCGGTGATGTAGCGCGCCTGATTGGCTCCTCTGCTTGTATATCCCGGCAAGATGCGGTCGGGCTGACGGCGCGGGCGGGATAGGCCGGTAGTAACCAAAGTGGGGCACGCCGCAGCGCGATCGCGCTGGCAATTTTGTCTGCGCATGCTAAAGCTTGGACACGGCTTGGAGAGCGGTTCGCCAGCCCGGAGCAATCGCCTCGGCCGATCCAAGGAGATCCACGCATGTCAAATTCGCCCCTGACGCGACGCACCGTATTGAAGGCCGCCGCCCTCGCGCCGCCCGCTTTTGCCGTCGGCTCGCTGGCCGCGCCCTTCGTGCACGGCGCCTATGCTGCCGGCACGCTGTCGATGGGCACCTGGGACCACTGGGTTCCCGGCGCGAGCCAGGTCCTGCAGAAGATGTGCGAGGAATGGGCGGCCAAGGAAAAGGTCGAGCTCAAGTTCGACCTGATCACCTCCAACGGCGACAAGGATCTGCTGACGCTGATGGCCGAGGGCCAGGCGAAATCCGGCCATGACATCATGGGGTTGCGAACCTGGTACATTAACTCCCAGGCGGAGCGCTTTGTCCCGGTCGACGATATCGTCAACCCGCTGATCCAGAAATACGGCAAGATCGCCACCGCCGCGGAGTATTGCGGCAAGATCGGCGGCCGCTGGCTGGCGGTGCCGACAATCTACGGCAGCAGCTCGTTGCCGCCCTGCGCCCGCATCGACTACATGAAAGAGTATGCCGGGATCGACATCACCAAGATGTACCCGGGGCCCGGCGTCACGCCCGACAAGGAGCTGATCGACAACTGGACCTGGGAGACCTTCCTGACCGCCGCCGAGAAATGCGCCAAGGGCGGGCATCCGTTCGGCCTCGGGCTCAGCACCTGCACCGACTCGGTCAACGTCGCGGGCATCGTGCTCGCCGCCCATGGCGCGCAACTGGTGGATGCGAAGGGCAACATCACCGTCAAGTCGGACGCCACAAGGCAAGTCCTTGAGTGGTACAAGCGGCTTTCCAAAACCATGCCCGACAGCGTCTACGCCTATGATAACGCCTCGAACAACAAGGAATACGTCTCCGGCAAGGCCGCCTTGATCATGAACCCGCCGAGCGCCTATGCGGTGGCCAAGCGGGATTTCCCGAAGATCGCCGAGCAGACGTGGACCTTCTCGTCGCCCAAAGGGCCCAAGGGCAGGTTCGACCCAGCCGGTTATTATTTTTGGGGGATCTGGAACTTCTCGAAGAACATCCCAACGGCGAAGAGCCTGCTGGCCTTCCTGACCACGCGTGAAAACCAGGAAAAGCTGACCAACGCCAGTCTTGGTTTTGATATCCCGCCGTTCTCCAGCTTCATGGATTTCAAGGTCTGGGAAGAGGTCGCGCCGCCCAAATACACAGTGTACAACTTCCCGCCGCGGCGCGACGTTATTCCCCATCTCACCGGCTATCCGGCGCCGCTGAAGATCGGGACCCAGATCTACGCGCAGGCGACGATGATGAAGATGATCGCCCAGCACACCCAATCCGGCAAGTCGGTCAACGACGCGATGAGCTGGGCCGAATCCGAGATCGAAGGCTTTATGCGCAGCTGATCACAACGGCCGAAGCGGTCCGGGCGGCGCCTGCAGCGATGCGGGCGCCGTTTTTTGGGGGATCGGCCGGGCGTTGCGCTCGGCCGATCCCGCTCGGTCGCTAGGTCACTTCACCAGCAACTTCACGATCGCGTCGAAATGCTGGTCGGCGAGCTGGCGCAGCTCGTCGTCGGTGCGGTCCTGCACCGGGTGCGGGATGAACACCAGGGCGGGGTCGGTACCCAATGATTTCGCCTGCGCCTTGGCGCCTTCGATGAATTCGGTCGTCGCCACGCCGACCGTCGGAATGCCACGCGCCTCGAGTTCCGCCATGTCATGCGTACAGCACGATATGCAGGACCCTCAGTCGCTGAGCCCCTCGATGACGAGGTTGACCTCGGTGGCGATCTGCTGCTGCAGCGGCAGCGGCGCCGGTCGCGCATTGGTCGGCTTCGCGTAGCGCTTGACCGCGAGGCCCCGCTCGCTCAACCGCTCCTCAAGCCGGTCGAGGAACACATCGCCCCGCGCCTTGGCGATGTCGAGGAGCCCGATCACGAGGCCGTCGAGGCTCTCCGGCCGGGGCAGGCGCGCCCGCACCGTCGGACTTCGCTCCGACGTTGGATCGAGAAGCACTGTCATAGCTTCACCTCCTTCAGGGTTTCACCTCTCGGGTGACGGGAATGCTGCCGCGGGCGCCCGACGACCAGCCGCCGATGATGCCGGAAAACATCCCGGCGCCGCCGCCGGCGCGGACGATCAAGAGGCCGCCCGGGCGGAATTTGTTGACGGTCCTGCCGGCGAGCGACGCGGGGCCCCCTTCGGCGATGCCCCGGGCGCCGGCAATCAGCTCCTCGCCCGGGATCTCGCACAGCCGGTACAATTCCTCGTAAAGCCGCGCCTTTGACCAGCCTGCCGCGCGGAAGGTGCGCTCGTGCTCGGGGCAGACGACGAGGATCGCATCGCAGGCCGGCGCGAGCTTGACGCTCTGGATCGCCTTCAGCGATTCAGCCATGCTGCGCGAGAGGCTTTCGGGGTCGCGCGATTTCTGGTCGATGACGCCCTGCAATCCGAACCCGGCGAATACCGTCACCGCCGACACGCCGGGTTGCAGCCCGCGCTCGACCGAGAGCGGCTCCCAGCACGAACCTTCCTCGTCCTCGGCAAAGCAATAGCCGAGCTTCCCCGGGTTGCCCAAGGTCGCGCGGTCGACCTCCTGCGGCCGGCCCTCGCCGATGTTGCGGATCACCAGCTGCAGCGCCCGGCCGATCGAGCTGTTGGCGCGGTTGCCCTGGCCCAGCGCGTTGCCCTTGGCGTTCATCCCGATCCGCCGGCGCACCACGCCGTTGACGATGACCACCGGACCGGCGAACTGCGTCGTCGCCAAGACCCCGTGCATCGCGAAACTCTGGTCGAGCACCGCCTCGACCGCGGCCAGTACGACCGGCAGGTACTCCGGCTTGCACCCGGCCATCACCGCGTTGATCGCGATCTTCTCGACCGTCGCCGCGGCGAGCGCCGGCGGCACCAGCCCGATGACCTCCTGCGGGTCGCGGCTGGTGCCGTCGAGCATCCGCAGGACGCGCTCCTCGGTCGGCGGCACCAAGGGCAGCCCGTCCGACCAGCCGCGCCCGAACATCGCCTCCTGCTCGTCCTCGTCGCCGCCCAATTCGATGCGGCGCGATTTGAGCCCGGTCTCGTTGAAACGTACCTTGAGGCGTTCGAGAACCCCCGGCTCGAGGTTCTTGGCGCCGCAGCCCGGGCGCGATTCCGGCAGGTCGCGGCCGAGCCCGGTGAGCCCGGAAAGACGCTCCCACTCGCCGCGGTCCCAGCCGTAGGTGCGCGCGACCTCGCGGCCGTTTTCAAGTCGAATCAATGTCGGTACCACCTCGATCTTCAAGCGATGCGAGAGGTCGAGGCCGAGGTCGCTTTGCGGGCCTGGCACGGTGTCGGGAAACCCCGGGTCGTCCTGGCTATAGACCGTAATCCCGGCTCGCCGCGCCAGCTCGCCCAGGACCGGCGCGGTCAGGACGCAGGTCGGGCAGTCGCGCTTGACGATGGCAACGAGGCCGTCTTCCGGCAGAGTGCTCATCGCGATCCCCCGCTCCTTTTGCCGCAGCATGAACCCGGGTCGCCCGATCGGCAAGCGCCACCCACCGCTTCTTACGGCGCCCCGAGCCGACCGAACAATTGCAGCAACCGCGCCTCGGCGCCGTCGGCGAGGAGATCGCGTTCCATGCGGCGTTCGTCGGCGAAAAAATCAATCGACAAGCGCCGATCGGTCACGAGCTGCGCCAGGATGCCGTCCGCCGCCTTCTCGTCGAACACGCTCTCGGCGTAGACCACCCGGTGCCCGTCCTCGGCGGCGCCGAGCAGGTTGACGAAATAGGTGTAGGCCAGATTGCCCGGCCGCGCGGTCTTGGCGCCGAGCACGACGACAAAGGTTCGCTCCCGCTCGGCCTCACTGAGCCCCGCCCACCACGGCCGGATGTCGCGGTCGATCGCATCGAGCCTGGCGCGCGCCGCGTCGGCCGCGTCGGCCAGGATCGCGGGCGCCAGCGCCCTCATGTCGCGCTGCAATTGCTCGTGGCTCGGCAAGCCCTGCGCCAGATAATTATCGATCAGGCCGAGGCAGGTGCGCAGCGTGCGTTCGCCGCGGCCGGCCGCTTCCTGCGGCAATCCCGCCATGCCGATTGTACCGAGCGCCGCAACGACGCGCGGGCGAAGCTCGACGAGCTTGGTGCGCCAGGCATTCTCGGGGTCCAGCCCGGCGATCGCCGGCCGCAGCGCCGCCCACAGGCTGCGCGGCACATGATCGATGGTTTTCAGCAGATGGTAGGGAGCCGGGGTCTGGCCCACCCGCCTCTCCGTGCCGTGCTGTCGGATCAGCACCGAGCCGAAGCCGGCGATGATGACCGGGTCCGCGTCGGCAAGGAACCGCCGCTTCGCATCCTGGTAGATCGCGATCGAGGTGTCGTTGAGCTGGCGAAAAATCAGGATCGCCGAGGCCGCATC
>Ga0326597_10009081_pt1 | contig 13362 bp, 8 predicted proteins | sample RVTome_12_FD_203789 | JGI IMG/M metagenome (GOLD analysis project Ga0326597, IMG submission 203789) | Soil microbial communities from uranium-contaminated site in the Upper Colorado River Basin, Wyoming, United States - RVT100D185 | ecosystem: Environmental > Terrestrial > Soil > Contaminated >... | reverse complement strand
GGCCGCCATTCCGGTTATTGAGGACAGATTGGATCCCTGCAATGAGTGAAAGTGCAATCTCTTCCGGCAGTTCACCGCCTATATTGAGTCCCACCGGGCCGTAGACACGGTCCTTCAGGCTGGCGGTTATTTCAATTCCGGCAGCACGCAACAACTCATTGCGGCGGGCCGTCGGTCCCAGCAGTCCCAGGTAACGGATGGAAGGGTGGACAAGCTGCCGGAGATAGCGAAGATCGTATTCATACTTATGGGTCATCAGTACGGCAGCATTGACGATATCTGTCCTGATCTTGTCCTGTAATTGTTCCGGCGTTGCGCATATTACATGATCTGCCTCTGGGAATTTTTCAGGTTTGCTGTAGGCTTCGCGAAAATCCACTATGGTGACTTCCCAGCCCAGCAGCTTTGCCAGCCTGACCACGGGGACTGCATCAGGGCCACCGCCGACGATTAACAGTTGGACAGGTGGTGACACCCTGGCAAAAAAGGCCTGCACGGAGCGATTAGCTGTCTCGATTTTGTGCAGCACAGGATTACCTGTGTCCAGGGTCTGCATTGCCGGTTCAGTGAATTCAGGCGGAGGATTCAATTCAACAGGCAGGTTATTGGAATCAGCGAACAGGAAGTGCCTGCTTTCACCACCAGTATCGGGTTCACAGATAGTTATCATTACGCAGGGTGACTTGGTTTGTAGCGCGGTCTCAAACAGTGAGAGTGGTGAAAAATCATTTTCTTGAGACAGGTGTTCCAGCCAGAGCCGCACTGCTCCGTTACAACCGAGGCCCAGGCCCCAGACCAGGTCTTCCGGGCCGCGCATATCGTAATAAAGTTCCAGTGGCTGCCTGGTGTCAAAGACCTTGTCTGCGTGGGCGAGGAGATCTGACTCGAAGCATCCGCCTCCGAGCAGGCCACAGTATTGACCTGTCCGTGCTATCAGCATCCTTGCTCCCGCCTTCCGGTAGGTTGAACCCTGGGTTTCAATAATCGTCACCAGCACAAATTCCTTTTCTGTTTCCTTGAGTGACTGGAATGCGTTGATGATCCCGACAAGGCTTGAGTTCATGTTTAATGGATCAGAAGTAGATTAATGCTAATTATAAAAGAGAACTTTAATAGCTTTGTTGTTCACCCAGGTAAGCTGCTCAGTATCCATCACCCAGTCGTTGCAGGGCCTTTTCCGCATGTTCATTGCCCTGGTCCGCGGCCTTTTTGTACCAACGTTTGGCTTCAATGATATTGGGATTGATCCCCCTGCCTTTTGAATAAATCAATCCCAGGTTATATTGTGCATAGGGATTGCCCGCCTCAGCCGCCTTGCGGTACCAGTGATACGCCTCTACATCGTCGCGTTCCACCCCCTGGCCTTTCCCATACATAAATCCCAGTGCCATTTGCGCCTTGATATGGTCCTTGTCCGCGGCCTTTTTCAGCCATATGTACGCTTCCTTAGGGTTCTGGCTTACACCTGTGCCATTCAGATACATCTCACCCAGCGTATACATCGAATCCAGTTTTCCGCGCTTGGCGGCACGCATGGCCCAGGTAAACGCGGCAGGGTCATTTTGTTCTACACCAATGCCCTTGGAATACATACTGGACAAGGCGACTTGCGCAGCAACATCCCCCGCCTCGGCGGCCTTGGTATACCATTTCAACGCTTCTTCAAAATTCTGCTGGACGCCACGTCCTTTTGCGTAAATGACGCCGAGATTGAATTGCGAATTTACGTGGCCCTGTTCTGCGGCCAGCTGATACCATTTCAATGCAAGCAGTTCATTTTTTTCCACCTCAATCCCTTTGGCATACATAAACGCCAGGGTAGATTGTGCGTCGGCGTCCCCATGCTCGGCATTCGTCTTGATATCTGCCAGGGTAGAGTGTGTGTCGTCGCCCGGAGATTCATGGCTGTGTACGTCCTCGTGCTGTGTACGGCTGCGGGCGGAGAATTCAGCCAGCCATTCCGTGATGGTCTGTGGTCGTTCCTGCCGTTTGAATTGCATTGCATGATCGATTGCCCTGAGTATGGGTTCCGAGTACTTGCCGGCCCCGATCTCAACCGCAGACACATAACTGTCACGCGACGTGATGCTTATCGCAGTGCTGCGGTCGATGGCATCAGTGGGAGGTACGCCGGCGATGGTTCTGTACATGGTGGCACCCAGTGCATAAATGTCTGTCCATGGTCCCTGTTCATCTTCCCGTGTATTGTATTGCTCAATCGGGGCATAGCCTTTTGAAAACAGGCTGGTCATGGAGTTCCTGTTCTGTTCGAGTGATTGGCGCGCAGATCCGAAGTCCAGCAGTACCGGGTCTCCGTCGACACGTATGAAGATATTGGCGGGTTTTATGTCGCGATGGATAAAACCGTGGGCATGTACCCGTTTCAGGCCGTCGATGATGGGGAGCATGACGGTTTCTATATCTCCTTCTTCAAGCACCTTGCGCCGGCTGAGGATGTCCTGCAGGCTTTCGCCCAATTCATAGTCCATGACCATGTAGGCGGTGTTATTGTTTTTGAATACGTTCCTCACCCTGACGATGTTTGGGTGCTCGAACTGGGCCAGTGTCCTGGCTTCTTCGATAAACCGCTCCAACCCCCACTGGTAGCGCTCTTCATGCTGGGGGGAGATCGGCATGACCGAGTTGTCGCCGGCCCGGGCGGCAAGGTCTACCGGCATGTATTCCTTGATGGCCACTTCGTGGGCCAGGTTCCTGTCATAAGCCAGATAAGTGATTCCAAACCCCCCCTGTCCAAGGATGTCCTTGAAACCATACCAGTGCAGTTCGAATCCGGGTGACAAGGCGTTCAAATGTCGGCTTTTTCGGCTGTTTTTTGTCATACCTTGATCTTACAAGGACGCTTCTGCAGACAGTGAAATGGATGCAGACAGGCAATCGCCGCTGCGTCCGGATTGGTTAAGGGAGTGATTACACATGTCTATATAGCTTGTTTTTCTTGCTATAGAACAGCAAATATCTATCAATTTCAATCAACCAGGCGGCTTTTTGTGCAGAATTATAGACATTTTTTTGACATCTGCCCGATCTGCGGCTTATTTTCAGCTACCGGTGGTGGATACTAGAGCAACACGGTCAATTCTCCATCTTCAATCCTGCTGCTAATGCTGGTCAGGTACCGGTTGACACACGGCCCGTAGATACAAAGGCCGTCCTCGATCCGGAACAACGCCCCGTGGTTTGAGCACTGGATCAAAGTATTGCTCAAATCCAGGAACTGGTTCGGTTGCCAGTCAAGGCTGACACCCGTATGTGGGCAACGGTTCTCGTAAGCGTGGAAAGTCTCGCCCTGTCTGATAATGAAGATATGCCGGGGCCCGCTTGCCGTCTCAATAGTAAATCCCATCGCCCCACCGTCAGGAATGCTTGTGTGGGCACCGAGCCTGACGGGTTGCAGAGATTTTCCTGGGGCCATCATTATTTATGTAATCTACATGGACATGAAATGGTCATCTTCAGTACAATTCCGGAAATCTCATCTGACGGGAGTCAATCGCCTGATTACTCCCGTTTTGTATGTCAGGTAGCATGATTTGCCTTATTTTACGTTCATTTGCACTCATGGCAATGAGTGTCGGTCAAAATCTGGAGAAGAGTGTGAGTCACACAGCCTTGCTGGCACTGGAAGATGGCAGTTTGTTCTACGGCCAGTCGATTGGAGCAGATGGAATAGCAGTCGGCGAAGTTGTTTTTAATACCGCCATGACGGGTTATCAGGAGGTCCTGACTGATCCCTCGTACTATCAGCAGATAGTGACTATGACCTGCCCGCATATCGGAAACGTGGGGGTGAATGAAGAGGACGAGGAGTCCGCCAGGGTCTATGCCAGCGGTCTCATCATAAAGCAATTGCCCTATCAATTCAGTAACTGGCGGTCCCGGAAATCAATCAATGAATATTTGCGGGAAAAGAACATGGTTGCTCTCGCGGACATCGATACCCGCCGCCTGACCAGACTGCTCCGGGACAAGGGTGCCCAGAACGGTTGCATTATCGCCGGGGCGAACCTGGATCCAGAACGGGCATTGAATGATGCCAGGGCTTTCCCGGGATTAAAGGGGGCAGATCTGGCCAAAGAGGTGACCACGCAAGAACCTTATGAATGGTCAGACGGTACCTGGTCACTGAATCCGGACCCTGCTGCCAGTCGGGACAGGAAGTGGCGTGTCATCGCCTATGACTACGGCATCAAAAGAAATATCCTCCGGATACTGGTCGACATGGGTTGCCGGGTAACGGTAGTCCCTGCCAGGACCACGGCAAAGGAGGTCATGGCAGTAAAGCCGGACGGTGTATTTTTATCAAACGGACCCGGTGATCCGGACCCGTGTGATTACGCAATCTCAGCTATCCGTGAAATAGTAAAGTCCGGGAAACCTGTGTTCGGGATATGTCTCGGTCACCAGCTGCTGTCGCTGGCCGCCGGGGCGAAGACGGAAAAAATGAAATTCGGTCACCATGGCGCCAACCACCCGGTACAGGACCTCGAAAACCGCAAGGTCCTTATCACCAGCCAGAACCACGGCTTTGCGGTAAACGAGTCCAGCCTGCCGGATGATCTGAAACCGACCCACCGTTCATTATTCGACGGAACGCTGCAGGGCGTGCATCACCGCAAATTCCCGGCCTTCGGGTTCCAGGGGCACCCTGAAGGCAGTCCTGGCCCGCATGACATACATTATTTGTTCGAGCACTTCATCGAACTGATGGCCAAAACGGCCGGCAGCAAGGGAAATGTCAGCAGTAATAGGAAGGGATAGATGCCAAAACGAACAGATATTAAAAGTGTCCTGATTATCGGCGCCGGACCGATCGTAATTGGACAGGCCTGTGAGTTTGATTATTCCGGTGTGCAGGCCTGCAAGGCGCTGCGTGAAGAAGGGTACCGCGTCATCCTCGTGAATTCCAATCCCGCCACCATCATGACCGATCCTGACATGGCGGACGCCACCTATATCGAACCGGTACGCTGGCAGACCGTGGCGAAGATCATTGAAAAGGAACGCCCGGACGCCCTCCTGCCTACCATGGGTGGGCAGACCGGCCTGAATTGTGCGCTGGACCTGGCGCGGATGGGTGTACTTGCTGAGTATTCTGTTGAACTGATCGGCGCCAGCAGGGAGGCCATAGACAAGGCGGAGGACAGGGAAAAGTTCAGGGACGCCATGAAGAGGATAGGCATGTCCATGCCATTTTCGATACTTGCCCATGACATGGACGGGGCGAAGCTGGCCATGGCCCAGATAGGGTTCCCGGTCATCATCAGGCCTTCATTTACCCTGGGTGGCAGCGGTGGCGGCATAGCCTATAACAAGGAGGATTTTATCGAGATCTGCGAACGCGGCCTGGACGCCTCACCGACCAACGAGATATTGCTGGAACAGTCTGTCATCGGTTGGAAGGAGTTCGAAATGGAAGTGGTGAGGGACCACAAGGACAATTGCATCATCGTCTGTTCGATTGAAAACCTGGACCCCATGGGCATGCATACCGGGGACTCCATCACGGTGGCGCCGGCGCAGACATTGACGGACAAGGAATACCAGCTGATGCGGAATGCCTCGATTGCCATCCTGCGCGAGATCGGGGTGGATACCGGCGGATCCAACGTGCAGTTTGCCGTCAATCCGGAGAACGGCCAACTCTTCGTCATAGACATGAACCCAAGGGTCTCACGATCCTCCGCCCTGGCCTCCAAGGCTACGGGTTTTCCGATTGCCAAGGTGGCAGCCAAGCTCGCAGTGGGTTATACCCTGGATGAACTGAAGAACGAGATCACCGGTGGTGCGACCCCTGCCTCGTTTGAGCCGACCATCGATTATGTGGTCACAAAAATACCCAGGTTTACCTTTGAAAAATTCCCGAAAGCGGATGATCGCATCACCACACAGATGAAATCAGTCGGTGAAGTCATGGCCATAGGCCGGACTTTCCAGGAGTCACTGCAGAAGGCACTAAGGGGCCTGGAAACCGGGATAGACGGCCTGGTTGAATGTGTTACCGGCGAACAGGAGGACACTGTAGAAACGATTCGGTCCGGGATACGCGTGCCGCGTGCAGATCGCCTGCTTTATATCGCAGATGCATTCAGGTTCGGCATGAGCATAGAAGATGTATTCAGCCTGAGTCACGTCGACCCCTGGTTCCTGGCACAGATCCGCAACCTGGTGGAAGAAGAGACGAGGCTGAGGGCCGGTACTATCGATGATCTGACCTCTGAACGCCTGCGTGAGCTGAAGCGCAAGGGATTTGCCGATACCCGAATCGCGTATTTATTGAAGACCAGTGAGAAATCGATACGTGATCTGCGTTACCGGTACGGCGTCCTGCCGGTCTACAAACGGGTGGATTCATGTGCGGCCGAATTTGCAGCAACCACGGCGTATCTGTATTCAACCTATGAGGAACAGTGCGAGGCTGACCCCAGTGGCCGGCAGAAGATAGTCATCCTGGGTGGGGGGCCGAACCGCATAGGGCAAGGCATAGAATTTGACTATTGTTGTGTGCAGGCGGCGATCGCCATGCGTGAAGCCGGCTATGAATCGATCATGATTAACTGCAACCCGGAGACCGTCTCGACGGATTACGATACCTCGGACCGCCTCTATTTTGAACCGTTGACACTGGAGGACGTGCTGGAAGTCATTCGTATCGAAAAACCGCAAGGGGTCATCGTCCAGTTTGGCGGTCAGACGCCGCTGAAGCTGGCCCGGGAGCTGGAAGCAGCCGGTGCGCCTGTTATCGGTACCTCGCCTGATAGCATCGACCTCGCAGAAGACCGGGAACGGTTTCAACAGTTCCTCAAGGACATGAATTTGCGGCAACCGCCCAACCGCACGGCGCGTGCGATAGAGCAGGCCGTCAGTCTGGCGGATGATATCGGGTATCCCCTGGTTGTCCGGCCGTCGTATGTGCTCGGTGGCCGTGCGATGGAGATAGTCTATTCGGAAGCAGATTTACGCAATTACATGAACGAGGCTGTGTCGGTTTCAAATGCTTCACCGGTCTTGCTTGACCGCTTTCTGGACGATGCTACTGAAGTCGATGTGGATGCAGTTTGTGATGGTAAGGAGGTCATTATCGGCGGGATCATGGAACACATCGAACAGGCCGGAATACATTCCGGTGACTCGGCCTGTTCATTACCACCTTACAGCCTGAGCAGGGAAATCCAGTCGGAGTTGGCCGCGCAGGTCTCGAAGATGGCACTGGGCCTCAAGGTAATTGGTCTCATGAACACCCAGTTCGCCATACAGGAAGACCAGATATTCGTGCTCGAGGTCAATCCCAGGGCATCAAGGACGGTCCCGTTTGTTTCAAAAGCGATTAATGTCCCATTGGCACGCATAGCCGCCAGGTGTATGGTTGGACAGTCACTCAAGCAACAGGGAATATCCGGGATCAGGAACCCGGACTATTTTTCGGTCAAAGAAGCTGTTTTCCCGTTTATCAAGTTCCCCGGTGTTGATCCGTTGCTGGGCCCGGAGATGAAATCAACAGGAGAGGTGATGGGTATCGGTGAGAGTTTTGGTGAGGCCTATGCCAAGGCGCAACTGGGTGCCGGTGAGATCATCCCTGCAACGGGTCTTGCCTTCATCAGTGTGCGGGATGCCGATAAGGAAGAGGCCATAGCTATTGCCAGGGAACTGCACAAACTCGGGTTTACCCTGTGCGCAACCCACGGCACAGCCAAGATGATCAACGATAGTGGTATTGAATGTTTTCGTGTCAATAAAGTGAGGGAGGGCCAGCCTCATGTTGTCGATATGCTGAAAAATGATGAGATTGGATTTATTATTAATACGACCGAAGGTAAAAAGGCAGTTGCCGATTCCTACTCGATAAGGCGGACGGCATTGCAACACAAAGTTTTTTATACCACTACGATGGCAGCAGCGCTGGCCACTATCGAAGCATTGAAATGTAAGGATATCAGCAAGGTGAATTGTCTTCAGGAATTACACAAAGGGGCAGGGGAATGACCACTCCATTGACCACCAAAGGCGCGGAAAGATTGCGTGAACAGCTTGGCAAGTTAAAGTCCATAGACAGGCCAAAAGTGATCGCGGCGATTGCCGAGGCACGCGCCCACGGGGACTTGAGTGAAAATGCCGAATACCATGCCGCCAAGGAGCAACAGGGTTTCATAGAAGGGCGTATCGCTGCGCTGGCGTCAGTACTTGCGGACGCGCAAATTATTAATGCAAAAGACATCAATGCCGGAGACAGGATAGTTTTTGGAGCGACCGTGAAACTGTTGAATCTGGACAATGAGTCGGAGGTTACCTACCAGATTGTCGGGGAGGAAGAGGCCGACATTCAAATGGGGCTGATCTCGATAAGTTCTCCAATCGCGAGGGCGTTGATAGGCAAGGAGAAGGACGATATCGTGCAAGTGCATGCGCCGGCCGGTGTCATCGAATACGAAATCCTGGATGTGCAATATATTTAGCCGGTGACGAGAGGCTTGGCCTGATGAGTAGGAGGCCCGCCCCCGGGCCGAATGGTTCGCGACGAGGCCTGCCCCGGGCGAAGACCCGGGGGCGTCGCTCCTACAGAATCTTGAGCTGGATTGAATAGATGAAAAGCGACAAACGCTGGCTACAGCGTCAACACAAAGACCCATACGTAAAACAGGCGCATAAACTTAACTATCGATCACGCGCCGTTTTCAAGTTACAGGAGATAGACCGGCGTGACCGCTTGCTCAAACCTGGCCAGCTCGTGGTGGATCTGGGCGCGGCCCCGGGGAGCTGGTCTCAATACGTTGCTGAGAGGGTCTGTCCACGGGGCAGGGTGGTTGCCGTAGACATACTGGTAATGCAGCCCATCGAAGGCGTAGAGTTCATCCACGGGGATTTCAGTGACCCCGCCATCTTTGAACAATGTCTGCACCGTCTGGGTGGACAGCAGGCAGACATTGTAATTTCCGATCTGGCCCCCAATCTAACTGGTGTGAGGGACACCGATCAGGCCAGGAGCCTTGATCTGGCCAGGCTGGTGCTCGAATTTGCCGGTCGGGCCTTGAGTCCACGCGGTACTTTGGTGCTGAAATTATTCCAGGGACCGGACATAGAGCAGTTTAAACAGGAGCTAAATGAACAATTTCAAAGAGTTATCGTCCGCAAACCGGACGCCTCCCGCGCCGGTTCCAGGGAGTTTTATATCCTGGCGCGTCGAAACTGAGATACAATATTGATTAATATGGTAAAAATGATATAGGTCAGGTTTATATTTCCGGGCATGGAATAATTTCATTAGACTGTCTGTCAAATCCATCTCAGGGTGTAAACTTAAAGGTAGATAATCAGCAAGAGGGATTAAATTGAACGATTTTGCAAAAAACCTGGTGTTATGGGTCATTATCGCGCTGGTGCTGATGATGGTGTTCCGCAATTTTGGCGCCCCGGCCGCCAATGCCAATGTGCCGTATTCACAGTTTATTTCCAACGTGAAGACCGGCCGGGTTGAATCCGTCACTATAGAAGGCAATACCATCAACGGCGAATTGGCCGATGGATCACGATTTACCAGTTACAGCCCCGAGACCAGTAACGAAGCCTTGATCGGCACACTGCTGGAAAATAATGTGGAGATACTGGGCTCGGCGCCCAGGAACTCATTCTGGGCCCAGGCCCTGATTTCCTGGTTCCCGATCCTGCTGCTACTGGGTATCTGGATATACTTCATGCGCCAGATGCAGGGCGGCGGCGGAGGCCGTGGTGCCCTGTCGTTCGGGAAAAGCCGCGCGCGGCTGCTGGGTGAAGATCAGGTCCGGGTCACGTTCAATGACGTGGCCGGCGTGGAAGAGGCCAAGGAAGAAGTCTCCGAACTGGTGGAGTTTCTGCGCGACCCCAGCAAGTTCCAGAAACTCGGTGGCAAGATCCCTTCCGGTGTACTCATGGTCGGTTCACCCGGCACGGGCAAGACCCTGCTGGCGCGCGCGATCGCCGGTGAGGCCAAGGTACCGTTTTTCACCATCTCCGGTTCTGACTTTGTGGAGATGTTCGTCGGTGTCGGAGCTTCGCGGGTACGCGACATGTTCGAGCAGGCCAAGAAGCATGCCCCCTGTATCATCTTCATCGATGAGATCGATGCCGTCGGGCGCCACCGAGGCGCGGGACTCGGCGGCGGGCATGACGAACGTGAACAAACGCTCAACCAGTTGTTGGTTGAGATGGACGGGTTTGAGGGTACTGAAGGCGTCATAGTCATTGCCGCCACCAACCGACCCGATGTCCTTGATCCGGCCCTGCTCCGGCCTGGCCGTTTTGACCGTCAGGTCGTTGTACCATTGCCCGATATCAGAGGCAGGGAACAGATCATCAAGGTCCACATGCGCAAGGTTGCCCTTGGGAATGATGTTGAACCGAATGTGATAGCGCGAGGTACCCCGGGGTTTTCCGGTGCAGACCTTGCTAATCTCGTCAATGAAGCGGCGTTATTCGCCGCCCGTTCAAACAAGAAGCTGGTGGAGATGGAAGACTTCGAACGCGCCAAGGACAAGGTGATGATGGGTGCGGAGCGCCGTTCCATGGTCATGAGCGACGATGAAAAGAGATTGACTGCGTATCATGAGGCAGGCCATACCATCGTCGGCCGTTCCATGCCAGGGCATGATCCGGTTTACAAGGTTTCAATTATTCCGCGTGGACGCGCGCTGGGCGTAACCATGTTTTTGCCTGAAGCGGACCGGCTGAGTTACAGCAAGAAGTTTCTTGAAAGCCAGTTATGCAGCCTGTTCGGCGGCAGGATTGCGGAAGAGCTGGTATTTGGTAGAGATGCAGTCACCACTGGGGCATCCAATGATATCCAGCGGTCCACCAGTATCGCCCGCAACATGGTCACCAAGTGGGGTCTGTCGGAAAAGCTTGGACCATTGACCTACAGCGAGGAGGATGGCGAAGTGTTCCTGGGGCATTCCGTGACCAAGCACAAGGAAATTTCAGATGAAACGGCGCGGTTGATTGATTCCGAGATACGGGATCTTATTGATCGGAATTACAAGAAGGCCGAGGACATCCTGAAGAACAATATCGACAAGCTGCACATAATGGCCGAAGCGCTCATGAAATATGAGACCCTGGATACCCACCAGATCGATGACATCATGGAAGGCCGTACACCGAGGCTGCCGTCAGGGTGGGACGATGATGATAACAGCGCCACGGGCACGCTAGGCAAGAAGACGAGGAAGAAGACGAAGAAAACCGTATCAAAATCTGCTTCGCAAGGGCCAGGCCCGGAAGAACCTCCGGTCATAGATCCGGCAAAGCCGGCCTGATCAATAACCTGTTACTGATATTTTCTGAGTAACGGCCATACCGCAGGACGCACCCGGGTTTTCCTGAATGAGAAAGTACTTTGGCACAGACGGTATCCGTGGAAAGGTAGGTGACCATCCGATAAATCCCGAGTTTGCCATGAAACTGGGGTGGGCTGCAGGCAGGGTCCTGGCGCGTAACGGCGCTGGCCCGGTTTTAATAGGCAAGGACACCCGCCTGTCAGGGTATATGTTTGAAGCGGCCATGGAGGCCGGGTTGTCCGCAGCCGGGGTGGACGTACGCCTGCTGGGCCCGATTCCCACACCCGGTATCGCATACCTCACCAGAAACACCCGCGCCCAGGCGGGCATCGTTATCAGCGCATCACATAATCCCTATTATGACAACGGCTTCAAGTTTTTTTCCAGCGATGGGCTGAAACTGGGGGACGACCTGGAGTTTGAAATAGAAACCGAACTGGACAAGCCGCTGCAGGTTGTCGAATCGGGCAGACTGGGCAAGGCCAGGCGTATGACCGACGCCTCCAGGAGATATATTGAATTCTGCAAGGGCAGGCTGGCAGGTGATCTCAGTCTGAATGGCATCCATGTGGTGCTGGATTGTGCGCATGGTGCCGCTTATGACATTGCCCCGCGAGTTTTTGAAGAGCTCGGCGCCAGGACCGATGTGATCGGCGCGGAGCCCGATGGCATGAATATCAACGACGGCTATGGCGCGACCAGTACCGGAAATTTACAGAAAGCGGTACTGGAAAAGAATGCCGATATTGGCATAGCACTGGATGGTGACGGAGACAGGTTGATACTGGTCGATGATGCTGGAGAGGTGGTTGACGGTGATGAAGCGCTGTATATCATCGCCAAGGCCAGGCTGGGCACCCTCAACGGCGGGGTGGTCGGGACGCTGATGAGCAATCTCGGTCTCGAACACGCCATCAGGAATCTTGAACTCGACTTTCATCGTGCCAATGTGGGCGACCGCTACGTTATGGACGTGATGACGGAACGCAAGCTGGTACTGGGTGGCGAATCGTCCGGTCATATTATCAATCTGAATCTGACGACCACCGGGGACGGGACAATTTCCGCGTTGCAGGTGCTGGAGGCGATGTTACGGACAGGCAGCACGTTGAGGGAAATCAAGCAGGGGATGATTAAATACCCCCAGAAACTCCTGAATGTGAAACTGGAGTCCGGCGTGGATTTGTCCAGTTACCCACAAATCGGGGACATCGTCCGGGACGCCGAGCGGCAACTGGGCAAGCATGGCAGGGTATTGTTACGCCCTTCCGGGACCGAGCCCTTGATCAGGGTCATGGTCGAGGGCAGGGACGGTGACCAGGTATTTGCCCTCGCGCAAATGCTGGCGAAAGAAGTTGAAAATGTACTGCAAAACGGATAAACACTCATCCGGATTTGCACTACTCAGTTCTTAATTTACAATACGTCCCTCTCCGGCACTGGATGTGCAGGATGAATAGCCACGTAGACACGGAGTTCACGGGCAGGCGTGCATATTATCGCCTCTGTGACCTCGGTGATCTCTTGACAATTTGTTCCAGACATTGTCTACCTCCTGCATCCATGCAGTCGTGTGGCTATATTTTTTCATGGAACCACGATCATACATAAATATACAGGGTTAAAAATGGAAAAAAGAATTCTGATAGCAGATAAAATCGCCGCTGAAGGCGTTGAATATCTTCAAAACCGTCCAGGGTTTACCGTTGATATTGCCCATGGACTTGATGAAGCAGGCCTGTGTGCAAAAATCCCGGGGTACGATGCGGTGCTGGTGCGCAGCGCCGTCAAAATAACCGCCAAGGTCATCTCGGCCGCGGAAAAACTGCAGGTCATAGGTCGTGCCGGTATCGGTGTCGACAATATTGACGTCGACAAGGCGACCGAAAAAGGCATAGTCGTGATGAACACGCCGGATGCGAATGCCACGACGACCGCCGAGCTGACCTTTGCCCATATATTGTCTTTAAGCAGGAGCCTGCCCAAGGCGGACCGTTCGGTCCGCAGTGGCAAGTGGGAACGCTCGAAATTTATGGGT
>Ga0326597_10009080_pt1 | contig 13362 bp, 12 predicted proteins | sample RVTome_12_FD_203789 | JGI IMG/M metagenome (GOLD analysis project Ga0326597, IMG submission 203789) | Soil microbial communities from uranium-contaminated site in the Upper Colorado River Basin, Wyoming, United States - RVT100D185 | ecosystem: Environmental > Terrestrial > Soil > Contaminated >... | reverse complement strand
ACCCGGGTATAAAAACAACACGGTAAACAATTTAAGATTATGGCAGGCAAAAGCTTGCGCTGATTTTAGCTTTAAAGATTTTAATGCAGGTGATTATGTTGCGGCTGTAGCTTCAAAAACAGGGTCTGAAACAATTTCGAAAGTTTTATATCCTAACGACTCCTATGTTGAAGGAAAGTTCCTTAGACTTAAGCAGCAATACTTTTTCGTTTCAGCTACGCTACAGGACATCATAAGAAAATACAAAATCAATCATAAGACTTTTGATAAATTCTCCGAAAAAAATGCAATCCAATTGAACGATACACACCCGGTAGTTGCTATTCCTGAACTGATGAGAATTCTGATTGACCAGGAAGGTTTAAGTTGGGACAAAGCATGGAGTATTACAAGTAAAACTTTTGCATACACCAATCACACAGTTGTACCGGAGGCATTGGAGGAGTGGTCATTGCCTCTCTTTGAAGAATTGTTACCGCGCCATATCCAGATTATATATGAGATTAACCGAAGATTTATTGAAGATGTCAAGAAAAATTATACAACTGATGCAAGTATTTTGTCAGCGCTTTCAATAATAAATGAGAGCAATGGTAAATCTGTTCGTATGGCTAATCTTGCAATAGTTGGAAGTTATGCTGTAAATGGTGTAGCTGTGCTACATACAGAAATTCTCAAGACAAGAATCTTTTCGCATTTTCATAAAATCTATCCCGGAAAGTTTACTAATATAACTAATGGTATCACTCCACGACGATGGTTAAAGACAGCTAATCCATTTCTTTCAAAAATTATTAGTGACAGAATTGGTGAGAACTGGGTTTATGATCTTTATGACCTTCGCAAGCTGGAAAAGTTTATTGATGATCCAGAATTCAGAGAAGAATTCAGAAATGCAAAATGGCTGAACAAAAGATTATTGATTGATCTGATTGAAGAGAATAACGGGATAAAAATTAATCCCGATTCAATGTTTGATGTACAGATAAAAAGATTTCATGAATATAAACGACAGCTTCTGAATGTTCTGCACATTGTAACTCTATACAACAGGGTTAAAGACAACCCTAAAATTGAAATGGTTCCCCGCACAATTATCTTTGCTGGCAAAGCAGCACCGGCTTACTTTATGGCAAAGTTGATTATCAAGCTTATCAATTCAGTTGCTAATGTTGTTAATAAGGACACTGATGTTGGTGATAAACTTAAAGTTGTGTTTATACCAAATTATTCCGTAACTCTTGCAGAAAAAATCATTCCTGCAGCTGATCTTTCAGAACAAATCTCAATGGCGGGTTTGGAAGCTTCCGGTACAGGAAATATGAAGTTTACTCTAAATGGTGCTTTAACAATCGGCACAATGGATGGTGCAAATATTGAAATACGCGAAGAAGTCGGAGAAGAAAATATTTTTATTTTCGGTTTGCTTGCCGATGAAGTTGTTAAGCTCAAGAGCAGCGGATATAATCCGAGAACTTTTTATGAATCAAACCCTGCACTGAAGAAAGTAATAGATATGATTGCATCTGATTACTTCAACAAGAATGAACCCGGAATTTTCAAATCCATTATTGATGGTTTACTCGGAACAGATTATTACTGCCTTCTTGCTGACTACCAGGCATACATTGATGCACAGGACGAAGTGAGCAAACTATATTTGAATACTGAGGAGTGGACGAAGAGAACAATTCTGAATGTTGCACGAGTAGGTAAGTTTTCAAGTGACCGTTCAATAAAAGAATACGCAGAGAAAATCTGGAAAGTTGAACCGGTTAAAATCAACCAAACATAAAATAGAAATAATAACTGATGAGCTACGAAATACATCCCAAAGCAAGAATCGGACATATCCATTTAACGGTTGGAAATCTTGAAAGAGCAGTTAAGTTCTATACTGAGATGCTTGGATTTTCTATAACTGCAAGGTTTGGAGATTCAGCTATGTTTTTATCTTCAGGAAATTATCATCATCATATAGGGCTGAACACCTGGGCGGGAGAGAACGCAGTTGCACCACCCTCGGGACACACAGGCTTGTATCACTTTGCTATTCTTTACCCAAGCAGGGAAGAGCTTGCAAAAGCATTCAAGAATTTGTGGGAGAATAAATATCCGATCGATGGTGCTTCTGACCATGGTGTTTCTGAATCAATCTATCTTAAAGATCCTGATGGAAATGGAATTGAGCTTTACTGCGACAGACCGCAGGAGGAATGGCCTGTTGATGAAGAGGGAAATGTTCTGATGGTTACAAAAGCTCTTGACCTTCCCAGCTTGCTTTCAGAATTAAATAACAACTAACTTACATTACGCAAAATGGAGAGATGACATCTTTTTATAAGTTAAATCATTAATCAAATTGTAATATAAATGTCATTATTGTTTAATAGTTTATTAGAAAATAAAGATGTTATCTCTTTACCAAATTGAAATTTTATAATGTTCGAATATTTAAGGAAAATTCTTTCGCCGGAGCGGGATGAACACGTCTTACAGGAGATAGAAACTGGTTCTCCTCGGAAACCTTCAAAAAAATACCAGGTTGCAACTGCTGCTTTGTTAGTTGAAATTGCCAAAGCAGATGGTGATTTCTCTGATGATGAAAGAAAAAGAATTATAGACCTGATGAAAAAAGATTATGATCTCGATGATGAATGTGTAAATGAACTGCTTGCACTTTCCGAACAAAAAGTAAAAGACAGCGTAAGTATATATGAGTTTTCTTCAGTAATAAATGAGAGTTTCACTCAGCAGGAAAAGCTTGATCTGATTAAAAACCTCTGGCGGATAATTTATGAGGACGGCAAGCTCAACAGCCACGAAGACCGATTGATAAAAATTATCGGCAGCACAATGAACCTTGAGCACAAAGATGTAATAGGTGCAAAGCTGTTTGTAAAACAGGAAATGGGGAAGTAAAAAATCGTCGTGTCATTCCGGAGAGTCCGGCTTTGACGGACGAGTCCGGAATCTGAGAACCTACGAAGTTAAAGTGTAGATTTTATACCTCTAATCTCGAAGATTAAATACCGCACGGATTATTTTTTCAACTGACTCTCAATAGCTGAAATCACTTCTTCACTCGTTGGCTCAACTTTAGTTCGGAATCTATTGACAATTTTTCCTTCTTTTGAAATAAGAAACTTTTCGAAGTTCCACTTAACGTCACCTTTCTCAGTAACGCTGTTGTTTGTAAGCCTTTGGTAAAGAGGAGATTTGTCATCGCCTAATACTTTTACTTTATCGAATAGCTTAAATGTTACTCCAAACTTTGAGCTGCAGAAATTTTGTATCTGCTCATTTGTGCCGGGTTCCTGTCCTCCGAAATCGTTGCAAGGGAAAGCGAGTATCTCAAATCCTTTTGGATTATATTTTGCATAAACTTCCTGTAAGCCAGTGTATTGACGTGTGTAGCCGCACTCACTGGCAACATTAACAATTAATAAAACTTTACCGTTGTAATCTGAAAGCTTTACCTCTTTATTGTTCATATCGAGAACTGTAATATCGTTTATGTAGCCCATTAGATCCTTCTCACTTTTAATGGTTGTTGAATTGTCCTGAGCAAATAACTGTAGGGAAGTTAAAAGCGCTATGGTGAAAATTATTTTGTAAAGCATAACTAATCCTCTTATTTAAGTTTTTAAATTGAGAATCAAAAGATTAAACCGTTAAAACGGTTATTGTGTAATTCTTGCTTTATTAACCCACGACTTAAGTCGTGGGTTAATGGAAACGTTTAAGGGAAAAAACCGTTTCTCCACAGGAGTCCTTTGGACAACGGTTTTAATTTTAAAAAACTATTAGACATAAATCAATACAACATTATAAATATCAAATAAGTTCAAATTAATCTTTGGGCGTATTTTTTACTCTAACGAGATCCATAATAATACAGGAGGTTAATGGTTGTAAACTATTATTTTTTCTTGATGAATAAATTTTTGAACCTAATAGCTGATCGAGAAAAAACGCAGGAACGGTAAAGAAAAAAGTTACAAGTTCAAATCCACTTCCTGATAAAATTCGGAATGCAATAATGAGTAATATAGGCAGATGAATTGCCAGTAAAAACTGCAATGAAAACCTTCGAACATTCGCCCGCCAATAACCGAACGGTATGATTATTAAAAAGACAAAAAGTGTTAATAAAATAAAATTCATTTAATTAAAAATATTTCGTAACGCAGGACTCCAGTCCTGTGCTGGGTTTTAAGGGTGCACAGGTCAGGAGACCTGTGCTACGGGGATCTTACTTCTTAACTCATCAACGCAGCAATTGCTGTTGTGTTTGCAATATCATCAAAACTGCAGCCGCGACTTAGATCGAAGAATGGTTTTTTCAATCCCTGGGTGATCGGTCCAACTGCTTCAGCTTTGCCCCAGCGCTGTGCAATCTTGTAACCGATATTTCCTGAATTCAAATCAGGGAAAATTAATACATTTGCTTTACCGGCTACATTGCTTCCGGGCGCTTTCTTCTTCCCGATAGATTCTATTACTGCTGCATCAAATTGCAACTCACCATCCACATTCAGATCCGATCTCTTTGACCGAATTATTGCAGTTGCATTCAAAACTTTATCAACAGCTTCGTGCGTTGCACTTCCTTTTGTTGAGAATGAAAGCATTGCAACAGTTGGCTCTTCGCCAGTAAGTTTTCTGTGGTTATCTGCTGTTGAGATTGCAATATCTGCTAACTGCTTCTCATCCGGATCCGGAACTACTGCACAATCAGCAAAAGAATAATTCTTATCAGGGAAAAGCATAAGAAAGAAACTCGATACAATTGAAATTCCTTCCGGCATTCCGATACACTGAATTCCTGCACGCATTACATCCGCCGTGGCGGAAGCTGAACCGGCAACGCTTCCGTCAGCCATATTTTCTTTTACCATCATAGCGGCAAAAAACAAATCCTGCTGAACAGTGCTTCGTGCCTGATCAATTGTAATTCCTTTATGCTTCCTAAGGTTGAAAAAGATATTTGTAAAATCACTCAGCTTTTCTGATGTAGTTGGATTAATAATTCTTACTCCGGTAAGATCAACATCTAACTTTTTAGCATCTTTATGAATTCGGTCTTCATCACCAAGAGTAATAACTGAAACGGTCTTTTCTTTTGTTAATTTCTCTGCTGCTTTGAGGACTCGTTCATCGTGGGATTCAGGAAGGAGGATTGTCTTTCTTGCCTTTGATGCTTTTTCTTTGATCTCATTCAATAACTTAATTTCCATATGAACTCCGTATTATTAAGAAAATAACAATCAAAATTACTAAAACAGTAAATCATATCTTATAATTTGTTAGATAGACAGTAGTTAATCAATAATAATTTCAGAGCTAACAAGTCATCTTATAAACATTATCTTCTATAATTAATAAATCATTAATTTTTTAATAGATTCAGATTGATTTTTGACGCCGAATAATATACATTCACAGCCTTAAAAATTTTATGATTGCAGAAAATATCAAGCATCTCACGGAGAGAATAGCTGCAAAATGTGCTGAATTTAAGCGAAATCCGAAGGAAATCAGGTTAATTGCAGTTTCGAAGTTCTTCGGCGTATATGCCATCAGCGAAGCGAATCGACTGGGTATAACTGACTTTGGTGAAAATAAGGCTCAGGAACTCAGAGATAAGTATGAAATTCTTGGTGATAATGTAACCTGGCATTTTATAGGAACTCTTCAGAGAAATAAAGTAAAGTATGCGGTTAAAGCAGCTTCATTCATTCATTCAGTGGATTCAGTGATGCTTGCTGATGAGATAAATAACCAGGCGCAGAAGTTAAGTAAGGTTCAAAAGATTTTGTTGGAAGTTAAAACATCATTCGAAGAGACCAAGTCAGGGTTAAGTAATTACACCGAAGTTTTAGAACTGGTAAATCATTGTTCAACTCTTTCAAATATTGAACTTGTTGGTTTGATGACAATGGCTCCGTTCACCGATGATGAGAGCATAATTAGAAAAAGTTTCTCTGATTTACGTAAATTAAAAGATGAAATTAATAAAAATGGGTTTGACCTTAGTGAGCTTTCAATGGGGATGACAAATGATTATGAAATTGCAATTGAAGAAGGAGCAACCATGCTAAGAATTGGTTCAGCAATCTTTGGTCATAGAAACAATATAAAAGACTGGAGGCAGTCATGAAACTTTCGCCGCTCTTAATTAAGAAACAGGAATTTGAAAAATCTTTCAGGGGATACAATGTCGATGAAGTCCAGACCTTTCTCGACAAAATTTCTTCTGAGATGGAGGATCTGATAAATGAAAATGAAGCGTTGGAACAGGAAGTTGAAAACCTGAATGCTAAGGTTACTGAGTATCAAAAAATTGAAAAGAACCTTCAGGATACACTTTTGAAAAATCAGGAAACTTTAGCTCAAGCTCTTGAATCAGCAAAGAAGCAATCAGCCTTAATAATTAAAGAAGCTGAAATTAAAGCTTCTCAGATTATTCAAAATGCAGAAGACATCGCAAATGAAATGCGAAATGCTGTTATAGCTTTAAGAGAAGAAAAAGACTCAATCATTGCAAGATTAAAAGCTATAGTAAGCACTCAATCAAATCTGCTTGAGGGAAAAGTTAAAGATGCAGGTGAAGAACCGAGAAAAACTAAAACTCAGGATGAGCCAGAAAAGTTTGATATAGATGTCGACGGAATAGTGGATAAACTTTTATAAAAATGAGCAAGCTTATTTCAAATATTAATGAAACTCTGGAAGTAATCAGAAAATTCGCATCTGAGAAATATCCAATTGGCATTATTCTTGGAACTGGTTTAGGCGGATTGGTTAAAGAGATAGAAGTAAAGCATCAAATCAATTACGAGGACCTTCCACATTTCCCGATTTCAACAGTTGAATCACATCACGGCAAGCTGATATTCGGGAAAATCAACGGAAAAAATGTTGTAGCCATGCAGGGAAGATTTCATTTTTATGAAGGCTACACGATGCAGCAGATTACATATCCTGTACGCATTATGAAATTTCTTGGAGTGGAAACTCTTCTAGTTTCAAATGCCTGCGGAGGAATGAATCCGAATTACAGACGCGGCGATGTTATGATTATGGTTGATCATATAAATATGCTGGGTGATAATCCTCTCATTGGAAAAAATGAAGATGAGCTTGGTCCAAGATTCCCTGATATGAGTGAACCATACAATCTTGAACTTATCGCGCTGGCCGAAAACATTGCTCTTGAAAATCAGATAAAAGTTCAGAAAGGAGTTTATGTTGCTGTGCCCGGACCGAATCTTGAAACAAGAGCAGAGTACAGGTTTTTAAGAGCGACAGGTGCAGATGTGGTAGGGATGTCAACAATTCCCGAAAACATCGTTGCAAATCATATGGGAATGAAAGTGCTTGGTATCAGTATCGTGACGGATGAATGTTTCCCCGATTTTCTTAAGCCTGTTAATGTTGAGGAAATAATTGCAACAGCTATGCAGGCTGAACCGAAAATGACATTAATTATGAAAGAACTAATCAAGAGGCTGAAATGAAAAAATTTTTAACCAAATACAGTGTCCCGGTTTTATTGGGTTTATTAATCTTCGCCTCTGATTTTCTTAACACCTCTCTTTTCAACTTCGGCGACAGGAATTTTGCTGTCTGGTTTGTGCTTTCACTTTTATGTTTTGCTTGCGGGTGGTATATAAACAGGTCACTCGGGTGGCAGTTGGGCGGGAAGGTAGTTTTTGCTGTAATTGTTGCAGTAACACTTATAAGTATAGCTATCATCATTTTCTTTAATGAATATTTTGGAACCTTCGAGCTGCTTACAGAAAATCTGATACTTTTCAGCTTGCGTAATATTACTCTTGGTTCGATAGGAATTTTTGGGATGGCCATTCAGGAAATTTTAAGTGGCGAGAAAGAAGCTCTGATTTTAAGAGAGAAAGTAAAAGTTCTTGAAGCAACTGCAGCTGACTCAAAAAAAGAGGCTGAGCTATTATTAAGAGAAGCCCAATTAAAAGCTGAGAAAATTATTAATGATTCCGAAGCAACGGCAAAAAATATATCGCTGAAAAAAGAACGCATCGAGCAGGAACTTAAAGAATTTATTCAGACTGAAAGAGAATTATTAAAAAGATATGAAGATCTAAAGTAATTATTGCTATGTATAAGCAGGGATTAGAAAAAATAAAATATCCGGAGACCGAGCAGAATATTCTGAAATTCTGGTCAGAACGAAAAATTTTTGAAAAGAGTGTTCAGTTTCGTTCGGCGGAAAAATCTTTTACGTTTTATGAAGGTCCTCCGACAGCAAATGGCAAACCTGGTATCCATCATGTAATGGCGCGTACATTAAAAGATATTGTCTGCAGATATAAAACGATGCGTGGTTATCGTGTTGAAAGAAAAGCCGGTTGGGATACTCATGGACTTCCCGTTGAAATCGAAGTTGAAAAAGCTCTGGGTATAAAAAATAAAAGTGAAGTGGCAACTTTTGGCGTAGAAAAGTACAACAAAGCCTGCCGTGAATCTGTTTTCACTTATCTCGACCTTTGGGAAAAGATGACAGAACGGATGGGCTACTGGATTGATTTGAAATCTGCATACATTACTCTAACTAACGATTACATTGAATCTGTCTGGTGGGCACTCAAAACACTTTATGAAAAAGGTCTTATTTATAAAGATTATAAAATTGTTCCCCAGGATCCAAAATCTGAAACTGTTCTTTCGATGGCTGAGCTTGCTCTTGGATATAGAGAAACGAAAGATCCTTCCGTCTATGTTCTATTTAAGCTAAAAGAAAGAGACGAGTACTTCCTCGTCTGGACTACAACTCCCTGGACATTGATTTCAAATGTCGCTCTTGCTGTGGGCTCCGATGTTGTTTATGTGAAAGTTTTAAATAAGGAAAAGAAAATAATTCTTGCAAAAGAACTTCTTTCCACTCTCGATGGTGAATATGAAATTATTGAGGAGATGAAAGGAAAGGATCTGGAGGGGGTTGAATTCGAACAACTTTTACCATATGTGAAGCCTAATAAGAAAGCATTCTTTGTTTGTCTCGGTGAGTTTGTTAGCACAGATACTGGTTCAGGTATTGTTCACATTGCTCCTGCTTTTGGTGCTGATGACTATGATCTTTCAAAAAAATATAGCCTACCAATGCTGCAACCTGTTGACAGAGGCGGAAGATTTACTTCTGAAGTTTCTGATTACGCAGGACAATTTGTAAAAGATGCAGATAAAGAGATCATAGCCAAACTAAAAGCAGAAGGCAAGCTTTATAAAAAGGAAACTATTGTGCACACCTATCCATTTAGCTGGCGGCATCAGGATGTGCCTGTTATTTATTATGCACGTGAGTCGTGGTTTATTAAAACGACCAGCGTTGCAAAGAGAATGATAGAATTGAATAAAACAATTAATTGGCAGCCTCCGGAAGTTGGTTCAGGCAGGTTTGGCAATTGGCTTGAAGAAAACAAAGACTGGGCTTTATCAAGAGACAGATTCTGGGCAACACCCCTTCCCATCTGGGTAAGTGAAGACGGCGACATTTTACCTATTGGCAGCATTGAGGAGTTGAAAAAAGGCTTTATCATCGAGAACGATAAAAAAGTACCGGTAAGTGAAATTGATAACATAGACCTGCATAAACCTTTTGTTGACAAAGTTCTTTTTGAAAAGAACGGAAAAATTTACACAAGAACTCCTGAGTTAATTGACGTTTGGTTTGATTCAGGTGCAATGCCGTTTGCGCAATATCACTATCCTTTCGAAAATAAAGAGTGGTTTGAGAAAAAAGCTTTCCCTGCTGATTTTATCTGCGAAGGTATTGATCAGACACGAGGATGGTTTTATACTATGCATGCCATTGCAACAATGTTGTTCGATAGCGTTGCTTATAAGAATTTGATTGTGAATGAGCTGATACTTGATAAGAATGGAATGAAGATGTCCAAGTCAAAAGGAAACACAGTTGATCCTTTTGTTCTGTTTGAAAAATATGGCGCTGATGCAACAAGGTGGTATCTTGTTACAAATAGCCCGCCATGGCGACCAACGCTTTTTGATGAAGATGGCTTACTTGAAGTTCAACGAAAGTTTTTTGGAACGCTATTGAATACTTACGCTTTCTTTGCTCTTTATGCTAACATAGATGGATTCGAAAATAAGCAAGCGCCTGTTCCTCTTTCAAAAAGAGAAGAGATTGACAGATGGATTCTCTCAAAGCTTAATTCACTGGTTGAAAATAATATTAAGCTTATGGATGAATATGAAGTGACAAAGGCTTCAAGAGCCATTTCTGATTTTACAATTGATCATCTTTCAAACTGGTACGTGAGAAGATGCAGAAGAAGATTCTGGAAATCTGAAATGAATGAAAACAAGCTGGCTGCTTATCAAACGCTTTATGAATGTCTTGTTACTGTATCCAAGCTCATTGCTCCTTTTACTCCATTCCTTGCTGAAGAGTTGTTCCAGAATTTAAACTCAGTCACGAATAGCGAACAAGTTGAGTCAGTTCATTTAACTGATTTACCCGAAAAAGGTGATACTGATAAAGAACTCGAACAGAAAATGGATGTTGCTCAGCATGTGGTTTACCTCGTCAGAGCAATTAGGGCAAAATCAAATCTAAAAGTCCGCCAGCCATTGAAGAAGCTGATAATTGTTGTTGATAAGAATATGAAAAATGCTCTGTCAAAGATGAAAGATGTAATTCTTGAAGAAGTTAATATTAAAGAGCTTGAAATATTGGAAGATGATTCTACGTTAGTTCATAAATCTGCAAAAGCAAACTTCAAAACAATCGGACCCAAATATGGAAATAAAGTTAAGTCTGTTGCTGAAAGAATAAAATATTTCTCCACAGCAGAAATAGGTTTGATTGAAAAAGGTATTCCTGTAAATGTTGAAATTGATGGTGAAAGTTTAGTTATCACCTTGGACGATGTTGAAATACAAAGTGAGCAGATTACAGGTTGGATTGTTGAAAGTGAAAATGGTGTAACTGTAGCAGTTGATACACAGCTTACAAAAGAACTTATCTCGGAAGGTTTGGCAAGAGAATTTGTCAATAGAATACAGAATATGAGGAAGGATGCGGGATTCCAGGTAACTGATAAAATCAATATTGCCTTTTCCGGAAATTCAGAGTTTGTAGTTGCAATTAATTCTTTTACGAATTACATCTCCATTGAGACCCTTGCAGAAAAAATTGAAAACAAAACTGATCTCATTGGCGGATTTTTACAGGATTGGAAAATCGGGGGAGACGACATTAGAATTAAAATAGAAAAAGTAAGTATTTAATCATAGGAGTAAATAAAAAATGGCAAAAAAAGTTGTAAAGAAGCCAGTCAAAAAGATGGCTACAAAAAAATCTTCATCAAAAAAAGTTATAGTTAAAAAAGCACCCAGGAAAGCTGCGGTAAAAAAACCCGTAAAGAAAATTCTGGTTTCCAAGAAGACGACAACTAAGAGTAGTCTTGTTAAGAAGGAAACCAAACCTTTGAGGAAAGCTGTAAAAGCCTTTTCAGCAAAAAAAGCTAAGGCTACGAAGGCACGCGTTGAAGTGAAATTTGAGGATTTAGTAGAATTCCGAAACAAGGCTATACAAAAAATAAAAGGGTACAGCAAGAAAGACCTGGAACATTTCAAACAAATTATACTCGAAAAAAGAGACGAGATAATTGAACAGCTTCAGAATCTTAAAGAGCAGATGCTTGATCCTACAACCGGTGAATATATTAACGAAAATTCACCTTACTCTTTACATATGGCAGAACAGGGAACAGATGCAATGGAAAGAGAGAAAACTTTTCTTTACGCACAAAGAGAAAATAAATTTCTCGGATATCTGGAAGACGCCTTGAAGAGAATTGAAGCAGGCACTTACGGAATTTGTGTTGAGTGTATTGATGAGCCACAACATCTGTGTGAGACTTGTCCCTTAATTCCCAAGGAGAGACTTGAAGCTGTTCCGCATAGTCAGCATTGCTTGCCAATTAAGCAAAGACAGGAAAAGAAGTAATCATCCTCTAGTAAGTAAAAAAGCACAGAACTATATTGAAAATTATTTTTCTTTCTTTAATCCTTTTTCTGATAGATCAGATTAGCAAATTAATTGTTAGAGGATTCAACTTACCCTGGTTTAACTTAAATTATAATGGATTATACCCGGGCGAAAGCAAACCAGTAATTAATAATGTTCTGCATTTAACTCTGGTTGAAAATCCTGGTATCGCATTTGGAATTGATCCAGGTGAATCATTCAGAGATTTGATATTAATTATCACGATACTGACTTGCATTGGTTTTCTTGCTTACCTGATTTTCGCTAAGAATGCTGATAATAAGGTAAGGATTTCAATTGCACTGATTCTTGGAGGTGCTGCAGGAAATTTATTTGATAGAATATTTTATGGTTACTTTTATAATTATGCACCATTGTTTCAAGGTAACGTTGTGGATTTTCTAGATATAAGGTTGTTCAGGCTTTTTATTTTTGATAACATACAAGGTAATTATGTGTTTAACTTTGCAGATCTCAGTATCCTTTCAGGTGTTTTTATTTTGATTTACCTGATATTAAGTATGAAGAACAAGAAAAAGGAGAATAATTTAGTTCCACAGTTAGTTGAAGACAGCGAGGATGCTTCTTGAAAATATTATTTTTAACTCTATTCGTAATAATAGCCGATCAGATTTCAAAGTTTTATATAAAAGGTGTATCCATCCCTTTATTAAACTTAGAATTCCGTGGAATGCAAAAGGGAGAATCTATCTCTGTAATTGGTGACTTCTTCAGAATAACATTTACTGAAAATCCGGGAATGGCGTTCGGATTTGACCCTGGATCAGACTTTAAACTTTTCATTTCTGTTTTTTCACTTGTAGCAAGTATTGGTTTACTGATATATCTTTATAATGTCCGTAATAAATCTCTCAGTTTAACAATTGCAATTGCATTAATACTTGGCGGTGCTGTTGGAAATGTTATAGATAGAATATTTTACGGTTTAATTTATGACTATGCGCCAATGTTTTACGGGAAGGTTGTTGATTTTTTTGATTTTGATTTCTTTAACTTTTCAATTTTTGGCAGAAGCTATGATAGATGGCCGATCTTCAACATAGCGGATGCTGCCGTTTCGGTTGGAGTATTGATACTTCTGTTTTTCTACAAACACCACGAAGCAGAAGATAAAAAGAGCATAGAATCCGCTGAAGCATTGGATAAGCAAAGTACAACAGAAAAATTAATTTCTGCAAACGAACCGTCTTCAAAAAATATAAATGGTGGATTGAGTGATGGTGAAGCTGATAAAGGAAAAGAAATATCGGTTTGAAGTTCCAGATGGGAAGAAGAAAGAAAGGCTG
>Ga0326597_10009079_pt1 | contig 13362 bp, 13 predicted proteins | sample RVTome_12_FD_203789 | JGI IMG/M metagenome (GOLD analysis project Ga0326597, IMG submission 203789) | Soil microbial communities from uranium-contaminated site in the Upper Colorado River Basin, Wyoming, United States - RVT100D185 | ecosystem: Environmental > Terrestrial > Soil > Contaminated >... | reverse complement strand
GCCACCGTACGCAGCCAAATCTGGGGCTGTCGGTGCAACCGCGGGCGCCAGCAAATCGGCTTTCGGTTCAACAGAATAGGGTGTGACATATGCGGTATGTGGTGACCGGCGGGGCCGGATTCATTGGCAGCAACTTGTGCGATCGCCTGCTGGCTAACGGTCACGAGGTGGTGGCCATCGACAACTTTTCCACCGGGCAGCCGCGCTTCCTGGAGGGGGCCAGGCAGCAGCCGCACTTCACGCTGGTTGAGGCCGACCTGCTGGACCTGGCTGCCGTGACCAGTTCCGTGGCTGGGGCCGACTTCGTGTTTCACCTGGCCGCCAATGCCGATGTGCGCCACGGCACGGAACATCCCCGGCGCGATCTGGAGCAGAACACGTTGGCCACCTTTAACGTGCTGGAGGCCATGCGCGCCCATGGGATCAGCCGCATCGGCTTCTCTTCCACCGGCTCCATATATGGCGAGTCCAAGGTCATTCCCACGCCGGAGGACGCACCCTTTCCCGTGCAGACGTCCCTGTACGGGGCATCTAAGTTGGCCTGTGAAGGGCTGATCTCCGCGTATTGCGGGGGTTTCGGCTTCCAGGGATGGATCTTCCGCTTCGTCTCGGTGCTGGGCGAGCGCTACACTCACGGCCATGTGTTCGACTTCTACAAGCAATTGCTGGCCGATTCGGCGCGGCTGACGGTGCTGGGTAACGGAAAGCAGCGCAAGTCCTACATGTATATCCAGGACTGTATCGATGCCATGCTGCTGGCCGTAGAGCGGGCCACGGCGCCGGTGAACATATTCAACCTGGGCTTCGACGGCTATGTGGAGGTCAACGACTCGGTGGGCTGGATCGTCGAGACCCTGGGCCTGCAACCCCAGATTCACCATACGGGCGGGGAGCGCGGCTGGGTCGGGGACAATCCGTTCATCTATCTCGATACGGCACGGGTGCGCGCTCTGGGCTGGGAGCCGCAGGTGCCCATTCAGCAGGCCATCGTGAAGACGCTGAGCTGGTTGCAGGAAAACCAATGGGTGCTGGAGGTGCGGCAATGAAGGTCTGTGTCCATGGCCTGTGGCATCTGGGCACGGTCACGGCGGCCTGCCTGGCAGTCGAGGGCATCGAGACGGTCGGCCTGGATGACAATGCGACGGCAGTCGCGGACCTGCAACAGGGTGATCCGCCGCTGTTCGAGCCCGGTCTGGAAGCGTTGGTGCGTGCCGGGCTGGGGGCCGGACGGCTGTCCTTCACCACCGACACCGTGGCCGCCGTCAGCCACGCGGATGTGGTGTGGGTTGCCTTCGATACGCCCGTCGACGCGGATGACCGCGCCGACGTGGACTTCGTCAAATCGCGCGTGGCGGCATTGTTCCCGCATTTGAAGCCCGGCGCCGTGGTGTTGGTATCGGCCCAGATGCCGGTGGGCAGCGTGGGTGACCTGGAGCGGCGCTTCGCCGCGCAGCGTCCGGGAGCCCCGATGCATTTCGCCTGTTCCCCCGAGAACCTGCGCCTGGGCAATGCGATTGACGTGTTCACCAACCCCGGACGCATCGTTGTCGGCGTGCGCTCCGAGGCGGCCAGGGCTGTGTTGGAGCCCATGCTGGGGCGCTTCTGCGATCACCTGATCTGGATGTCCGTGGAATCAGCGGAGATGGCCAAGCATGCACTGAATGCCTTTCTAGCCACGTGCATCACGTTTACCAACGAGTTGGCCACCCTGTGCGAGCGGGTGGGGGCCGATGCGGCGCAGGTGGAGCAGGCCCTGCGCAGTGAACCGCGGGTGGGGCCCAATGCCTATGTCAAGGCCGGCAGCGCCTTCGGAGGCGGCACGCTTGCGCGGGACGTGCGGTTTCTCAGCCAACTGGCCGAACGGGTACAACGGCCCGTAGGGTTGATTGACAGCATCATCCCCAGCAACTTGGCCCATCGTCAGTGGCCCATGCGGGCGCTGCAATCGTCCCTGGGCGGCCTCGAGGGACATACGGTGGGTGTGCTGGGGCTGGCCTACAAGCCGGGTACCGACGCCATCCGGCGCTCCGCCGCCGTAGACTTGTGTGGTTGGCTAACTGCGGCCGGTGCGCGGGTGCGGGCCCACGACCCACAGGTATCCCGCCTGCCTGAGGGGCTGGTGCCCGGGGTAGAGGTGTGCTCCACCCTGGATGCCGTGCTCGACGGGGCCGAGGCGGTGGTGGTGGCGACGGAATGGCCCGAGTTCAAGGCGCTGTCTGCCCAGCAGCTTAGGGCACGCATGGCACGGCCGCTGGTCGTAGATCCGAATCAATTTGTTCAGGCGACCCTGGCAGGTCGGACGGACGTGGAATACCTCACGATTGGAAAACCTGCATGATGCTTCAAGGCCGTTACGCCATCATCACCGGCGCCAGCCAGGGGCTGGGCGAGGCCATCGCCGAGAAATTCGTGGCCGAGGGGGCTTCGGTCATGCTCTGCGCCCGAGGCGCGGAGGCTCTAGAAGGCGTGCATACCCGCCTTTCGGCTGGCCTGGCGGATGGACAGCTGCTGTGCACCCAGGTTGCCGACGTCGCCTCGCGGCAAGAGGTGGATGCGCTGGTGGCCGAAGCCTTGCGCCGATTTCCCCATGTGGAAATCCTGGTCAACAACGCCGGTGTCTACGGCCCGTTCGGGCATCTGGACGTGCTGGACTGGGATAAGTGGGTGCAGGCCATCGAGATCAACCTGATGGGCACGGTATATCCCTGCCGGGCGTTGATTCCGCATTTGAAATCCCGCCAGAGTGGCAAGATCATCAACCTTTCCGGGGGCGGGGCCACGAATCCCCTGCCCGGCATCAGCGCCTATGCCGCGTCAAAGGCAGCCGTGGTGCGCATGACGGAAACCATGGCGTTGGAACTGCAATCCCATGGCATAGACGTGAATGCGGTGGCCCCAGGTGCCCTGGCCACGAGGCTCACCGACCAACTGCTGGATGCCGGTCCGGAAAAGGTGGGTGCTGCCTTTCATGAGCGCATGACCAAGCTCAAGGAAGAGGGCGGCACACCGCTGACCCTGGGCGCGAACCTGTGCGCCTGGCTGGCGTCCACGGAGAGTGACGGCATCACCGGCAAGCTGCTCAGCGCCCAGTGGGACCCCTGGGCCTCCCTGCAATCCCATCGCGACGACCTGGACGGCACGGACATCTATACGCTGCGGCGCATCGTGCCCAAGGACCGCGGCAAAGCCTGGGGTGGCGTCTGATGCGCGTGGCGATTGTCGGATGCGGGTTGATTGGCCAGAAACGGGCGAATTCCCTGGACGAGGCCCAGTTGGTGGCCTGCGCGGACCCCGTGCTGGCGCGGGCTCAGGGCCTGGCCCAGTGCTTCGCCGACTGTGCGGCGGACGCGGACTGGCGGGCGGTGGTGTCCAGGCCCGATGTGGACATGGTCGTCGTGGCCACGCCCCATGACAGCTTGGCAGCCATCACCGGCGCGGCCGTGGCCGCCGGCAAGCATGTGCTGGTGGAAAAGCCGGCTGCCCGTCATGTCTCCGAGCTGACCGATCTCACACGGGCCGCCGAGCAGCGGGGCGTGCTGGTGCACGTGGGTTTCAATCACCGCTATCACCGGGCCTTCCGCAGGGCGAGGGAGCTGGTGGATGCGGGGGCGCTGGGGCCGCTGATGTTCCTGCGGGCGCGCTATGGGCATGGCGGCCGCATCGGCTATGACAAGGAATGGCGGGCCCAGCCGGAGATGTCGGGTGGCGGCGAGCTGATCGACCAGGGGGTGCACCTGATCGATCTGGCGCGCTGGTTTCTGGGCGATTTCCCGGAGGTGAGCGGCTCGGCCCACACCTTCTATTGGCAGATGCCGGTAGACGACAATGCGTTTCTGCTGCTCAAGACGGCCGGCACCCAGATAGCCATGCTGCATGCCAGCTGCACCGAATGGAAAAATCTGTTCTCCTTTGAAATTTACGGCCGGGACGGGAAGTTGCATATTGAGGGCCTGGGCGGCAGCTATGGCGTGGAGCGCCTGAGCTGGTACCGCATGCTCCCGGAGATGGGACCGCCCGAGACAACCATTTGGGAGTATCCCATGGGCGACAACTCCTGGGATGTGGAGATGGCCGAGTTCCTGGAGGACATCAAGCAACACCGACAACCGGCCGCCAATCTTCATGACGCTGTGGCCGCATTGACCATCGTCGAGAAGATATATCGAGATTCTGGATATGATCATCGCCCGTAGTCCGCTGCGCATTTCTTTGGGAGGCGGCGGAACCGATTTGCCGTCCTACTATCGGCACCACGAAGGCTTCCTGGTCGCGGCAGCCATTGACAAGTATGTCTACGTGACGGTAATGCGGCCGTTCTCACCCGGTATTTACCTGAAATACTCCCAGCTGGAGCATACGGAGGAAATCGAGGACGTACGCCACCCGATCATCCGTGAGGTGCTGCAAATCATGGATTTCAAGACGCCGCAGGTGGAGATCACGACCCTGGCAGACATTCCCTCCGGGACGGGCCTGGGCTCCTCGGGCAGCTTCACCACGGCACTGCTGCGCGCCCTGTACGCCCATCGGCGGCAACTGCTGCACCCGTCGAAATTGGCGGAGCTGGCCTGCCATATCGAAATCGACCGCCTGCAGGAGCCTATCGGCAAGCAGGATCAGTACATCGCGGCATATGGCGGCATCACGGCGTTCAATTTCAACAAGGACGACACGGTGGATGCGCGGCCATTGCCCATAAGCATTGACACCATGTTTGACCTGGAGGACAACCTTCTGCTGTTCTTCACCGGCTATTCCCGCAGTGCCAGCAGCATCCTCAAGGACCAGAACACGCGCACCCAGGAGAGTGACGACGAGATGCTGCGCAATCTGCACTTCGTCAAGGAACTAGGCCTGCGCAGCGAGGAGGCACTGATCGAGGGCCAGGCCCAGCGGTTCGGAGAGCTGATGCATGAGCACTGGGAGCACAAGAAGCAGCGCTCCGGGGGCATGAGCAACGCGCAGATCGATGAGTGGTACGAACTGGGTATCAAGAACGGCGCCGTTGGCGGCAAGGTGGTGGGCGCCGGCGGCGGGGGATTTCTGATGTTCTATGCCGCCGACCGCAATCGGCTGCGCCATGCCATGGCCAAGGCAGGCCTGGAGGAAGTACGCTTTCGGTTTGACTTCGAGGGCACCAAGATTCTCATGACGTGATGCCATGCTACCTGTAGCCATTCTGGCCGGAGGCTTGGCCACCCGCCTGCGACCGACCACGGAGACGATACCCAAGGCCCTGGTGGACGTGGCTGGCGAGCCCTTCCTGCACCGTCAATTGGGGTATCTGCGGGAGCAAGGCATCGGAGACGTGGTGCTCTGCACCGGCTACCTTGGCGAGCAGATCGAGGCGGCCGTGGGCAATGGCGCGGCGCTCGGCGTTCGGGTAGATTATTCACTAGACGGCCACACCCTGCTGGGCACCGGCGGCGCGCTGCGGCGGGCGCTGCCCCTGCTAGGTGATGCCTTTTTTGTACTTTATGGCGACTCGTTTCTGCCCTGCGACTTTGGGGCGGTGGCTCGGTCGTTCGAGCAGCGGGCCAAGCCCGCGCTGATGACGGTGCTGCGCAACCAGGACCGCTGGGACAAGAGCAATGTGATCTACCGCGACGGGCAGGTGCTGCTTTACGACAAGCAGGCGCCCCAGGCGGAGATGGCCTACATCGACTACGGCCTGAGCGTATTCAGGGCCACTGTATTGGCGGAGGAGCCGGCGGACACGGCATTCGATCTGGCCGATGTGTTTCATCGCTTGTCGGTGGCCGGCGACCTGGCAGGGTACGAGGTCACGGAACGCTTCTATGAGATTGGGTCGCCCGAGGGTTTGCAGGAAACCGTTGATTACTTTTCCAAAAGGAGTGGACAATGAGTTACACCGCCCGGCATCTCAAAGAAGCTGCGGATATCATTCAACAAATTGATACCGATGCCATCGAAGGCATGGCCGATTTGATCGCGGAAGTAAAGCGCGCGGGCGGGCGGCTGTTCTTCCTCGGGGTGGGGGGCAGCGCAGGCAACTGCTCTCATGCGGTCAACGACTTCCGTAAGATCGTCGGCATCGAGGCCTATGCGCCCACGGACAACGTCTCCGAATTGACCGCACGCACCAACGACGAGGGCTGGAGCACCGTCTTCGTGGAGTGGCTGAAGATCAGCAAACTCAAGGCGGATGATGCCGTGTTCGTGTTCTCCGTGGGCGGCGGAAACCTGGAAAAGAACGTCAGCCCCAATCTGGTCACGGCGCTGCAATTCGCCAAGTCCGTCGGGGCCAAGATTACCGGGGTCGTGGGGCGCGATGGGGGCTATACAGGCACGGTGGCCGATGCCTGCGTGATTGTGCCGACGGTCAATCCGGATACCATCACGCCCCATTCAGAGGCGTTTCAGGCCGTGGTGTGGCATCTGCTGGTGTCCCACCCAAAGCTAAAGACCCACGAGACCAAGTGGGAATCCACCACCAAGGCTTAGCGCCGGGGCACGACAAAGCATGGTAGCAAGGGGCGTGAGGGGCAACCGCGCCGTGTTCCTGGACCGCGACGGCGTAATCAACGAGGCGGTCATCCGCGACGGCAAGCCGTGTCCGCCGGCGAATCTGGCGGAGTTGCGCATTGCGCCCGGCGTGCCGCAGGCCGTGCAGCAGTTGCGCGAGGCCGGCTTTGTTCTGATCGTGGTGACCAATCAGCCTGATGTGGCGCGGGGCACCACGCTGCGGGAGACCGTGGAGCAGATTCATGCGCAGCTGGGCCGTGAGCTCGGGCTGGATGCCTTTCGCGTCTGCTATCATGACAATGTCGACAATTGTGACTGCCGCAAGCCCAGGCCTGGGCTGCTGCTCGATGCGGCGCGGGAGTTTCAGATCGACATGGCCCGGAGCTTCATGATAGGAGACCGCTGGCGCGATATGGAAGCAGGACAGAGCGCCGGCTGCCGCACCATTTTTGTTGATTATGCTTACGATGAGCGGCAGCCGACGGACTATGACTGGCGGGTGTCTTCACTCGCCGAAGCGGCGGCGCAGATTTGCCGCCTGCGGGATTAGCGCAACCTGCTGTGGCTCCGGAGCCCGTTTGCGTGCCGGGGCCGAACAAGACATGATTTTCAGCGTCAGCCCGGTCGCCACTCACCGGGACGATGAACAGGGCCGTGGGCTCGGGACAAATAGGGAAGAATTGGTATGAATACACTGGATAAGTTGAACGTAAAGATCTTTGCCGACGGCGCGGACAAGGCCGGCATACTGGAGATGTACAGTCAGCCGTTCATCCACGGCTTCACGACGAATCCGACGCTGATGCGCAAGGCCGGCATCTCGGACTACAAGGCCTTTGCCCATGATATCCTGAAGGCGATTCCGGACCGCCCCATCTCCTTCGAGGTTTTCTCCGACGAATTCCCGGAAATGGAGCGGCAGGCGCTGGAGATTGCCGGCTGGGGCGAGAATGTTTACGTGAAGATACCGGTGACCAACACGAGGCAGGAAACCTGCTACGAGACAGCGAGCAAGCTGGCCAGCAAGGGCGTAAAACTGAACATTACGGCCATGATGACCGTGAAGCAGGTGCGTGAGGTGACGGCCGTATTGAATCCGGATGTGCCGAGCTATGTGTCCGTGTTCGCCGGGCGAATAGCGGATACGGGACGTGACCCGGTGCCGTTGATGTCGGAGGCCGTGCAAGTGGTCAACACCAACCCCAAGGCTGAACTGATCTGGGCCAGCCCGCGGGAACTGCTGAACATCTTCCAGGCCGACCAGATAGGCTGCCATGTGATCACGGTAACCAATGACATTCTGAAAAAGCTGGTCCTGGTCGGTTACGACCTGGACGAGTACTCCCTCGACACCGTCAAGATGTTCCGCAACGATGCCGTGGGCGCGGGATTTGACCTGTAGTTTATCCGGCCCAACCACAGTCGGCCGGCTTTTCATCACGGCCCCCCGAAGCTACGAATTTTGACGAGTGAACGGCCCATGGCGCACGGCGTGCTATTGGGTCGGGCACTCCGCCCGGCACGGCCGCGAATAATCCCTTGACCGGGCACGGGCACTTCGTCACCATGTTGGGATACAGCGGACCAGGGCAGTTGCCACCGGCGTGACCCGGATAGATTGTCTGGCGACGAATTTGCCTTTGCATCCATATTCTGCATGTTGAACGTTGCAGAATTCGATCTCCCATACAGTTTTTTTAGCGATGCCATCAGTGCTTCGCTTGCGCCCCAGTATAATATGGAAAAATCATTAGAAGACTTGTACGCCAAGCATAGAGGGAAGAAAGCGGATAAGTGGCAATCCTACCTCCGCGTGTACGACAAACTACTTCATATTTATAGAAATCGAAATATAGATCTACTTGAAATTGGTATACAGAATGGTGGCTCCCTTGAAATTTGGTCTCAATTCTTCCGGAGCGCCGAACATCTGATTGGTTGCGACATCAATCCTGATTGTGGCACTTTGCACTTTGAGGACGAACGAATTGATGTCGTAATTGGCGATGCCTCCAAGAAATGTACGCAGGAAGCCATTCTCTCAAAATGCGATAAATTCGATATAATAATTGATGATGGATCTCACACATCTGCTGATATTATTGTCACATTTTCGGGGTTATTTCCACACCTTCGAGACGGGGGATTGTACATTGTAGAGGATATTCATTGCAGCTATTGGACAGAGTTCGGAGGTGGTCTCTACAATCAACTATCCGCGATATCTTTCATGAAGCGTTTGTCAGATATTGTGAATTTTGAGCACTGGGGTGTGAACCTAACTAGGCGTGACCTTCTAGAGCCCCTCAAGAATTTCTATCGCTTTGATCTAGATGAGTCTGATCTTGGACATATTTATTCAGTTGATTTTACGAATTCTATGGTGGTGATTCAGAAGGAGTCAAGTGAATACAACACTCTCGGCAAGCGGATAATTACTGGCAAAAATGCTGATGTAGCTCATCAGATCAACACCTATGGTGAAGATCAGTCTGAACTGATTCCACAGACCCTTGAAGGGCTTGTCGACCCAATTAATTATGCATTGGAGTTGGAAGAGCGAAAAGCAAAAATCGACTCTCTGTCTCAGCACCTGCGGGCAAAAGATGAGATAATTCAGCACTTACTGAATTCCACATCCTGGAAGGTCACACGGCCGCTACGCGCACTGAAGAACTTTCTTCAACCACCCGGCACAAGCCAACAATAGTGGTCCATACAACAAGGATGAAGAAAACTATTCGGTCCAACTTGCGCGAATTGGGACCAAGACAGTTGGTGCGCAGCATCTGGGACAACTGGTTCGTCCTGACCCAACTGGTGCGGCGCAACATCACCAACAATTACAGCGGTTCCATGCTGGGCGTGCTGTGGGCGGTGATCACGCCCATCATGCTGCTCGCGCTGTATACAATCATCTTCGGCTTCGTGTTCCGCCCCCGCATCAGCCAGATGACGGACACGCCGCAGACCAGCGACTTCGCGTTGCGCCTGTTCTGCGGTCTGATCGTGTTCTGGATGTTCGCGGACATGATCACCAAGGCCCCGGTGGTGATGCGTGCGAATGCGAGTCTGGTCAAGAAGGTGGTGTTTCCGCTGGACATCCTGATCGTCGCAGAATTGGGCAGCATCCTGTTTCAGGCCGGCATCAATATGCTTGTATTTCTCGCCGGGGCCCTGATCCTGCGGATTCCGATCGGCTGGGAGATCGTGCTGACGCCGATCGTGCTGCTGCCCTACCTGATGATTGTCCTGGGCATATCCTGGGTCCTGGCCGCCGCCGGTGTAGTCCTGCGCGATGTAAGCCAGCTCATGGGCATGATCAGCACCCTGGTGCTGTTTGGCAGCCCGGTGTTCTATTCCATCTCGGCCCTGCCGGAGAAGCTGCAGCAGCTTGTCTACCTCAATCCCCTGACGTTCATCATAGAGAGCCTGCGGGGATTGATCTTCGACCACCGCATGGTGGACTGGCAGGGCATTGCCATTTACTACGTGGCCGGCATGCTGCTCATGTGGCTGGGGTGGGCCTTCTTCCAGAAATCCAAGACCATATTCGCCGATGTCCTCTGAGCCGTTGATCCGTGCGGATGGCATCAGCAAGTGCTATCGCCTCTACCGGCGCAACCTGGACCGCCTGCGCCAGATGCTGTGGCTTGGCCAACGCCGGTTCTACGAGGAACTGTGGGCGCTGAAGGACGTCTCTTTCGAGCTGGAGCAAGGGCGCACGCTGGGCATCGTCGGGCGAAACGGCTCGGGAAAATCCACGCTGCTCCAGCTCATTGCCGGTATCTTCCCGCCGACCCAGGGACATCTGGAAGTCAACGGGCGCGTCTCGGCTCTGCTGGAGTTGGGCGCGGGCTTCAACTTCGAATTCACGGGGCGCGAGAACGTCTTCCTGTACGCTGCCGTGCTGGGGATGAGGCGGCAGCAGATCGAGCAGCATTTCGACGACATCATCGCTTTTGCCGAGATCGGGGATTTCATCGACGCTCCGGTGAAGACCTATTCCTCCGGGATGTTCCTGCGGCTCGCCTTCTCGGTGGCCATCAACGTGGAGCCGGACATTCTGATTGTCGACGAGGCCCTGGCGGTCGGCGACGGGCGCTTCCAGCAGCGCTGCATGACACGCATCCGCCAGCTACGGGATCAGGGAGTGGCCATTCTCTACGTGAGCCACGAGATGGACTCGGTGAAGCGCGTTTGCGACAAGGTGATCGTGCTCAACGACGGCCAGATCGTGAATCAGGGCGACCCCTTTCACATGACCAACTGGTACCTGGCCTATCTCACCGCAAATTTCGACCTGGAGGCGTTGCGGGCCATGGAGGCCTCCGCGGCTGCGGCATTCGATGGGGAACCGTCGCTGGACGGCGTGGCAGCGGATCGACTCGCACAGGCAGCGAGCGAATTCCGCCATTTCCGTCACGGCGACGGTACCGCGCGCATCCGGGAGACTTTCCTGACGCTGGATGATGGGCGGCGCGTGGATCATGTGGCGATGGGGGAGACGGTGACCCTGCATATTGAAGCGGAATTTTACGAGTCAAGCCTGCAACACGTGGTGGGGTTCTATCTGCGGGACAAGCTGGGTACGGACATCGTGGGAATCAATACGTACCAGGAACAGCTGACCCTGCCGGAAATTCAGGCCGGCGACCGATACGAGTATACGTTCCGCTTGCCCCTGCACATTAAATCAGGGACGTACAGCCTGTCTCCATCAGTTGCTTACAATCAGGTTGCCCAGAACTGGATGGACTATATCGAAAATGCGGTCGTGTTCCAGGTCGTCGACACAGTGCCCACGCGCACTGTGTTCGGCTTCTACTACCCGCCAGACCGCGAAGTTTCCTTCCGCAAGAAGTAACCCCACCCGCTGTCACCGCGCACGCTGCCGCAGCGCCATGGCCGGCCTCGCATCCCTTGGTTCGGGCGAATCAGATGCGGCCCAGGGCAATGAGGATGCGCAGCACCACATTGTCGAAGCGCCGCTGCCGGTAGGTCGGTGTGTCCAGCGCGTAGCGCAGGCGGCGCCAGGGCGAAGTCCGCTCGGCCAGGAAGCCGGCGAGTACAGACCGGTTGGGCTCCGGCAAATCGTCCCCATACCAGCGCTGGAACTCAAGGGCCTGGCGCCGCAAATGGTTGATGCCCTCGTAGCGCAAGAAGCGCTGAATCCGGCGCCACAGATGCTTCAATCGGCTAGCCGAGGTGCCGACCACGTTGCGGCCGTGCTGGCGGTAAAGAATGTGCGATTCGGTGTCATACCTGACCGTGCCCAACCCGCTCACCAGTTGATACAGCCACCAGTCATGCATGAGCGGCCTGGCATCGGGGATGCTCCGGCAGAGCAGGTTCCGGGCCTGGGCGTTGAAGACCATGGTGCAGCCGGGGGCGATATTTTCCACCAGCGCGTTACCGAATCCGGGCCGAATCCCGGGAAAGACCACCGTGCGCTGGGGCCGTAGCGCCTCGTCACTGATGGTGTAGGCGGAGCAATAGAGCTGCGCGCTGTCCGTCGGCGCACCGGATGCCTGGAGCCGCGCCGCGGCACGGGCCAGCTTGTCCGGCTGCCACCAGTCGTCCTGATCCGCGAAGGCATACAAGTCCGCATCGTCCGGCGCAGCCGCCACCAGCGCAAAAAAGCTGCCGATCACCCCCAGGTTGGGCCCGGAGATCAGCCGGAAGCCATGCGCTTGCTGCAGGTCCTGCAACAGGGCGGGTGTGCCGTCGGTGGAGCCGTCGTCCCGCACCAGCAGGCGCACCTCCACTCCGTGCTGAGCCACAATGCTCTCGATCTGTTCCCGCAGGAAGGTTTCGCCGTTGTAGGCGGAGAGCAGCACGGCGACTTGCATGATTCACACGTTAGAGATTGCCCAGACCTCACCTGCGCACACAGGCGCGGCGTCAGGCGCCCAACTGTTCCGCCCGTTCGCGCATGACGAGTTCCAGGGCCTCGTGCCAGTGCAGCGGACGCAGGCCAAAGGTGCGTGTCAGCTTGCCGGTGTCCAGCCGGGAGTTGGCCGGACGACGCGCCGGGGTCGGGAATTCACTGGTGGCGATGGCCTCCACCTTGCGCACCAGGTGCTGCTCCCGCTGGTGATCGAGGGCGAAGATGCTGCTGGCAAACCCATGCCAGGTGGCCTCGCCGGCAGCGCTGAGGTGGTAGATGCCGGACAGGGCCTCGCGTTCGCCGCGGCCCAGCCGTGTCACCTGCGCCAGGACAGCCCCGGTGGCCTCGGCCAGCAGCCGGCACCAATTGGGCGTGCCATGCTGATCCGCCACGACGCGCAGCTCCTCCCGTTCATGGGCCAGGCGCAGCATCGTACGCAGAAAGTTGGCGCCCCGCAGCCCATACACCCAACTCGTCCGCAGAATCAGGTGCGCGCCTCCGGCAGCCTGCACGCCCTGCTCGCCGAGCAGCTTGCTGCGGCCGTACGCGTTGATGGGAGCGGTGGGATCATCCTCCACATACGGCGTGTGCTTGGCCCCATCGAACACATAGTCGGTGGAGTAGTGCACGAACCACGCGCCCAGGCGCGCGGCCTCCTGGGCCATGGCCGCCGGTGCGTCACCGTTGGCCACACGGGACGCAGCGGGCTCTGCTTCTGCCTTGTCCACCGCCGTGTACGCCGCGGCATTGACCACCACGTCGGGTCGCAGTTCGCGCAGCAGGCTGCGCAGCTCATCCGGCCGGCCAAGGTCAAAGGCTGGCCGCGCCAGCGCAACGATGTCGCCCTGCGCCGCCAGAACGCGGTTCAGTTCCCAGCCGATCTGGCCCGAAGCACCAAGGATGGCAAATTTCACAGCAGGACTCGCAGGCAGTTCCCGCCAGGCATGCGGGATGTGACGGTACGGCGTGGCAAGGCCGGGCAGAGG
>Ga0326597_10009078_pt1 | contig 13362 bp, 18 predicted proteins | sample RVTome_12_FD_203789 | JGI IMG/M metagenome (GOLD analysis project Ga0326597, IMG submission 203789) | Soil microbial communities from uranium-contaminated site in the Upper Colorado River Basin, Wyoming, United States - RVT100D185 | ecosystem: Environmental > Terrestrial > Soil > Contaminated >... | reverse complement strand
GCCCGGCTCGGTCATGAAGGGCGGGAGCCTGCGCGCGTTGCGCGAGAAACGCGGCTGAGGGCTGCTCCGCCGGCGCCGGCGGCCCGTCTCCGTCCAAGCCGGGAGAGGACGGGACCCGCCCCCTTCCTGTCCGCCCCTTTCGGCTTGTATCAGCGCCCTCCCGCCACGGCGGCGAGCTGGCGGTTGACGATGCTGTCGTAGTTGCTCTCGGGATTGAGCAGGCCCCAGTCCATCATCCAGTCGTGCAGGTGCGCGTACTCCTCGCGGGTGTAGGGGCGCGGGGACACGTAGCGGAAGCGCGGCAGGTAGAAGTCGGACTCGGTGAGCTTCATCACGTCGGCCGGCACCTCGCGGATCATGTACTTGAGGTAGGGGCGGATGTCCTGGTTGATCTTCACGACCGCCTTGTTGATCGCGCGGTTGATCGCGGCGTACATCTCCGGGTCCACGTCCGGCGTCGCCACTTCCGCGCCTTCGTAGAACGCCTCGCAGATGATCTTGAGCCCCTTTTTCGCCGCGACCGTGATCCAGGGCTCCATCACCGCGGCGGCGTCCACCTTGCCTTCCTCGAGGAAGCGCAGGCGCTGCTTGGGGCCGCCCACGTGCACCGGGCGCACTTCGTTCTTCTGGATCGCCGAGCCGCCCAGCATGGAGAGCGTGATGTAGTGCGAGCCCGCGTGGAAGTTCACCGCCACCGTCTTGCCGCACAGGTCCTGCGGAACGTTGACCGGCGAGTCGGCACGCACGACGATCGCCTGGGTCGCGACGGCCGCGCGCTTGCTGATGACCTTGACGTTCTTCGCGCTGTCCTGGGTGCGCCGGATCTGGCCCCACTCGCACGCGCGGTACATGCAGAACTCGCCCTTCTCGATGCCTTCGTGCCAGCCGTAGGACTTCACCAGGCGGTGGTCCTCGATCGGCTGCTTGGGCACCTCCTTGTCGCGGTCGCGGCCCGACCCCGCAGGCACGAGCTCCACGTCGTAGCCCTCGGCCTCGAAATAGCCCTCTTCCTTCGCGACGTGATACGGCAGCGAGAAGACGGCGTTGTTGACCTCGATGCGCGTCTTTTTGAGTGCCATGATCCCCCCCGGAAATGACTGATCGGCGCTAGTTTACCCGGTTCCCCGGGCTTCAACGCAGCCCGCCGCAGGCAACAAAAAACCCCGCCTCGGCGGGGTTTTCCGGACCAGTCACCAGTCACGAGTCACGAGTCACGGCAGTTCTCAGCGCGACTGCCCGCTCACCAGCTTCGCCTGCGAGGGCGAGAATACGTAGCCTTCGCTCTGGGCATTGGCGACACAACCTTCGTATTCCTTGTACGCGCCCCGCGATTCCGCCACCAGATTCCGGTCGGCCGACAGCCGTTGCCACCGCCAGCGGCGGTCCTGGTCCATGTAAAAGCGCCAAATGTATGTCATGCGGGGTCTCCTTTGGTTCGGCTTGGAGCACAGCGGGGAGAAAGCCGGTCGGAATTGCCGCGCCGGCGCGCGCCCACGGCACGGTTCAGGCCTACCGGCAAATTATAAGCCGAACTGCACATATTTGCAGCGGCCCTCCCTCCGGTAAAAGACGGCAACCGCGCGCAACACGCACGATTGAGATTTCGGGAGGGATCGGTTCTAATCCGGCGCATCCCCGCCGCACGCCCGACCGACCGACATGACGTCCCGATTCGCAACCGCCGCTTTCCTCGCCTGGGCCCTCGGCGTCGCGCCGGCGGCGCCCGGGCAGGCGCCGGACCCCGTGCGCATCGGCTTCGCCTCGCCCCTGACCGGGCCCCAGGCGCATTACGGCGAGGACAACCTCAACGGCGCGCGGCTGGCGATCGACGACCTGAACGAGCGCCGTATCCGCATCGCAGGCCGCGCCGTGCGCTTCGAGCTCCTGAGCGAGGACGACCAGGCGGACCCGCGCGCGGGCACGATCGTCGCGCAGCGGCTGGTGGACGCGGGCGTGCGCGGCGTCGCGGGGCACTTCAATTCCGGCGTGAGCATACCGGCATCGAAGCTCTACGCCGACGCCGGCATCCCGCAGCTCTCGGTCTCGACGGCGGTGCGCTACACGCGCCAGGGATACCGCACGGCCTTTCGCATGATGGCGGACGACGACCGGCAGGGCGCGGCGCTCGGCCGCTATGCCGTCCAGGCGCTCGCGCTGAAGCGCTTTGCCGTCATAGACGACCGCACCGCGTACGGCCAGGGCCTGGCGGATGCGTTCGCCGCGGCGGTGACGTCCGCCGGCGGGCGGGTGGCGAAGCGCGAATACACGACCGACAAGGAGTTCGATTTCCGCGCGATCCTCGTCTCGATCCGCGCGGCACGGCCGCAGGCGGTCTTTTTCGCCGGCTACGACGCGCAGGCGGGGCCGCTGGCGCGGCAAATGCGGGAACTCGGCCTCTCGGCACCGCTGCTCGGAGGCGAGACGATGAACACCGCGAAGTTTCTCGAGCTGGCCGGGCCGGCGGCCGAGGGGCACATCGCGTCCACCCCGGGCGCCGCCCTCTCGCGCCGCCCGCAGGGCAAGGCTTTCGCGGCACGCTACCGCAAGCGCTACGGCCGGGAAATCGGCCTCTACGCGCCCTATTTCTACGACGCGGTGATGGTGCTCGCCGCCGCGATGCGGAAAGCGGATTCCACCGAAACCGGGAAGGTGCTCGCCGCGCTGCGCGAGATACGCCATCCGGGCATCACCGCCGACATCGAATTCGACGCCCGCGGCGATCTCAAGCAGGGATTGCTGTCGATCTTCCGCGTGAGAAACGGGAAGTGGCTCCTGCAGGAGTAGCGAGGGATGAGGGATGAGGCAAACGGCACCTCGGCAACTGCCATCTCCGCTTTTTCCTCACGTTTCCGGCCTCGACACGGAATCTTTTTTGGAGCGGCGCGATCGAACCCCGGCGCTCGCGGTCGAATGGCGTAGGATGGCAAACAAGGGACAATTACCCTCATGACGCGCGCAATGCTGACGTTCCAGCGCTTCGGTGGCTTTGCCCTGTTGACGGCCTTGATGGCGGGCTGCGCGACGATGGCGGACATGGACCGGGCCAAGCGCACCTGGCAGGGCGCCACCTATGACCAGGTCGTGTCGCAGTGGGGCGTGCCCGAGCGGCAGACGACACTCTCGAGCGGATCGCAGGTCTACACCTGGACTGCCGAGCGCGGCGGCGGCGGCGGCGGCTATCCCGCGTCGGTCGGCGTGTTTGGCGGATCGGGCGGGGTCGGGGTCGGCATCGGCCTCCCGCTGCCCGGCATGGGAGGCGGCGAACTGCAACAGTGCGAGCGCACGCTCACTTTCAGCGCCGGCCGCGTCGTGGACCAGATGTGGCAGGGCCATCCGGGCTTCTGCAGCACGTTCGAGCGAGCCCAGGCCGGCCGTCCTTGAAAGGCGGAAGGCGAAAAGAATGGCGATATTAGACTTCCCGTACTCAACCGGGAATAGGCGGGTCTAAGGGTGGCAGGTCACTGCGGGGGGGGGCAGGATGGGATTGGTGAGTTGAATTTTTGCCCACTCATCGCTCTGGTGCAGGATCACACGGTAGTTGTCATCGCGCAGAAAGCTGGGGGCGAGTTCATCTCGAAAACACCAAAAACCATCTGGCCACAACAGAATGTTATCTGGATACATAGCGCCTCCAGGATTCTGATTTGCGAGAAGTCTACGCCGATAAGGCGAGTCTGGCACTATTAGCCGGTCGCCTCATCAACGAGCGCGGTGATTCCGAGAGTAGCGAATGCGCGCTGTACGAGGGCGGCACGTTCGGCCAGATGTTCCGGGCGCTTGCCCAACACACCGCCGCGTCTTCCGGCTTCGATTAATACGTCGCACAAGTCGGGAATTCAGTTGACGGTCGCACCGGTGGCCCTGACGATCGCGCCCCAGGTGGACACCTGCTGCCGGAGGAACGCGTCGCACTCGGCGGGCGAGGATCCCACGTACTCGACGTCGGCGATCTCGAAGCGCTTGCGCGCCTCGGGCGTGGCCATGCCCTTGCGCGTGTCGGCGTTGAGCTTGCCCATCACCGCCGCCGGCGTGCCCGCGCGCGTGACGAGCGCCCAGAAGCTCGCGCCCACGCGGTAGGTCGGCAGCGTTTCCGTGACCGTTGGCATGTCGGGCAACGACGGCGCGCGCTTGGGGCTGGTAGTGGCGATCCCAGAAACACGATGGCCGCGGCTGCGGCCGCATGGAATGAACGCATGGCACTGCCCTCCCCCCGGTTTGCATTGCCCGCCGGCCCGGCCGGACCGGTCCCGGCGGGCAATCTAGCAGCATCCGGAGCGGGGTGCAAAACGCCCCCGCGTAGGCAATAATGTGGCGCACCGCGACGAGAGGAGCGCGACGATGGCCGTTCAGGGACTGGGGTATGTCGGGCTGGACGCGACGGACTTCGATCCGTGGCGCGCGTTCGCGAACGACGTGCTGGCGATGCAGATCGTCGAGCGCGGGCCGGACGCGATTGCGCTGCGCATGGACGACCGCTGCCAGCGCGTGATCGTGCAGCGCGCGGACCGCGACGCGCCGGGATTTTTCGGATTCCAGACGGCGGGGCCCGAGGCGCTGCGCGAGACGCTCGGCGGTATCGAGGCCGCGGGCGTTGTGGTGACGCGGGCAAGCGAGAAGGAGCTGATGCTCCGGGGCGTCGAGGACATGGCGTGGTGCCGCGACCCCGCCGGCAACCGCATCGAGTTCTTCCACGGCCTCGCCGCGGGCGACGGCCCGTTTACCCCGCCGCGCCCGCACGGCGGCTTCCGCAGCGGGCCGCTCGGCATGGGGCACGCCGTGTTCCACGTCGAGGACATCGACGCGATGAGCGCGTTCTACCGCGAGACGCTCGGCTTCCGGCTCACCGATTACATGGTGAAGCCCTACCGCCTGATGTTCCTGCGCGCCAACGCCCGCCACCACAGCGTCGCGCTGCTGCAATCGAAGTTCAACGGCGTGCACCACGTGCTGTTCGAGGTGCTCGCGCTCGACGACGTCGGGCGCGCCTACGACTTCGCGCAGGAGAAGTGGCGCGTCGGCCAGACGCTCGGGCGCCACTCCAACGACTGGACGCTGTCCTTCTACACGTTCTGCCCGGCGGGTTTCATGATGGAGTACGGCTGGGGCGGGCGCACCGTGGACGAGTCGACCTGGACGCCGCGCGAGGTCACGCACGGCGGCAGCATGTGGGGCCACGACCGCCTGTGGCTCGACGACGAGCGCCGGCGCGTCGCCAACGAGGTGCGCCGCAAGACGATCCTGTCGGGACTGGGCGCGCCGCTGCAGGTCACCCGCGGGCAGTTCAACGAGGTCGACTAAATTGAATCTCCAGATGAGCGTCGGCATGGCGTCGAACCCGCGGACCTGGCCGGTGTTCGACGGCCGGGCGAAGCCCGACGGCATCGATCTGATCCCGAACCGCGTCCACCCGTCGGAGCTCTTCTGGCGCCAGCTGCGGTTCGCGGACTTCGACGTTTCCGAGATGTCCTTCTCCTCGCTGCTGATGGCGAAATCGAAGGGCGACGAGCGCTGGCTCGGCCTGCCGGTATTCACCACGCACAAGTTCTACCACGCGGCGATTCTCGTGCGGCGCGCGGCCGGCATCCAGTCGCCTGCGGACCTGAAAGGGAGGCGCGTCGGCGTGCCGGAGTACCAGCAGACCGCGGCGCTGTGGGCGCGCGGCGTGCTGCAGCAGGAGTTCGGCGTCGAGCCGCGGCACATGGAATTCTGGATGGAGCGCGGCGCCTCGCACAGCCATGCCGGCGCGGTCGGCTTCGCCGCCCCGCCCGGCGTGACGATCCACACCGTGCCGCCCGAGAAGAACCTCGGCGGCTTGATGCTGGCGGGCGAGATCGACGCCGTGCTGCACTACATCGTCGACCCCAACCTGGTGGACCGCAGCACCGCGGACCTCTGGAACCACCCGGACATCGGGACGCTGTTCCCCGACCCGCTGGCCGAGGGCATCCGCTACTACCGCAAGACCGGGATCTTCCCGATCAACCACGGGATGGTGATCCGGCGCGAAATCGCCGAGAAGCACCCGTGGGCAGTGCTGAACATCCTGAAGGCGTTCAATCACGCCAACGCCATCGCGGACCGCGAGCGCGCGGAGCACTGCGATTACCACGTCGCGACGGGGCTCCTGCCGCGCGAGGCGGCGGGCGCGCTGCGCACGCCGGTCGTGCGCCACGGCATCCGCGCGAACCGCGCGACGCTCGAGACCGCGGCGCGCTACTCGCACGAGCAGGGCCTCACGCCGCGGCTGGTGAAGCTCGAGGAAGTGTTCGCGCCGAGCGCGATGGAGCAGTAGGCGTGCTTCGCGCGCTCGTGACTCGTGACTCGTGACTGGTGACTGGTGACTGGTGACTGGTGACTGGTGACTGGTGACTGGTGACCGACCGCCGATGAGTGGCGACACTTCGCGCCGCGCGACCCGACGCTGAAATATCTCGACGACGACGGCCGGCCGGTCTCGTACGACGCGCTGTTCGCCGCGGCGGCGGGCATCAAGATGATTCACGTCCCGTACAAGGGCATCTCGATGGCGACCCCCGCGCTGGTTTCCGGCGAGGTGGAAATCGTGGTCGCGGGCATCGAACCGCAGTAATCTCAAGTCGAAAGGCGGAAAGCGAAAATGAGGAGTTCCTTTCAACGACATCCCAGCTATTCCCTTCCGCCTCATCCCAACACGGAAAAACCAGCGGCCCCGGCGGCCGCCCCTGCGCCCGCCGCTAGCGCCAGAAGCAGCACCGGGGAAAGGCCGAAGCGCGCGGCGGCGAGCACCGCGATCGCGCCCGCGAGCAGCGCGGGGTGCAGCTCAAATACCGGGCGCGCCAGCGTGAACAACGTGACCGCCAGCAGCCCGACCGCAGCGGCCGCGGCGAAGCGCCCGAAGGCCCGGAAGCGCGCGTTACCGCTCAGGCGCGCGACCGCGCCCGCGGCACCGGCCGCAAGCACCACCGGGATGGCGAATACGGCAAGCGTCGCGACCAGCGCGCCGACGACCCCCGCCACGTAGAAACCGACGAACGCAGCGAGAATCAGGATCGGCCCTGGCGTGGCGTAGCCGAACCCTACCCCAAGGGCGAACTGCTGCGGCGTGAGCCAGCCCGTTTCGGCGACCGTGATGCGCTCGATCAGGGGGAGCGCGGCTCCGCCCCCGCCGAAAGCCACGGCGCCCACCAGCAGGAAGCGCGCGATCAACTGGACGAGATCATCCATCCTTGCGCTCCGCGCCGAACAGTGCGCCGGCGATACCCGCACCCACGACGACGAACGCCGCGGGAACGAGAAAACCGAGAACGGCGGCCACCAGCAGCACCGCAGTGAGCGCCCGTCCCCTGGCATTGCTGCGCGCCAGTCGCCACATGGCGGAAGCAACCAGTCCGACCACGGCGACCTGGATGCCTGTCAGCGCGCCCCTGACCCAGGGTTCGTCGGGCAGAGCTAGGGAAGCGGCCGCGACCACGATCATCAGCGCTGCTGCTGGCGCGATAAAGGCAAACGCCGCGACGAGCGCGCCCGGCCATCCGCGCAATCGCCATCCGAGATAAGCCACTACCTGAATTCCGGTGGAACCTGGCAGTGCCTGGGTGAACGCCAGCGCCTCGCCAATATCGCGCTCCCGCAACCACCCGCGGCGGTCGACCAGTACCCGCTGGAGCAATGCGAGCGTCGCACCCAGCCCGCCGAAGGCAACCGCGCCCAGGCAAAGCAATACCCACGACAAATCCGCCAACGCCGGGCGCGCCGGGGCGCTCATGGTCACCCCACCCGTAACTTCGCAATGATGGCGAGATCGGGCTCGACGCCGAGTCCCGGGCCCTGCGGGACGCGCAGGCAGCCCGACGGCGTCGGCAGTATCGCGTCGTGCAGGGGATTCACCTCGAAATCGGCGTCGTAGCGCTCGACCAGCCCCCCTTTCGGCATGGCGGCGATGCAGTGGATGGACGCCAGGAGTCCCGGTCCGAAGTACGCCGAATGCGGCACGACCGCGACGCCGGCCGCCTCCGCCATGGCCACGATCTTGCGCAATTGCGTGACGCCGCCCACCTTGGTAACGCTCGGCTGCGCGTAGGTGATCGCGCCCGCATCGAGCAGCCTCTTGAACTCCGGCAGCATCGCGTTTTCGCCCGCCGCGGTCGGGATGCCGCCCTGCGCCTGCACCCGGGCGAGCCCCGCGTGATCTTCCGGCGGCCATACCGGTTCCTCCAGCCACGTGAGGTTGAATCGCTGCAGCTCGCGCGCCCTCCGGATCGCCTCGGCGACGGTCCACGGGCAGTTGCAGTCCACCCTAATCGGGACATCGGGTCCCGCCGCCTCGCGCGCGGCCGCGATCGGCGGCACCGTGATCTCATGCAGCTTGATGTGCCGGTAGCCGCGCTTGAGCGCGCGCTCGACGTAGCGCGCGACGGCAGCGGGATCGCCGTAGCGCAGCAGGCTCGCGTAGGCGGGCAGCTCCGTCCGCGGCGAGCCGCCGAGCAGCCGGTAGAGCGGCAGGTTCGCGACCTTGCCCGCGATGTCCCACAACGCGATGTCGATCGCGGAGAGCGCGTACATCGCGGGGCCGTTGCGGCCGACGCCGGCGAGGCCACGCTGCAACTCGTCCACGAGGGCGCTGATCGCCGTCGGGTCGCGCCCGACGCACATCGGCCCCACCAGCGCGTCGATCGCCGCCTTCGTCGCGGGAAAGATGCGGTGACCGAAGCCCTCGCCCCACCCGACGACGCCCGCGTCCGTCTCGACGCGGACGAGCAGCGTGTCCATGCTCGTGCGCGGGCGGCCGGCCTGCTGCGGCTTGACCGGGCCCTCGATCAGCATGGGCATGTTGGTGACGATGGTCTCTATCCTGGTGATCTTCATGCGTTGCCCTGAAAATGGAAGCGTCGATGAACGCGCTCGAACCGAGCCATCCGACTGCGCGGTTCGCGCGTAGTATAGCCGCGCGCCGGGAGTTGCCGGATAATCGAGCTGGATTCCCCTTCTCCCGGAATACGATCATGCATCCCGCCGCCGTGGCGCGTCTGCCCGAAACCGAAGCGCCGCTGCCGCCCGAAGGCGCCGACCTCATCGAGTGGTACTACGAGCGCGGTTACTCGGACGGCTTTCCCCTCGTGCCGCCGACGCCGGAGAAGATCGCCGGTGCCATTTCAGCGCTCGGCGGCGATCCCGCCCACCGCATCGCGCGCGTGCCCCCGCGCTGGGGCAGCCTCACGCGCGAAGTGCTGGCGATCAACATGGTGATGGCGGGCTGCCGGCCCGAGTACGGGCCGGTGGTGGAGGCGGCGATGCTCGCGCTGTGCGATCCCCGATTCAACCTGAACGGCGTCCAGGCAACGACCCACATGGCGAGCCCGCTGCTGGTGGTGAACGGGCCGGTGCGGAAGACGATCGGCATGAACGCCGGCTGCAACGTGTTCGGCTCCGGGAACCGCGCCAACGCGACGATCGGCCGCGCGATACGGCTCGTGCTGCTCAACGTCGGGGGCGGCAGGCCCGGGCTCCTCGACAAGAGCACGCTCGGCCATCCCGGAAAGTACACCTACTGCATCGCCGAGAACGAGGAGGCAAGCCCGTTCGCGCCCTATCACGTGGAGAAGGGCTACCGCGCGGAAGACTCCACGGTGTTCGTGCTCGCCGCCGAGCCGCCGCACAGCATCACCAACCACTTCGCGAACGACGCGGAAGGGATACTCGACAGCGTATGCTCCGCGATGAGCACGATCTGCAACAACAACGCGGTATCCGCCGGGCACTGCGCGGTCGTGCTCGGCCCCGAGCACGCCGCCGCCGTCGCGAAGAGCGGCTTCAAGCGGCACGACATCCGCCACTACCTGTGGGCGCACTCGGGCAATCGCTGGGGCGACCTCTACGGCAACGGGCGCTACGGCAAGGTCTACAACCGCAATTTGCCGGTGTGGTACAAGCGCGAGCCGGATGCGCGCACCCCGATCGTGCCGAGCCCGGACAACATCCACCTCTTCGTCACGGGCGGCGAGGCCGGGCGCTTTTCCGCCTTCATCCCCGGCTGGGGGCACATGTCCTCGCCCGTGCTGCGCGGGGTGGGCGGCGCGCAGGCGGCGGGCGGACCGGAGTGCGTGGACGGCACCTGCGCCGTCTGAGCCGTCAGATGTCAGATGTCAGTTGGCAGTTGGCAGTTGGCAGTAGCTGGCGGCTGACGGCTGGCGGCTGACGGCTGGCGGCTGGCGGCTGACCACTTGGAAACGAAGGAGCACGCAATGGCGAAATCGATTCCCGTCTATGACCCTCGAGGAATAGTAGAGGCGTCGCCGATGGCGGCCGCGCCGCGGGTGAAGCAGCTGAAGGGCCTGCGGCTGGGGCTGCTCGACAACACCAAGTGGAACGCGAACAAGCTGCTGCGCGGCGTGCGCGAGCGGCTCGCGCAGAAACATGATTTCAGCGCGATCCACTACTACCGCAAGGAGAGTTTCTCGCTCTCCGCGACGCCGGAACTCCTCGACCGCATCGCGAAGGAAAACGACATCGTCGTCACCGCGATCGGCGACTGAGGCTCCTGCACGTCGTGCTGTATGCACGACACGGTGGAGCTGGAGTCCCGGGGCCGGCCGACGGCGGTGATCGTGACGACGGAATTCGTGCTGGAGGCCGAGACCCAGCGCGATGCGCTCGGCATGGCGGGCATCGCCCCGGTCGTCATCAAGCATCCCCTCAGCTCGCTCACCGACGCCGAGATCGGCGATCGCATCGAGCAGGCCGTCGGGCAGATCGAAAACGTCTGGCTCAGGGGCGCGGCGCGCGACGCGTGAAACAGGGCGCGGCCCTCACGCCGCGAAAAAATCCAGCAGCGCGCGATTCACGCCGTCTGGCGCCTCGTACTGCACCCAGTGGCCCGCGCCGGGGATGAGGTCGACGCGGATTCCGGGTACCGCGGCGCGGCAGATATCGATGCGCGCCTGCACGTTCGGATAAGGCAGGGCGTCGAGCTCGCCCCAGACGGTCTGGATAGGGCAAGCAATGCGCGGCAGCGTTTCCGCCATGCGGTTGCCGAGGCTGAAGCGCCTGCCGTCGAATCGCGTGCGCCGGACGTTCGCGTGGTGGATGTCCAACGTTTCCTCGGTAATCGAGGACGGGTTGGCGAGCATCATGACCCGCAGGTTGTGTCGCAGCACTTCGCGCACGGTCTCCATGCCCGCGCTGTCGGGCGGAATCGTGCGCAGGTCGAGCGCCCGCGGAGACCGGCCGAATCCACCGGGACTCACCAGGGACAGCTTGCGGATGCGACTGCCCATCCGCGCGGCGACCAGTGCCGAGATGACGCCGCCGAAGGAAAAGCCGGCCAGCCGGAAGGGGCGCGGACCGCCGATCGTGTCCACCGCACGCTCCACCAGCGCGATGTAATCGTCATCCGGGATATCGCGCGCCACGCTGTCGGAATCGCCGCAACCCGGCATTTCCAGCGCGAGCACGGAATACGTTGCCGAGAGCGCCCCGATGTTGCGTATCCAGTGCCGCCACGAGCCCATGCCGCCGTGCACCAGCACGAGCGGAGCGCCCTTGCCCCAGGCATGCACCGCGAGCCCGCCGACGCGGCTCGTCGACGCCTCGCCGATCATGGTGGAGGGGCCCATGCCGGTCATGCGCGCAGCAGCGGAAGGTGCATGCCCCTGCGTGCCGCGGCCGCTCTCTTACTCACTCGGCGCGAAGCACGATCGCGCGGATCAACCCCGTGAACCGCTTGATCTCGGAGCGGATGTGGGCGGCGAACTCGGCCGGGGTTTCCGGTTCCGGGTCCATGCCCCGCTTCTGCAGGAGCCCGCTTACGTCGGGCCGGTTCAGCACCGCCACCACTCCGGCGTTCAGGCGCTTCAGGGTCGGCTGCGGCACTCCGCGCGGCGCCACCATCGAATTCCACGACGTCGTCACATAGCCGGAGACCCCGGACTCGGCAATCGTCGGCACGTCGGGCACGGCCGGCGAGCGAAAGCGCGGACACGAGAGCCGCTGCGTTCATTTCCAGGCCCCGCGCTCCTCGACGAGCACCTTTTCTCCGTCGGTGACGCGGAGCAGCCCGTCCTCGCCGGCGAAGTAACGGACCCTCCCGTTCTGAAAGACGTAGCCGAGGAAACGACACGGCGTGATCCCGTCCGCGCAAAGCGTGTGGTGTGTTCTCCCGGTAAGGGAAATCGACTTGCCCGTGCGCCGGTGGCGGCCGACATAGCGCACGTCGTCGCAGGTCACGTTGCCTTCCGCGCACCGGATCTGGATCGTCACGCGGAAATTCGGCGTGACCAGCGTCTGCGCGCGGGCGTCGTCCGCCGCTGCCGCGGCATGGGCTGTGACCATGGCCAGAACCATGAGAACCCGGCGCGCGCAATTCATCTTCCCTCCACGACCCGCCTTCGTGGCCCGGCTTTCTCCGGGGTCATTCCTTGAGCTCCCAGTGCGGGTTCCAGGCGACCTCCCACAGGTGCCGGTCGGGGTCCTGGAAGTAGCCCGCGTAGCCGCCCCAGAACGTATCCTGCGCCGGCTTGACGATCACGGCGCCCGCCTTCTTGGCCTCTTCCATCACCGCGTCCACTTCCGCCCTCGACGACACGTTGTGCGCGAGGGTGCAATCCGTCGCGCTCGATTTCTCCAGCGGCAGGCCCGCGTCGCGGGCAATGCTCTTCCGCGGGAAAAGCCCGAGCTTCAACCCGCCTTGCAGCTCGAAGAACGCGACGGCGCCGTGCTCGTGCTCCATGCCGACGATGCCCTCCGTCTTCAGCCCGAGCCCGTCGCGATAGAACCGCACCGACCGCTCCAGGTCGTCCACGCCGAGGGTGATGAGCGTGATCCGGGGTTTCATAGCAACAGCGCCATGCAGATCAGGTTCTCGTACTTCCCGTCCACGCGCACAGCGTTGCGCTTGCGTCCTTCGTGCAGGAAGCCCAGCTTCTCGTAGAGCGCGACCGCGCGCCGGTTCTCCTCCCGCACCGTCAGCTCGACGCGGGTGATGCCGGCAACCTTCGCGCGCTTCAGCGTTTCCCGGATGAGCGCCGTGCCGATGCCCTTGCCGCGATGCTCCGGGAGGATCCCCATGCCCAGCACCCCGCCGTGCGCCTTGGTCGGGCGGTCGATCGGCGTGATGTCGCACCACCCCACCACCCGGTCGTCCACCAGCGCCACGCACTGCGGGACGCCCTTGCGGATATTGCCGCGAACGAAGTTCGCCACCTCGTCCGGCGGCGGTGCCTCCAGGAACGACAGGTAGCGCCGCTCCCGCGCCACCGCGTCCAGCACGGCGCGAAAGCCGTCGATGTGCTCCTCGGCAATCGGGACGATCTCGTAGTTCACGACAACACGGATTGTGGCACCAAACGACACGAAACGAACGACGCAGAAAATCTGTGGAAAACGCCG
>Ga0326597_10009077_pt1 | contig 13363 bp, 6 predicted proteins | sample RVTome_12_FD_203789 | JGI IMG/M metagenome (GOLD analysis project Ga0326597, IMG submission 203789) | Soil microbial communities from uranium-contaminated site in the Upper Colorado River Basin, Wyoming, United States - RVT100D185 | ecosystem: Environmental > Terrestrial > Soil > Contaminated >... | reverse complement strand
GTGTCCCGCGGAGCATGATCGCGACGGGATCGGCGTTCCCGCACGGCGCGGGACCGTCCCCGAAGATCTCCGCCGCCTTCCCCAGGTCGACCATCCAGTCGAGGTCCACGATCTCGGCTCCGCTTCGAGCCATGTCGGGAACGAGGTGGCTCGTGTCCCCGCAGATGTGCAGCCGGGGGATGGCCTTCGCCGCCTTCACCGCGGCTAAGATGCGCTGCTCGTAGGGGAGCGCGAACTCGCGGTACTGCCTCGGGGAGACGAGCGAAGCGATCGCGTCACCGAGGCCGATCATGTGGGCCCCCTGCGCGATCTGCTCTTGCGCGAAGGCGATCTGCTGCTCGACCAGCAGCTCCAGAAGCTCCCTCACCCACTCCGGCCGATCGTGGAGGTCCAGCATGAGGTTGGTGTCGCCGCGCAGATCGCAGGCCAGGGCGAGGGCACCCTCCACCCATCCCATGACCACGACGTCCCCTCCCACCCTCTCCGCCAGCGTGCGGATGGCGTCGAGGCGGTCGCTCATCCGGCGGCCCGCGGACGGCTCGACCTTCTCGAGCTTCGCGAGGTCCGTCGGGGACTCGAGGAGCAGGTGGCGACGAGCCGGCAAGGCGTCCTCGGGGAACTCCACGTCCAGCCCCATGTCCACCGCCTCCCGGTAGGGATCGGAGACGGTCTGCACGATGTCGAGGTCGAAGTCGGCGCAGACGGCCAGATTGGCCTCGACGAGAACGCGGTGGTCGAGGTAGTACCGCGAGAGGGGACGGCCGACGTGGCGCGCCGCCCGCGTCATGTGGATGTCGAAGTTCGGGGAGCGGTCCACCGTCTCCCCGCACAGACGGCGTCGCACCCGCTCGAGCCCGTTCATGGAGGCTCCTTTTCGTCCGGCGACGCCACAGGGTCTTCGAACTGCGCGGGGTGACGCATGAGCCGTCCGCCTCAGGCTGAATGGACCGCGAGCGCACCCATTCGAGTCGTGGAGGGCAGGGGGGGCCCGACCCGGGCCCGGTGTCGTGCGCCCTCGGCAAGAGTCTTCGACCCGGGACGAGGCGACGGCGGTCGTGCCGAGGAGGATCGGCCGGGCGTCGGGATCACTCCTTGATCTCGAACGCGGCCTCCTGTCTCTTCTTCTCGCCGCTGTGCTCGTCCCACGCGTCGAGGCGGACCTTGTAGCGGCCCGGGCCGAAGCCCGAGAGGGGAACCGGCCCCACCGAGGCCACCGCCATGGGTGTGTCGAACGGCTGGTCGTCACCCTTCGCGATGGGGCGGCCTTCCTTCAAGAAGGTGTAGCGCGCCTTGAGGCTGGTCTTCCCGGTGGTGGGGTCGGCGGTCGCCCCGTAGAGCACGGCGACGACGTTCATCTCGTCGGCGGCCGTGAACACGTTGCCGAAGCGGGGCTGCAGCCGCAGCGCTCCCACGGTGAGCGCGCCGTAGGCGTCCTGGGCATCCGTCGTCGGGGGCGCGGCCGACTCCGGGAAGACGAGGAGCGAGCTCGTCTTCAGTCCGGGAGCGGCGAAGTCGGGCACCTCCAGGGTCACCGGCGCGACCGCCGCCTTGTCTCCGGCCTGGACCCCGACGCGCACGGTGTGCTGACCCGGAGCGAGGGTCAGGCCCCAGGAGAGGAGGGCCGACTCCCCGATCTCCGCGGGGCGAACCGCGATCTCGGCCACCGGCCCCACCTGGCCGGCCTCGTCGACGACCGCCGCGAGCACCTTCAGCGGATCCGTGGTCGGCGGCAGACCGGCCCGCGGGGCGCGGACGAGACCCGCCGCGTAGGCTTCGCCCGTCTGCGTGCGCATCAGCATGTGGGGCTCGAGCTCGATCGGGAAGTCGGAGCGGTCGGACTCGAGGAGCGCGCGGATCGCGCCACCGGCGCCGGCAGCAGTCAGCAGCGTCTCGAGCTTGACGAGGCGACCGCCCTCCGCCTTGCGGTAGTCGATGTGGGGATGCACGACGTAGGAGGCGGCCACCCGCCGAAGGTCGTCCAGCACGCGACCGCCCTCGGCGAAGCGGCACGCGTCGTCGAACGCGATGCGCAGCTCGCCTCCCGTGAACTCCACGGGGTCCCCTTCGCGGCTCTTGTACGTCCAGGTCTCGGGGCGCAGGGCCCCTTCGCGCATGGCCCGGGCGGCGTCGAACCTCGCTTGAACCTCTCGTCCCTCTCTCTCGAGCGGCTCTCCGAGGAGCGAAAGCACCTGCCCGCAGCCGCTCAGGTGCCCCCGCTCGCCGCCGGGCACCGTGTAGAGGTCGTCGGCGTGCTCTCGCGCACGCTTCACCGCCTCCTCGTGCTCGTTGACGGGGGTGCCCAGGTCGGGGTCACGCCGGGCCCAGAAGATCCTCTCGAACTCGCGCTGGTCCTCGGGCGATCTGAGATCGCGATAGAAAGCCTCCTCCTCGGGCAGGATCAGGAGGCGCACCTCCTTGAGCCAGCGCTCGGCCGCCTTGTCGAGCTTGTCGGCGGCCGTTGCGGCGCCGGGCACCACGAGGCACGCGAGGCCGACTGCCGCCGCCGCCACGCCGAGAGATCGAAGACCGTGCCGGTGTGCGAGCATTTTGCACCTTCCTCCGAGCGGGGCCGCCGGCGCCGCGAGTCATTGAAGCAGCGGGGCGGCAAAAAGTAAAGAAAAGACAATAACGTTTACTTTCGATATCTTGCGTATCCGAGCCGATGGCTTCTATACTGTCGCACCGTCGGGCCCCACCGGGCTGGGCCGGGAGGCCCGCGCCGCCAGACCGCAGGAGGCTCCGTGACACGGAAGAGGAAGATGATGCCGTCCGCTCGAATCCGGCGGACGGCGGCGGTGGGCGTCGCCGCGGCCTGCCTCCTGGGTGGGGCTGAAGCCACGACCCCGTCGGAGCGGCGCGCCCAGCTCGTCGAAGCCCAGGTCCTCGGCGTGCACGCCTATCAGGTGCACCTCTTCCGGGAGAGCGGCAAGGGCGACCCTGCCTGCTACGCAGCGGGGGCGCTCACCGACGCCGCCCTCGCCGACCTCGAGCGCCATCAGACGGCACTCCTCTCCGAGGACGTGGCGAGCGTGCGCGCCTGGGCCGAGGGGCGGGAGTCGTCCTTCGATCCCACGAAGGACCTCGAGCCCCTGCTCGGCAGCGGCCTGTCGCTCGCCGACGACCTCCCCGTGAACGTGTTCACCCACGACCTCCGTGGCCGGGCGCCGGATCGTGCCCGCACCGACGTCCGCGCGATCGCCAATCTCCACCAAACCGTCCTCGAAGTCGACCGCGACGGCGACCGTCTTCAGGATCTCTACCGCTTCTACATCGGTCTGGGCCTTCCCGTCTACGTCGGGCAGCTCGGGCTGCCCGGAACCGACGCCTTTCTGCTGGCGGTGGGACGCGAGCTCGAGGGCAGGAGCTGCGAGTCGCCGGTGGGGACGACCGCCGCCGAGTGGCAGATCGCCGGCCGCAAGATCTGGAACTGGGGCGAGAAGAACCTGCACGTTCGCGACGCCCGGGTCCTGGCCGACGAGCTTCTCGCCGAGCCCGATCTCCTCTCTCTCGTGCCTCGCCTGCGCGCTCTCCCCCCGCGGCGGATCGCGGTGATCGGCCACTCGTTCACGATGGACCTCCACTGGTCGTCGCCCTCCGCCTTCGCTCCGATCGTGGCCGCGATGTTCGCCGGCGAGAACCCGGGCGTCGAGTTCCGGATGTTCCAGGCGGGCGGGCTCACCGCCTCGCGCGCCTACCGGAGCTTCTACGAGGACGCCCTCGCGTGGAAGCCAGACGTCGTGCTGTTCGTCGTCGCCAACCGCACCGACGAGGACCTGGAGGACTTCCAGAAGATGGGACGAGGCTTCGGGAAGCAGGGGGCCGCCGTCTACACGTTCGACACCACCCGCGAGCCCGAGGCCGGCCGGCCGGGAGACCCGGCGAAAGATACGGTGGCGGCGCGGGAGGCGGGCATGAAGGTGATCGAGGTCGGCCGGCTCCTCGAGGCGTCGCCCGACCGTGCCCGCTTCGTGTGCCTGGACGGCATCCACATGACCGAGCCCTACCACCGGCTGATGGCTCGGGAATGGGTGAAGGTGCTGGTGGGGGCGCGTGAGCCAGGCCTGGGGAGCTGAGCGATGGAGATCCGGATCTTCGATTCCAAGGCGGCCCTGGGAGAGGCCGCGGCGAACCGCGCCGCGGCGGTCCTGCGCGAGGCCATTGCCGCGAGGGGGAAGGCACGGGCGATCGCCGCCACCGGCGCGTCGCAGTTCGAGTTCCTGGACGCCCTCACGCGCGAGGGCGACCTCGACTGGGCGAAGGTGGAGTTCTTCCACCTCGACGAGTACGTCGGCCTTCCCGCGTCCCATCCCGCGAGCTTTCGCCGATATCTGAAGGAGCGCCTGGTCGGGCGGGTGCACCCCGGCGCCTTTCACTTCCTCGACGGCGAGGCCGCGGACCCCGCCGCGGAGTGCCGCCGGGTCGGCGCTCTCATCGCCGAGGCGCCCGTCGACGTCGCCTTCGTCGGGATCGGGGAGAACGGCCACCTGGCCTTCAACGACCCCCCGGCCGACTTCGAGACCGAGGAGCCTTACCTGGTGGTGACGCTGGACGAGGCGTGCCGCCGCCAGCAGCTCGGCGAGGGGTGGTTCGCGAGCCTCGACGAGGTCCCCGCTCGGGCGATCTCGATGTCGGTGCGCCAGATCCTGAAGGCGGGCGAGATCCTCGCTCCCGTGCCCGACGCACGCAAGGCGCGCGCCGTGCGCGACTGCCTGGAGGGCGAGGTGCGCACGGTGCACCCGGCGTCCATCCTGCAGCGCCACCCCCGGACCACGGTCTATCTCGACCGCGACTCGGCGGCACTCCTCTCTCCCGGCCGCCGGGCCGCGGCCGGGGATCGAGGCGTCCCTCCGGCGGCCCGGGGGCAGGGCTCGTGACCGACCTCGCTCCTCCTCGGCCGGGCGGAGGTCACCTCCGCCGCGGCATCGGGCGATGAGCGGCCTCGCCCTCGCCCTGCTCCTTCAGGCGGGCCCCGTCCACCCCGTCCGCGTGTGGGAGGACATGCGCACGATCCCCACCTACGAGCAGGGGCTGCCCGACGTGAACCCGCCGTTCGACCTGTTCTCCAGCGTCCGCTTCAACTACCCCTACACGATGCGCCTCGCCCTCACCGACCGGCGCGTCCCGCGGCAGTGGCGCACGCTGAACCTGGAGAACGAGCACCTGCGCGTCGAGGTGGTGCCCGACCTCGGGGGGCACCTGCTGCGGGCGGTCGACAAGGCGAACGGGAAGGACCTCTTCTACGCGAACCCGTCCTTCAAGTTCGCGCAGGTCGCGTACCGGGGGGCGTGGGCGACCTTCGGCATCGAGTTCAACTTCCCCGTCTCCCACAGCTGGGTGACGGTCTCCCCCGTCGACTGGGCCACCGTCTCCCACCCCGACGGAAGCGCGTCGATCGTGGTCGGCAACGTCGACCTCGTGTACGGCATGCAGTGGCGGGTCGAGCTCCGGCTGCGGCCGGGCCGCGCGGTCCTCGAGCAGCGGACGATGCTGTACAACCGCAGCGACGTGCGCCACCGGTTCTACTGGTGGACGAACGCCGCGGTGCGGGTCTGGGACGACTCGCGCCTCGTCTACCCGATGGAGTTCACCGCCACCCACGGCTTCACCCGCGTCGACACGTGGCCGGTCAGCTCCGACGGCGTGGACCTCAGCCGCCCCGGCAACCATCTCCAGGGTCCGGTGTCGCTCTTCAGCCACGGCAGCCGCGAGCCGTTCATGGGGGTCTACCACCCCCGCACCGAGGCCGGCGTCGCCCACTTCTCCTCGCCCGCCGACCTTCCCGCCAAGAAGGTGTGGAGCTGGGGCTCCGACGCCGACGGGCTCGACTGGCGCCGCGCCCTCTCCGACGACGAGAGCGCCCAGGTCGAGATCCAGGCCGGCCTCTTCCGCAACCAGGAGACCTACGGCTTCCTCGAGCCCCAGGAGGAGATCCGGTTCGAGGAGTCCTGGCTTCCGGTTCGGGACATCGGCGGCTTCACTCGAGTCACTCCCGAGGCCGTGCTCCTCGTCGAGCGCGACGCCGATGCCCTGCGCGTGGGCCTCAATGTGAGCGAGCGTGTCGAGGGTGGACGCCTGCGCGTCGCCGACGGTGCGCGCGTCGTCGCCGTCTTGCCGCTCGCGCTCGACCCCGCGGGAGCCCTCGAGCGCACGTTCGCCCTGCCCGACCCGTCGCGGCGGTACACCGTCGAGGTCGCCAAAGACGACGGGCAGATCCTCGTGCGGCACACCGAGGGCGTCTTCGACTGGCGGCCCCGATCCGAGATCGAGATCGGCCCCCGGCCGCGTCGGCAGATGCCGCCGCGCGCGGGCTGGACCGAAGGTGACTTCCTCGAGCAGGGCGACGCCGAGGAGCGCCTGGGCCAGATCCTCGTGGCGTGGGAGACCTACGCCGAGGGACGGCACCGCTACCCCGAGAGCTTCGAGCTCCTGAAGGCGTCCGGGCGTCTCGCGACGGGCCTCAAGCGCTTCGAGGACGCGGAGACGCTCCTCGCCGCCGCCGAGGCGCGGCGGTCCAACGATGCCGAGGTGCTCTACGCGCGCGGCCTCGCTCTCCTGAATCTGGGCGACGGCGACCGCGCCCGGCTCCGCTTCGAGGGTGCCGTCCACGATCGCACGACGCGCCCCGCCGCGCTCCTCCAGCTCGCCGGCCTCGACGCCCGCCAAGGCCACGCCGGGCCGGCGCTCGCTCGGCTCGAGGAGCTGCGGCGAGACGACCCGGGCGCGGTGCGGGCCGGAGCAATGCAGGTCGTCCTGCTGCGCCGAGCCGGGCGCCGCGAGGAGGCGCGAGCGCGCCTCGAGGCGCTGCTCGAAGTGGACCCGACGTCGCTGACGCTCCGCCGAGAAGCCGTCCTCCTCGGAGGCGATGGCGCCGAGTCCCTGTGGCGCCACCTCGCCGGCGATCCCCAGCGCGTTCTCCAGGTCGCCCTCGACTCCATGTTCGTCGGGGCGTGGGAAGACGCCTTGTCCGTCCTCGATCGCGAGTACCCGACCGGCGACGGGGTCTTCTCCGAGCCGGGCACGGCGGCGCCGCAGGACCACCCCGAGGTCGCGTACTACCGGGGCTACTGCCGGGAGAAGCTCGGCGGAACAGGAGCGGGAGACTTCACGGCCGCGTCGCGGATGTCCACCCGCTACGTCTTTCCCCAGCGCGCGGAGACGCTGCCCGTCCTGCGCGCCGCGCTCGCCGCCAACCCCAGGGACGCGACGGCGCACTTCCTGCTCGGCTCGCTCTCTCTCTCGGGCGGGATGGCCGAGCGCGCGCTCGAGGAGTGGGAGGCGGCCCGGCAGACGGACCCGACCCTCCCCGGCCTCCACCGCAACATGGGCCTCACCTGGCTCCACGGCCGGCACGATCCCGAGAAGGCGCGCGAGGTGCTGACGGAGGGGACTTCGGCCGACCCCACGAACGTCGAGGTCTACGACGCCCTCGACCAGGCGCTCGGCCTCCTCGGCCGGCCCGCCGAGGAGCGCGTCCGTGCTCTCGAGCGGTTCCCCGAACCCGCCGCCCTGCCCCCCGAGCTCGTGCTCAAGCTCGCGCTCGCCCTCGTCGAGACCGGGCGGTTCGACGAAGCGGAGGCGCTGTTCCCCGGCCGCTTCTTCCCCCGGGCGGAGTTCGGCACCAACGTCCGCCAGGTCTACCTCGAGGTGAAGCTGCAACGCGCGCTGCGCCTCGCCGGTCAGGGCGAGACACTCGCCGCCCTCGACGTGGCCGGAACCCTGGGCCGGCCGGTGGCCGGCCTCGACTTCACGCGCGACGGGGTGGAGGCCTTCGTCGAGGCGGCGCGCACCCAGCTGGTGCTGGGCGAGATCCACTCGCTGTGCGGCGACGAAGAAGGGGCCCGCCGGCACTGGGAGAAGGCCGCGACTGCGGAAGACCGCTACCCCTACCCGGACTCCGCGTACGCGGTGATGGCAGCGCATCGGCTGGGCGCCTCGCCCGAGGAGGGCCGCGAGCGGCTCGAGGCGACGATTCAGGCCTGGGAGAACCGGCTGGTCGTGGGCACGAGCTTCCCCGGCCCCAACGCGCTCGGCCGTGGCCTGTGCCTCCGCGGGCTCGGCCGAGAGGACGAAGCCCACGCACGCCTCGAGGAGGCGCTCTATCTCCCCGACAAGATGATGTCTCACTACCTGAGCCGGATCGCGCTCCGGCGGGAAGGCCAGCAGCCATGACGCCCACCCGAGTTGCCGGCCTCGCCTCGATCGCGGCTCTCGCCGCCGCGGGAGGCCTCGTCCTCGCCAGCGGGCCCGAGGCGCCTCCGTCGCGCTACGACATCCCGTACTCGAACGAGGTCGAGACGCCTCATGTGCCGTGGGCCCGCGCGCTCCCCGGGGGGCCGATCCGGGGCTTCTTCATCCCCTCGGTGTCGCGCGGCCGCGACATGGTCGAGCTGATGCAGCGGCTCGCTCTCGATCCCACGACCGTCACCGTCGACCGCGCCTGGGACGTCAACTGCTGGGGAATCGGCGACTGGTACGGCCACGAGTACCGCGGCGACCGCGACGACTTCGAGACCGTCTTCTCCTACGTCGAGCAGGACCTCACCTCGGACGAGCCGTTCGAGGTGATGCTGGTGCCCGGTCTCAACGGCTGGTCGCGCCTGACCCGCCCCGCCCGCGACGCCATCCTCCGCCGCGTCGAGGCGGGAGCCGGGCTCGTGCTCATCCACCCCTTCGTCGGAGACGTCGAGGGCCATCCCTTCAAGGGAGACGAGACGAACGGCGATGCCCGGATCTGGGACGTCTCACCCCTCGTCGGCATCCCCGACGACTTCGTGAGCGATCGTGGCTACGCCGTCGTCAACGAGGCGGCGGTCGCCCGCGCCCGCTGGGAAAAGACCGACCGACACTTCATCACCGATGGCGTGGCTCTCGATCTGCTGCCCGAGGGACGGATCGGCGGACGCCTGTACACCTACGAGGCGCGCGGCGACGTGCTTCTCGAGGCCGGCGGGTATCCGGTGCTCGCCGCGAGGACCCACGGAAGGGGCCGGGTCGTCGCCTTCGGCTACGTCGAAGACGGCTTCCTCCCCGAGGCCCCGGATGCCGAAACGGCCCCGTACTGGAGCTACTGGGAGTACCAGTACTCGCTCCTCGCTCGCGCGCTCGTCTGGGCGGCCGGGCGGGAGAGCGACGTCGGGATCGAGGAACTGGCCGCGGGAACGGACACCGGGCTCGAGATCGCCCTCACCACCCCCGAACGCCGCGAGGTCGAGATCGAGGTCACCGGCCGCAGCGAGTTTGGACCGTCGCTTCGCCCGGCCCGTCTCCGTCGCACGCTCGCTCCCGGGCAGACGGCGATCGCCGTCCCCGCCGGCGACATTCGTCCTCCCGAGGGCTTCTCCGGCGGGCGCCAGATCCTCGACGTGATCGTGAAGGACGCGAAGGGCGCCACCCTGAACTGGGGCTCGGCCACCTTCGAGAGCACGCGCGGCGCCACGATCGCGTCGGTCGGCACCGCCACCGAGGTCTACCACGAGGGCGACCTGATGAGCGTCGTCACCCGCACCGCGGCAGACGTCGCGGGCTTGCGCCTGCGCCTCGAGGTCCGCGACGACGTCGAGCGCGTCGTCTTCCGCCAGGAGAAGCCGGCGGGAGGCGAGGCCTACTTCTTCGTCGACCTCGAGGGCTTCCTCGGCCGCGACGCCCGCCTCCGGGCCGAGCTCCTCGACACGGAGGGGGCGGTGGTCGCCCAGCACCGGAAGGGGCCCGTCCTCGTCGTGCAGCGCGAGCGTCGCTCCGGAGACTACCGGGCGCAGATGTCCTTCGAGGACTCGCCGCCGCAATACGCGGCGCTGCGCAAGTCGCGCGAGCACGCCCTGGCCATGGACCCCGGCTTCACCTGGGGCGGGAAGGTCAACAACGATCTCCACCTCCCCCGGGGAACCTTCGGTGTCTACTGGTACGACCGGGGGCCCACGACCCCGGAGGGGATCGAGAAGGCGATCGCCGAGTTCGAGAAGACCGGCGACGTCTCTTCCCTCGCCTACCTGACGAAGAAGGCGCTCTTCGAGCGCACCGGGGACACGAGGTTCCTCGTGCGCAAGCCCAGCTTCGACGATCCCGAGGTGAAGCGACGCCTGCGCGACATCTCGCGGCGCGTGGCCGGAAACAAGGCGCAGTACAACTTCGACTACTACTTCGTGGGCGACGAGGGCTCGCTCACCGCGTACACCGACGCCGTGGACTTCGACTGGAGCCCGCCCGCTCTCGCCTCTTTCCGGGAGTGGCTGAAGGGCGAGTACGGGTCGCTGCAGGCCCTCAACGAGGAATGGGGCAGCACGTTCGTGAGCTGGGAAACGGTGCTCCCCTCGACGACCGAGCAAGCACGCGCGAGCGGCCGCTTCGCCCCCTGGGCCGACCACCGCACCTACATGGAGGTGGCCTTTGCTCGCGCCTACCAGGCGGTGCGGGACGCGGTCGTGGAAGGGGATCCCGATGGGCACATCGCTCTCTCCGGCACGCAGGTCACGAACCCGTGGAACGGCTGCGACTGGTACCGGCTCGACCAGGTGATCGACGACTTCCTCTCCTACGGCGGCGGGAACCAGTGGGACCTCCACCGCTCCTTCGCGAAGCCGGGGGCCCTCGTCGGGTTCTGGACGGGGTACGGTCGGAGCGGAGTGGCGGTGCAGCACGAGATCTGGACGGCGGCGCTCTCGGGGGTGCTCCACCCGAACCTCTTCTGGAGCTACTCCGTGGTCAACCCCGATTTCACGTTCTCGAGGTCGGGACGGGACATGGGCGAGGTCTTCCGCGCCCTGCGCTTCGAGGGAATCGGGCGCCTTCTCGAGACGGCGGAGCGGCACAGCGACGGGATCGCGCTCCACTACTCGATGCCGTCCGTGCACGCGGCGGGGATCCTCGGCTTCCACCCCGGACGCCGGGAGAAGGCGAAGGCGAGCCTTCCCGCCGACCGCGACGGGTGGGTCACGCTCCTCGGCGACCTCGGCCTCTCATTCGACTTCGTCGCCGCGCCCCAGGTCGAAGGCGGCCGGCTCGCGACGAACCCCCCTCGGGTCTTCGTGCTCCCGCTGTCCCTGGCCCTGTCCGGCGAGGAGGTCGCCGCCCTGCGGCGCTTCGTGGAGGAAGGGGGCGTGGTCGTCGCCGACGGCGCGGCGGGGCTCCTCGACGAGCACGCCTCCTGGCGTGCCCGCGGCGTGCTCGACGAGCTGTTCGGCATCGACGCCGGACCCTGCGACCGGCGCGACCTGCAGATCCGGGCCTCGGGCCCGGTCGTTCTCGCGGACGAAGGGAGGGCCTGGGGACTCGAGGCGGCCGATCTCGCCGGGCTCGAGGTCCTCGAGCCGACGCTGCGCGCCGCGAGCGGGACGCCCCTGCTGCGGATCGGCGATGCGGACGCCGCGATCGTCCGCCGCGTCGGGAAGGGGTCGGCCATCTACCTCAACGTGCTCCTCGACGGCTACCCGGAGGAGAGGAGCAGGACCTTCGGAGGAGGCGCCGCCCGCGCTCTCGTCGGCCGAATCCTCGCGAGGGTGGGCGTGGGACCCTCCCTGCGGCTGACGACACCGGCCGGGGCGCCCGTCGAGCGCGCCGCGGTGTCGCGCTACCGCCTCGGCGCCGCCGAGGTCGTCGGCGTTCTCCTCGAGCCCGCCGACGTGACCGCGCGCGAGGGTGTCGACGGCGTGACCACCTACGACGACACGAGCCTCGGGGCGGTGGCCCGCCACGAGATCGTCGTCCATCTCCCGCGGGCCCGACACGTCGCCAACGCCCGCACCGGCGAGTCCCTCGGCGTCACCGACACCGTGAAGGTGACGCTGCGGGAGGGCGACGCCCTCGTGCTCGGCCTGGGCGACCCGCCCCGCCCGGTGACCCTGGCCGGACCGGGGAAGGCCCGCCGGGGAGACCACCTCCGCTTCCCCGTCACCGTGGCCGGGGAGCGGCGCCACCAGGTCCGCGTCCACGTCTTCGGTCCCGACGGCGCCTTCCTCCACGGTTACGCGCGCAACCTGATCGTCGACCAGGCGGAGAGCACCTTCGTCTTCCCCTCGGCCTGGAACGACCCCGCCGGACGCTACCGCCTGAAGGTGACCGACGTTCTCACGGGGGCCAGCGCCGAGAAGTGGGTGGACATCGAATGACCGGGATCCAGCCTCGAGGCGTGGCCCGTGACGACCACGAGCGCTCCCGTGGCTCGCGGGGCCCGAAGCGGCGATACCATCGCCCGATCACCGGGGGCTTCTCCCCGGACCGTTCTTCCGAGCCGGCGAGCGGGGCCGAGCGGAGAGAGGTTCACTTGCGATGAACGAACGAGACCTCGAGAAGATGGAGCCGCCGCTGGCGCTCGGCGTCGACGTCGGGGGAACGAGCACCAAGGTCTCGCTGGTGGACGTCGCCGGCCACGTCTACGCGTTCGAGCGCATTCCGACCGACGTCGGCACCGAGCCCCCCGACCCGTTCCTGGCCCGCCTGAAGGACTGCGTGCGCCGGACGATCGACCGCGCTCCCGTCGCGCTGGCCGGCATCGGGCTCTCCGTGCACGGGTGGACGGACGACGCGCGCCGGGGTCCCATCCTGTGCGTGAACACGCCTTCCCTGCACGGAGTGGACATGAAAGGCCTCCTCTCCGAGGCCTTCCACCTGCCGGTCGTCGTCAACAACGACCTGACCGCCCACGTCATGGCCGAATACGCGTACGGCGTGGGCCGAGGGGCGAAGCGCTTCCTCTGTCTCGCTCTGGGCACGGGGCTCGGGGCGGGGGTGGTCGTGAACGGAGAGCCGCTGCGCTACGTCGGCGGGTGCGCCGGCGACACCGGCCACGTCATCCTCGAGCCGGGAGGTCCGGCCTGCTCCACCGGCTGCCGCGGCTGCGCGGAGGCGCTGTGCGGCGTCGACGGGATCGAGCGGCTCGCCCGCGAGGAGTACGGACGGCCGGTCAGCGCCTACGACGTGATCTCCGGGGCGCGGGAAGGAAAGGACGAGAAGGCGCTGGCCGTCATGCGCCGGGTCGGCGACTACGTGGGCCAGCTCCTGGCGTCGCTCTCGGTGATCTACCTCCCCGACCGCATGGCGCTGACCGGAGGCACCGCCGAGGCCGGCCCCGTCCTCCTCGACACCGTCCGGGCGCGCTGGGACGAGCTCGTGGGCGACTACCACCGCATGTACGTGAAGATGGGCGACTACTACGACGGCACCGAAATCGTGCTCGGCCGGACGCGGGGCGAGACCGGTGTCGTGGGCGCGGTGGTCGAGCTGCTCGTGCCCCCGGGCACGGCACCCGCAGGGGGACCGCCGCCGTGATGTCCGCGCACACAGACCCCGGCATGCCGGCCCTGGATCCGGCGACGCGCCGGATCATGGAGGCCTGGGTCGCGCGAGAGCCCAAACGCGAGATCCCGTGGTG
>Ga0326597_10009076_pt1 | contig 13363 bp, 11 predicted proteins | sample RVTome_12_FD_203789 | JGI IMG/M metagenome (GOLD analysis project Ga0326597, IMG submission 203789) | Soil microbial communities from uranium-contaminated site in the Upper Colorado River Basin, Wyoming, United States - RVT100D185 | ecosystem: Environmental > Terrestrial > Soil > Contaminated >... | reverse complement strand
CCCGCGGCCGTTACATGGCCGTCATGCGACGAGGAACGCCGCGGCGAAGGGGCCGAGAGGATCATGGGCCCGCCCGGAGACCGGTGAGGAGGGTGTCGTGCGTGCTCGCCCCGACGGCCGGCGACCGGCGCGGGGCGCCATTCTACGAGCAGAGCGCCGGCGGCGGTCCCGGGCCCGCCCCTTCTTCCGGTCTCGGCCTGCCGCTATCGTGGCGGTCATGGGTGACGAAGCCAGCGGCCCGACCGACGTGCTCGACGCCGTCCGCGCGCGCTACGCCAGGGGCGCGAGCGAGAAGGTGCCCGAGCTGTGCTGCCGGATCGACTACGACTCGAGCCTCCTGGCCGCGCTGCCGGCGGAGATCGTCGAACGCGACTACGGCTGCGGAGACCCGAGCCGCTTCGTGCGGCCCGGCGACGTCGTGCTCGACCTCGGCTCGGGGGCGGGCAAGATCTGCTACCTGGCGAGCCAGCTCGCCGGGCCGGAAGGCCGCGTGATCGGGGTCGACGCGACGCCCGAGATGCTGGCGCTCGCGCGCAAGCACCTGCGCGAGGTCGGCGACGCGATCGGCTGGCACAACGTCGAGTTCCGCCACGGCCACATCCAGGACCTGCGGCTCGACCGCGACCGGCTGGCGGCCTGGGTCGCGGCGCACCCCGTGACGGACCTGGCGGGCGCCGACGCGCTGCGCCGGGAAACGCAGCGGCTGCGGGCCGAGGAGCCGCTGATCGCCGACGGCTCGATCGACCTGGTGCTGTCGAACTGCGTGCTCAACCTGGTCGAGAGCGGCGCGAAGGAGACGCTGTTCGGCGAGATCGAGCGCGTGCTGAAGCGCGGCGGGCGCTGCGCGATCAGCGACATCGTCAGCGACGCGGACGTACCGCAGGAGATGCAGCGCGACCCCGAGTTGTGGACCGGCTGCATCTCGGGGGCGATGCGCGAGGACCGCTTCCTGCGCGCCTTCGCCGACGCCGGCCTGGTCGAGGTCGAGGTCGTCTCCCGCCAGGAGGAGCCCTGGGCGGTCGTGAACGGGATCGAGTTCCGCTCGCTGACGGTCACGGCCTGGAAGAGCGAGAAGCGCGCGCAGACCTGCTGCTGCTGACCCCCGCGCCCGGCGGCAGCGGAGGCCCGATGTCGCTGGAGGTCCACAGTACGATGTCGGCATGCCCGACTCTTCGCCTTCCCTGCGCGATCGGCTCGCGACCGCGCGCGTGATGCTGATCTTCTCGCCGCAGGTCTGCGGCGCTCGGGACCCCCTCGCCGTCCTCGACGCGGTGCTCGACCACGTCGACGTCGTCCAGGTGCGCCCCAAGCCGCTCGCCACCGGCCGCGGCGACGCGCCCGCGCCGGCGGGCGAGACGCGCGACTGGACGCGGCGCGCGCTGGAGCTCGCCGCCCGGCGCGCGCGGCCGCCGCTCGTGATCGCGAACGACCGCGTCGACGTCGCCATGCTGCTGGCGCACGAGGGCTGCGCCGGCGTGCACCTCGGCCAGGACGACCTGCCGCCCTCGGAGGCGCGCGAGCTGCTCGGACCCGGGCCCCTGATCGGCCTCTCGACCCACGACCTGGCCCAGGTCGCGCGCGCCAGCGACCTGGCGCTCGACTACCTCGGCTTCGGACCGGTCTTCCCGAGCGCCACCAAGGGCTACGCGCGCGGCCTGGGCGCCGAGGCCTGCTGGGTCGCCGCCACCGCCGCGACCGTGCCGCTCTTCGCGATCGGCGGCGTCACCCGCGCGCGCCTGGCCGAGCTCGAGCGCATCGAGCGCGTCGCCGTCGGCGCCGACGTCCTCTCCGCCGACGATCCGGCCCGCGCGGCGCGCGAGCTGCGGGAGCTGCTCGTTGGTGAGTAGCTACGGCAAGAGCAGCATCGCGTCGCCGTAGCTGTAGAAGCGGTAGCCCTCGCGCACGGCCTCGGCGTACAGCGCCAGCACGCGCTCGCGGCCGGCGAAGGCGCTGACGAGCATCAGGAGCGTGCTGCGCGGCAGGTGGAAGTTCGTCAGCAGGGCGTCGACGGCGCGGAAGCGGTAGCCCGGCCTGATGAACAGGTCGGTCTCGCCCGCGCGCGGCGACAGGTCGCCGCCGGCGCCGGCGCAGGCCTCCAGCACGCGCACGCTGGTCGTCCCTACGGCGACGACGCGGCCGCCGCGCGCGCGGCAGGCGACGACGGCCGCGGCGCACTGCGCCGTCAGGGTGAAGCGCTCGGCGTGCATCGCGTGCTCCTCGACGCGCTCGGCCTTGACGGGCTGGAACGTGCCGAGGCCGACGTGCAGCGTGACGAAGCCGCGCTCGACCCCGCGCGCGGCCAGCCGCTCCAGCAGTCCTGAAGTGAAGTGCAGCCCGGCCGTCGGCGCCGCGATCGCGCCCTCCTCGCGCGCGTAGACGGTCTGGTAGCTCGCGCGGTCCGCGTCTCGGAAGGCGTCGTCCCTCCCGCGCGCGATGTAGGGCGGCAGCGGCATGCGACCGACGCTCGCCAGCAGGTCGCGCGGGTCGTGCCCGGGGTCCCCGAAAACGTGGATGGAGAGCAGCCACTCCGCCCCCGGCCGGCCGCCGGGGCCGACGCCGCGCTCGAGCGCGCGCGCCACGAGCAGCCCGCCCTCGAGCGCGAGATCCTCACCCCGCCGCAGCCTGCGCGCCGGCCGCACGAGCGCGCGCCACTCGCGCTCACCGGCGCGCTCGAGCAGCAGCAGCTCCACCGCTCCACCGCTGCGCCGGCAACCGTAGAGCCGCGCCGGCACGACGCGCGTGTCGTTCAGCACGAGGAGGTCACCCGGCGCGAGCAGATCGGGCAGGTCGCTCACGCGCAGGTGGCGCGTCTCTTCCGCCGCGAGCGCGTGCACCAGGAGCCGCGCCGAGTCGCGCGGCGCGACGGGGTGCTGCGCGACGAGCTCGGCGGGCAGCTCGTAGTCGAACTCGGAGACCTTCACCGCGCCGACCGCGCGCGCCGCCGGCGCCCGGGTGCGCTCCTGCGCGCCTCGTAGACCAGGAACACGAACAGCACGAGCGCGATCCACAGGCGCAGGTCCGTGAGCTCCAGGCCGCTTCGCGCGGTCCAGACCCCGCTGCGCTCGAACGCGCCGATGTGCCGGTACAGGAGCGGCGCGGTCGCCGCCAGCCACAGCCACGAGAAGCGCGGCCGCAGCGCGACGAAGGGCAGCACCCAGGTGACGTACCACGGGTGCAGCGTCGGGGTCAGCACCAGGAAGGCCGCTACCATCACGCCGGCGGCCTCGACCGCGTCCGCGCGCCGCGACCACAGGCGCACGCCCACGATCCCCCACGCGACGAGGATTGACACGCGGCCGATCACGCGCGGGTCGGCCCGTACGCCGGTGCGCTCGATCGCGAGCGCCACGAGCGCCTCGAAGCCGTCGTACACGAGCGGCGTGCTCTCCCAGCGCAGCCCGTACTGCGCCGCGCCCGCGCCGAGCCCGCCGAAACCGCCCGCCAGCCAGAAGAGCGGCACGAAGGCCAGGCCGCAGAGCATCGTCACGCAGGCCAGGCGAACGGGCCAGCGCCGGCCGCGCGCGACGAAGGGCAGCGCGCAGACCGGCAGCACCTTCACCAGCATCGCTCCCGAGAGCAGCGCCAGGCCGCCGAGCTCGCGCCCGGCCGCGCGCGCGCCCGCCAGCGCCGCGAGGGCGCCGACCAGGAGCAGGATCCCGAAGCTGTCGATGTGGCCCGAGCCCGCGAACTCGAGCACGACCAGCGGCGACCAGCCCCACACGGCCGCCAGGCCCGGCGGCAGGCCCGCGCGGCGCAGCAGCGCCGCCAGCGGCCACAAGACCGAGAGGTCGGCCAGCGCGAGGAGCGGGCGCAGGACGAGCACGGAGTCGAAGGGCACGGCGCACAGCCCGGCCATCCGCCGCAGCCCGGCCACGCCGGCGCCCAGCGCCTGCGCCAGGGGCGGGTACAGCGCGCTGACCTGCGGGTGGTTCACGCGCGCGTGCAGCGCCGGCAGCTCGGCGCGCAGCGCCTCGAGCTCGGGCGCGTCCGGCGCGAAGGCGTACGGGCTCGCGCCGCGCGCGAGCACCTCGCCCTCCCACGCGTAGCGCGCGACATCGTCCGAAAGGCCCGGCCAGCCGACGAGCCCGATCAGCCGCAGCGCGATCGCACCCGCCACGACGAAGCTCAGGTCGCCGCGGCCGTTCTTCGCGAGGGCGATCGCGACCAGCCACGCCAGGCTGGCGACGCCCAGGCAGACCTGCAGCAGGGCGTCGTGCTCCCAGAACGGGGTCCGCACGGAGACCGCCAGGGCCGCCAGCAGGATCGGCAGCAGGGCGAGCGCGAAGACGGCTTCGCCGGCCCTGTGCGCGGCGCGGTCGGGCGCGGGGTCGGCCTTCGGACGGGTCGGCACCGGGCCGCTCTACGCCATCACGGGCAGAAGGTCACGTCGAGACCGTCGGAGAAGTTGAACCCGCTGCCGCCTGGCCCCAGCGGATCGCGGTACCAGCACTGGAAGTACCAGGTCGCGCCGCCCGTGATCTCGCCCGGCCCGGCGTTCGCCGGCGGCTGGGTGAAGTCGAGCGGCCGGATCGCGTCCCCGAAGCCGTCCGTCGTCAGCGGCGGGTTGAGGCGGAACGTGCCCGTCGTGCCCGCGCCCACGCAACGGTAACCGTCACCGAACGGGATCTGCGTCTGCTCGGGGCCGTAGTAGAACAGCCCGAACTGGCTCGGCACCGCGTTCTGCACCACGAGCGAGAAACCGTTGGCGGACACGCTGGTCGAGCCCGTGGAGAGGATCAGCGCGCCGTTGCCGGTCGAGTTCGGCGCGCCGATGCAGTAGTTGGTCGGGCTCGTGCAAGTGAGCGGCAGGATGGCGTCGACGATCACCGGCAGGTGGTCGGAGGCCCAGGCGCTGGCAGCGCCCGGGTCGGGGAAGCCGGTGATCTCCGGGGGCAGCGCGTAGGCGGGCGTGCCGTCGGTGTCGAACACGAACGACAAGCGCTGAACGGCGATGCTGTCCTGCCACAAGAGGTAGTCGAACTTGACGTTGCCGATCGTGTCCGGATCGCCGCTGAAGTAGTGCTGCGCGGAATCGATGGTGCTGTCCGAGCGGTCGCGGTCGGTGCCGTCCGAGCCGCCCGTGACCTGCGCCCGCGCCAGCCACCCGGCCGGTCCTTTCGGCCAGCTCGAGCCCTCCTCCTCGTTCAGATCGCCGCCGAAGACGAGCGGCGTGTCGTCGCCGAGGATCGCGGTCGCGGGCGGGTCGTCGGCGATGCGTCCGTTCGGGTCCGGCACGCCCGTCCCGGCGCCGTTGTACCAGTAGTCGATCACGTAGGCGACGTTGCGCGCCGCGACGACGCGCTGGTCGTGGTCCGAGCCGCCGCTGCCGGCCTTCAGGTGGCCATTGCCGACGACCAGGTCGCCGGCGTAGGTCGCCCCCGGCAGGTTGATCTCGACCAGTTGGAAGCCCCGCAGCCCGCCGTCGCCGCCCGGCGCGTAGGCGTCCGGCGACACGGTCGGGATGTCGGAGTACGCGCTCTGCCCGTCCCCGTTGAGGTCGCCGAGGGGGAAGCGGCTGAGCACGACGTTGCGGTTGTAGCCGTCCGTCTCGCCGCTGACGAAGCGGAAGGGCAGGTTGTAGCCGGGCGCGTACTTCTGCACGTAGGCCGTCACCGGCCCGCCGTTGAAGGGGTCGGTCCCGCCCAGGAAGAAGAGCTGGATCGTCGCCAACAGGTCGGGCACGGAGTCGCCGCCCGAGCCGGTCCCGTTGCCGTCGTTGTCGCCGCACTCCTGCAGGATCAGGACGTCGGGGCGCAGCGCCGCGACGATGCGCGCGCAGGCCGTCCAGTCGTTCAGTCCCTCGACCTTGGCGTTCGAGCTGCACAGCGTGTCGTGCACGTTCCAGGTCATCGCGCGCACGTCCTCCGGCGCGACCTTGCCCCACTGGGCGTTGTCGGGGTCCCACTGCGCGGCCGCCGGCGCGCTCACGAGCAGCGGGACGACGAGCGCGAGCAGGGCGCGCGAGAGCGCGGACTCGGAGTGCGAGAGCGACGACATGCCGGAACCTCGGGTGGAGCTCGTGTGCAGGGGGGCGGCGACGCCTCCATGGTAGCGGCGCAGCCGGAGGCCGCAGCAACGGACCCGCGCCACGCGCGCGCGAGCTCGCCCCGGCGGACTGCACCGAAGCCGATGCGGGTCTCCCCGCCGGGGAAGCGACGGTCAGGGCGGCGGCGCGACCCAGGCGGAGGGCTCGGCCTCCAGCGTCTCCCGATCGAGCCCGGCCTCGCGCAGGCGCGTCGCCAGGGTGCCCGGGTCCCAGCCGAGGTAGGCCGCGGCGCGGCGCTTGTTGATGCGATCGCCGGCCTTGAACGTCGAGCGCAAGGCCGAGACGAGTGCCGCGCGCCGCGGGTGGCGCGAGGGGATCTTCTTCAGGAGCGGCGAGCGGAAGCTGCGCGCGACCTCCGCGACGGCACCGGCGTCGAGCTCCCGGCCCGGGTGGATCAGCACGATCTTGAACACCAGCCCTTCGAGCTCGCGCAGGTTCCCCGGCCACGGCTGGCGCCACAGCAGGGCCAGCGCATCGTCCGTGAAGCGCGGCGGCCGCGTGCCCTCCTCCGTCGCGAAACGCCGCGCGAGGAAGCGCACCAGCCCGGGGATCTCCTCGCGCCGGCCGGCGAGCGGGGGCACGAAGACCTGCAGGCGGTCGAGCCGCGCGGCCAGGGCGTGGTGCAGGTCGCCGCGCTCGACCGCCTCGGCCAGCGGCCGGCGGCTGGTGGCCAGGATGCGCGCGCGCTCCGGCTCGGGCGCGTCGAGCCGCCGGAGCAGGGCCTGCTGGGCGCCCGCCGAGAGCTCGTCGACGTCGTCGAGCAGCAGGCTGCCTCCGCCCGCGCCCGGCTCCTCGAACGGGAGCCGCGCGGCGTCCCCCTCGCCCGGGAGCCCGCACGGGATCGTGGTCAGCGGGCACTCCGCCCGACCGCTCTCGAAGTGCAGCCAGCGCGCGAGCACCAGCTTGCCGCTGCCCTTCTCTCCGCTCACGACGACCGGTGCGCGCGAGCGCCCGGCGGCGATCAACTGCTCGGCGAAGGCGCCGAAGCCCGGGAGGGACGTGTCGAAGTAGAGGTCGTAGCCGAAGCGCGCGAGGTGCCAGCCGCGGAGCTGCGCGACGCGCAACGCGAGCGCGAAGGCGCCGGCGGCCTGCTCGAAGCGCGCCACGTCGCGGGCGCGGAAGTCGCGCCGGCACTCCGACTCGAGCGCGAGCACGCCGCACAGCTCGCCGCGCGACCTGAGCGCCAGCGCCACCCCCGAGCTGGCGTCAGGGTGCAGCGACAGGCGCTGGTCGCGCTCCTCGAAGCACACCGTCCCGCCGGTCGCGCGGCAGCGCGCGATCGCCCGGCCGCCGGCGCTGGCCGCGCCCGCCGCCAACCCCTCGCCGCCCTCCGCCGCCAGCCGCAGCTCCTGGCCGCACGCGTCGAAGCCCCACCAGCGCCGGCGCGCGGTCTTGACCCCCAGCGCGGCGACGAGCGCTTCGAAGACCTCGCCGCACAGTCCGCGCGCCGGCTCGGCCAGGCTGGCGGCGGGCTCGCTGCCGGCCGGCGCGCGCCGGTAGCCCTCGTCGGCGAGGCGCACCTCGCGCACGCGGTCCAGGCTGTGGGCGCCGGCCCGCGGCTCCGCGGGCGCGCGCTGGGACGCGCGCAGGATCCGGGACGCGAAGCCGCGCGTCAGGCGCGCCATGGCGCGCGCGGAGGGCAGCAAGTGGTGCTCGCACTCGACGTGAAGCCAGCCGACGACCTCGCCCTCCTCGTCGAGCACCGGCGCCAGCGCCAGGGCCAGGGTGCGCTCGCGCCCCAAAGCCCCGGCCAGCGGGTGCCCGTCGAGGCGGTGCGCGATCCAGGGCCGGGCCTCGATCACGAGCGCGTGCTCGGGCTGGTCAGTGACGGCGCAGGCGTCCTCGCGCTCGCTCAGCCACGCGTCGACCCCGTCGCGCAGCGCCGGCGCCACGTCCAGGCGCAGGGGTCGCGCCGTGCGGTCGGGAGCGAAGGCGAAGGCGCACAGGACCGCCGCCCCGAGGTCGGTGCGCGCGCCGGGCTGGGCGCTCGGCCACTCCCAGCCCCCGCTCGGCGCCGGGAGCGCGCGCCCGGAGAGGAGCGCCGCGACCCCCGGTGTGCGCTCGCGCAACTCGACCAGCGGGGCGGGGATCGGGCCGCGCCACGGGCCGGCGCCCTCGAGCGTGCGCCGCGCCGCGCCCGCGTCTCCCGCCAGCAGGCGCGACCAGGCCAGGAGGCGCCGCAGGCGCTCGTCGCCGCGCACGAGCACGGCCTGCTCCTCGAGCAGGATCGCCGCCTCGCGCACCCGCGCGCGGTCGAGCAGGCACTCGGCCAGCCCGCCGGTCAGGGCCGCGCGCAGCGCGCGCGACGGTCCGTCCTCGTCTGCCGCGAGCAGCGCGCGAAAGGCGGCTTCGCCGTCGCGCGGGCCGCGCTCGGCGTGCACCAGGCGCGCGCGCCACAGGCCGCAGCGTTCCTCGTCCCCGCCGAGTCGCTCGAGCGCGTCGCACAGGCGCAGCGCGACCGAGAGCGCCGTCTCGCCCGGCCCGGGGACGCCGGGCAGGGTAGAGAGCTCCTCGCGCGCGCGCGCGAGGACGCGCCAGGCGTCCTGGACGGAAGCGCGCGGCTCGCCGTGCCAGGCGAAGCTCTCGCCGCCCAGGTGCGCGCGCAGGTGATGGCGCAAGAGGTCCTCGACGGCCGCGCCGAGCAGCTCGCGCGTGCGTTGCTCGAGCACGACGCGCGCACGCGCGTGGTCGACCTGGACACTGCGCGCCTCGGTGGCGCGCGCGTCGGCGGACAGGAGCCGCATGAAGTCGGTCACTTGACCGGCGGCGCGCCGGGCGGCGGGACCGTGGTGGCCGGCGAGCACCTCCAGCGGATCTTCGGGCGGAAACCCCAACTCCTCCTCCGTCGACAGTCTACCGGAGCTACCGGATCTACGGGACCTACGGGACCTACGGGATCTACGGGATGCGACGGGTTCCTAGGGGATGTGAAGCAGGAGACGGCGGCGCGCCTCGACCGCGCGCAGGGCGCGCGCCGCGCGCACCTCTCCGCGCCGCGCCAGGCGCTCGGCGGCCTGCTCGGCGCGGCACTCGTCGCGCGCCTCGCGCGCCAGCACCAGGAGCGACGCCTCGGCCCGCGCGCCGGCGCCGAGCGCGACCGCGCGCTCGAAGTGCTCGATCGCCGCCGCGCTCGCCCCCCGCGCGTCGCAGGCGCAGCCGAGCGCCTCCCGGGCACCGGCCCGCACGGCCAGGGGCGGGTCGCCGCCGAGCAAGGCGCACAGGGCGCGCTCGGCCGCGGCACGCCGGCCGTCCGCGAGGCCCGCGCGCGCGACCAGGAGCCGGCCGGCCGGACCGGGATCGAGCGCCAGGGCCGCGCGCGCGAGGCGCAGCGCCGGCGGCCAGGATCCCGGCTCGAAGAGGCAGCAGCCGAGCAGCTCGCCGTCCACCCGCAGACCGGAGGCCAGGGCGCACTCGATCTCGCGCGCGCAACGGGCGAACCAGTCCTCGAGATCGACCGCGTCCGCCGCGGGCGCCGTCAGCAGGCGGCCGGCCAGGGTCACCAGCAGCCGGCTCTCGGCCGCCGCTCGCAGGAGCGCGGCCTGCTCGCCGCGGTGCGCGCGCGCGAGCTCGCGCTCGACCTCCCGCCACCCGCACTGGCGCAGGCGCCGCGCGCGCAGGATCGCGCGACCGAGCAGGTGCAGGCGCTCGGGCACGGCGCGCAGCACCTCGCCGCGGGCGTGGCGCGCGAGCACGCTCAGGATGCAGGCCAGCTCGCTCGCGCGCGCCCGGCGGGCACGGCGCGGCGTCGGATCACTCCAGGTCTTCACGTCGTCCTCCCCATGGTCGTCGTGCCTCTCGTCGTCGTGGTCTGCGATGACGCGCTCGCGCCGCGTGACGCCGCCCCCGCGCCCAGGATCGTGTCCAGGACTCGCCGGGCGCGGCGGGCGAGCTCCGTCAGCGAGAGCCCGCTGGCCCGTGCCAGATCGTCGAGCGAGCGGCGCTCGAGCACGGCGCGGAAGAACAGCTCGCGCTCGGTGGCGGGCAGGATGTTGAAGCGCGCGCAGGCCGCGCGGGCGGCCGCGGACGGGAGCCCGAGGGGCGTGGCCAGATCGTTCCACGCTCCGCGGCGCAGCTCGTGCGGCGAGCGCGCGGCGCACAGCTCCTCCACCGACTCGTCGATCGCCTCGTCCACGCGCGCCTGCAGCCAGGCCCCGAGCTCCGCCGCGACGCGCAGGCCGCCGGCCTCGGCGGCGACCGCCGCGATGGCGCGCAGATGGACCTCGTCCGGGTCGAGCAGCAGGTGCCGAGCGAGCAGGCCGCTCCCGACCCGCTCGCGCAGGCCGAGCGGGTCGCCGTCGACGATGCGCGCCAGGACCTCGCGCGAGCTGCCCGCCAGCAGGTGCCGCCGGCTGGCGGCCCGCCGGCGGCGCGCGGCCGCAGCTCGCTTCAGGGTCGTGCTCGTCACTCGCTCTCCTCGCTCTCCGCTCTCGCCCGCAGCCGGACCGCGCCGCGCGGGCCGGGTCGCGCCGTGCGGCCCCGAAGTCTAGGGGCGCGCGGCGAGCGGCGGGGGCGGATCGAGGCGCGCGGGCACAGCCGGGGACGGGAAGGACGCTCCGAAGGCCAGTGCCGGGGTCGCGCGGCCGGTCCCGGGCCGCTCGTCCCGCATCCGGAACTGCCCCCTCCGTCGCTGCCCGGCTCGCCGCGAGGGCTCCTTTTCCGCACTTTCGGGGCCGGCGATCGCTACGATCGCGGATTCGCCGCGGCGCGACGGAGGCCGCGCGACCCCAGCCAGGAGGAAGCCGATGCAGATCTCGCTCGAAGGAAGGACCGGCGTCGTGCTGGGCGTGGCCAACAAGCGCTCGATCGCCTGGGGCTGCGCCCGCTCGCTCTCGCGCGAGGGCATGCGGCTCGCGTTCACGTACATCGGGGAGCGCATGGAGATGAGCGTACGCGAGCTGGCGGCGGAGTGTCCCGGCTCGCTCGTGCTGCCGTGCGACGTCACGCAGCCGGCGACGATCGACGCAGTGTTCGAGGAGATCCGCCGGGAGTTCGGCTTCCTCGACGCGGTCGTGCACGCGGTCGCCTTCGCCAAGCGCGAGGACCTGCAGGGCAGCTTCTTCGACACGTCGAAGGAGGGCTACATGCTCGCGCACGAGGTGTCGGTCTACTCGCTGACCGCGGTCACGCGCCGCGCGCTGCCGTTGATGGAGGGACGCGAGGGCTCGATCGTGACCCTGACCTACATCGGCGGCGAGCGCGTGATCCCGAACTACAACGTGATGGGCATCGCCAAGGCCGCGCTGGAGGCGAGCGTGCGCTACCTGGCCGCCGACCTCGGCCCGCGCGGCATCCGCGTCAACGCGATCAGCGCCGGACCGATCCGCACGCTGTCGGCCGCGGGCGTCACCGGCTTCGGCGCGATGCTCGACAACATCGCCGCCAGGGCCCCCCTGCGGCGCAACGTCACGGCCGAGGAGGTCGGCGACACCTGCCTGTTCCTCGCCAGCCCCTTGAGCCGCGGGATCACCGGCTCGACGATCTTCGTCGACGCGGGGTACCACATCATCGGGAGCTAGCTCCGCCCCGTGCGGCGGGCTCGACCCCGCCCGGCGTGATCTCCCACCCGGGCTCGACCCGGAAGACGCCGTGCGAGTAAAGGTGCTCGTCGAGATCGTTCGTGGCCTGGGCCTGGCGCAGCCACAGCTCCCACCAGGCGAGCAGCTCCTCCCAGCTCGAGTCGACGAGATCGAGGTCCTCCTCGCCCAGGAAGTGCGCGCTCACGGCCGAACACCTCGCGGGAGGACTCCCTCGGCCCGCTCGATCAGGCGCGCGTGGGCCTCGAGCAGCGGCAGTCCTTCGATCTCGTGAGCCAGGCCGGGCCAGATCCCGGCCCAGGCGGACGCGGCCGCCTGGTAGCTCGCCAGGCGGCGCTCGTCGGCTTCCATCATGTCGAGCATCTCGAGCTGGAGAGCCTCGGAGAGCGCCCGCCGCCCGGCCCCGATCCGGAGCAGCACCGGGCGCCGCGCGCAGAGCTCCCGCTGCAGGTCGGGGTGGGAGCGGGCGAGGTGGACGAGGTCGTCCGCGCTGCGCGAGTAGAAAAGTAGACGACCGCGACCGGCGGGCCAACCGCGCGCCCCGCGCCCGAGCCTGGCCCTCTCAGGCATCCGATCCCGAAGTCCCCGACCCGGCTCGCGCTCCCCTCCGCTTGTCCGATCCACCCGCCGCAGAGGCCCCACCGACGTAGGTGCGCCACAGCGACGAGAGCAGCAGCGCGCCCAGCACCGTCGCGCTGGCGATGCCGAGCCAGCGCCCCGCCTCCCCCTGCGCGACCGCGACGCGGGCGCTCACCTGGAGGCCGAGGGCGGGGTACAGGAGGTCGAGCGCCGCGCCCAGGGCGAGCGTCACGACGGACAGCGCGCCCAGGTGCACCCAGACCGCGCGCCGCCCGAGGGTGCGCGTCATCACCGCCAGCGTGGCCATGTTCGTGGCCGGCCCGGCCAGCAGGAACACCAGCGCCGCGCCCGGGCTCAGGCCCTTGAGCACCATCGCCGCCGCCATCGGCGTCGAGGCCGCGGCGCAGACGTAGACCGGGATCGCGATCAACAGCATGACCACCAGCCCGCCGGCCCCGCCCAGCAACGCTCCCTGGAACCAGGCGTCGGGGACGACGGCCGTGATCATCCCCGACAGCAGCACGCCGATCACCAGCGCCCCAGCCAGGTCGTCGATCATCTCGACGAACGCGTAACGCAGCGAACGCGCGACGAGTCCGCGGCCGTCGCCCGCGGGGCGCCCTCGGTCGAGCGCATCGACCGAGGAGCTCTCGCAGCCATCCGAGCAGCCGCGCTCTCCGGCCGGCGCGAGCCCCGCCTGGCGCGCGTCGTCCCCGCGGCCGCGCGCGAACAGACCGACCGCCAGGCCCGTGAAGACCGCGCTGGCGACGGCGGCCAAGGGGCGCACGATCGTCATCAGCGGATCGAGCAGGGCCCAGGTCACGCTGACCGAGTCCACGCCCGTCTCCGGGGTCGAGATCAGGAACGAGCTGGTCGCGCCCTTGCTCGCCCCCGAGCGGCGCAAGGCGGCCGCGACCGGGATCACCGAGCACGAGCACAGCGGCAGCGGCGCCCCCACCACCGCCGCGACCGAGACCGAGCGCAGGTCGTTCCTGGCCATGTAGCGCGTCATCGCGCGCGGCTGCAGGACCTGGCTCAGGATGCCCGCCAGCCCGAACCCCAGGAGCAGGTACGGCGCCATGCGCACGAACACCTCCCAGCTCTCGCGCAGGAACGCCAGCGCCAGGTCGGGCGCGGCGTCGAAGTGGTGCGGCATCGCTCCCGACGCGGCCACGCCCAAGAGCAGCCACAGCACGCGGTAGCG
>Ga0326597_10009075_pt1 | contig 13364 bp, 9 predicted proteins | sample RVTome_12_FD_203789 | JGI IMG/M metagenome (GOLD analysis project Ga0326597, IMG submission 203789) | Soil microbial communities from uranium-contaminated site in the Upper Colorado River Basin, Wyoming, United States - RVT100D185 | ecosystem: Environmental > Terrestrial > Soil > Contaminated >... | reverse complement strand
CGCCGGGTTCCCATTTGATTCGCGCCAAGCCCGCGGCATTTATCACGTAATCGTAGATTTCGCGCCGAGGCCGCGGCGCGCCGTCGGTGAGATTCAGGGCCCCTTCGAAGGGGACGTCCGCCAGCCGAAGCAGCGCCTCCACAATGTCATCGCGATGAATCAGGTTTACGAACGTATCGCCGTCGCTCCGTGTTTGACCGGAAGCGGCGCGGATGCGCTGGGCGAGGTCCCGGCCGGGCCCGTGGATTCCGCCAAGGCGGACGGCCGTGGCACAAACGCCGGCGGCGAGGGACAGTTCCTCCGCGCCGTCAAGCAGGGCGTTTTCAGCCGCCAGGAGAATTCGGCCGTTCTCCGTGCGCGGCCGCGTGCGTGAAGATTCGTCCACCCAACTGCCGTCGTCTTGTCCGTAAACCTGTGTGGATGACGTGTAGATGATCCGCGCGGCCGACGTCCGGCTCACGGCAGACAGCACATTCGTGACGCCGTCCAAGTATACTCTGCGGTAGTCTGCCCGCCGGCTTCCGGCCGATACCGTCAGGTAAGCGACGTCGCGATCGCGTAAGAGTGTCCGCATTTCGTCGACCTGCGACAGTTCGACAAGCATCGGTTTTACGCCAACGGCCTCGATCTCGGCAAACCGGTCCGGCGTTGTGGTCGTGCCGACGACGCTGTGCCCGTCGCGCACGAGCGCTTCGCCCAGCGCGCAGCCGACGTACCCGCATCCGATGATCGCGACGCGCTTCTTGTCCGAGCCGTTATTCATTCTGCCGTTGTGCCAATATCACGATTGCCCGGCCACACTCGGGACTCCGAAGCGAAATGCCCAATGCGACCCTCGAAGCATAACGTGCGCGGCCATGAGCGAGCAACCCCCACTCACGCCCCTGCAACGCCACTTTGAATGAATTCGCTCCGCGCGTTTCGCGATGCGCGCCCCGCGGATCTTGACAAATCTCAAGAGGGTAGAAGCGCAAGACCGCAGCCGGGGATGGAGCGCAGCGGAAATCCCGCGACCCCGGAGCCACGCGCCGCGCCGTCTCCCCCCTTCGGCAAGGGGGACAAAGAAAGCAAACCGCCGGCGTGCGGATACTTGACTTCAGCGCACGTCGTTTGAGAATCACAGGTGGCGGTCTCGCCGCGCGGCGGACATGAATGAAACTTGGACGACAGGGAGACTTGGAATGAAAAACTTTCGGCTGGCAGGCATTTCGATATTGGGACTGGCCGCGGCGGCCGCGGTGTTCTTCGGCGCCCGCGCGTCAACGACGTTGGCGCATTGTCAGGTTCCGTGTGGAATCTATGACGACGCCGCGCGCATAAAGTACCTGCACGAAGACGCGACGACCATCGCCAAGGCGGTGGGACAGATCAACGATCTGGCGGGTAGCCATGATGGGCAGGCGTTCAACCAGGCGGCGCGATGGGTCGCGACGAAAGAGGCCCATGCGTCTCACGTTATCGAGGTCGTGTCGGAGTACTTTCTGACGCAAAAGGTCAAGGTCGTAGCGCCGGACGCGGAAGGGCGTGAGGCGTACCTGGCGGCGTTGGCCGACCATCACGCAGTCATGGTCGCCGCCATGAAGACGAAGCAAACCGCCGACCCGGGCGCGGTCGACGCGCTGGAGAAGGCGATAGACGCGCTGGCGGCGCACTACAAGTAATGCACTCATGAAGTCCGCGGAAAAGAGAGTGCGCGAACAGGTTATCGGGAGAAACTACGACGAGGTTCGGGGCGTGGACTGGATGGGGTACAAACCCGTCGTGGAAAAGGGCTCGCTCGTTGTGATCGACGTGGTCTATTGCGGTCCGCGGGGCAGCGAGGCGAAACGATACCAGTTCGCCGACTTCGTGAACGGCGATCTGGTCAACCTCGGAAGGGGCAAAGACGTGGCCGTCGTGGGCAAGCGGCCGGCGGAGTCCGGGGATTGACCCCGCGCACGTCGCACGGATATGGTCCGGACCCCAAGCCGGGGGATTACGAAGAATCAACTGAAACGTTACAATGCAGGCGGGATGGCCTACATGCCGCGATTGCCGCGTGTCCGGCGGGCAGGCCACCGCCCGGCCGTGCGCGGAGGTTAGTCGGCGCGGCGCGCAGGCCCACAACGCGCCGCGAGTGTGCTGACTCTCGAGTCGATGAGTCCGTAGACGTTGATTCGCGGGCCGCGGCGTGCCAACGCACGGGCACCAGAGTCGGGGCCGTGCCGTTTGGCGGCAATCCTGTGGCGGCATTGATGGACGGCGACCGCGATAACACAGTTCAACAGTGCGCTGATTACCTTGCTTCCGTTCTAAGAGAGAAGGAGGGCGGCGGGGGCTCCACAAAGCGCACGCGCGAAGACCGTGATGAGGCGGTCTCTTTTTTGCGCGGCCTAAGCAACGAAGCCCTGCTCGCGACCTTGCACAAGCTCTATGGGGCTGGGGCCTCGGAGGTTCGCCCACGCTCCCGTCGAAAGAAGCAGGACAAGAAATCAATTCCGCGAGTTCCCGAGCGCCGCAGGCCGGCAGGCGCCGTCATGTGGCTGACGACGGCGGTGCTCGGCGGCATCATAGTCATGGCCATGGAAATAGTGGCGTTTCGGCTCTACGCGCCGTACCTGGGCTATTCCATCTATGTTTGGGGCACGATGATTTCGATGGTGATGGCGGCGCTGGCCATCGGCTACGCGCTCGGCGGCAGGCTCGCGGACCGAAGCGCCGATGACCGCCCGCTCTACGTTGTAATCATGGCCGGCGCCCTATATCAACTTGTGATCGCCCTTACCGTTCGTTCCTTCCTCCCCGCGCTGGCGCCGCTAGGAGACTTCGCGGGAACGGCGGTCGCGTCATTGGTAATCTTTGCGCCTCCGATGGCGTGCCTGGCGACCGTCAGCCCGTACGTGATTCGTCTGATGACGCGCACGGGCCACGCGGGCTCGACCGCGGGGAAGGTCTATGCGCTGTCCACGGCGGGCAGTATCGCGGGGATACTCCTGGCCAGCTTCGTCTTGATCCCCGGCTTCGGGACGCTGGAAACGATGTCGATGGCGTGCGGCGCATCGTTCGTTCTCGGGGTGGCGGGTCTCGCCAGGAGACGGCGCGCTGCGCTGTCTGCGTTAATTCTCTTGGCGGCGCTTCCCTTCGCCGCACAAACCGAGTGGCCGGAGAGTACCGTCTGGGCCGGTGAGTCCGCCTACAACCTCGTCAGGGTCGTGCAGGAGGGCTCGGAAACGATCCTCATCCTCAACGACGAACGTTCGGTTGCCACCAGACGCGACGAGCAAAGGGCTTGGACCGACGGTTATTATGACGACTTTGCGCTTGGCCCTTTGCTCGTGCCCGTGCGTAGGGCTCTGGTGCTGGGAATGGGTGCGGGCGGATCCATCACGTCGATGCGGGCCACGGCGCCCGACGTGGAGATCGACGCGGTCGAGATCGACGGACTGGTCGTCGAAGCCGCTTATGGGCATTTCGGGCTCAATAGGGATGATGAAAGGCTGAACGTCCACATTGCCGACGCCCGCCCGTGGGTGGCGCGCTGCGATCGACTCTACGATTTCGTCCACGTCGACCTGTACCAGGGAGGTCCCAACGTGGCGTTCTATCTCACGACCGAGGAGTTCTTCGCGTCCGTGCGCGCCCGCATGACGGATGCCGGATTGATGATGATGAACGTGGTGGACATCGGCCCACGCCACGAACTTTTGTCTTCGACGGTGGCCACGCTCAATCGGGCGTTTCCCGCAGTGTTCGTCTTCGCTCGGCGGACCGGCAACAACATGATCCTGGCATTCGCCTCCGAGCGCTCGCTCGAATCCGTCCGCACCGCGCTTGCCGGCGTTGAGGGCGACGACATGCTCAGCCGACACGCCCGCCAGGTTGCCCAAGTGGTGGTCGAATTCGTACCACCGGGCGGCACTCCCATATTCACGGACGACCTCACGCCGATCGAGCGCATGACCCGACGTATGTTGAAGAACGCCTCCGTCGCCCAATAGAAAGCAGTTGCGCGATTGACACGCGCACAAACTCGGCAGCGAGACTATTCAGTTCCGTAGGGCCTTGAATGACCGCGCGCATCCCTGCGGACTGCCCCCGACGTCATGAGCCTCATAATCCCGAGGGCGACGAGTATGATCGGCAGCATGGCGACGCTTCCGCTTCCACATACACCCTGCCCGCATGTCGAGGGCGCGCTGGTGGACGGGTCGCACACGTCGCCGATGCCGTCGTTGTCGGCGTCGGCCTGATCGGGATTGAGACCGTTGGGGCAGTTGTCGCATACGTCCCCGTGGCCGTCGGCATCGGAGTCAGCCTGGTCGGTGTTGGCGTCGTCGGGGCAGTTGTCACATGCGTCGATACGGCCGTCGCCGTCGGAGTCGTCCTCGCACGAATCTATCAGGCCGTTCCCATTGCAATCCTGGTTGAGGGGAGGCAGTACGCACGAAGGCACCGGGTCGCACGGGTCACAGGGGTCGCTGCCGTCGCGCACTTCCTCGCCGTCTGCGCAGCCGTCACCGTCGGAATCGGCTGCGTCCGGATCGGTGCCGACTTCGCAATCCGACTCCGGATCGAACGTGCAGCAGTCACCCGAGCCGCCGGTCTCTACGATGTCCGCGAGGCCATCGCCGTCGCGATCGGCGCAATCGGTGTTGTCACCCTTGTAGATGCCGCCCATCCCCGTACACACGTCCTCGGGGCAGACATTGGGGAGAGCGCAGGTCTCACCGTCCGGGCAAGCCGCGTCGACAACGCACGGAGTCTGCGCGACGCTGCAACGCCCCGGCGTCTCAGCCAGTGTACACGCGCTTGAAACGGGATCACAGCACGCTCCGGACGGACAGCATGGACAGACAACATCGACCACGACACAGTGATGCGCGGGAACGTTGGCCTGATGGCACACCGGGTAACAGCACTGTGCGCCGGTGTCAGCGTCCTCGCTCACTCCGGGCACGAAGTTCTGGCCGCAGAGCGCGTCGAGCGTGATGAAGTTAAGCTCGTGCACCCACGACACGCCGTTGACGGATAGCTCGAACGGGGCCAACCCTTCCAGTCCGGTGTCGAGTTCGCGCGTCTCCGTCGCGTCATCGACGCGTGTGAAGGTGAAGAGCGGCTGTACGAAGAACTCGGTTGAGAACGTGCCTCCGTTGGGACTCGTCTTCGTGACGCTCATTTCCCCCGGTGCAACGCTCACCTCGGAAAGAGTCGCCGCCACGTTCCATAGCTGAGCGTCCTGGCCGTCGTTGAAGGTCACGGTGATCGGCTCGCAACTGACCAGGCTCAACTCGACAAGCTCGATGGGCACGGACCGTGTCACGGGCAATTCCGGTGACTGCGGAAATACCATCGAATCGAGCCGGCGGGCGACCGTGTCAGAACCCGCAGAGCCCTGCGCATCCGCTCCGCCCATCTCGACCCTGCCGTCGAAAGCGTTGGAGCCGGGACCGAAAAAGTCGGGAGGAATGGCGTCGTCGCAGAAGCTGAAGGCGGTCCCCCCGCCGCAGTGTGTATCAAAACAATCGTCGCCGGGCGGGACGAGGACGGCATCCGGCACGCAGGGATCCGTCTCGGCCGCTAACTCGTCCCCATCGTTGACGCCGTCGCCGTCGGTGTCGGCCTCGGTGGGGTCGGTTGGCAGCGCGCAGAGATCCTCCGTCGAGAGGTTGCAGCAATCGTCAAGCTCGCGGACATCGGGAATGCCGTCGCCGTCCGAATCGGTGCAGTCGCTTCCGTCGCCGAGGTAGGTTCCGCCAAAATCTCCGGCACAGACCTCTGCGGCCGGCCGCGCGACGATCGGAGGATCACCGGCGGTCTCGGATGTCACAACGGTGCAGTAGTCGGCCGCACCATCGTCATCGGGATCGGCCAAGACCGGCGTGCAGCACGCACCGCTCGGGCACTGGTCACATTCAAAGCCGACCACGTTGCAATGTGTCGCCGTCGCGCCGGGGTGGCAGATTCGCCGGCAGCATATTTCCGGCTCGGGCGTGTCCGGATCGTCCGCGCTGCCGTCGGCCCCCGGGAAGAACCCGAGCGGATCGGCAGTTGCGAGTCGATGCACCCACGTGGCGCTGCCAATCGTTCTCAAGACGTCCGGGGGGATGGGGCCGGCCGGGTCGCCCGTGTCCAATACGACTTGCGCCGGCATCTGCCCGGTGGGGTCATCGCGCAGCAAGAATGTGAAACGGGCCGGAACGGAGAACTCGGCATGGAAGTCGCCGCCGTTGTCGAACGTCTTCGTCGCGTTCAACGTGCCGACGGCGGTTGTCGTACTTGTCGAGAGTCCGACCTCCACGTCCCAGGTGGTCTCCGCGCCGTCGACCGCCACGACAATCGGCTCACAGCTTACGAGGTCGAGTTGTTGAATCCTAATCTCGACGGCACCCTCCGCGGGAAGATTGTCGGAGAAACAGAGCTCACCGAGCCTCGCGATTACGGTATCGGCAGCTACGCCCTCCCTGCCCGAAAGGCAGATCGAGCCGTCGAACGGCTGCGAGCCCGGGCCGAAAAAGTCCGCGGGAATCGGGTCAGTGCAAAAAGTCGCGCGACTCTCACCGGCCGGGGTGCGCCAAACGTCGGACCCGGCGGGCACGCAGAGGACAACGTCCGTGACTTCACAGGCATCACCGACGCAATCGCCGTCGGAGTCTTCTTGAAGCGGATTGGCGACGCCCGGACAGTTATCGCAGTCGTCACGTATGCCGTCGCCGTCCCCGTCCGCACCCGTGGTCAGCCGTGCCGGAAGAATCCCATGCCGAGCCAGTGCCGACTCTTCGAGCGTCAGAATCCAGCGCGCCTCGAACGTGTCCGGGCAAAGCATGACGCCGGCAAAGAAGTTGTCCGACGTGGGCGGCACGTTCGCGCCGTTCGCCAGGATCAGCGCATCGGCGAGTTGAACCGCGTCCGACACGGTGTTGAACAGCTCCCAGGGAACGTTTTGGGCTGCGAGTTGTACTTGAAGCCCCGCGAACGGCCCGCCCTCGCCGGCATCAAGAACTCTGACATCCGTTGGGTCGTCTACACGGACGAATGAGAAGGACGGAATCACCGGCAGCGTGGAATCAAATGTCCCGCCGGTTATCGTCGTGTGGCGAATGGTCATTTGGCCCGGCACCTGCGGCGCGCCGGATAACTCGACGGTTACATCCCAGAACGTGTCCTGCCCTTCCATGACGACCGTGATCGGCTCGACGCTTTGCAGGCTTAGCGCGACTATCTCGATGCCGACGGTCGCTTCTGCGCCGATCTCGTCCAGCGTGAAGTCTTCAACCCGCGAAACGACGGTGTCAGTGAAGCCGAGATTGGCCTGCGCAGGCGGTGCAAGGTTGGGGTTCTCCATCAAGGGAAAGCCCCGTAGCTCCACCAATCCATCGAAGGCCTCCGAACCCGGCCCGAAGAAGTCCTCCGGGATCGGGTTTACGGAAAAGTCCTGGTAGGTCCGCGCTTCCCCGCCGATTGTCGTCCACAGGTCCGAACCGGCGGTAATTGTGGTCTGGGCGGCGGACTGTGTTGCGGCCGTGGCGTGCAACAGCACGGCCATGCCGAGCGTTGCCAGAGCGTTTGGACAAACACGGTACACACGCGGCGCATTGGACATCATCGACCCATCTCCTTAACTAATCTGATATCGTTAACGGCTCGCAGAGGCGCTGGACGAGTGCATGCCGGCCCGTGGAACGTCCCGGCGACGTCCTCTCCCGGCGTATTTTGATCTTCATCGGGTATTTCCCCTGCCTCTCGACAGGGAAAACCGGAATCGGCCTAACCGGGCCCGATGCCCAGGCGGCGTATGAGCGGCTTCATGGTGAGGCCCTGTACGACGAGGGAAAAAAACACGCAGCCGAACCCCGCGGCGATGAGCGCCGGGCGCAGCTCCGCCAGAGGCGACCCGGGGGGCAGGTCACCCGCGGCCGGCAGGTGCAAGAGAAGGGCTATCGGGATCGACCCGCGTAGGCCGCCCCAGAAGAGAATGTGCTTCCAGGCCTCGGGCCGCCCGTGCCCGATCCGGTTAAACGCCCAGTAGAACGTATAGCTCACGGCCGCGCGCCCGAGCAGCATTGCTCCGATCGCGACGATGATCAGACGCCAGGGATCGACCGGTATCTTTTCGGGTATTTCACGAAGCTCCAGCCCGATCAAAATGAACAACAGGGAGTTGATTATGAAGTCTATGGATTCGAAGAAAGTCTCGACCGTCTCCGTCGTCTTGGGACTCATGGAGAGCCGCCGGCCGTAATTGCCGGTCAGCAGCCCCGCCATCACGGTCGCAATCACGCCGGAGCAGTGGAAGACTTCCGCTAGCCAGAATGAGCCGTATGCAAGTGACAGGCAGATGGCATTTTCCAGCAGATGATCTTCCAGACGCCGCAGCACGGCATACGTTATCAGGCCCAGCGCCAGGCCCAGCAGCAACCCGCCGGCCGAGACGCGCACGAACTCGAACGCCGCGGCCGAGACGCTCAAGCCCGTGCCGCGAACCGCCGCGTCGAGCAAGATCGTGAATAGTACGATTCCGGTCGCGTCGTTAAAAAGAGATTCGCCTTCGACCAGCGTGCGCAGGTCTTGCGGCGCCCGCGTTTCGCGGAAAAGAGCTAGAACGCTCACGGGGTCCGTGGGGGAGATCAGGGCTCCGAACAGCATGGCGGTGAGCATCGACCCTATGCCTCCCAGCCAACCGACCACACCGCCGACCAACACCGTCGACACAATCACGCCGGGTACGGCAAAGCAGACGATCGGGCCGATCTGCTTGAGGAGCCGGTTCAACTCCGTGTGCATGGCGCCCTGAAAGAGCAGCGGCGGCAGGAACACAAAAAAAATAAGCTCGGTGCTGAAGCCGGTGTCCTTCAAATCGGGCGCGAACGGAAAGAGGCCTACTCCCAGTCCCATGAGCGTAAGAAAGATCGTGTAGGGAAGGTGCGCGATCAGCTTCGTAGCTATGCCCACCACACAGGCCAGCAAGAGCAGGCCCAGATATACACCAACGGCATGTTCTATGGCGTGACCCATATAGTCTCGCTCAGGGAGTTCGCCCAAAGCCCCGGAGGTTTCATTTTGGTCAGACGCTTCGACCGCGCACGCTGATCCTCATGGTACAGTCGCTCCGGCGGTAGTCCATCGCGCGGTAGAGTCGAGACGTGGCGCGGTGGGATAGGATCGGCCTATCTGTTTCCGGCCGTTTCGTTTGGCGGTGCTTCAATAGCCCGACCCTGCTCTGTTTCCACGTCCCGCTCGTCGAACCGGACGTGCGGGTCTCCCGCGTCCGGCTCTTGGAGAAGGTTCACGTTTGTGCATGCGGCGGGCGAATCGGGAGACGACTTGGCGTGCATCGGCCGATGCGACGACACGGCTTACCAAGGCGATGCGCCCGGGCGGCAAGAAAGGCCCGACAGGCGGAACGCGACCCCGTTCGCGCCCAGAGCGTGCGCGAGACGAGGGAGCGTGAAGGGACCCGCGTCGGATCGGCGGGCCTGCCTCAGCCGGCGCGCTAGACTTCCTCGATTTCCTTGGTCTTGGCGGCGACGATCACGTCGATTTCGTCCTCGAACTTCTTTGTCAGCTTGTTTACGCGATCTTTCATTTCGCGGGCTTCATCCTCGCTGACGCTCTTGGCTTTCTCGGCGACGTCGGCGGACTTGTTGGCGTCGCGCCGTGCGTTGCGGACCGCGACTTTTTGCGTCTCGGCCATGCTCTTGACCTGAGCGATAAGCTGCTGGCGGCGCTCGCCGGAGAGGGGCGGGAAAGGAAGTCGAATGCTCTTGCCGTCATTCACCGGCGTGATTCCCAGGCTGGAAGATTGCAGCCCCTTGTCAATGTCTTTCAAGGTCGTGGGGTCGTAGGGCTTGACCATCAGCGTCGTGGGCTCGGGAACACTTATGGTGCCTAGCTCGCGCAGCTCCATGGTGCTGCTGTATGCAGTCACGTGGATCTTGAGGTGATCGATGAGCGCAGGCGAGGCGCGACCCGTGCGCACGCCGCGCAGCTCCGACTTGAGAAACTCCACTGCTTTGTTCATCTTCGCGATACAGTCTTTTTCGGCCGTAGCGATTGGCATGGGCGTCGTCTCCGTCCAAGTCCTCCAAAACCGGAGATATAATACAGCGAAGTAACGACGTTGTGTACCACCGTGGTCGGGCAAGCGTCAGGGGGCGCGGGCCGGCGCCGTGCTACGGGGTTATCGCAGGGACGTGCTATTCCCCCGCGTCGATGAGCGTTCCGATGCCGGCGCCCTGCACGACGGCGCTCATGTTTCCGGGGATCATCAGGTCCAGAACGATGATGGGAATGCGGCTCCGCTGGCAGAGGTCTATGGCGCTAACGTCCATTACGCCCAATCGCCGGTCAATCACATCGTTATAGGTGAGGTGTTCGATGCGTGTGGCGGTGGGGTCGGAGGCGGGGTCGGCCGTGTACACGCCGTCGACCTTGGTGGCCTTGAGCAGTGCGTCGGCGCGGACCTCCGCACTGCGCAGCGCGGCCCCGGTGTCAGTGGTGACGAAGGGGTTGCCCGTGCCGGCGGCGAATATTACGACACGCCCCTTCTCGAGGTGGCGGATGGCGCGCCGCCTGATGAACTTCTCGCACACGTTGTCCATCTCCAAAGCGCTTTGGACGCGGGTGGGCACGCCCAGCGACTCGAGCGTGTCCTGTACCGCAAGGGCGTTTATGACGGTCGCGAGCATGCCCATGTAGTGCCCGGTGGTTTCCTCGATGGGCGAGTCGCGGGAGATGACGCTGCCGCGGACGATATTGCCCCCACCGACGACGACGCAGACCTCGACGCCCAGATCGACGACGTGCTTGATCTCCTTGGCCACGCGGCGCACGCGCTCCCCATCGATGCCCTGAACGCCTGGTGCACAGAGGCCCTCGCCACTGATCTTGAGGAGCACGCGCTTGTGCCGAGGCGCGCCGTCGCTTCGCGGCGGCGGGGCTTGCTGGCTCGGGGCGCTAGTCATCGTTGGGCACGGAGGTCACGGGGCGGGGCCTATCCTCCCACTTTCATGATTACGAGATCGGTGACGGCGTTGACGGACGCCTGACTCAGGACGTCGGCCACCTTGGTCTTGCCGTAATCGTCGGTCTTTACGTGAAGCTGCTCCATGAGAACGCGCTCGGCAAAAAAAGCGTTGACCTTGCCCTGGACGATCTTCTCAGCGATTTGTTCGGGTTTGCCCTCGGCCAAGGCCATTTCCTTCGCCAGGGCACGGACCTTCTCCAAATCGCTTGCGGGCACGCCGGTGCGGTCGATCGCGATGGGCTGCGTAAACAGGGCGTGCATGCACAAGTCGGCACCTATGTTCTTTTCGGACTTGGGGGCGGCATCGAGCGCGAGGAGTACGCCGCTTTTTCCATCGTGGTGCACGTAAGATGCCAAGTGAGCACCCTCGACGCGCCTGCACGCCGCGAGGTTCATAGACTCGCGAAGCTTTCCGAAGACCTCCGTGAAGAGGGTGTCGATTTCCGGGTCCTTGCGGATCTGCTCGGGATCGGGAGATTCTTCCGGGCCGGCCGCGGCCCGTTTGGCGAAGGCGTCGGCCAGCCGCACGAACAGTTCGTTCTTGGCGACCGGCGCGGTCTCACATTGAAGTTCCACGATCGCACCGACGTTCCTGTCATCGTTGATGAACACGCCGATGCGGCCCTCGCCGGTTGCGCGGCCGGCACGCTCGGCCAGCTTTCCTTTGTGCTTGCGGCGCAGCCAATCCATGGCTTCGGACACGTCGCCGTTGCATTCGCTCAACGCCTGCTTGCATTCCATCATGGGCAGGTCGGTTTTTTCCCTGAGATCTTTGACCATCTGCGCGGTAATTGTGCTCATCGCGTTCTCACCTTCCAATCCCCAGCCTCAACGGCGGCATTGCCGATAGAGCGCCGGAATTGTCTTGGCCGTTAACATGCTAACCAGTGGACGCATGAAATTTTCTTGGCGGCTGACAACAAGGAGCGATCGGCGGCGCGGCCGATCGGATGCAGGTACGGAATCAATCCGATTCCGTATCGGTTACCGACGCGTGCGTCAGCCGCACGTGCGGACCTTCGACGCTCGCAGAGCGAGTGCCGGCAGCGCCGTGATTATCCGATACCTCGGCCGATCCTTCCGCGGCGGAACCGGGCGGCCCTGCGTCAGGGCCTGGTTCGCGGGCCGGTGCGGGTCGGCGCTGGCGCGCCGGGCGGTCTGCGGAGGCGTCTTCCGGCTGCGGGGCGGTGCGGGCTCTGAGGCCCTCCTCGATCGCGTCCGCCAGGTGGTTCAATACGGTGTCGATGCTGCGAATAGCATCGTCGTTGCCGGGTATCGGCACGTCGGCGAAGTCGGGGTCGGAGTCCGTGTCTATCAAACAGATAGTGGGTATGTCGAGCTTCTTGGCCTCCCGCACGGCGTTGCGCTCCCTGTTCACGTCGATGATGATCAACGCGGCGGGGAGCCGTTCCATTTGGCGAATCCCGTCGAGGTTGCGCTTGATCTTGCGGAGCTCCCGCGTGCGCGTTGCAATCATCTTCTTGCTGTATTCCAAGGCCGTCCCATCGGTCTCGGCCGACTCGAGTTCTTCAAGCCGGGCCAGCCGGGACCTGATCGTTCGAAAATTAGTCAGCGTGCCGCCGAGCCACCGTTCGGTGACGTAGGGCATGCCCACGCGCACGGCCTGCTGACGCACTTGCAGCCGTGCCTGTCTCTTGGTTCCCACGAACAGGACATCACTGCCGCGCGCCACGGTCTGCGAAAGGAACTTTTTTGCGCGCAGCAGCCCCTTCACGGTCTCGCGGATATCAATGATATGGATGGTGTTGCGCTTGCCGAAGATATAAGGCGCCATCTTCGGGTTCCAACGGCTGGCGCGATGCCCGAAGTGAATTCCCGCGTCAATCAGTTGACGTACCAACTCCGCTGCCAAACAACACCTCCAATGAGAACGCTACGTCCGCGCGCACCCGCGCACGGCTCGAATCCCGTATCCTACTCACTTCGCCGGGCTCATCAAGTCCGGGTTTCACTTTTTTCGGGTCTCGTCGGGCGACCGGATCCGGGCCGGAAAACGCGAATGGTCAAGAGTCCATGGCCCAGCGTTACTGCTACGTGCCGCGTGATGATATGGCCGCCCGAATGTGCGTCGCAGGCGGAGACTCACCGAACCCGGTACACTGAAGCGCTCTGGATTGACCGTTTGGAGCGAGCGGCGTAGCGTTCCGGTTCGGCCGATTACCGTGGTTCGGATGTTCGCGAGCATCACCGGCGGACCGAATCGTCCCTACTCTAGGCGTGGACGGGGCCTATTTCGTCCGAGGATCGCGCGTTGGACGGACGGAAACCACTTGTGTTCATAAGTGCGGCGGAACCGAGCGCCGATCTGCATGGGGCCGCTCTGATCCGCGCGACGCTCAGG
>Ga0326597_10009074_pt1 | contig 13365 bp, 9 predicted proteins | sample RVTome_12_FD_203789 | JGI IMG/M metagenome (GOLD analysis project Ga0326597, IMG submission 203789) | Soil microbial communities from uranium-contaminated site in the Upper Colorado River Basin, Wyoming, United States - RVT100D185 | ecosystem: Environmental > Terrestrial > Soil > Contaminated >... | reverse complement strand
CAGATACAAAACTCGCGCGCCGTTGGCGATATTAAATCGATTTGCTCGGATAGGACGATGCTTGCCCAATGGGTCGTGGGCGTGCTTCAGGAGCATCGCGCGATAGAACAAGTCTCGCTTAGGTCGCGAAACGACTTGACGGATTGCCGCGTCGAGCTGTGCTCCGCTAAGCACAATGGTTTCTCGTCGCCGCGGCTATACGGAGAAACCCGACTCGACTTCGTCCAGTAGTGAATTAACCGTTTTCAGATCGTGGTTTAAGATTTTTTCTTTTGGTGATTTTCCATCCAAGACCCGGATAGGTGTTCGCAACCAAGCGCGCGTAATCCGCAGGTCATCACCCATAAGGCTGAGAAGGTGAGAGAAAATTGCCGCCAGTTCGCTAAGAGGTTGCTGGTAAATCAATGAAGAGCTAAAGCGAGAAATCGACGACGGGTCCTTATCGAGATACTGGGCAATCTCCTGCTGAGTCCAGTCTAATAGCTTTGCGAGTTTGGTGGCGTCGTAACGTCCTTCGTCATCGATCGCCTCTGTCAATATACGTGAATATCGTCTCCGTTCGGGTTCTATCTGACGATTCATACCGGTTGCCATGATTTCCTCCACTACGATTCAGATTAAGGGTATCTAAACCGCATGACTCTGTCAAGCGTACAGCAATTTAACAGCAAGTAATCTGCATCTAATTCCCTATCCTACAGCGTTTAAACTGAAGTTCCCCCCCCTTGCGCTGAATCGTCGTAGTTACGCATTCCCCTGTTTTAAATTCCGGGGACATTACTAACTCTCACGACGCGTGTTTAAGTGGGCGTCCTGCTTTTCGCGTCGCCAAATCTCGGCCCGTTAACCTTTCAATCATCTCTACAAATTGCTCGCTCCCGGCCGGCCTACCCGTGCGAATTCCTCGAAGCAATACCGTCTGGGTTCTCGGCTCATCATTGCCCTTGAGATATTCGCCCCAATCGTCCACCAGTCCCAGTAAGCTCTTGTCTCTTACCAACGCGGCGCCTGGGCTCGCACCATGATGAAACCGCGCACACCATCGGAAAAGTTTTTAATGCCCGTGTAACGTCGATGCGCTTCGCCGATCGCACGCCCCGCTGCGTGACGTGATGCGGATAACCAGACGCGACAACCCTGGAAATTCGCGCCATGCGCAAACCCTAGCCGAGCCCAATGCCTTCAGTCAATAAAAATTAGTCTTGTGTCCCCGGAATCAAGTTAGTAGACTTAGGCAAGTCTGACACCGGAATACAGCAGCGCGTAAACTGTCAACAAAAGATTTGATTCCTGTTCTGTTGACCTGTTGCCCCCCCCTGTTGACCCCTGTTACTGTTACCTCGTTTGCCAAATCTCGCTCCGGACTGGCCAGATCTCTCGCCAAGCTCGCGAAGCCAGTCGATGATCCAATTCCCGGCTGTTGCAACAGTGAAATAGAAGATCGGGGTAACGAGTAGGTATATCGTGCGTATCTCCATCGGCGGGAGGAAGCCCAACGTCGATTTCAAACTGACCATCGCCGACAAGAGGCTGAGTTCCAGAAACCAGTGATACGTGAACGAGTACCCCCACGCCGTGCCGGTCGAGGGTAATCCCCATCTGATGGCACCCAGCGCGCCTGGAGCTTCCTGGTTTGAGAGGAGCGGTTCACCGTACCCAGAAATAAGATACGACAGCATCTCTGCGGTGATCAAGACCGCCCACGACAACCCATATGCCACGCTGCGCCGCCAGCGCGTCGAGTCCGGGCCCGAGAGTCGGTGGCGGAATCGCGCGAGGCCGATGCCCCAAAGCGCCCACAACGTGGCATAGAAGCCGAGCTCGAACAGAGCCTTCCACGGAAGCAAACGAAGCTCGCGCGCCATGATCGGCGTGAGCGTGTCGCCGGCAGCGATCGGCTTGAGCCGTGGCGCATCCGCCGTCATCCGGGTCTTCATAAAAAAGGCGCCGTGATGCGAGCTGCCATATCCATAGCGCCAGGTTTGCGTGCGATCGAGTTCAACTGCGAATCTTTCGAATTGATGTCTTTCAACGCTCGGCACCCAGGCAACCGCTCCTACGATGTAGACGACGAGCGCAACGGCTGCACACTTGCGAAGGCGTCGTTTTGTCAAAAAATTAGGCATACATTCCTCGGTCACTTTCACGGACGCGGACGCGGAGTGCAACGATACCGAAGTCGACCAGCGGACTCAATGGCCGACGACTGTGGCGCCGGTTGGTTTTGAACTGTGCAATGAAACTCGGCTCAACGGCCAATACGCCTAGAAACAAACGAAACGCGCTAAAATTTCCTCAACAGGAAGCAACGTTACCCGTTCCTCGACGCCGTCATTACCCAACTTGCGCATGGCGATACGGGAGAGGAGCTTGCTACCGCCTTGAAAAACCCCACTCGCGGAATGGCAGGCGTCGATTGTGTTTGTCGTGGCCACAACATTCCTCTTTGTCAAAATGGTTTCCGCGATGAACAACGTGTCCAGAGCCGGTCTCTTAACGGCCGTCCTAGGATCCGAGCCGTGATAACAAGGGCTTGGTTAACGGCATGGCCGAGTGCCCGAAAAGCTCGACCTCTGCCGATCTTTTTGTGCTGGCGCTACGACAGGCAGCCGCAAAAACCTCCGAGGCTGCCACTGCCTTGTCTCGGATTTTGACGACGACTTTGCGCACTGAAACCTCTCACATTCGCGCTCTTGCTACCCGCGCTCTTACAAAAGCAACGAAGATGCCATCCGTCATCGGAAAAGAATCGCCCGCGAAATGAAACAGTTACAAACGAGGAAGGGATCTGAGGTTGAGTTAGCGAGGTTGAGTTACATCTCGATGGTGTGTTTGTTCCGCAGAAGTTTCCACTACGCCGGCCACCCGGACAAAAGACGTGGCTTGTTTAACCGTATCCCGATTCATAACGTGATAGACGGCTCCGGGATACTGAATTCGCAGCGGCCGCGCCATAACAACGGCCACTACCACAGCAGCGCGTAAATTGTCAACAAAAGATTTGACCCCTGTATTAGCGTCTTCGGGAGTGGAGCCAAGCCCCATCAGAATTTCCTGGTGCGTTGCTGATGCCTCGTAGCGGATCCGGCGCTCTGGCGGCAGCCCTGCCTCCAAAGCGCCTTGGCACAGCGCAGCATGCATCTGCCTTTCCAATTCAGTCCACCGATTCGCATCAACCCATTCGTTTGTACGCGGTTTGAGGAGATACTCCGGCGGTACCGAGTTGTCATCCCGCTCGTACCAACTCTCTATCAGCGCTCTGTCGCGCGGCGCAATCTGGGCGGACACGGCTTCGAACTCCGATGCCTCGATGTGCGCTGGCAAGGGGCACCACCCGTAACGCTCGCCAAGCAGGATGATGAAATTAGGCTTAATCCCGGTCCGTTGACAACGGGCGATTTCGGACAGGCATATCTCCATCGTCTTCTGGTTGACGGCGGCCTCATCCCGCACGCCCCAACGCAGGTCGATCGCCTGAAAGCGAGCGCCCATCGCGTCGCAGAATTCCGCCAGGTTTGGAAAAACCCTGTCTTGGAGGACGTTGCGCTCTTCCTTCAAGTCCTCAAAGGTCGAGCTGACAAAAACTCGAAATGTGCGCGTCGGCGTTGGCATGACTGCTCCCGAATCAGGGATGATACATCCTTCCAATGAACCCAAATTCCGGGGACACAATAGTAACTTTCACGACGCGTGTTTAAGTAGGCGTCCTGGTTTGCGCGTCGCCAAATCACGGCCCATTAGCCTTTGAATCATCTCTACAAATTGCTCGCTTCCGGCCGGCGACCCGTACGAATTCCTCGAAGCAATACCGTCTGGGTTCTCGGTTCAGCATTGCCCTTGAGGTATTCGCCCCAATCGTCTACCAGTCCCAGTAAGCTCTTGTCTCTTACCAACGCGTCGCCTGGGCTCACACCAAGATGAAACCGCGCACCCCATCGGAAAAGTTTTTCATGCGCGGGTAACGTCGATGCGCTTCGCCGATCTCACGCCCCGCTGCGTGACGTGATGCGGATAACCAGACGCTACAACCCTGGAAGGCGCGCCATGCGCAAACCCTAGCCGAGCCCAATGCCTTCAGTCAATAAAAATTAGTATTGTGTCCCCGGAATCAATTTATGACTTAAATTGATTGACGCGGGGAAAATAGACACGTCACGCGTCGAGGTCAGACCAATGCAAAAAAAAAGAAAATCAGGAAATATAAGTCTGAGCCTGTTCCCTCACCCTGTTCCCTTGATCCCACAACGTACATCTTTTAGAATGAGCATCGCTCGGTGGGCAGTCTCACAGCAGTACCAAGCCACAGCGACAATCAAAAAAATGATAAACAGAATCAATGAAAAAATGACTGACGACAAGATGGTGAAATACGCGGAGCACCGCAACCGAGAGACTGGCAGGCGAATTGACTTTGTGCAGTGGGTAAAAATTTACCAGACTGAGGAGGGCAAAGCCATCCATGTGGGCGCTGAATTGCTCTGCGATGTTAGTATAAAGAGCAGTCTCGGAGGATGTGTTCTGGCGCGTCGAGGCGCCGCGCTGGAAGCGAATGGGATCACACTACTCGGCCCCGTTGTTATAAAGGGATCACCGGTTGAAATAACTTACGAGAAGCCGCTGGCGTTTGCTATGAACACGGACGATCCCTGCATCGTGTGGTTTGCTCAATTGAGTGGAATCGTAAGCATGGACCCGCCGCAACTCAATGACGTGGTGGGGCTGGCGTGCAATCCCAAGAACTTCGACGAGCGTCAAGAAATGAAACTCGTGCAGATTCCTTTAAAGATATGCCCGGGTGACAGGGTTTCTGGAGTCGCCGAGCAAGTGCATAGCATCATAGGTGAACAAACCATCGCGCTGGAGATTCAAGCACTCATGATCACCTCCTACGGAGGTATTTGTCCGTATTATTTAGCTAAGGAATGGGAGCCGAAGTGGCTAGACGGTTTTCTCAAGCAGATTTCCTAGCGGGATTGTCCTTCGGTTAAGATTCTGATTTGTCGTCGGATTCTGCTTTGACGCAATCCCACGTCAGAGCCATCGCTTCTCTAGCTGTCTGCGCGAGGTCGTGTTTGCTCGCGAGGTCGTAGGCCTCTTCGGCCAACTGTACTGCTTCATCCTGGCGATCCAGATGACACAGGAGCGCGCCTTTCCTAATCATGTAATCAGCCAGCGTCCCAGGATCGCCCAATTCCTTGGCCAAAGGCTCACATTCATTGAGCAATGCCAATGCAGCGCTATGACTACCCTTGTATGTGAGCAGCCAGACATGCTTTAAAAGACACCTGAGGATACCTCGCTTGTGTCCGATCTCCCGATAAATATTTTCCGCTTCGCGACATTTCGTCTCCGCCTCAGCTATTCGTTTTTGTTCGCCCAGACAAACGACTTGGTTCTCGAGACACTCTGCGAGCTCTTCTAGTTGGCCGATATTGCGACAGATTCGTTCTTCTTCGTCGTGCAATTTCAAGGCTTCTTCAATCTTGCCAATTCTGTGCAAAACACAAGCCTGCTCTCCGAGGACGTTCTGAAGCCCATACCAATCGGAAGCTGCCCGACAAAGCCTTTGGCGCTCGCGATTCACCTCCATCTCCTTATCCAACTCACCTTTCATTCCGTGCATCATGGCCCGGCCACGCAGCGCTTCTTGAAGACCCCGGTAATCATCGATACTGCGGGCGAGTTGCTCTTGTTTTTCGTAAAGCGTCAAAGCCTCAACCAAACTGATGCCGCCGCGCAGCACAGCGAGTCGGCCAAGGCACGCGACCAATTTCTTTTTGTCGCCTGTAGCATGACATTCAATGGCAAGGTGTCTGAAAAGCTTGAAAGCCTCCTCCTCCTTCTGGAGATGCTCCAGAAGGCAAGCCAACGACCAGAGATTGTCAATGCTTTGCTTAGCATCGGAACGAGGAAAGTTCTGTGCGGGATTATCAATGAATTCCCTATATTCATCTAGTATACGGTAGGCGGACTTTCGTTCAAGCAACGTCCAATAACGTCTGATGTCGTACTGATTCCTCTCATAGATAGCAGTTAACAGCGGCAGATCTGTCAATGTCTTGCAGAGGAGTAGCCAAGATTCAGATTGAGCAAATTGCCATGGTAATTCGTCAACCTTACGGACTGTTAGGCCTTGTCGAGCGAAATAGTCGGCGAGGCGGCCGTGGACCAATCGACGCGCCTCATCGTTGGCCAGGTAATGATTTTCGATCGCGGCACGGAAATGGCCGTGATAGAAGTCGAGCAGTTCGCCACGGCGCATCAGGTAGGGGCGCAGCAGGTGCAGCAGCGCGGCGACGTTGCCCTGCGGGTCGCCCGCGTCGAGCAGGTCGGCAAGCTCGCGCTGGCTCAGTCCGTAGCGGCTTGCGGCCAGCATCGCGGCGAAACGGGAAACCAGGTCGTGACCCACACGCTGCCCAGAGGCGTCGCGAAAGCCGTCGTCATTTTCCAGTCGCTCCAGAATCCACGCGAATAGCTCGTGCGTCGTGGGCGGCAGTTCGGTGATGCGCTGGGTGATTTCCTCGTAGGTGCCCAGCGTGCGCAATTCCTCTAGCGCGGCCAGCAGGTAGAGTGGCGTACCAGCGTCGGTCTTGGCCAACAGCGCGGCGCGTTGGTCCGGCTCTAATGTCTTACGGTAGCGTCGGCGGAATTGCTCGATGATCGCCTCGCCGTCGTCTGCCGTGAGCGGCTGCAACTCAATCTCCCGCGGTTTATCTGGGCGTCGGCGCAGTTCATCAAGCGCCGGACCGTCGACCGCGGAGAGGATAATGCGGGCGTTGTCCGGCAGAACGTCCGGCAGCCAGTAAGACCCGGAGAGCCCCGAAGTGGGATCGAACTGGTTGACGGCGTCGAGCAGAATCACAACGCGCTGGCGCGCGCAGGCTTGCCGCAGAAAATCCGGGAACCCGACACGGAGTTTTTCAGGGTCGTCGGGAATGTCGGCGGTGATGGCGGGGCTGGTCGCCTTCAGTTCGTGGCAGAGCCGCCGCAGCGTGCGGCGCACATCGGTCGAACCGGGGCTGGCACCGACGAAATGGCGGATGAGAATCGTTGCGGGTTGGTTGTTGAAAGTTGAGTGCGGGCTGAGGTACGCGAGCAGGGCTGACTTGCCGCTGCCGGGCGAGCCGGTGAGACAGACATAGCCGTTGCCGCCGGTCGCGCTGGCGTGGGCGAGCAGTTCGTTCAGCACCGGCTCGCGGCTGCCGAGCACGAAGCGTTCGCTGCGTTCCTCGACGAACGCCTCCATCGCAACGTTTTCCTCGGCGAACTCGTCGAGCTGTGCCGCAGTATCTGCCTCGAACCGATCCCGGAGTTCCGGATCGGACTTCATGCTGTCGAGCAGGTCGTCGTAAACTCGATCGCCAAACTGTCTTAGACTAGTCAGGCGCCGACTTTCGTTGTCCCATTGCGCCGGATACGTGAACGGATTCAGTTTCTCTGCGACAATGGCTTGCTTAAGTTCAACGAGCTTGCTCTGGTTGACGCTGCCGTGCGGTTCGCGAAATTCACCGGTCGTTGTTTCCACCATTGCGCTGGTGGCCGCGTCATCGCGAAAGTAGAAGTAAGCGAAACCACGCTCCGTCAACGCACGGTCGAGAACCCCGAAATGTACTTCGTCTGCGGTGATGGAGCGGTTCTTACCCGGCGGCACCCAGCCGTAGCGCCCACCGAGAATGCACAGGAAGCGCGGGTGGCACTCGTTTATGATCTCGCGGCAGACTTCGGCGGCATCTTGCTCGCTTGTAACGCCCCAACGCAGGTCCACATCAACGAGATGAATGCGACGCGTCAGTAGGTGCTCGCGCAGGCGCGGAAAGACAAAACGTATCAGATGATCCCGCTCCGCGTGCATGTCGCGGAAGGTCGAGGAGATAAACGCGCGCACGGTTTTCCAGGAGGCGGTCATATTTTTTCTCAGATCATGAAAATTCTTACGATCATTTCACATCGACACGAGCCCTGCCTTACTTTCACTCCGTGCTCCACCGCTTCAATTCCCCGCCTTCGGTTTCCCCACTACGATCTTGAAACCCGCCAGCTCAACGATGCGCGGGAAGTTGCACACGGAGTTTTGATCTTTCTTTTGGTCCTCGGCGCGTAGGTCGCGATAGGGTACCAGGCAGTTGTGAATGAGTTTGTTGTCGTCGCGCTTTTCACCTTGGCGCCAGCCGTTGGCGCGCTTTACGTCGACCCACAGGTCATGCTCCTCTTCCGCTAGAATATTCAGCAGCCTTTCCAATGTTTCCCCAACGCGTGGGTCGCTGCTCTCCGATTTAATTTCCTTGGGCGCTAAAAATAATCCGGCAAGTTCTAGTATCCATGGAATGCGATGCGCCGCCGCAACGTTATCCGCTTTGATTTCCGCCGGCAGATCTTTGAATTCCATGTCGTACTTGAACTGCCAGCCTTCTTCTTTCGCCAATTGTCGGTAAATGTCGTGCACCGCCGGCGCGAGTTTGTCGGTGAATTGTTGAAAATTTTCCGCGCGTGTCACGATATCGAGAAACTGGCTGACATCGTCGACGTTGAGCGCGAGGATTTCGTTCGTCGGCAGATCGCCGCGGCGCGCTGCGGTGCCGTGGTCGCGGGAGAGTTGCGCGACCGCTTTCTCGAACGAGCGCGCGCCGTATTTGTAGGACTTGGTTTCGAGCAATGCCGCGAGCAGGCCGCGGTCGATGTCGAGCCGCCGGTCACCGACGCCAAGCAAGGTGCGGAGAATCAAGGCGCGCCGCACCGGAAAACAGACATCGCTTTCGTCGTCGACCCATCCTCCGGTTTCCGGACTGTCCTGGTCCCTCGGTACAATGAGGTTCTGCCGGCGGTTCGGTCCGAGCACGTTTAAGTAGCCGCTGATGCGGCTGATAAAGTCAGGCCCCTTGCGCAGGACGAATTGACGGTAAGCTTGAGTGTCACTTTTACGCGGCCCGAAGTTTTCCATATCGTAGCTCGTTGCGCCGGCGAAAACGAAGACGCACTTGCCGAGCGGGTGGGTGATCTGCCCTTCTTGAAACTTGCCGTCCTGCATCGGCGCGAGAAAAAACTGCAAAAGCTCGTAAAATCGCGAATCGAACTCGTCCCAGAAAACCACCGGCGTTTTGCCCTCGAGAACTTTGTCGCGGACCTGATGGAATGCCCCGATCAAGTCCTCCATGCCCCGGCTCTGGGAAAGATTGAATTCGAGGAACGGCGTGGCGGCGCCGAGCACTTCGGCTGCGATCTGTTTGATGCCGAAGGATTTCCCCGCGCCTGGCGGGCCGAACACCGCCAGTGCTAGCGGCTTGGCGGCGTTTTTATCGTCGCTGTAGTCGGAGATCAGCCGGCGGATGTTGCGCAACGCTTCGATCTCGTCCCGGTCCGCCGTCGCCAGTTTGCCGAAACGGCAAAACGGCGCGCGCACCAATGCGTTCGGCCCGAAGATCGCCACCCGTTTAGCGATTCCGTAGAGAGGCTCGTCATCGGCTTCGACCGTGCCTTCGAGCATGTGCCAGCGCTGGCCGTCATGCGGCACATTGACCGAGACGAATTCACGATCGCGTTCCTTTGTTTCAAGTATCGTCTTGGCCAACTCAGCGTAGGGCATCCCCGGTGTGGCGTCGCCAACGAGGCCATGGCCCAACTGTCGTTGACGCCGCATGCCGCGCAGACCGGCGCGCAGGGCGCGCTCCATATTCGGTTGCGGTTCGGCAAGCTCCAGCGCCAGCGACGCCGTCAAGCATGAGATATCGCCATGGACTTCGCCATCGAGGCGCTCGGCTGTAGCCCACTCGCCTTCCATATGGCGCGGATCGAAGAGCAAGCGGAAACTCCAACCGTTCCCTGCTCGCTCGGTCCATAAGCAACCTTCCGAGTCGAGACTCACCAGCACATTACGCGCGCGGCGCAGTCCCGCTAGCCCGGGATTGCTCTTCAGCTCGCGGACAAGCTCTTCCGCCGTGCGCTCCCAAGAAATGGCGCGGCTGACGCGCACCTCTTCGCGGCGCAAGTCTGAGATCGCAAGGAGCACAATCAATCGGTCGGCCAATCCTTCCGCGCCCATCAGCTCATGCCACAAGCGTCCTTGAAAAAGCGGCGCGACGGTCTTAAGCAATAGCCAAGGCCGCTTGTCGCCTTTGCCGGTCGTCACATCAGGCCAAGGACATCGCCTGTTTTGATAACGAAAACCTGCCGCAGCGTCGTCGATCACGATCACGTCGCTTTCGCGCGGAATATCCTCCGCCGCTTCCAGCGCAGCGGGACCGATGCCCAGCGAGCGCGACATGCGCCAGAGTTTCGCCAACTTGCCGTCCGGACCGACAGCTGCGCGCGGCTCCCACAGCGCATGACTCGTGGTTGTCTTTCTGGTCAGATCTTGATCGTCAGCGGGGAAAATAATTTCGATGGGCGCTGCCTTAGGCAGAGTCTTCATCTCTTCAAGCAATCGCCGCACGATCCACGCACCGCCAGCGGCCCTCTCGTGCCGCGTCTCCCTCGCCGCGTCGGCGTAAATGTTATGTCCGACGAAGAAGTCGCCGGTGATGGACACTTTCGTTGGTGGCATTGTTTAGTCCTTTTCCTTTTTTACGACGGTTTGCTCGGGCTTCCGGCTTCCGCGTCATCAAGGACGATGAGACTTGCTTCGGGAGTATCATCGACAACTCTGAGCGCGCTCGCGGCGGAGAGCTGGGTTGGAGAGTATCGGTCCAGGCCAAAAAAATCACTAACCCGCCAGGCGCTATGTGGCGTGGCGTCGCGGGCGTCATTGCCGTCCTCAAAACACCCCCATGTCGCATACGAATGGTGATAAGGCTCGGCCCCGGGGTGAATGGGTTCCGCTGGCCGCGGCACGGAGCGGACTACCATAGGGACGTTGCCGCTGTTGGATAGGTCCGCCGCGACAGCCTTGAGAAGGTCGACGAGCAACGCGGCGCCACCCGGCTGCGGGCAGGCCCTGCTCCAATCGTCGGCACTCCACGCCACACCACCAGAGCCCTGGCGCGGACGGCGGGCGATATTCCAGTCGATCGTCATGTCGCCGGTGACAACGATGACTCGGCTACCTTCAGTTGCGCTCTGTTGTCCTAACCCTGTTGTCCTACCCTCAACCATAAGCCCCTCTTCTCAAAGCGGACGCTACGCCGCCGTTTCCAACTTCACGAATCTCATGAGCATCAGCCAGTCCTGGACCTCGCGCACCATGAGATGTTCCATTTCTCGAAGCAAAGACTCCAGTTCCGGTGACGTTCCGATCTCTGAGCAACGTTGATCCAACTCAGTCAGAGCGGACGCGATGCTGTGACTTCGCTTGCCGAGGCGGGAATATTCCCGATGCGTGCGAACACCGCCAAGAGCGGCGCCCACGGCCGGCAGTACTACGGCGAGAAACACGAGGACCTTGTCCAAAAAATCTGGAGCCAGTTCACGACCCGGATGAAACAAAACGATATGCGACATGGCGGCGAGCAGGGCGATCGCGAACACAACTATACCGGCCAGTTCAAGGCGTTGGGCCATGGCACCGGATGTTAAGGCTTTGCGTTGGTGGAATCTGATCTGGTCTTGTATCCAGGACCGCCGGACGTATGCGATCAATGGCTGACAAGATGTTCCATGGCATCCTTCCATGGCCGGCAGGCGACTCCAGATTTCATTGAAGACGCGCACCATCCATTCATCGGGGCGATGAGCCGGGCGCATATACGGTGGAAGTCGGATCGGCGAGACTTCAACGCCGGCTACGGCAAAAAAAATGGCGTGACGAAAGCGCTCAGCTAAGAAGCGGCTCTCGATCCACTTTGTATGGGTCTTCCGATGGTTGGCGAAGTAGACTACACCCAAGATCGTCGCTAGAAAAATGAACTCGACCGAGAAAGCTAAGGCCGCCCAGTGATGTGCCAGAACAGCAACGGCTACGGCAGCAACTGCAAGAGTGGAAAACACGGGCGTAAGAAACCCTGCACGCAAATAAAGCGCCTGATTCTTCTTTGCCATCTGAGATGCTCGGACATAAAACGGCAAGAGCTTTTCGCGGACAACACACCTAATCTCCTCAGGTATCTCGCGCCCCTCCGGGGTATTAAACAAATCATTGTCAAGGTTAGCGACATACGCCTTTTCCTCCGCCGCCGAGACAGAAAAGGCGTTGAACGTTTCAATCCCGGCAATCGAGTCGGCATTTAGGCCCCGTCCCTTGCTGACCGCGATGTCGTAGGGCGCAACGGTAGAAATGACAATCGTCGGTCGCTCCTTGCTCTTGGCGTAGCCGACGATCTCGGCCGTGCCGCCTTTTCCACGCGCGGGTTCCCCGTCCCAGAGGGCGATCAATACGTCGCAGTGGTCCACCACGTAGCGCCCGACAGCCGTATAGGCCTCACGCCGAGTTTCCGCTAGGGTGCTTTGTGATAACTCCTTATGCAGCGGCTGGTCCTGTAGGGTAATGGGGCGCCTGGCCTTGGCGAAGAGTTCTTCAAACTCTTGACGGGATTCCGCAGAGTCGAAATCCTTGAGGTAGTCTTCTTTATGTAAGGGTAAAACAACTTCAATGTCGGCGAGGGGATGCTTCAGGACCTCTCGCGCCAGCAGGCGGTCCGCGCCCTCCGCCAAAGGTGTGACGACGGTGTGGGCTATAGGCGTATGGGTAGAAGAGCGAAGGAGCTTCTTCGATTCATTGTCGAATAACTCTGGAATAATTCTCTCGATGGCTTCTTTGATCTTGCTCGAAAGGGCTTGTGGATCCGGCAGCTCGCGATGGCCCGTGACACCGACGCGCACGCGGAAGGGAACGCTTGTATGAAGGGCCGATGGACTTTCGTTCTCCACGAATCGTTGCCTCAGATTCACCGACAAGGCTCTCTTTGATGCTCTGCACGATAAACGGCTGTCGATTCCGCAGCGTCGCCGTGGAGTACCGAAGTCAGAAATTTACCGGCTTCCAGGCTGACGCGGAACGATGCCGACGATCGATGCAAGGGAACATGCGCCGTTGTGGCTGCACTAACCTTTCCCCTTTAACCTAGACTGCTAATGAGATGCAAGCGACTTTGACTCTTCGGTCAGGTCACCGATTGGCAACCGGTGTTTTCCCGGATTGCGTTTACACTCCGTCCGGGCTACGGGAGTAAATTGGGGGCCTCAGGGCGATAGCCGAACGGTTTGCATAGGCATAGGGGTCAGCATAGGGGTCAACAGCATAGGCATAGGCCTACGGTATCGCCAGCCGACCCAAACAACAGGCCGACCGGTCTGCGCCTGCCTGTGGCTCGGCAGACAGGTGTACGCACAGACCTAATATAAGGCAGGCCGGGCACGGCCCCGAAAATGTCACCCGGCTGCGCCGCTTCGCCGTCGGCGCGATCAAGTCCAAGGGCGTATCCAACGTCGCCCAGAAAA
>Ga0326597_10009073_pt1 | contig 13366 bp, 9 predicted proteins | sample RVTome_12_FD_203789 | JGI IMG/M metagenome (GOLD analysis project Ga0326597, IMG submission 203789) | Soil microbial communities from uranium-contaminated site in the Upper Colorado River Basin, Wyoming, United States - RVT100D185 | ecosystem: Environmental > Terrestrial > Soil > Contaminated >... | reverse complement strand
ACCTCACCAGCACCGGTCTCGACGCGAGCGGCAGCGAAAGAAGGGGCTCCAAGGCTTCGCGTTCTCCGGTTGACAGCAGACCGGCGCCGGTTCCGGCGAAGACGATGCCGCTTACCCCCTCCGCGACCAAGCCCTGGGCGATCGCGGTGCTGGGCTGGACGTACGAGTAAACGATGTCGACCTTCGGCAGTTCCGTGAGCCACTGACGTCGAACTCAGAGTGAACGGTGTGGCGCTTCAGGGGAGCGTGGTAGAAGCTGACCTTGTCGGCATCCGCGTACCCGAGGAGACCTAGCTCCGGCGCGCGAAACGTCTCGACCGATAGGTGCTGGTCTTGGTCACGTCCCGCGCGCTGTTGATTTCGTCATTCAGCACCACCAGCACACCTTTGGCGCGCGCATCGGGGGACACGGCGGTGCGGACCGCGTTGAGGAGATTGAGAGGGCCGTCGGCGCTTATCGCGGAAGCCGGACGCATCGCTCCGACCACGACCACCGGTCGGTCGTGCTTGACGGTCAGGTGGAGGAAGTAGGCCGACTCCTCGAGGGTGTTCGTGCCGTGGGTGACGACGACGCCGGCGACAGCGGGGTCACCGGAGAAGATCTCGTTGATCCGCTTGGCGAGCAGCAGCCAATGAGTAATAGTGATATCCGTGCTACTGACATTAGCGATCTGTTCTACCTTGACCCGTGCCACCTGCCGGACCTCGGGAACCGCCTCGACGAGCGCCTCGCCCAGTAACGCCCCGGGCTTGTAGTTCGTCAGACTGGTGGTCGACGCACCGACCCCGGCTATCGTCCCACCTGTGGCCAGGACCCACACCAGTGGAAGATCGGGGTCTGTGGCCTGTTGGGCGGAAGCGGGCGTGACACCGACGGCGCTGGCGCAAAGGGCCATCGCCGCGAACAGGGGCACGACTCGATTTCGCGGTCGCATTCGCTACCTCGTTGGGTTCATGGAGAGAGTGTTGCTGCTATTACCCGATTGATGTAGAGAATACAAGACTGCAGGAGAGGGCATGGCGACCACTCAGGTGTCCGCGCAGATTTCAGAGGAAACCAAAGCTCGCTTGGAACGACTCGTGCGACGCACCGGTCAGACTCGGGCTCGAATCATCGAGGACGCGCTGCTTTCTCACCTTCAGGCGTTGGAGCAGCTTCCAGCGGACATCATCGTGCCGGCGCGAATCGTCTTGAATAAGGCAAGCGCCGAACGTGTGCACGAGATGCTCGCTCGTCCCCCCGAGCCCACGGAGGAAATGAAGCGTCCGTTCGATGAGCGTTGAGATCCGCGCTCTTCGGCCCGACGACGATCGTCGGGACTTCCGCTCCGGCGACGAGTCGCTCGACCTCTTTCCACCGAAATGCGGGCGACAACCGGGTTCCGCCACTCCACGTCGCGGTGTCGTATGTGGCGGCCGCGGAGTTCTTGCCCCTCGGTTCTGTGCCTCCACGGAAATGAGGAACTTGGGTAGATACAGCGAGAGCCTCAAGACCGCGGGGGCCAGGGGTCTTTGACTTCGAGCGCCTCCCGCTCCCAGGCTCCGCGGTTCGCCGCGGCGGCGTAGGTCGTTTCGAGAAAATCGAGGAGCGTGGCGTCGGGATCGCTCGCCTCGCGGACGGTGTCGTAGGGCAGGAAGAACTCCCGCCAACCCTCGCTGTAGAACGCCGCCTCGGGCGTAACCCCTTGCTTCCCGAAGCCGTCGGGCTCGGGATAGGCGTACGAATAAAAAGCCGGCCTCGGGAATTTGTCGTTCCCCGGCCAGAACCCGCAGCTACTCACTTCGTGCGAGTACGCTTCGCGAGTGACCCAGTCGGGCAGGTTCGGTACGCCGCCCGGGTGCATTGGCGCGCGCCGCCCGGAGAAGCGCGTCACCGCAAGATCGAAGCTCCCCCAGAAGAAGTGCACCGGGCTCGCCTTCCCCAGGAAGCGGCTCCGAAACCTCTTGAACACCCGATCGGCCTGGACCAGAGACAGCCAGAATCGGTGAGCGGAATCCGCGTCGTAGGCGCGGTGCTTTTGGTCCTCATCGAACGGGGTCGCGTCCTCGATCTCGTTCGGCCTGCGGTCGATGCGGACCTCGAATCCGAGATCCGAGAGGCTTCGAAGGACCTCTCGATAGAAGTCCGCCACGGTTCGGGGCTGAAGGGGGAAGCTCCTCTCGGAGCCGTCGCTCGCGTAGAAGCGTAGGCGGTGGTCGGTGAAATCGATCTCGATCTCGACCGTTCGCTCCCCGAAGGGGATCGGCGAGGTGGTCAGGCCGCGCGACGTCACGTAGAACGTCGCGTGCCACGAGTGGTTGACCCAGGGGGAACCCTGGAGCCGGACCTTCCCCACGATCTGGGTCCACCGGTGCAGGGTGGCGCAGGTGTCCTTCCACCCCTCGTACGGAATGGCGGGCCAGCTCGGGCTCATGGATTTTCCGTCGGCTTCGGCTTCTCGTCCTTCGCGTCTTTCGCCGGGGCCGTCTCCCATACGTACTCCCGGTTCATGCAGTGCTTCTCGAACCAGTCGAGCTCGACGTTGACCTTGAAGAGCTCGTGGCGAAGCTCCTGCCAGCCGTGAGGCTCGCGAGGGGCGATGTAGAGATGCGTCGGAACTCCGTTCGACTTGAGCGCCTGGTAGAGCTCGACCGACTGCGGCGGCGGGACGCGCACGTCCTTCTCCCCCACGAGGATGATCGTCGGGGTCTTGACCTTGTAGATGTCCTTCAACGGGGAGTTGTTCCAATAGGCGTCGATGGGAGCGTCCTCCTGCCAGGGAGTCCCTCCGAACCACGGCGTCCGGTAGATGCGCACGTCGCTCTGGGCGTACATCGAGATCCAGTTGACGGCACCCGCGCCCGAGGATGCGGCTTTGAATCGGTCGGTGTGGGTGATGATCTTGTTCGTCATGTGGCCGCCGCCGCTCCAGCCCATCTTCACCATGCGTTCCCCGTCCACGAGACCTTTGGCTATAAGATGGTCGACCCCGGTCATCACGTCGAGATGCGCCTGGTGGAAGTAGTGCCCCACCATGTCCCGCAAGAGGTCGTCGCCGTAGCCGGTGCTTCCCCGGTAGTTCGGCTGTAAGACGAAGTAGCCCTTCGACGTCAGGACCGGGATGTACTCGCTCCAGCGGCCGAACCCGAACTTGTCCGAAGCGGCGGGTCCTCCGTGGGTCTGAGCCACGAGCGCGTAGCGCTTTCCTTCCTGGTAGTCGAGCGGGTAGTAGAGAAGCCCCTCGACCTCTACGCCGTCCTCGGCCTTCCACCGGACCGCTTCTTGCCGCGGAAGGTGGAAATCCTTCGACACATAGTCGTAGACGTGGCTCACCCGGGCGGGAGTTCCTCCGGCCGCGGGAAGGACGTGGATGTCGCCGGCATTCTCGCGCTCGTCGATTCCAAAGACGTGCTTCCCGGCTCCGGGGACGTAGTGCCATTGGACTGGGGCGTGGTCTCCGCGGGTGAGCTGGGTCAGGGCCTCGGAGGCGACCTCGACTCGGAAGAGCTCGCTGCGGACGCCGGTATTCGCGGTGAAGAAAATGGAGCTTCCGTCCTGGGACCAGCTCGCGTCTTCGACCTCGTGAGGCATCGAGGCGAGAAGCATGCGATGACTCCCCCCCTCCGCCGGCGCCAGGAAGAGGTTGTCGTTGTAATAGGGCTCGAACCTCTCGTTGGAATCGGAGACGAACGAGACCCACTTTCCGTCGGGAGAGAGCTCGGCCGCCGATTCTGACACCGAGTTGTTTGTGAGCTGGCGGGCGTCGCTCCCGTCCGCTTTCATGAGCCAGACCTCGCTCTGGCCGGCGCTTCCGAAGAGTGGCGTGGGCGCTCGATGGTGAGCGATGCGGAAGCCGTCCCGCGAAAGACGATAGGAACCGATCGAGAAATCGCCAGAGGTGATCGGCACCGCATCCGCGGGAGCGGCACCCCCGACCGGGAGGCGGAAGAGATGGACTTGCTTGTAGTCCTCGTCATACGAGAAGACGTCGTCCTTGAGCTCGTCTTTCTTCTTCTCCTCCTCGCTCTTGGGCTCGGGCGCGAGGAAGAAGACGAAGGCGCCGTCAGGGGAGAAAGCGGGCGCCTTCACCCCGGAGGGATGTTTGGTCAAAGGCCGGGCCTCGCCTCCGCGGTTGCTGAGAAGATAGAGCTGCTCGTGCTCGTCCTTGCCGCGCTTGGCGACGAAGACGATGGACGCTCCGTCGGGGGACCACCTCGGGCTCTTCTCCCCGGTAGTACCGTTGGTGAGCTGGATCTGGTTGGCGCCGTCGATGTCGACGCGCCAGATGTGGCTCACCCGCTCGTTCTTGTCCCAGTCCGCTTCGGCGAGCTCGAAGACCACCCGAGAGCCATCGCGAGAGAGCTGAACCTCCTGCATCTGCGGGACGTCGATCAGGTCCACGATGCTCATCGGTTTCTTGGTCTGGCCGAACGCCAGCCCGCAGAACAGAATCAAAAACCCGAAGGCCAAATGAGCTCTTTTCATGACTCCCCTCCTGATTGCTGAACTAAAGCCATAGATACCATACGGGCGGGCGCGCGTTCTACCGGCTATACTTCCGGCGGAGGTTTCCCATGAAAGTCGCGATCAGCGGCGCCACCGGTCTCATCGGGACCGCTCTCCGGGAGAATCTCGCAGCCGATGGAATCCAGATCCTCGCGCTCAGCCGCAAGCCGAGCCTTCCTCCGCTCGAGACCATCCCCTGGGACGTGGAGAACGGCCGCTTCGACGCGAGCCCGCTCGGCGAGGTCGATGCCGTGGTGCATCTCGCGGGAGAGCCAATCGCTCAAAGGTGGAACGAAGCTCGCAAGAAGGCGATCCGCGAAAGCCGCGTGAAGAGCACCAAGCTCCTGGTCGAGGGATTGAAAAGCCTCGAGCGCCGGCCCAAAGTGCTGGTCTCCGGCTCGGCGATCGGGTTCTACGGCGATCGAGGCGACGAGTCGTTGGTGGAGAGCTCTCCTCCCGGCTCGGGCTTTCTCCCCGAGACCTGTCAGGCCTGGGAGCACGCGGCGATGGAGGCCATGGGCCTCGGAATCCGCACCGCGGTCCTGCGCACGGGGATCGTGCTTTCGACCAGAGGCGGCGCCTTAAAGACGATGCTCCTGCCGTTCCGCCTCGGAGTCGGAGGCCCGGTGGGAAGCGGCAAACAGTGGATGTCCTGGATCCACATCGACGATATCGTGGGCGCGATCCGCCACATTCTCGAGAAGGACGACCTCATGGCCGCGGTGAACGGCACCGCCCCCGAGCCTGCGACCAACGCCGAGTTCACTCGCGCGCTCGGGCGCGCACTCTCGCGCCCGGCGTTGCTCCCCGCGCCTACCTTCGGGATCAAGTTCGCTTTCGGTGAGATGGCTACGATTCTCCTCGAGGGCCAAAGGGTGATCCCGAAGAAGCTGCAGGAGACCGGCTACCGCTTTCGCTTTCCCGAGCTCCCGGGCGCTCTTCACGACGTGCTGACGCGAAAACGGTGAGCCCGACCCGCCTTCGCGAAGCGCTTCGGCGAGGTCTCGCCGTAGCGGGAACGGCGGAGGCGGAAGCGAGTCCCGAAGCGAGAAGCGCTGGGGGTGGGGCCCCAGCGCACCGATGGAAGAGCGAGGCCGAGCACTATAATAGTCCTTCATGGGCACTCCGGCTTCTCCCGAGACCCCCGCGGCCGGCAGTGCCTCGCATCGTGGGCGAAAGCTTTTCAAGGTATTCGTCGTAACCGCGCTCTTCGCTCTCGCAGCTGTGGGCGGTGCTCTGACCGGGCTCGTCCTCGCCTTTCAGCGCGATCTGCCGCTCATCCAGGAGCTCGAGAACTACGAGCCGAGCGTCATCACCCAGGTCTTCGCCGACGACGGATCGGTCATCGCCGAGTTCGCAGTGGAGAAGCGGGTGGTCATCTCCTACGACGACGTGCCCGAGCATATGAAGCACGCGTTCGTCGCCTCCGAGGACAACCGCTTCTGGGATCACCATGGGATCGACCCCGCCGGGATCGTGCGCGCGATGTGGGACAACCTGCTCGCGGGCGAGATCGTTTCCGGGGCCAGCACCATCACCCAGCAGGTGTCCCGGATGCTCTTCCTCACGCGCGAGGAGACCGTTAGCCGGAAGCTCAAGGAAGCGATTCTCGCGTTCAAGATCGAGCGCTCCTACACCAAAGAGGAGATTCTCACTTTTTACTGCAACCTATTGCACTTCGGGCACGGCCTCTACGGTGTCGAGGCGGCGGCCGAGTACTACTTCGGCAAGAAGGCGAGCGAGCTCCGCGTCGAGGAGTCGGCGATGCTCGTGGGCATCGCTCCCGCTCCCGGGAGGTACAACCCGTTCGTGAATCCCGAGATCGCCGTGAAGCGCAGGGACATCGTCCTTCGTCGGATGGAAGAAGAGGGTTTTCTCACCCCCGAAGAGGCCGAGAGCGCCCGCAGCCTGCCGCTCGAGTTTCGTCACCGCGGGCCGAGCGGAAACATCGCCCCGTACTTCGTCGAGGAGGTCCGGCAGTACCTGGAGCGCAAGTACGGCGCCACCCGGATCTATCGCGGCGGCCTCAGGGTCACAACGACGCTCCATCGCGCGACCCAGGAGGCGGCGAATCGCGCCATCGACAAGGGGCTGCGCGAGCTCGACAAGCGTCAGGGATGGCGCGGGGCCTCCGGCAACGTCCTCCGCGATACGAAGCTCTCGATCCAGGAGTACCATTCCGACGACTGGATCGAGCCCTTTACCCCGGGCCAGGTTACGAAGGGAGTGGTGCTCGAGCAGGGCCGGGTGCCCGTCGTCCGCATCGGCCGCTTCTCGGCCGCGGTGGATCCCCAGTCCGCGTCCTGGACGGGGAAGGCCCTCCCGGACCTCCTCTCCGTTGGAGACATCGGTGAGTTCGAGATCGTCGAAGTCGACTCCGACGCTGCCACGATGAAGGTCAAGCTCGACCAGGAGCCCCTCGCCGAAGGAGCGCTCCTGGCGCTCGAGAGCCGCACCGGGCAGATCAAGGCGATGGTCGGGGGATTCGATTTCGAGCGCAGCAAGTTCAACCGCGCGACCCAGGCGCGGCGGCAGCCGGGCTCGGCGTTCAAGCCGTTCGCCGCCGGCGCCGCCATCGAAGAGGGCTACACCGCGACGTCTCTCATCCTCGACGAGCCCGTCCGCTACGTCGATCCCCACATCGCCGAAGCGTACGAGCCCAAGAACTACGACATGAAGTACGAGGGATGGGTGACCCTGCGGCGCATGATCGAGGCGTCCCGCAACGTTCCCGCGGTCCGGCTCACGCAGCAGCTCGGCCCTCAGAAAGTCGCCGACTACGCGCGCCGCCTCGGTCTCGAGGGCCCGATTCCCCCCTACCTCAGCATCACCCTCGGCGCCGCCGAGGCGACGCTCCAGGAAATGGTCTCCGCCTACTCGGCGTTCGCCAACCAGGGCATTCGCATGCAGCCCTACTTGATCACCAAGGTGACGGATCGGGATGGAAACGTGCTCGAGGAAGGATTTCCGAAAGCGGCTTCGGCCATAAGGGCCGACTCCGCCTACATCGTGACCAACCTCTTGAGAGGTGTCGTCCAGCGAGGCACGGCCGCGGCCGCGAGCCGGCTCGGAAGACCTCTCGCCGGGAAAACCGGGACCACCAACGACTACACCGACGCATGGTTCATCGGCTACGACCCGACGCTCGTGGCCGGCACGTGGATGGGATTCGATCAAAAGATCCCGCTCGGCGATCGGGAAACGGGGACGAGAACCGCGCTCGCCCCCTGGATCGACTTCATGGGCGAAGCGCTCGCGGGAAAACCCATCGAGGACTTCCCCGTTCCCTCCAACATCGTTTTCATCCCCGTGGATCGCAAGTCCGGCTATCCCGCCTCGGGGGACTATCCCGGTCTCCTCCTGGAAGCCTTCATCTCGGGAACCGAGCCTGTGGGGTATCCGGGCCAGTAAGAACATAAATCTTATCTATTCACGCTAAGATTCAATCATAAGTTCGCTCTAACTAAACGTCGTCATTCTAATTACTTACTGTCGATTTGACATGCAGGCACTAAAGCTCGATAATGTGCCTGTTCGTTTTCTTCTCTTTGGTTGAGACCTGGCGGCCTCGCTGGTAACCTAATCTAGAGAGGGCGAACGAAGGGATTTGTCATGGAAAAAGCACAGCTCCCGAACCAGGGTGAGATCCATCGGGGCGTTCCCATCCTCCCGCTCCGAGACACCGTAATCTTCCCTCAGTCCATCCTGCCGCTCGCGGTAGGCCGCGAGAGCACCGTCAAGCTCCTCAACGAGAACGGGGACCGCGCCGAGTTCATCGGCGTCGTCACCCAGAAGGACGCGGCGGTAGAGTCGCCGGGCGCGGACGACCTGCACAGCGTCGGCGCGAGCGTTCGCATCCACAAATCCGTGCGCATGCCCGACGGCTCGGTTCGTCTCGTAGTGCAAGGCGGCTTCCGCTTCCGCATCCTTCGCGTGGTCCAGGTGAGTCCCTATCTCAGGGCCGACATCGAGGTCCTCGCGAGCCTTCTCCCGCCGGAAGACGAGATCGAAGTCGATGCGCTCACGCGCAGCGTACACTCCGTCTTCTCCAAGGTCGTGGAGATGTCGCCGCAGCTCGCGGACGAGGTGGGTTCGCTCGCGGCAACGCTGAACGACCCGGGCCGCCTCGCGGACTTCGTCGCTCAGAATCTCCCCAATCTCGACACCGAGAGCCGGCAGAAGACCCTCGAGACTCAGAGGGTCCGCGATCGGTTGAAGACCGTCCACGAAGCGCTCCTGAGAGAACAGGAAGTCCTCGAGGTCGGGAGCAAGATCGAGTCCCAGGTCAAGAACGAGGTCGGAAGGACCCAGCGCGAGTACTACCTTCGCGAACAGATGAAGGCCATCCAGAAGGAGCTGGGTGAGAACGACGAGAGCACCAAGGAGATCGAGGATCTCCGGGCGAAGATCCAGGAAGCGAAGATGCCCGAGGAGGCCGAGAAGGAAGCCCTCCGCGAGCTCAACCGGCTCTCGAAGATCCCGCCCGCGTCCGCGGAGTACACCGTGGGCCGGACCTATCTCGACTGGCTCACCCGCGTTCCCTGGTCCAAGAAGACCGAGGACGTCTACGACATTCCCCGGGCCAAGGAGATTCTCGAAGCGGATCACTACGATCTCGAGAAGGTCAAGGATCGCATCCTCGAGTTCCTCGCGGTGCGCAAGATGAAGCCCAACATCAAGGGGCCCATCCTGTGCTTCGTGGGCCCCCCCGGCGTCGGCAAGACCAGTCTCGGCAAGTCCGTCGCCAAAGCTCTCGGACGGCAGTTCGTCCGCCTGAGCCTCGGGGGAATCCGCGACGAGGCCGAGATCCGCGGCCACCGCCGGACCTACATCGGGGCGCTCCCCGGTCAGATCATCCAGAGCCTCGTCCGCGCCGGCTCCAAGAACCCGGTGTTCATGCTCGACGAAGTCGACAAGTTGGGGATGGATTTCCGCGGGGATCCGAGCGCGGCGCTCCTCGAGGTTCTGGACCCGGAGCAGAACGACACGTTTCGCGATCACTACATCGATCTGCAGTTCGACCTCTCGGAAGTGCTGTTCATCGCGACCGCGAACATGATGGACCCGATCCCGCCGGCGCTGAAGGACCGGATGGAGGTCATCAACCTCGCGGGCTACACCGAGGAGGAGAAGATCCAGATCGCCGAGCGCCACCTCGTCCCGCGGCAGCTGGACAACCACGGGCTGACCGATCCCGCGATCGCTCCCACCTTCGAGCGGGAGACCATTTCCCACCTCATTCGCTACTACACGCGCGAGGCCGGGCTCCGGAACCTGGAGCGGGCGATCGCCAGCATCTGCCGCAAGGCCGCGCGCAAGATCGCGGAAGGGGAGACGAAACCGCTCCATGCCACTCCGGACTCGCTCCAGGAGCTCCTTGGAGCTCCCACGTCGCTCTCGCGCGAGATCCACGACCGCGTGAAAGTGCCTGGAGTGGTCATCGGTCTCGCCTGGACTCCGGTGGGAGGCGACATCCTCTTCATAGAGGCCTCGAAGCTTCGCGGAGGAAAAAACCTCACACTGACGGGACAGCTCGGCGACGTGATGAAGGAGTCTGCGACCGCGGCTTTGACCTGGGTTCGCGGCCAGGGGTTGTCTCTGGGGCTCGAGGCGGACTTCTATCGAAAGATGGATCTTCATCTCCACGTCCCCGAAGGCTCGACTCCCAAAGACGGTCCCTCGGCGGGGGTGACCATGGTCGCGGCCCTGGTGTCGATTCTGACCGACACTCCGTCGCGTCCCGACGTGGCGATGACGGGCGAGATCACGCTCTCCGGCCACGTGCTTCCCGTCGGCGGGATCAAGGAGAAACTCCTGGCGGCCCATCGCTATGGGATCAAGGAGGTCCTGATACCCAAGCTCAACGAAAAGGCGATGCTGGAAGACCTCCCTGCCGAAATCCGGAACGAGATGAAGATTCATCTCGTCGCCACCCTCGACGAGGTGCTTCCGATCCTCTTTCCGGCGCTCGCCATCAAGCTGGTGCCGCCGCCCCCCGCGGGGAAGTCGTCGGAGATGCGGGTACAGTAACGGCCCGTGGACTACAAGGACTACTATCAGGTCCTCGGCGTCGCCAAGAACGCCAGCGAGAAGGAGATCAAGCAGGCGTTCCGGAAGCTCGCACGCAAGCACCATCCCGACGTCAATCCGGGGGATCGCGGGGCGGAGCAGAAGTTCAAGGAGATCAACGAGGCGCACGAGGTCCTCTCCGATCCCGAGAAGAGGCGCAAGTACGACCAGCTCGGCGCCAACTGGAAGCAGTACGAGCACGCGAGGGGGCCCTCACCCTCTGGCTTCGGCGGCTATCGCGTGGACTTCGAAGGTCCCGGCGGTGGCGGGTTCTCGGATTTCTTCAAGACCTTCTTCGGCGGCGGAATCGATCTCGAAGATCTCTTCGGCCAGGCCGCCGGCGCCGGCTACCGCGGCGGCCGTCGCGAGAGAAGCGCGCGGGGCTTCGGTGCGGCTCCCGAGGCTTCCCGGGACGTTTCCGCCGTGGTGGAGGTGAGCCTCGAGGAGGCGCATCGAGGCACGACCAGACGCCTCTCGCTGGAAGGGAGTCCTTCCGCGAATTCTTTCGAGGTCCGGATTCCCGCCGGCGTGAGAGAGGGATCGAAGGTCCGGGTCTCCGGCAAGGGAGAGAAAGCTCTTTCGGGAGAGGCGGGAGATCTCTACCTCGAAGTCAAGATCAAGCCCCACCCGCTCTACCGGCGAGAAGGAGACGACATCTACGTCGACGTCCCGGTGACGTTCGCCGAAGCCGCGCTCGGCGCCGAGATCGAGGTTCCCACGCTCTCGGGACGGGCGCGCATCCGAGTTCCCGCGGGCTCCCAGACCGGACGGCTCATGCGGCTGAAGGGCAAGGGAATGCCCCGGCTCAAGGCCGGGGAGCCCGGCGATCTCTTCGCGAGGCTCGTGGTGGTGGTGCCGAAGGAGCTGCAGCCCCGCGAGCTCGAGCTGGTAAAAGAGCTCCAGACGCTCCGCTCCGATAACCCGCGGGCCCACCTCGGCTGCGCCTAGAGTTCATGCCCCCCGCTATCGCCATTCTCTTCGGGGGCGACGGAAGCGAGCGGCGGGTCTCGGTCGCATCCGCCCAGAACGTGGCCTCACTCCTCGAAAGCGCTTCTCTCTGGTTCTGGAGACCCGATGGATCCGTGGCTTCCATAGCGCGATCCGAGCTCCTCGCCTTCGATCGCCCCTTCGAGCGTGACTTCTCGCCCGAGATCTCCCACCCCTGGCCCGACCTTGCGGCCGCGCTCGATTCTTCGGACGCGCGGAGCCTCATGTTCTTTTTCGGCCTCCATGGAGGATCGGGTGAGGATGGAACGGTGCAGGCCCTCCTGGAAGAAAGGGGCCTCGCCTTCACCGGCTCCGGCTCGGAAGCGAGCCGGCTTGCGTTCGACAAGCTCGCCGCCCGTGAGAGGCTATCGGCGCGGGGAGTCCGGGTTGCCGAAGCCTGCACCATGACCGCCGATGCGGCGACCCACGAGAGGCTCGCGCGGCTCTTCGAGATCCACGGGAAGGTCGTGGTGAAGCCCGTCGCCGACGGATCGAGCCACGGAGTCCGCATCGTCGCGAACGAGCGCGAGCTCGACGCCACCATCGTCCATGTCGTCGCGCATCCCGGCGTCCGTCATCTCGCCGAGGCTTTCATCGAAGGCCGCGAGCTCACCGTAGGGGTCATCGAGGAGGAGGAGGGCATCGCGGCCCTCCCCTGCTCGGAGGTGGTCCTCGACGCGGGACGCACGTTCGACTTCGACGGGAAGTATCTGGGGAAGGGCGTTCGCGAGATCACGCCCGCCGATGTCTCGGCAGAGATGTCCCGGGCTGCCCAATCAGTGGCCCTCGCCGCCCACGAGGCCGTGGGATGCCGCGGCTACTCCCGCACCGACGTCATCATGGGAAAGGACGGGCCGGTGTTTCTCGAGATCAACACCCTTCCCGGTCTCACCCGAGCGTCCTTCATCCCCCAGCAGCTCGAAGCCGCCGGCATCGACCTGCGCCGCTTCCTCGAGCGGCAGATCGAGATTGCGGTTACGGCAAACGGGCCAATACGAGATCGCTCTCGCTCCGGACGACCCGGGTGAACAGCAGCCGCTTGCGCGAAGGATCGAGCGCGAGCCCGCCTCCGGGGTCCGCATCGACCTTCCCCAGCATCGAGAGCGCTCTCGACGACAGCTCCAGCTGGTACAGTCGGATCTCCCCCGTTTCGACGCCGAGGAACCAGATTCCCCTTCCGTCGAGCGTCCACGCGACCGAGTCTGCAAGCGTCTCCGTCCCCGCGACCTTCGTTTCGGCGCCTGACTTCAGGTCGCGGCGATGGAGGCCGGGCGAGTCGAACTTCGTGAAGTAGAGCGTGGTGCCATCCTTCGAGAAACGGCCCACGTAGCCTCCGTCCGAAGTCAATGGTTCTTCCCTCTTAGAGCTCCAGAGCTGCCACTTCCCCGATCGATCGGAGCCGAAAAGCACCTCGCTCCCTTCGGGACTGAACACCGGCGCGACCTCGTTCCCGAGAGATGGCGCGATGGGCTCGGGCGTGCCTCCGTCGGTCGAGATCGAGAACAGGTCGGCGTGGCCCTGCAGCCGGGCGTCGAATACGATCGAGCGACCGTCGGGCGACCAGGACGGCGCACCGACCTGGGGACCGCCGAAGCTCGTGAGCCGCCGGGGATTCCCACCCGAGACGTCGGCGACCCAAATCTCCGGTGAGCCCGATCGGCTCGAGATGAAGGCGATGCGGCTCGAATCGGGAGAGAGGGCCGGCTCGCGATCCTCGTGCGTCGACACCAGGACCGGCACCGGCGCCTCCTCAACCGCTCCGAGCGCGAGCGCTTCGACGTCGGAGTCGCGCCATCGCTCTTCGAACAGAAGCTCGCCTCGGGA
>Ga0326597_10009072_pt1 | contig 13366 bp, 10 predicted proteins | sample RVTome_12_FD_203789 | JGI IMG/M metagenome (GOLD analysis project Ga0326597, IMG submission 203789) | Soil microbial communities from uranium-contaminated site in the Upper Colorado River Basin, Wyoming, United States - RVT100D185 | ecosystem: Environmental > Terrestrial > Soil > Contaminated >... | reverse complement strand
GTTGCAGTTGGATATCGCGCCCGACCGACCAGGCAATGTGATTCATCTCGAGATTACCGAACAGACCGCGGGTGCCGTACTTGCACGCGCAGGATGCATCCACCGGTACCCAACCGAGACCGGAGGCGAAGAACTCGGCCCAGCAATGGTAACCGCAGAGCTCGCAGGTCTCCTGGCCCGGCGCGGGCGGCTCCAGGGCCTGGCCGAGCACGAGCCGCGCGGGAATCCCCAGCGAGCGACATAGCGAAATGAAAAGTGCGTGAATGTCGTTGCAGTTGCCGGTTGAGCAGATGAGCGCATGCTCGGTGCTGCCTTTCCACGATTGTTGCGCGGCATCGTAGGTCAACGTGCTCACGACGTAGTCGTAGATTCTCCGCGCCTGGTTGAGCGCATTGGTTTCAGCGCCCACGATCTTGAGGGCGAGGTCACGCGTCTTATCGTCGACAACGACGAATTGCTCGGGGCGCAGATAACGGTTGAACAATGCCGGCGTTTCGAGCGGGTGCACGCAAGCGGCATGTAAACTGTGTGCGACCGGTAAGCGCTCGATCAGAATGCGGATATGGAAGGCGGCTTCCTGCGGCAGCTCGGCCGAGAGTCGCGCATGGATCATGGCGTTGCTGTATTCGGTTTCACAACCAACAGACCAAATGCCGGGCGCCTGGGCGACCGCCATATCGAGCACGCGTTGGTAGGGCGACGTGGGGATGAGGGGACACCAGATGTCGAGCACACGGCACGTATTCGGGATCGCGGTCACAGTGAACGTGTCGTCGATCTCGTACCGTTTCGCGATGTTGGCGGTGTTCACGACAGGTGCTGGACATTCGGCGATTCGGGGCACGGCGGTCTCCTTCTTGTGGGCAGGACGTCGTATCAGATGCCGGCGTTCTAAACTCGGAATTAGACATTAGATCGCGGAAAATCTTACATGTTTCGTTGAGCGTCACCGGTATTTCATCGCAATGCGCTTGACTGCGACATCTGATTGCTCAGCGTCGCAAGTTCGAGGCGGGGAGAGATGACGCTACTTCGTATAATGTATATTATGTAAAATAATGGCTTCTGGATCAGCTAAATCTTGATCACGCCGGTGAAATCTTCTAACGCTACGATCCCTAAGCTTCCATCAATTGTTTTACACAAATACATTAAGCTAGAGATGTAAACTTTTGTTATTACAACGTTATTATAACCATGGTGCCCAAGGCCGGAGTCGAACCGGCACGGAGGTTATCCTCCAACGGATTTTAAGTCCGTTGCGTCTACCTATTCCGCCACTCGGGCATATCGGATCTTACTGACCTCAAAGATGAGCCAGTGTAAAGGAACAGACATCGAGGAGGAAGAATTGGAGGCTGGGGTCGGATTCGAACCGGCGTCCACGGCTTTGCAGGCCGCTGCATAACCACTCTGCTACCCAGCCATGTTCTGAACAAAAAAGGGAGGACTAGCCTCCCCCTGCAATCTGGAGCGGGAAACGAGGCTCGAACTCGCGACCTCAACCTTGGCAAGGTTGCGCTCTACCAACTGAGCTATTCCCGCGTGCGGACCAGCATTGTAAGCGTGGCCGCCGTGCTGTCAAGCTAACAAGCGCTTATTTCCTTTTTGTTTAGTCACTTACGATTCTTAGAGAGATGAATATATTTTGAACTTAGTTCGGACACCGGCGTGAGAATTACCTCATATTGTTTTGTTACGAGAAGCCATGACTGCATGCTGATTCTATTCAACGCTTCCACCGGTATCAGCCCATACCTTTCCCATCGCCCCGGCTACATTGTTCATTTGGAGAAATGTTTGCCTATAGTAAATTTGCGCTATTCGAATTCATGCTTAACACAAGAAACAACTGGGATCTATCTGTTTAGTTAAAGAAAAGTTTTAGTTTTAATATGATCATGAGTAACAAGATTTGGCCACGCAGCTTTGAGATAAAAGAACATGGACCAGAGCGTCAGAGCCGCGGCAATATACAGCAGGATTTCACCGATCCGGAAAATCGGGAGGCCCCATAAGGGTTTTTGCCACAGCAGGAACGAAATGGCAATCATCTGCGAGGAAGTTTTGATCTTTCCAACAAAAGATACTGCGACGTGCGAGCGCTGGCCCACTTCTGACATCCATTCGCGCAGCGCCGATACAGCGATCTCGCGCCCGACAATCACCAACACCACCACGGCAAATACACGAAGATCCAGCACATGCGTATGCACCTTGGGGTCGGCCACCAGCATGACCAACGCCGCCGCGACCATGAGCTTGTCGGCCACCGGGTCGAGGAATGTCCCGAAAGGCGAAGTCTGCTCGAGTTTGCGCGCCAAGTAGCCATCCAACCAGTCGGTGAGCGCAGCCAGGACAAACAGCGCGGTGGCGAGCATGTAGGCCCGCGGTTGGGTCCAGTGATACGCCATGATAAACGCCGGGATCAAAGCGATCCGCAGAAATGTGAGAATATTGGGTGCGTTTAGCAGCATGTCAGGCTCGCTTTAACCGTTAACGATCGGTACATGTTGAATTCGTCAGTCTTTACCTCTGCAAGGCGTCGTTTCCTTGCAAATGTAAATCCCATGGATGATTTCTCCGGAGTGGCGTCCAGGCGCCTTATTTCAATAGCATCTCGCTCAGCGAAAAAACCACCCTCCACACACATAGGAGCTGGTGGAAAAATTGCATTGTGGCGCTGGTAGTGCAAGGCAATATTTCTCTTATTATTCCTCAAGGTGAAACACATCATAAATCTTTTGCGCGAGCTTTGGACTGATACCCGGTACGCGCGCGAGGTCTTCGACGCCGGCCCGGGCGACCTCTCGCAGGCCGCCGAAGTTCTTGAGTAGTGCTTGACGGCGCCGGCCGCCAATGCCCGATATTCCCTCGAGGGTCGAATTAGTGCGCGCCTTGCCACGCCGCGCCCGGTGACCGGCGATGGCAAATCGATGCGCCTCGTCCCGGATCTGCTGGATCAGATGCAGCGCAGCGGATGTGGCTGGAAGCGCAATGCCTCGACTGGAACCACTCAAAAAAAGTTGCTCCCTACCGGGTTTGCGATCGCGGCCTTTGGCCACGGCCATGAGCTTAACGCCTTCCAGCTGCAGCTCCTGCAACACCGCTTCAGCGGTGGACAACTGGCCTTTTCCGCCGTCAATCATCAATAAATCAGGTAGCCGGCCCCCACCTTCCTTGACCCGGCGATAGCGTCTCGTCAAAGCCTGTGCCAGCGCTCCATAATCGTCACCCGGTTCAATCGATTGAATGTTGAAACGGCGGTAATCCGATTTGACCGGTCCACCCACATCGAAGACAACACAGGAGGCAACCGTCGCTTCACCCATGGTATGGCTGACATCAAAACATTCCACGCGTTCCGGGGTTGCCTCGAGCGCCAAAGCATCGCGCAGGGCGTCAAAACGGGCTCGCATATCCACTTTATCCGCAAGCTTGCGGCGGAGCGACTCATTCGCGTTGATACTGGCCATCTGAACCCAGCGGTGGGCCGACCCGCGCCGGCCAAGGGATAGTACAATTTTTTTCCCCGCCTTTTGCGAGAATACGCTTTCCAGGAGGTTTATATCGGTTATCGGCTCGCTTAGGTATATATGCGGAGGGATGGTCCGACCGCCCGTTACCGCCTCGGAAAGGTAATATTGCGGCATAAATGCAGACAGAACTTCCCCGGGACCGGATTCAGCGCCCATCCGCGGAAAAAAGGATTTACTGCCGAGATTTTGTCCGCCTCGAATGAAGGTCACGGCGACGCAGGCTAATTCGGGCGTAACGGCCACCGCCAGCACGTCGGCATCCCCTCCTCGACCGGAAATGTACTGTCGCTCCTGAATGCGCTTGAAAATGGCGATCCGGTCTCGAAAAGCAGCAGCGGCTTCATAGTCCTGTTGATCCGATGCGCGTTCCATTTTCTTGATGCTTTCGCGGAGAATAGCTTGGTTACGTCCTTCCATGAACATTATCGCTTGTTGCACGTCAGCACGATATCTTTCGGGGTCTATCATATTCACACAGGGCGCGGAGCAGCGCTTGATCTGATACTGAAGACAGGGACGCGATCGATTTCTGAAAAAACTGTCCTGGCACTGACGGATTCGGAATATCTTTTGGAGTTGATTGAGCGTTTCATGTACAGCATATGCGGATGGATAAGGGCCGAAATAACGCCCCTTTTCCCTCTTGGCGCCGCGGTGGAAACCGATTCGAGGAAATTGCTGGCCATCTGACACGAAAATATACGGATAACTTTTGTCGTCGCGCAAGAGAATGTTGTAACGCGGATGAATCGACTTGATAAGATTGTTCTCCAGCAACAGAGCTTCGTTTTCTGTGTGAGTCACTGTCGTATCAATGGCCACGACTTGCTGCATCAAAGCTGATACACGCGGCGGCAAACCGTTATCATGAAAATAACTCTGCACCCGCTTGCGCAAATTACGCGCTTTGCCAACGTAAAGCACGTCACCCTTGTCTCCAAGCATCTGATAAACACCAGGCTGCGAGGGCAGATTTTTAAACCATTTCCTCGATAATGAACTTATCATGGCGCGATCGTGAGCAAATGAATGGCCCTAGCCACAACCCGGTCGAACATCTCTGCGGTAAGCCGCTTGGTCTGTGTGTTGTAGCGGCTGCAGTGATATGAATCCAGCAGGTGCATTCGGCCTTCAATACGGTAGTGAGCTCCATGTGAAAAAGGGTAATTTTTGCGCTTCAAATTACATGCTAGCAACACTGCATCATGGGCGACAGTTCCGAGGGCAAGCGTGACGCTTCCGGCTGGCATTTTTTGAAGTTCCGTTTTGAGATAAAGATTGCATGTCGCGATTTCACCAGGCAGAGGTTTGTTTCCCGGAGGGAGACATTTGACGGCATTGGTGATGCGGCAGTTCTTCAATATAAGTCCGTCTGTTGCCGATCGAGATCCCGGCCGGTCTGCAAGTCCATGACGATAGAGAGTTTCGTATAATAAGATGCCGGCGTGGTCGCCGGTAAAGGGCCGACCGGTTCGGTTGGCGCCGTGCATGCCGGGAGCCAGCCCTATTATCAACAGCCGAGCCTGCGGATCGCCAAATGGCGGGACAGGCCGTGCATAATAGTGCGAGTACATATCGCGAATGCGCGAGAGATGGCTCGCCAGACGCGGACAGGCGAGACAATCATGATCAAATTCTGGCATTGGGGCAAACCAAAAAAATCAGTTACGGCATGCTAGACGAGTTTCCGTACAAACGACAACTATGAGCGGATAGATTTGATCCTGATACGAGAAAAGGAATGATCGTATGATAGTTTGAAAAAAGTTAGTGCCTGTCCAGTCGTGCCTGGAGGAGCGATTCAGTAATCTATTCAGACCACTCGAACCATATTGCTGCCGTAGAAAATTTCCGCCATTTCATGCCGCAAGCGCTGGGTAATAACCTTGGTTTCCGGCGGGGTAATGTCGGTTTCGCGGACGCCAAACAGATAGTTATCGAGTTTGGAATCTTTCAACATCATTTTTGTATGAAATATATTTTCCTGATAAACATTTACGTCAATCGCCTGATATCGCGACAGCGTGTTTTTATCGACGAAATTTTGTATCGAGTTGATTTTGTGATCGATGTAATGCTTGATTCCTTTCACGTCGCGAGTGAATCCGCGCACCCGGTAGTCAATAATGACGATATCCGACTCGAAACTGTGAATCAGGTAGTTCAATGCGCGCAACGGTGAAATCTTCCCACAGGTCGACACGTCGATGTCGGCGCGAAAAGAGGCAATGCCGTTATCCGGATGGGATTCCGGGTAGGTATGCACGGTAATGTGGCTCTTGTCGAGATGGGCAACGACAGATTCCTTGGAAGGCTTTTCGGTATCCAGGGAAAGACTGGTCTGCACGCTGCGGCTGTGGCGGTTATGCGCGGCGTCAGGTAGCGGTCCAGGGGCTTCCGGATTGAGCGGTTCTTCCTGGATGGGCAGTTCGGAAATCAGCATGGTGACGCTGGCGCCCTGTGGATCATAATCCTGGTGGGCGATGTTTAGTACATTGGCGCCGATAATGCTGGCCACCTCGGCCAAAATGGTGGTCAACCGCTCGGCATTGTAGGCCTCATCGATGTACGCAAGGTATTCCTGTTGGGCTTGTTCGCTGGGGGCATAGCTGATGTCGTAGATATTGAAACTCAGCGTTTTGGTGAGATTGTTGAAGCTTTCAAGCTTCATTTTTCGAAGCGGTTTAAGCAAATCCAATTCCGAGTACCCCCTCCTGACGACAGCAATGTTGGCTAACGCTTATTATCGGACATCCTCGGCACGAATCAATATTTTTGTTCACGCGATTCCGGAAACCGCCCTCACGGCATCACGATATCCCTGATCCTGTGCGAGCAGTTTGCGTAATGGACGATCTCGGCCACGCATGCGCACCAGCCTCAGGTGTGAAACCGGATCATCATGCTGGCTCAGGCCGGCGAGAATTCGATCAGCGCCCGGCGTATCGTTGCAGACCAGTACCATGTCGCATCCGGCCGCTAGCGCCGTTATTGCCCGTGTCACGATATCACCCGCGCTTTTTGCTCCTTCCATGGAAAGATCATCGCTGAAAATGACACCCTGAAAACCCAGCTGTCCTCTTAATATTCGTGTAAGCCAGGCCCGAGAAAACCCGGGAGGCAGCTCATCCACGCGGGGAAAAAGCACATGTGCCGGCATGATGCCTTCCAGGCCGTAATGGATCATTCGCTCGAACGGGATGGCGTCTTCCGTCAGGATGTCGACCAGCGGGCGATCGTCCACCGGCAAGGCCAAGTGAGAGTCGGCCGCCACGCCGCCATGCCCTGGAAAATGCTTGCCGGTTGCAGCCATGCCAGCTCGGTGCATGCCGCGCATGTAAGCGTGAGCGAGATCGGCGACTGTCTCGGGATGCCTGTGAAACGCCCGGTCGCCGATGACCTGGTTCAAACCGCGGTCAAGATCGAGCACCGGTGCGAAACTGAAGTCTACGCCGGCGGAGCGTAATTCGGTTGCCATGAGCCAGCCGCAGGCCTCTGACAGCCGCCGGGCCCGTTTGGGATTTTGATCGTGGATTTGGCCCAGGCAACGTATCGCGGGAAGTGCGGTGAAGCCGTTATGAAACCGCTGAATTCTTCCGCCTTCATGATCGACGGCCACCAGGAGCTCCGGTTCTCTCAGGCCATGTATATGGCTGACCAGGAAATCGAGTTGTTCGGGAGACGCATAATTTCTGGAAAACAGGATGACGCCGCCAACCATCGGATGCATCAGACGTTCTCGCTCTACGGCAGACAACTCCAGGCCTTCCACATCCAGCATTACAGGGCCAAGCGGCATCGTCAGCCCCGGATATGAACCCGTGTGCCCGGCGCCACGCGGTCGAAAAGTTCGATAATCTCGGCATTGCGCATCTTGATGCAGCCATGCGAGCCTGGTTCGCCGATGGGGTCATCGTCAGGACAACCGTGGATGTACACGTATCGTTGCATGGTATCCACCATTCCAAGGCGGTTTCCCCCGGGCTCAAGGCCGCATAACCAAAGGATACGCGTCAAAATCCAGTCGCGGGCCGGAAAGGCGGCGCGCAATTGAGGTGTATATATCTCGCCGGTGGGACGGCGTGACACGAATACCGTATTCGCCGGCATCCCCGCGCCTATTTTTGCCCGTATGTAATGCGCACCACGCGGGGTTTTTTCGCTTCCGATCTCCTCCCCCGCTCCGTTTAGTGCGGTGGATACGGAACATTTCATGAGGACACCGCCGTCAGCGTTCTTAAGCATCAACGTCTGTCGCGGTATCTCCACATCGATTACGAGTTCAGTCATGGGACGGCTCAAGCGCGGACAAACAGGGCCATGGATTCAATATGGCTGGTTTGAGGGAACATATCGACTATGCCAGCCGCCGCCAATCTGTAGCCGAGTACATACACGAGGTATTCGCTGTCACGGGCCAGCGTGGCAGGCTGGCAGGACACATAGACTATTCTTGACGGGTAAGGCGGATTGAGCTGTTTAATGGCCGCCATTGCCCCACTACGCGGCGGGTCAAGCAACAGCCGGTCGGCATGAAATTCAAGCCAAGGTGCCGAATCATCCGCCCGGTAAAGATCGGCTTCCATGAATTCGGCATTCGAAATGCCGTTTAACGTTGCATTGCTGCGTGCGCGTTGGATGAGGCCTTGGTTGGCTTCTACCCCAAGAGACCGCCTTGCCCGTTTGGCAACCGGCAGCGTGAAGTTACCCACACCGCAGAAAAGATCCAAAACCGCTTGTTCTCCCTTGAGATCGAGTAATCTGATGGCCTGGCTGACCATTTGGCGATTGACGAGAGCGTTGATCTGCACGAAATCCGTGGGTCGAAATCGAATTTCGACATCGTATTCGTCAAGCCGGTAGGACAGATCATCCGGCGATGACGGCCAAAGCGCGGTGGCCGAATCCGGACCTTTATCCTGCAGGTATATCTGAATCCCGTGGTCATGAGCAAATGCCTTCAAAAGCGCTTTGTCCTGATCATCCAGCGGGACCAAATGCCGGAAAACAAGCGCCGAAATCGCATCGCCCGAAGCAACCTCAATCTGGGGTATCCGATCGGGACAAGACAGGCAACTGATAAGTTCGCGCAAGGCCGGCAACAGGTCGGAGATTCCATTCCCCAGTACCGGGCAAGTGCTTAAATCAGCGAGATAACTCCGGCGCCGCTCGCGGAATCCGACCAACACGCCGCCTTTTTTTGGAACCAACCGGACTCCCAGGCGGGCGCGCCGGCGATAACCAAAACTGGGTCCGGTGAGGGGCGATAGCCAGGTGTGCGGCTGTACTTTGCCGATATGCGCTAAGTTTTCCGACAATATCAGCTGTTTGGCGCGGATTTGAGCTTGCGGTACCAGATGTTGCAGATCGCACCCGCCGCAGACGCCAAAGTGCGGACACGGTGGCGTGGTGCGGTCCGGGTTGGCTTTGAGGATATAGACAAGGCTGCCGCTGTCATAATTTTTGTGACGTTTAACAAATTGAAATTCAACCATCTCACCCGGCAGCGCCCCATCGATAAATACCGCCTTTCCGTCCACCCGCGCCACGCCTCGGCCGTCATAATTCAGGGAATCGATCATGACCTGGGGTAAGTCATCGCGTGGGCGGTTCGTATCGGAAGGACGGAGTTGGAGTTTCATTGCGAATTCACCTATGAACGGATTAATTCACTTCCAGGCATTCAAAAAGGCATTCAGATGGAGTTTATTCGTATCATGCAGGGTTTTTCGAATCAGGTCGGATTCACGTTTCCAGCCAGACTCGTCAAGATTGCCGCGCATCAGCTCGAACCGCAAATAAATCAGGTAGGTATTAAGCGCGTCGGTTTCACAATATTCGCGTATTTCACCGATTTTTCCAGCCAGGTGGCGGTCCCACACTTCGGCGCCGTGCCGGCCCTGTTTGCCGGGCAGGCCGATCAATTGTGCCACCTCGTCCAGCGGTGCCGTGGCACGCGGCTGATATCCGGCCAGCACGTCCATCAAATCCGTATGGCGGGAGTGAAAGCGGCTCAGATAATTGTTCCATTTGAAATCGCGATCATTTTCGCCCGTGTCCCAGTACCGCGGCGCGGCAATACCATGGAACAATGCCCGATAATGCAGCACCGGGAGGTCGAATCCACTTCCATTCCAGGAGACCAAGATGGGGGTATAACGCACAATACCGTCAAAAAAGCGACGGATGAGTTCCGCTTCATCGGAATCCGGGTCGCCCAGCGACCAGACACGCAGGGCGTCATCCGTGCGCAGCACGGTAGCGATCGCTACCACGCGGTGGAGATGGTGTCGCAGAAAATCGGATTCTCCGGTTTGCTCGCGCCGTTTGGAAAACATGGCTTGAGCCGCGTCCTTGTCGGTTAGTCCATCCAGATCATAAATTTTTCGGCCGGTGGCCACATCCGGGATGGTTTCAATATCGAAGGCGAGAACGTTCATTTTAGTCCGGAAACACGCCCGTTGAGATATAACGGTCACCGCGATCGCAGATGACAGTAACGATCATCGCATTTTTCAATTCGTTCGATAATCGCAGCGTGGCGAGTGTTGCGCCACCGGATGAGACACCACAGAAGATTCCCTCTTCACGTGCAAGCCTGCGCATCATGTCGATGGATTCCTGTTCTGTGACCTCCATAATGCGATCGACTCTTTTCGCGTCGTAAATTTTGGGGAGATATTCCTTGGGCCAGGCCCGGATGCCCGGAATGCTGGAACCTTCCGCCGGTTGTACGCCGATAATCTGAATTGCCGGGTTTTTTTCCTTCATGAAGCGCGAAACGCCCATGATGGTTCCCGTTGTCCCCATTGAACTGACAAAATGGGTGATTTTGCCTTCCGTGTCGCGCCAGATCTCCGGGCCGGTTCCTTCATAATGCGCGCGCGGATTGTCGGGGTTGGAAAATTGGTTGAGCACCCTGCCTTTTCCTTCGCGTTCCATGTCGTCTGCCAGATCGCGCGCCCCTTCCATGCCCTGCTCCCGGGTGACGTGAACAATTTCGGCGCCGAAGGCTTTCATGGTAGCGCGTCGTTCGGCGCTCATATGTTCCGGCATGATCAGGATCAGGCGGTAGCCCTTTGTCGCCGCGGCCATGGCGAGCGCAATCCCGGTGTTACCGCTTGTCGCCTCGATTAATGTGTCGCCAGGCTTGATTTCACCGCGTGCCTCGGCGTGTTTGATCATTGAAATCGCCGGTCGGTCCTTCACGGATCCGGCCGGATTATTTCCTTCCAGCTTGGCCAGAATGATATTAGAGGTGTTTCCCGGCAGGCGTTGCAACCTCACCAACGGCGTGTTGCCGACAAAATCTTCCAGATATTTCATGCGCAGAATATTAACCCGCGTACGGCTGCAATGCGACAGAGGTGAAACCCAGGGTGCGTTCCTCGCCGGCGGTTGAACAATGTTTCAAAGGACTGATTCTGCCCGGGTCTCCATGGTTTCTGCTTCCACCTGCTCCAGATGTTCGACAATCAATTGCAGCGCGCGGTGTCCCTGGTATTCGTTTACGTCCAGCCTGTATGCCGTGCGGATGCGACGGTAGGCAGGCGGCTCTCCATGACGAGTACTGTTGAAGGCTATGGCATCGATCGCCGTGGGGTGATCCGGCAAGCGTAGCGTCAGCTTGAGGTGCTTGCCCGCGACCAGCCGCTGATTCAGTACTTGGAAAAACCCGTCAAAAACCGGCTCCGGGAATCCTTGCCCCCACGGGCCGGCGGCGCGGATTTGCTCGGCCAGCGGCAGGGTCAGTTCTTCGGCATTCAGCGGACCGTCGGTGAAAATTTTCCCGGAGCAGTCGTCCTCGGTAAGGTGCCGGCCGACCTCTTCATCGAACGTTGCCCGAAACGCTTCCAGATCCGCGCGATTAAGCGTCAAACCCGCCGCCATGGCATGACCGCCAAAACGGTTCAAAAGTTGAGGATATCGGGCGGCAATGGCATCCAGTGCATCACGAATATGCAGGCCTGCCACGGAACGCGCAGAGCCTTTAATTTCCCTTTCGCCGGATGGCGCAAAGGCAATCACCGGCCGGTGGGTGAGCTCCTTGATTCGGGACGCTACCAGACCGATTACGCCCTGATGCCAGGTTTCGTCGAAAAGGCACAAACCGCGGGGCAGCGCCTGATTTCCAAGCTGTAGATTTTGAACTGCCATCAGCGCCTGGCTTTGCATATCGGCTTCGATCGCGCGCCGATCACGATTCAAAAGATCGAGCTGGTGAGCCATGCGTTGAGCGGCGGCCGGGTCATTCGCCAACAGGCATTCAATCCCCCGCGACATGTCCGTAAGCCTTCCGGCGGCATTGAGCCTCGGGCCAACAATGAATCCCAGATCTGCGGTCGTCACGCGCGTGGGATCACGTCCACCCGCGCGCAGGAGCGCTTCGATTCCAGGACACGCCCTGCCTTGATTAATGCGCTTTAAACCTTGCGCCACCAGAATCCGATTGTTGTGGTCGAGTGGCACGACATCGGCAACCGTGCCCAGAGCTACCAGATCGAGCAGTCTGGCCAGGTTAGGTACAGCCATTTTTTCTTGATCAAACCAGCCAATCCGGCGCAGGCAGGCGCGCAATGCCAGCATCACGTAAAAAATAACTCCGACGCCCGCCAGGCATTTACTGGGGAATCCGTCATCGGGCTGGTTTGGATTGACAAGAGCCGCTGCCGCCGGCAAAACGTTTCCAGGGAGATGGTGATCGGTTACCAATACATCGATTCCAAGCTTGCACGCTTCGGCTACTCCCTCGACACTGGTGATGCCATTATCGACGGTGATAATCACATCCGGCTTTTCCCTGGCCGCCACTCTGACGATTTCCGATGTCAGGCCGTATCCGAATTCAAAGCGGTTGGGCACAATGTACTTCAGATTCGTGGCGCCCATGGAACCCAAAGCGCGTAATGCGACGGCACAGCTGGTGGCACCATCGGCGTCAAAATCCGCAACAACAAGAATTCTTTTTCGATGCATTAGGGCATTCACCAGCAAGCCAACGGCCTGATCAATGCCTTTCAATCTCTCGGGTGGGATCAAACAGTCAAGCGACAGATTGAGTTCGTCAGCGGATTCAACTCTACGCGCCTGATAGAGTCGTTGAATTACCGGATGCAGATCCTCCGGAAAATTCCCGTTTCCGGTTATTAAGCGACGGCGGATGATCATCTTGCCGGTTGACATTATCATCCGTAACGACGTTCGCCGTAAGTTTCCAATGGGCGGCGTAATCGCCACCAACGGCGAGAATTCCTGGATGTCAGTAAAAAACTCATGCCCATATCAGTTACTAACTCGGCGCTGGCAATGGTGTTGTATTTCAGTGCATGTAATACCGGTTTCATCCAGTTATCTTCTATCCCTTGAAGAATATTGTTCCATCCGGCAGTGTCTTCGTATTTCGATACATATTGAATATCATCTAGGATGATGAGGTGTTTACCGGGCTTCCCGGCGCGCCGCAGCCAGATGTCGAAGATTCCAGGCGGGTTACCCCAAGGAATCTCGGACATGCGCGCCAGTGACAGACTTATCGGTTCATTGCTCCAGACTTTTGTCCAGGATGCCGGCGTGATGCGTGGAAGCCTGCCTCCGCCCCAGAACCATAAGCTGTTGACAGGAAGTTTACCTCCTTGCTCCCGTTCAGAATTTACATTCGATGCGTGCAAGATAATCTGGATTTCATTCAGCGTTGTATGCCAAAGCTTGCTGTCCGGACCCTTTGGCAGATATGGATGAACATCTTGACCGATGACTTGTGATAAAGGTGACGTAGTTATATTGTGATTTTTCGGAGGTTTAAGATACCAGCGATCCGGGCACGGGGC
>Ga0326597_10009070_pt1 | contig 13367 bp, 13 predicted proteins | sample RVTome_12_FD_203789 | JGI IMG/M metagenome (GOLD analysis project Ga0326597, IMG submission 203789) | Soil microbial communities from uranium-contaminated site in the Upper Colorado River Basin, Wyoming, United States - RVT100D185 | ecosystem: Environmental > Terrestrial > Soil > Contaminated >... | reverse complement strand
TCTGTTTACGTTTACCGAGGGTACCGTCGTCGTGGGAGCCATCGATCGCATGCAGGGCCTCACGGGTCAGGAGGGTACACGGGTCGTCATCAGGTATCGAGAGGGATTGCACGGCCGAGAGGCCCTCGGGATTCATGTGAAATAGGGGGGACTGACGGCGCGCTCGTCTTACTCTAGCGGTTTTGCACATAAGTCAGGACGCTACGTTGGGATGCGAGTTTGCCTAGAGTCGCCGTTCGTCGAGCCGCTACGTGACGGGTCAACCTATCTGTAAAGGTCGCCATGACCAACCGATCGTGACCAATCCGCGAGTCGTTCCAGCTCGGATCACGCGCCTTCGTCCCGGTACACGCGCGGTGAGCGATTCGAGCAGCCGCAAAAGAATGGCGGCACGCTTCATGCTCACGAGTGTCTCACGTTGGAGAGGGGAGAGGAGGAGTCGACATGACCAGACGAACATCCCGTCAGCGATGGAGCCGCACGAAATCGCAAGTTCGGCATCAGTGGAACCGCCTCACGGATGATGACATCGAGCGTGTGAAGGGCAACGCAGACCGTCTGGTTGAGGCGCTCTGTCGACGATACAACTACAATCACTGGCTCGCAGAGCGTGAAATCGCGGCGTGGCGGCAAATGCTCGTCCGTCTGTCTTCGTGACCGACACGGTGCCGATCAGGGGACGTCGTCAGGGAGGCGATGCGTGGACGTGTGTGATGTATGACGCGAGCGGACCTTCGCTCCTGACACGTGCAGCGAGTATCGGCTTCGACCGTCTCCATACGCCCGATCCTCACGGCACCGCCGATGCGAGTGCGTCGGGTCGTGGTCGGGGCGACTGATGATGACCTGTGACCCTTCAGGACTTGGCGCCAACACTTCGTCTGAACCACGGACTCGGACATGATCCTGGGTAGAATCTCGGATGTCCAAACATCACAGTTCTATCGAATCACGATGCCAACCCGTGGGGTCAAGTAATCCGCATGTGCCATCCCGAACGGTTCCGGGCGCCGCTCCGGGCTTGGTTCGCCAGTTCCAGGGGAAGAACAACCTCCTCCTCTTTCCGCACGAGGAGATCGGCCAGACCGGTCCGATACGGTGCCGCGAGTGCCTCGGGGGCCTCCTGAAGTTCTATCACCGGGCGGCCGCATGAGTTTCTTGACCACACGAGATCGGCTCGGCCCCGTAGGCGTGTCGACGGTCGTCGATGACCGCCACCATCACCTCGCTCGGCGGTCGAGCTCCGCCTGTGCGAAATATGCGGACGCTTCCCTCAGGATCTCATTGACGCGTTTCAGCTCGAAGTTCTCGCGCTCCAACTGCTGTAACCGCTGTCGCTCGTCGGTGGTCAGGCCTGGACGCTCGCCAGCGTCGCGCTCCGCCTGGCGCACTCAGCGCCGCAGCGTCTCGGTGCGGCGCCCCAGCTTCGCCGCGATGGACGTGATCGCCGCCCACTGCGACGGGTGCTCCGCACCGTGCTCCCGAACCATCCGGACCGCTCGCTTTTGCATCTCTGGTGAATATCGACTCGGTCGTGCCACGGGCACTCGGAATGAGCCCCCGGACAAACCCGGTACGATTCAGTCGTGACGTTGGCTAACTGGTAGTGATCGGTCATAGCTATTCGGATCGTCACACACCCAGTTCCAGCCGTTGTACTCGGGCACCCAGTCCGGAGGACACTCGTCCGGCGCGGGTGTGCAACATGGGTCTTCGTGTCCAAAATGGCCATCCGGGTGGGCCTTCGGCCAGACGCGATCATACTGCTGCGGGGGAGCATACGGCAGGGGGTCTGGACCCACGATGGAAATAGTACGCCACGTCGGATCAGACGGCGAACAGGCGGCGACCGATAGACTGCCAACGATAACGATAACGGCGAGGGCCACGAGATGTCGATTGCATCGGAGCGTTGTTTTCGAATACATGTGCGCCTCCCACGCTCAGTGATAGCCAAAGTGATGCCAAACCGGTCAGTGGAGCGAAGCGCTGGTCGCGGGTGTTTTGTAGAACCCTTCCGCTGATGGGACTGGGTAAATCTTCTACGGCGATGAAGAATGTGCCAGGTGCGATCTGCCAGTCGCGAACATTTCTCTTCGTAGCCTCTACTCACACCGCCAATGCCGCGGTAGGCAGGTGGGGCCGATCGCTCACTTACGTTGTAACGGGCGTTGGGCTGCGGATGGCTGTTCCCGGCCTGGCGAATGAGCGTGACTCGGTGGAGATGAAGGGGCTCCCCGTAGCTGGGCTGGTTGCGCGGCCGGCCATCCGGACACATGAGGAGCCGCTATTCACTCAGGCTTCTTGGCTCCAAGATTCCTTGATCAGGGCGAAGTTGGCGATCATCGAGGGAAGGACAAGACATCGAGGTGGGGCGCGCCTACGCGCGGAGCAGGTCGATCGGACCAGCCCGCGACGACGACCCACGGTCTGCAACAGTGTAATCGTGAATTTCTTCACGAATCATCCTTTTCACCGAACCGGCGCTCGGTTATTCGATCTCCAGTTCCTCATCGCGTCGCGTGTTGGCCGATTGTCCTGTTTCACTCGCTTGGGCCACCTCGCTGTCGTCAACGTTCGCTCCGATGCGGTCCTGGGCGATGGCAACCGGATCCGCTGGCAGGCCATCCGGTGTGAGCCCCGGCGCATTTCGGTTCGCGGCGCCATGCTCTTTGGCAGGCCGATCGCTCTCGACGACACCCTTGTGGAGGTCCGGGTCATCCGGCCGTTTCTTGCTTCTCGCCATGAATACTCCTTCTGTCTTTTTCCAATCAGTCGCCTTCGCTCCGACCCGAGTCCGACGTGCTCACGAGCAGAACTCGCTTCGATATAGACCCCCTCGTGAAACCGTCTCGATCAGCAAGACTCCAATGCAAGATGCAGACCGCACATCGATACCATGTGTCCTCATTGCCCGTTTCCATACCGGTTTGTAGTTCCTACACCTGCTCTGTAGATGTTGCGCAGGTTGTAGTCATCGTCTACAGAGAGCTGTTTCCTGGTTCCGTTGCAGTAGGGACTCGCCGCAGGATCGATACTGAAGTTTCTTGGGAGCAGCCCGAGTGCGCGAGAAGCCCTGATGCTGGTGGGTTGACTCGCCCCTTGAGACCCCACGCGTGGGTCACAATGTTGGCACCAACGCCAATCGGTTGTCCTGGGTAACTCGGGGCTCAACTCCGCCGAGGCAGAACCATCCGTAGTGACGATTGACGAACACGCCGAGCGAGTTGTCGAAGCCCGTGCGCGCAGCACCCTGCCGCCGACCCTGACTCGACGGCGGTTTGAGAGATTGCTGCGACCTCGATCGGCTGACTCCACCACGACAATTCCCTTCGCCAGAGATAGGACACGACCGCCTCGCGATCGGATTCGCGTGTCCTCGCCGTGCTCGGTCCGAGAGCGGCGATCTGGTTCAACCGAGCTCTAGGTGTTCGAAGGTCACGCCTACGTCGAGGCCGGTACCCAGCTTCCGGACGAGAGTGTGCGTTTGGAGCGGTCGCGGATATAGCGGTGTCCCGGGCTCCCCGCCCTGCCGAGGGGACGTTGTCAGCGGTCGAATCGGTCGCTCGCGGAGTGCGAGTCCGGTACCGGCCGACCGAAGAACAGGACGACCGTGCGAACGAGGCCCAGTCGCCGGATTTCACCATCGACGATCGAGATCGCCCCGGTGCCTCGGGCTGTGCTGAGGGCGCTCGCAACATCCGATCCGTCGGCCGTGAACGCCCCCTCGCCCCTCAGGGTTCCCGTGACAGCATTCGGAGATCCTCCAAAGGCCGTAAGCTGGCCCACGTCAATGTCAGCGACCTGCGCCCGAAGGGTTACAGCAAGCGCGTCGTCGAAACTGGCCTCAAGCGATCCTTCGTACTGCCCCCCGAACAGTCCAAACGAGAGCGGCACGAGCGTGACCGTTGGGCCGTCGACTATCAGCTGCGTGGTGAATCGGTCGAGCGCAACTCCAGCGGCCATCGCGGTGTCGGCCGTGACGTCCGCGACAAGACGCACCGCAGAGCTTGATGCGCCCTGGTCCGCGAAGCGGGTCTCAGGTATAAATGCCTGCGCGAGAACCAGCAGCTCGTCGAGATCTAGTCGGGTCGCATGAGCCGTGAGGCGCGCCTCGACGTGCGGTACGAGATCGATCTCACCGTCCACTTCCAAAACGGTATCTCCAGCAGCAGCCGTGAGTCGATGCAGGAGGAGCAGCCCTTCGTGCAGTGACGCCTGTGCGGTGACCACGAACTCGTGACCCCGACTCACCAAGCGCACGTCCCGTAGTGCGACCTCTCGTACCGACATACTCCGCAGGCCGTCACCGGGCACGCTGGCGGGCTCACGCTGGCGTGTATCCCGGTTGGTTGCCACGGGCAGGGGCAGCTCGATCCGGCTGTCGGTGATGATGAGCACGGCATCCTCGACGCGCCCGTCCAGCAGGAGCCCTCGGAGGTCCGTCGATAGCAGCACCTGAGACAGCGTGAGCCGCGCCGGGTCCCCGACGCGCACGTCACGCAGTTGGACGCCCGGTCGCGGGACGAGGGCGGCGCGGGCCCTCCCGATCCGTACCGGTTCGCCGAGCCACGCCGTCGCCTGGTGCTCCAGCGTGACTCGCGTCCCGTCACCCGACACCAGCCAGTGCAGGAGCACCGACGCGCCGAGCATCATCGCGACCGCGAGAAGGACCAGTACGAGCACGAACTTGCGAAACACGATCGTTGTCCCTGTCGGCTCAGAGCCCTGGAGGTAGTGTTCCCACGACCCACTTCACCGCGTCCGCGGGGTTCTGCCCGAACACGACGGTATCGACGGCCACGCGACCACCCATGCTCACGGGGACGCGACTCCCTTTCTAGGGTCTCCCACGGCAATCCCCCTTCTCCCAGTCACCAGCGGAACGTCACGCCCAGCGATCCCCGCCAGAAGTCGACATCGTCAAGGTCGAGATCGAACTCAAGTAGCCGGTCGTCTCCATCGCCAGACGTCGTGCGGAACCACCGGATGTCGCCACGAAGGCCCACGTGATCCGTAAAGAACCCGATGAGCCCCGCGCCGAAATTCACCCCGAAGTCATTGCGGTCGAGCTGGATACTGTTCGCGGGGCCATCAATGCTCGACCGAATCAGACCCACACCCCCCACAGCGTATGGCCGAAGAAGTCCCAGCGGTGCGCCAACCATGAGGTTCCCCATCGCGGTGGTGACCGAGCTGTCGCCCACGGTTTCCGCGTCGCCGAAGATGTCCCTCGTGGTCCCGACGTCAAGCTCGAAGCCAAAGAGGCCGCCCGCTGTCGTGGCGAGTGACACGCCATAGGTGGTCTGGCCGGCATCGCTGTCGCCAGCAAATGAGGCCCCCGCGAACCCGGTCAGGAGTCCCTCCGCGCGGCCCGGCTTAGGCGTTGCGACCATGATGGCGGTGAGATGGACAAGAATCAGTAACACACGACTTGTCATTGCAGTGCTCACGGTAGCTCCTTTAAGTCTGCGGCTCACATTCAGGTGGTTCTGACGCGGGAGCACGATCGTCGACTGCTCTCTTGCGCTGCGGTTCGGCTGACCACGCGAACCCCACGCCGCCCCGGTCAGTCGACGGCCTACTGCGCCATCGGCGGCGTGACGGCCTTCACCGCCTCAACATACGGTGTGAAGACCTCCGGTGTGGCTACCGCGCCACTCAATGCGACGTCCCCGTCGATAGCCCGACCAAAGGCCGTTTGGTTCGCGCTGTCATCAATGGTGATGACCGTGCCGTCAAGCGCGGCGCCGGCAAAGGCTCCTTTGCTCCGTGAGTAGGCGTAGATGGCGGAATCCAGCGTCACGTTCGTCCCGATCTCGCCGGACCGCCCGATGGGGCCAGCCGCCACCGACGCGTTCGCGCCGAGCTCCACCCGGTCCTCAAGCAGGGCCTCGAGGCCATCCTCCTCGATAAACACCATGATGAGGTCGGTGGCATCGCCGCCGATCTGGAACCCAACACTGGCCCCACTCAAATCGACGAACGAGGCCGGGCCCCACTGGCCGTCAGCAGCACGCGTCGCCACGACGCCCTTTCCCCAGCGCCCCCCCACAATGAACGCGCCGCGCACGACGTGCGGCACCACAGCGACCGCTTTCGCCCGTGAGAGCAACGCCTCGGGAATGTCGGCATCCTCCGCTCGCACCATCTCTCGCAGCACGTCCGCCGCCGCCTTGACGCGGTCTCGCGCTTCCGCCTCTTCCTCAGCATTGGCGATCGCCTCTCTGGCGACTCCGCTGGTCGCCACAAGAACAGCGGCTGCCAGGCTCAGCGCCATCCATCCGCGTCTCTGCATTTCTCGTGTCCTCTCCATCGGGTCCTCCTTAATCTGCGGGTCTGTGACTCGCCGCGAAGCGTTACGGCGCGACGTTCCATCTAGGATACCTGGCCTTGCACGTTTGATGCCGGTCAGTGCCTGACCTACTTCGTTCGGCGACTGTCACGAGCGGTCGGCGGTCGAATTGCAATCTGTGGAGTGCCTCGTGACGTTGGAACGGTCTTAGCTGGTTCGGGTCGCCGAGGCGAAAGTTCGAACGGAGGTGTGTTGTTGATGCGGACGTGGATGTGACTCGGCAATTCTTACCGGACCTTGAAGAATGTGCCAGGTGCGAGGTGCGGAAATGATTCTTCCGTCAACCTGATCTATGTCCAGTGGGACGGGAGCCCTATTTGCCCCGATGGTGTGAGTCTGGAAAGGAAGCAGTCACTAAGCGAGCTCTTGATCGATTTTAATTCTGGCTTTCGACATGCGGGTTCCTTTTGGATGTGTTAGAACACGGCGAGCGGACTCGCCCGGCGGCCGGCGGCGTGGACATCACCATCCCTCTACGCTGGTGTCCGGAATGCTAGCCACTGACCACCAAATCCTGCGAACTCCAACAGTGCCTCTTCCACACGAGCGCTCTTCTGGCGGGTCCCGAAGTCTCGATCGTCAAAAGTACCGCTTCAATCCGACTGTCATCGTCAGGCCAGAAGGGTCTTGACCAGCCCGCGCATCGGCAATCGCATGGTAGCGTCCCTCTCCTTTCAACGCGAGGCGTGGACCTAGGAAGTACTCGACGCCGCCGCCAAGGTTAATGCCGACTTTCGTTTCCGAATCGCCAAACGCCCGACCGTTGTCCTTCGACTGTAGGAAGTAGGGGCCAACACCCACCCCGACAAACGGGTGCCACGCGATGCGTTCCCAAAGGAGAATGAGCCATGTCCAAGGAAGAACAGGGTCCGCGGAGGGAGTCCGAAGGGCGGCCGGAGAGGCCTCAGCCTCGTCGGCGCTCCTCGGCACGGGGCGGTGGTCGGCGCGGCGGAAGGTGTCGGTGGTCATCGAGCTCCTCAAGGGTGAATCGCTCGAGAGCCTGAGTCGCCGCCATGGGGGGACAGCCGCAAAGCTCTCGCAGTGGCGTGACGAGCTCCTCGGGGGCGGATCGCGTGAGAACGGCGCAGGACTAGGTCCAGACTTCACTCAATAACTGTTGATCGCCGTGTTGTGTTCACCCACCTGCCACTGGTGAGCGACTCCGTAACGTTGGCGTTGGCCGGACCGGTTGGTTTTCAGAGTCTCTTCACCTCATGACTGCCGATTGACTGTTTGACTCTGGGCACACGGGATCCTGTAATGAACAAGCGAGGCGAGCGACGCAACTCGTAGTCCTCGTCCCGAGAGCGGGTAGCAATTACTGCCGCCTTGTAGTTTCTTCACAACGTAACCCATCAGTTGAAGATTGCCAGGAAATCAAGGCGGGATCGGTTGGTGATCAGGCCGAGGCTTCTGTGGCACGCCATTCGCTAGTGCCTGACGTCAATCGCAGGGAGGTAGAGTATGCACCTGACAGTTCGGACCGTGCTGACGCTGGCCGTGCTTGCGCTAATGACTGATGGCACACGGCTACTCGGACAGGAAACAGGCCTGGCTCGCCAGGTACTCATCGGACACGGGGAATTGAGCCGGGTCGACCCAGACGCAATGAGGTTTGCAATAAAGGCTGGTGAGGACCCCGAACGACTCTTCAGTTTCACCCTTGAGACGAAGATCGCCGACGATCCTGCACGCGTGGCAGACTTGACGACAATGATCGGGAAATACGTGACCGTCGAGTACAAGACCGAAGGCCGCGTCCCGATAGCGACAAGGGTCTCGGCACAGTCAAGGCCGAGCGCCCCTGGCAACTTGCGCATCGTGCCGCGATAGTCTCGGTAGGAAACTGTGACGTGGTGGCTGGCGGGCGGCCGCGGGCACTCGATGAAGGATGAACGCGACAGAGGGAGGCTCCGATGAATGCGAGTCACAAATCATCGTCCACACAGGCACGCGAATCCGAGCGCGCCAGCATCGAAGGCGTGCATGGGGTGCGGTATCAGGTGAAGGATGTCGCGAGGGCGACGGCGTTCTACACGGACCATCTGGGATTCACGCTCCAACGTCAGCAACTCCAGTGTGTCGCTCGGCGACTTCACGCTGCTCCTCAGTGGGCCGGGCGCTTCGGGACCGCGGCCAATGCCCGGCGGGACGTCGCAGTAACCCGGCGGATGGAATCCAGTCGTGCTTCGGGTCACGGACCTGCAAGCCCAGAGCGACGCGCTCGAGCGAGCGGGCGTGACCGTTCGCAACCAGATGGAGGCGGGCCCGGGCGCCCGACAGATTCAGGTCGAAGATCCCGACGGGAACCCCGATCGAGCTCTTCGAACCCACGCTTCGCTTCAGCACCCCCAGTCCCTGTATCGGGCTCAACGGTGGCCCGGAGTTCACACACAGCGAGGCCTTCTCCTTCCAGATTGCCACCGACACCCAGGAAGAGACGGACCGCTACTGGAACGCGATCGTCGGCAATGGCGGCCAGGAGAGCCAGTGCGGGTGGTGCAAGGACCGCTGGGGTCTCTCGTGGCAGATCACCCCTCGTGTGCTGACCGAGGCGCTGGCCGCTGCATTCGAGGCGATGATGCCGATGAAGAAGATTGACGTCGCCACGATCGAGGTAGCACGGCGAGGAGTCGCTGAGCCCCGGGGCCTCCGCTGAGGTGAACGATGAGACCGAGATCGGCATCACGCCTCGTGGCTCACGAATCTGACGTCGAGACAGGCACCCTCCCAAACGCGAGCCCCGCCCGCTCCACGTGGGACGGCAGTCCGTCACAGAGCTCAATGGTGGTCTCGACGAACTGTACGTCCTCGACGTGCCATGACCACCCGATGTTGACGTCGGTGCCACTCGCAAGCCGACCGGTTGGGATTCGGGCGCAGCCGCCTGCGCGGCTTCGGCCGCTTTGATCTGGTCCGATGTGGCGAGGTGCACGCGAAACTGCTCGCCGCCCACTTGAACGGTCATGACGGCGCTCGGGCTAGGACCAGTCGGCTCGTCGCAGCCCGCAGACAGCGCCATCGTCATGGCGACTGTGAGAGGTCGCCACACGGCTCTCCAACCCAGCAGATCCGTCGCGCCATCATCCTGATGATGTCGCAGTACCCGTACCGCTTGCGAGGACGTGGCACAACCGCTCGAGCGATCGCTATGGGGCCTTCTCGCGCAACTGGTGTCCGGACGACAGTCAGTCCGTGCTGGCCGTGGGGCACAACTTACCGACTGGCTGGCAATTCTTACCATATCTGAACCGCTGGTTGCCCAGCTCGAATCGTCAGCGCACGGCAGGACCCGGCACACGACCTGCATGGTTCCCACGGACGGCTCGAGGCTGGGTGACGGTCGAACTGGTCTCAAGCCGGGCTTGGAGGCTCGCGTCGCAGCCTGCTGCCCGTGCTCGCCCGGTGCGGAGTTTCGCCATGCGCCGCCCGAAGAGTGGGAGAATATGAATCGGCGCTGTCCTCTGGTCGCCGACATCTGAACCGGCGGCCGGCGGGGCATGAGCCGATCCAGACAGCTCGCAGCCGGAAGCAGGGATGGCGTCGCGCGGGATGGCGATGACAATGGTTTCCGGCCACGGATCGACGACGACGAGTACACCAGTGACAAGCCAACCCGGCCCCTCCCCGGCCCACACCGAGCGCTCGTCACGGTGCACTCCCGCCGCGGGTCAATCAGGATCGCCATGGCCGGCCGTGGAACGACTGACGTCATGAGCTGGATCGACGCGATTGACCTGACCGCCGTCTCGGTCGTCCTGTATGCCCTCTTGCGTTGGCTGGCCGCTAGCATGTCGCAGCGGGTCGTGGTCGCCCTGGTGATCGTAGTGGCCCTGTACGTCGTGTCGAGAGTCGCGGGACTCTTTCTCACTGAACAGCTGTTGCGCGTGAGCGGGGGCGTGCTGGCAGTGGCGCTTCTCGTCGCATTTCAAGAGGACGTGCGCCGCGGCTTCGAACGACTGGCCGCGTGGACACGGGCCGGGCGCGACACCCTCGGCGCGGCTCGCGCGACGCTCGAGTGCCTCAGCGACGTCGCCGGGCGTCTCGCGGAGGAGCGAGTGGGTGCGCTCATCGTCCTTCCCGGCCGCCAGGGCATCGAAAGCCACCTTCGCGGCGGCGTCGAGCTTGGGGGGTCGGTTAGCCTACCGCTCTTGTGCAGCATCTTCAGCACCGCGTCTCCCGGACATGATGGCGCCGTCATCATGGACGGTAGTCGCGTCGGGCGGTTCGGGGTCCACCTGCCGCTCTCGCGGAACTTGGAGGCGTTGACAGAACGCGGCACCCGGCACACGGCCGGCCTGGGCCTCTCGGAACGGACCGATGCGCTCGTGATCGTCGTGTCGGAGGAGCGCGGGACGATCAGCCTCGCCGAGCATGGACACCTGGAGCACGTGCCCGATTCAGGGCAGCTACGCGCCCGCCTCCAGTCGCACTACGAGCGCGTCGGCCTCCTGTCGGCCACCCCACGGCCGCGCCGCTGGCTCCCTGCCCACCCCCGCTTGAAGGCGCTTGCGGTCGGGCTCAGCGTCGGCTGGTGGCTGCTCACACCGCCCGCCGCCACGGTTCAGCGCGACTTCACCGTACCCATCCAGTACGTGAATCTTCCCCCCGACACCGTCCTTGCGGAGCCCAGCATCGGCCAGGCTGACGTCACACTGGCCGGCGCCGATCGCGCGTTCGACCGGCTGAACCCGGAGGCGCTTCGCCTGTCCATCGATGTGGGACAACTCCCGAACGCCGAGGGGTCGGCGACGTTGACGGCTCGGGATCTCAGCGGACACGGATCGTTGACCGTCGAGCGCGTCGAGCCGGAGACCGTCTCGGTCGCCCTCGTGCGGCTGGAGACGGTTGAACGCCCGGTGCGTGTCCGTCTCCGCGGGGAGCTCAGGCAGGGGCTGGCGCTGGACTCGGCCGATCCGTCGCCCGCCACGGTGCGCCTGCTCGTGGCGCCGGGTGCGGGCTCGGCGGCGACCGTAGACACGGAGCCTCTCGACGTGTCGCTGCTGACGGAGAGCCAGACGGTTCGTGCGGCGCTGGCCCTGGCGCCCGGCGCCCGTTTGGCGGCCGGCGAGTCCGAGACCGTTCTCGTGCGCGTGATCCTCCGGCCGAACTGATGCGGTCAGCCGGGCTCAACCAACGCCGGGGAACCGGGCGAACCGCATCGGAAACTACCGAGTCCCCGGCGGTGTCTCGCCCACCACCCATTTGATCGTCGCGCCGGGCGCGACGGGCTCATCCTCGCGGACCCCATTCAGGATGGCCAGTTCAGGCACCGGGATCGGCAACGGACGACTCGATGCCATTGTGCGCAGCGTGGCCGACCGCTGGACACGGACCATGTCGATCCGTGGCGGCTCCACCGCGAGGATGGCGGCGTCGGTCAGGCGCGTGAACGAACGGGTTATTCGCTGGAACGCGCCGTCGTAGGTCGATCGCCGGCCTGCTGGTGTGTACCCGAGGAGCCGGTACGTTTTCCCGTGATAACCAACGAAGGTGGCTGTCCCCTCGAGCACGCCCTGCTCAGTCTCCACCTGGAACACCCCCGTCACCGCCGACTGTCCGTTGACCGTCGTGCGACGCACGTCGCCCGCCTGCATGCCCGGCTGGCGGAAGAACTCGTCCGCGGCGGCGGCAGACCCATCCGACTCCAGCGTCAGCTCGAAGATCGCATCCTGATTCGCGCTCTGCCCGATCACGGCCTGCGCCAGATTCGCGGTCTGCCAGCTATCCGGAAACGAGAGCTCAAACGCCAGGTCCGGGTGCACGAAGCGGCTCCCGATGAAGTAGCCGTGACGCGGATTTGGCCCGAACGTGACGCCATCGATCTGACGCAGATACCCATCGGCCTCGATACGTCCGTCGAGAGCGTCCGCCGGTAGCGTTTCGAGCTCTGCCTGGATGCGATCGATGCGATCCGCCGAGGTTGGATGGGACGACAGCCAGCTCGGCACCCCGTTGCCGCCTCGCTCCTGGGTCAACCGACCCAACGTCTGATGCACGTGGATCGCCTCACGTGGATCGTAGTGGTCCCGCACCGCGTACCGCACGCCCAGGCTATCAGCCTGACGCTCGTGGCGAGCCGTGACGTGGCCGATCTCGTGGCCCAGCACCGATGCGAGCTCACCCTCCGAATTGAAGTGTGTCAGGATCCCGCGCGTCACTCAAATAAACCCGCCCGGAATCGCAAAGGCGTTGACGACGGGGTCATCCAGGACCTTGAACGTCCAGGGCAGCTCCGGGCGCTCGGATGTCGCTGCGAGCGACTGGCCAACTCGATCCACGTAGGCCCGCAATCCCGGATCATCGTAGGCCGGCATCGTTTGATCGACCTCTTGCGCGTACGCCCGGCCCATCTCGACTTCCTGGCCCTCGCCGACCAGCGATAGCTGCCGCTCTCCCGTGGCCGGGTTGGTCGCACAGCCCGCGATTGCGAATGCTGTGAGGAACACGGTATATGTACGAGGAAACCAGTCAGCCGTCATCACCGCCCACCCTCCTTGGCTACTCCTACCGCGGCAGCGACGGGTGCACTTCAAGGACGTTGACGACGTCTCGCACGCCGGGCACGCTCCGGGCCAGATCGCTGACGCGTTGCTTCTCCGCATCATCCGCGACGCTGCCCGTGACGGTCACCACGCCGTTGTTCACATCGAACGCGACTGAACGCTCGTGCAACCGCTCATCCGCTTCGATCTCGTTCGTCAGGCGCGTCTTGATCCCCCCGTCGAGGTCGTCCGCCATCTCCGCGCTGGTGCCCACCACCGTGACCTCGTTCGCGATCTCGACCCCATCACCGACTGCCTGCCGCACAACCTCGTCGGCACGTTGCCGGTCGATGTCGCTCGCGACCGTTCCGCCGAAGTGCAGGACACCCGCGCTCTGATCGTAGGCCGCATTCACCTCACTGAGATCGGCCCGCTCGAGACCAGTGTTGGCCAGGTCTTCATAGGCTGGCTGGTTTGACTCACACCCGGCAACCGTGACGACCAGACCGACCACTAACGCCGCCGCA
>Ga0326597_10009069_pt1 | contig 13369 bp, 6 predicted proteins | sample RVTome_12_FD_203789 | JGI IMG/M metagenome (GOLD analysis project Ga0326597, IMG submission 203789) | Soil microbial communities from uranium-contaminated site in the Upper Colorado River Basin, Wyoming, United States - RVT100D185 | ecosystem: Environmental > Terrestrial > Soil > Contaminated >... | reverse complement strand
GAAGTCCCGCCGTCATGGCCACCATATCGTCCACCGATCGGCGCGCCATCCTCCTCGTCTCCTCGACAGCAGGGCAGGCGCGTTCATCATGGGGATTCATCGGCTCGTACTGTCCTGGAGGAGGCGACGCGCACCCAGGTCTCAGCCGGGAGGTGCTCGACTCAGTGGAGAATCAATCGCTTCACGATGAGCTACGGAGCTCGTGCGGAGTGGCTTAATAGCCAGGTGGACGAACAGCGCGCCGACGCCGGCCGTTTCGTGGGGGAGCGCCACTTCGCGAAAGTGCCGAATGTACCCAGTTTCGGCCTCGACGTGACGCCACGGTTCGGGCTCGCGTACGACGTGTTCGGAGACGCGAAGACCGCCGTCAAATCCAGTGTCGGCAGATACATGACTCCCTACACCGTTGGACTCGCGGAGCGGCTCAACCCGATGGCCCCGACCTCGGTGGCCCTTCCGTGGAACGATCGTGACTTGCTGGGCCGGACTCTGTCGACCAATGGCGACGATATCGCTCAGGACAACGAGCTCGATCTGACGCGGTTGCCGTCGAACTTCGGTGAGCGGCAGCTCGACAGGCTCGATTCCAACCTCAGGCGGGAGGCCAACGTCGAGACCGCGATCAGCGTCCAACACGCCCTGACGTCGAACATCTCGGTCGCCACCGGCTGGTATCGACGATCGTTCTACAACATTCATCTGGACTGCTCGGATGCACAACGGCCGCTGACCAATGGCCAGGGCTTGCGGTGCCCGGACAACCTGGAACGGGATTTCAACGACTACGCGCCGGTGCAGGTCGTGAGTCCGTACAACGGGGAAATCATCACCGCGTACAACCTGAAGAGCGCCGCGGAGCTGTCGAGGGTCGACAACCTTGTGACCAAGACGGCGGCGCGCGGAATCGACGACGTGTGAGAGCCCGACGACAGCAACAGATTGGGGGAGGCTTATGACTGGGCGGATCGACCGACGGGTATTTGGGCTCGCTGTTGGCGTCATGTTCGCCACGTCTCTAGCGTGGGTCATGGCGCAACAGCCGAACAGCGCGGCGGGACAGATTGCGCTCGATCCCGACGACATCGGCGGGGTCGTGACGAGCTCCAAGGGACCCGAAGCTGGCGTGTGGGTCATCGCCGAGACCACCGAATTGCCGACCAGGGTGATTAAGTCGGTTGTCACCGATGATCGGGGACGCTACGTCATTCCGGATCTCCCCCGTGCCACTTACCAGGTGTTTGTGCGAGGGTACGGCCTGGTCGATTCGCCAAAGGTCCAGGGGAAGCTCGGTCAACGTCTGGATCTCAAGGCGGTGGTCGCGCCCGACGGAAAAGCGGCTGCGCAATACTATCCGGCCGCCTATTGGCTTTCACTGATGGAAATCCCCAAGGGGGCGATCTCCGAGAGGGAGGTCGTGAACACGGTGAAGTTCTGCCTGCAGTGCCATGCGCTCGGCACGCCGGGGACGCGGGAAATCCCGAAGAACCTCGCGACTCTCCCCTCGAGTCTCGCGGCGTGGGATCAGCGCGTCAAGGTTGGTGCCTCCGGGGCGATGATGAGCGGTTCATTTCAGAAGCTCGGGCCGCAGCGGAAGATGTTCGCGGACTGGAGCGACCGGATCGCCGCGGGCGCGTATCCGCAGCAGGCACCGCCCCGCCCGTCCGGCGCCGAGCGGAACGTGGTCATCACGCAATGGGACTGGGCCTGGCCCACAGGGACACGCGCCGACTCGGTCGCGTCAAGCGAGAAGGACGCCCAGGTCAATGCGAACGGTCGCGTCTATGGCGTCTACACGACCGCCGGCAAACTGGCCTGGTTGGATCCGCAGGAGAACTCTGCAGGCGCCGTGGAGCTTGGCGCCTCGGAGGCCGAAACGCCGGGCTTGCGCAGCCTCGCGATGGATGCGCAGGGCCGCGTGTGGTTTACGGCAGGACTACCTCAGGGCGCCGCGAATCCTGAATTCTGCAAGCCGGAAAACAACAGGTACGCCAAGTATTTCCCGCTGACCGGCCGCGGCAAACAGCTGCTGTTGTTCGATCCGAAGTCGAAACAGGTGGCCAAGATCCCGACATGTCAGGGCATCGATCACAACCACATCGGCGAGAAGGAAGCCGATCAGCCCATCTACTTTGGCCAAAACGAAGTCGTGGGCTGGTTCAGCACGGGCATGTGGGACAAGGCGCACGACGCGGCAGCCTCGCAGGGGTGGTGTCCGGCGGTCGTGGATACAAACGGCGATGGCAAGATCACCGAGTGGACTGAGCCCGATCAGCCGTTCGATCCGAAGAGAGATCGCCGTCTCAGGCTGTCGTGCTATTCCATCGCCGCAAGCCCCTTGGACGGGAGCCTGTGGTGTTCGGGTATCGACGAGAATGACGATCAGCTCGTCCGCATCGAGCGCGGCGCCAATCCGCCGCAGAGTTGCAGGGCCGAGATCTATCGACCACCGGCGCAGAAGACTCCCGTCTTCAAGACCGGCGGTGTGTCCATTGCCCCGAACGGCGTGGCGTGGGTGGGCTGGCGAGGATCGGATCAAGTGATGAGCTTCGATCGCAGCAAGTGCAAAACGACGAATGCCTCCAACGACAAGGGGGACCACTGCCCCGAAGGCTGGACGGTGCAGCAGATGAATCGCCCGACGTTGAAGGGAACGACCTATCCTGCCCATGCGGAGATGATGTATTTGTCGCACGTCGATCGGCACGGCACCTTGGGCCTCGGCACCAGCGCCTTGGTCAGTGGAACGGTGAATTCCGATTCGCTGCAGGTCTTCGTGCCCGAGACCGGGAAGTTCCTCGATCTCGTTGTCCCGTATCCAATGGGATTCTTTTCCCGTTCGTCCAACGGTCGTATCGACGATCCAAGCAAGGGATGGAAGGGGCGTGGACTATGGTCGAATACGTCCACCTATACGACGCACCATATGGAGGGGGGGAGGGGAACCCTGCCCAGGGCGATTAAGTTCCAGATGCGACCCGATCCGCTCGCCAAGTGAAACCTGGGTCGACCGGTTATCGCGGTCGGCCCCTTCGAAACGGAGTGGCGGCATCCCGAGTCAGGGATGCCGCTCCCCGTTGGATGGACGCGATAGGCGGCCCGTCTGGACGGGGGCGTCCCTGTATTTCGGTCAGCGATGGCGGAGGGCGCCGGCATCGTATAAAGTGGCCCTTGGTGTCCGGAGCTCGCTCCGCGCGCCTGCCTCGAGACTCGCCTGGGCTCATCTCGACCGAATCGTTCGAGGAAACAAGGTATCGACCGAAGAAGAAACCAACGGGTCGTCGACCAAAGAGAACGAGGAGCTGAGAGGTTCATGCCGAGGGCCAATTCACCGACGCGGACACGCTCAGTGCTCATGGTGGGCCTCACCCTCCTTCTGCTGAGTTCGCCCGTTGAGCCGAGGGCGCTCGGTCAGAACGAACAACCGCCTGCGATTTCTCCGCATCAGGCATTGGTGAACACGTACTGTGTGACGTGTCACAACACGAGACTCCGGACGGCGGATCTTGTTCTCGAGGGTATTAGCCTGACGGATGTCAGCGCGCGCGCCGACGTCTGGGAGAAGGTGATCCGCAAGCTCCGCGCCAATGCGATGCCGCCCGCGGGCGCGCGGCACCCAGACCCCAAAGCGTCGTCGGCCCTCGCCGCGTATCTGGAGGACGAGATCGATCGAGCGGCGGCGGCGAGGCCAGATCCGGGCCGGACCGAAGCCTTCCATCGGCTGAATCGCGCCGAGTATGGCAACGCGGTTCGCGACTTGCTGGCACTCGACGTGGTCGATGTCAGCGATCTGCCGGCGGATGACGCGAGTTACGGGTTTGACAATATGGCGGGGGCTCTGAAGGTGTCCTCGACGCTGCTCGAGCAGTATCTGGCGACGGCGCGCAAGACGGTGCGCGTCGCCATCGGCAGCACGGAGATCTCCCCGACTGCGCGGACGTTTCGTGTGAGGGCGGACTTCACTCAGCGTGACCGCGTCGATGGACTGCCTCTTGGCACCCGGGGCGGACTGGAGGTCCCGTATATCTTTCCTGTCGACGCCGAGTACGAATTCCAGGTTTCGCTCAGGAATGCGAACCGCGGGGACTCGCTCGAGTTGAGTCTCGACGGCGGCGTCGTGGAGCTTGTCGATCTCACGACGGCACCAAGCGACGAGAGCGGTGTGTACGTGAGGGTTCGCGCGCCCGTGAAAGCAGGTGGACGCCGAGTGGTCGCCACGTTCGTCGCGAACAGCTTTGCGCTGCCGGAAGGATTCCGCCAGCCGTTCGACGTCAGCGACGGAGGACGCCCGGCGGTCGCGAGCCTCACGATCACCGGTCCGTTGGGGACATCCAGCGCCTCGGACACAGCAGCCCGGCGGCGAATCTTCGTCTGCTATCCGAAGACGGCGGCCGACGAAACGCCCTGTGCCACGGAGATCCTCACGACTCTCGCTCGGCGAGGTTATCGGAAGCCGGCGACGCCGGAGAATCTGAAGCCGCTGATCGAAGCCTATGCCGAAGGCCGGGCCAATGGAGACTTCGAGTCCGGCATCGAGCTCGCGCTCAGGCGCTTGTTGGTCGGTCCGGAGTTCCTGTTCCGGATTGAGCGGGACCCTCCGGCCGCCGGCGCGGGGATCTATCGCATCAGCGATCTCGAGCTGGCCTCGCGTCTCTCGTTCTTCCTGTGGAGCAGTATTCCGGACGATGAGTTGCTGGACTTGGCGGCTCGCTCGAAGCTGCGTGAGCCCGGCGTGCTGTCCAGGCAGGTCCGGAGGATGTTGGCCGACCCGCGCGCGGGAGAGCTGACCCGCAACTTTGCGGGGCAGTGGCTCTTCCTTCGGAACCTGCCGGCGACGTTGCCCGACGTCGTGCTGTTTCCGGACTTCAGCGAGAACCTGCGACAGGACTTCCGCAAGGAGACAGAGCTGTTTTTCGACAGCCTCCTGCGGGAGGATCGCAGCGTCCTCGAGCTGTTGACGGCCGACTACACGTTCCTCAACGAGCGCCTCGCCAAGTGGTACGGAGTCCCCGATGTCTACGGCAGCCGCTTTCGTCGGGTCAGGATCCCCGACGAGAACCGCCGTGGCATTCTCGGGCACGGAAGCTTCCTCACGGTCACCTCGCACGCGAATCGAACGTCCGTGGTTGGGCGCGGAAAATGGATCATGGAGAATCTGCTGGGGTCGCCACCACCGCCGCCTCCGCCCAACGTTCCGGCGCTGAAGGAAAACCCCACGAGCGGCCGTCCCCAGACGCTGCGCGAAAGGATGGCGGCGCATCGGGCCAATCCAGTCTGCGCGAGTTGTCATGCGCGCATGGATCCGCTCGGGTTCGCCCTTGAAAATTTCGACGCCGTGGGACAGTGGCGGACCCAGGAAGGGTTTCAGCCCATCGACGCCGCGTCGATTCTTCCAGACGGCATGAAGATCGACGGGCCGGCCGGACTGCGGAAGATGCTCCTGAGTCGGCCGGAGCAAATCGTGACGACCGTCGCTGAAAAGCTGCTCACGTATGCCCTTGGTCGTGGGCTCGAGCACACGGATGCCCCGACGGTCCGCAGCATTGTTCGAAGGGCTGCTGGAGATGACTATCGCCTGTCTGCGCTCGTGGCTGCCGTGACGGAAAGCATTCCATTTCAAATGCGACGTGCTCAGTCGCTCCCGGATCGACAAGTGGCCCGATCGGAGGAGCGTCGCTAGTCGGGAGTTTTCTGCTTCTGAGGGAGACGAATCATGTTGTTTACTTTTGGGCGGGCGCTGCCGAGGCGGACGTTTCTCCGGGGCATGGGCGCTACCCTCGCCCTCCCATTGCTGGACGCGATGATTCCGGCGGCACGAGCGGCCGCAGGGAGCGCGATGTCCTCCGTTCGGCGACTCGGTTTCGTCTATGTGCCGAATGGCGCGTCGATGCCGTACTGGAAGCCGAAGGGTGAAGGAAGGGATTTCCAGCTTTCGCCGAGTCTGGCGCCGTTGGCGCCGTTTCGCGACCAGCTCATCATTCCGACGGGATTGAGCCAGAACCAAGCGAACGCGTTCGGCGATGGCAACGGCGAACATACGCGGGCCGCCGCTGTATGGCTCAACGGCGTCCATCCATTACGGACCGAAGGTGCCGATGTCAGATCGGGCACGACGGTCGATCAGATTGCCGCCGCGGAGCTGGGGAAGGACACCCCTCTGGCGTCGCTCGAGCTCGCCACCGAACAGAGCTACCAGGTCGGCAATTGTGACAACGGCTACAGTTGCGTCTATATGAATACGTTGTCGTGGCGTACGCCGACAACCCCGATGCCCATGGAGGTCAACCCGCGAGTGGTCTTCGAGCGCCTGTTCGGCGACGGTGACACGGCGGCGGCGAGAAGCCGGCAGCGCAGGGACGACGCGAGCATTCTCGATTCTGTCACGAGCGAAATCTCGCGGCTCCAGCGGACCGTCGGCGCGGCCGACAGTCTGCGAGTCACCGAATACATGTCGGCTGTTCGTGACCTCGAACGGCGTATCCAGGCTCAGGAGCGCCAGGGGAGCGTCTCGCTCGACGTGCCGGCGGCGCCGGTGGGTGTCCCTGAAACCTACGAAGAGCACGCGAACCTGATGTTCGATCTCGTCGCGCTCGCTTTCGAGGCCGATATCACCCGTGTCTTCACGTTGATGTTGGCGCGCGAACAGAGTAATCGCCCCTACCCGAATTTGGGCGTTCCCGACGGGCATCACGGTATCTCGCATCACCAGAACGATCCGGTGCGGCTCGAAAAGGCTGCCAAAATCAACGCTTACCATCTCACTCTCCTGGCGCGGTTCCTCGAGAAGCTGCGGTCCGCGCCGGAGGGTGACGGAAATGTGCTCGATCACGCCATGATTCTTCATGGAGGCGGCCTGAGCGACGGCGACGCTCACGACCACGACGATCTCCCCCTCGTGGTGGTGGGTGGTGGAACGGGCCAGCTGAAGGGCGGGCGCGTCCTCAAGACGCCGATCAAGACGCCCATGAACAACCTGCACCTGGCCTTGCTCGACAAGGTCGGGGTGCACCCGGAGAAATTTGGCGACGCGACCGGGACGTTGCCGCTCGTCGAGCCGCTGTCGGACATCTAGCGTCGCGCGAGAGCCGTCTAGATGTTGAAGGAGACAATGATGCGAACGACAGGCGCAGGACTAGCGCTCGCGGTCTTTCTGGGAGTCGCGAGCCTCGGTGCCGAGAGCCCCCGGTCGCCACTGCTGGACGCCGTGAAGAGGGGGGACCGCCCGGCGATTCAAGCCCTCCTCCAGAAGCGCGTCGACGTGAATCTGCCTTCGAGCGATGGTACGACGGCGCTCCATTGGGCGGTTGAGCAGAACGACCTCGACACGGCTCAACTCCTCGTCCGCGCGGGCGCGCGTGTTCAGGTTGCGAATCGGTACGGGGCGAGTCCGCTGTATGCCGCCTCCGTCAACGGCAACGCCGCGATGATCGAGTTGCTGTTGAAAGCCGGTGCGGACCCGAATGCGTCGCTGCCCGGTGGCGAAACCGCGCTCATGACCGCGGCGCGCAGTGGACGCGTCGAGGCGCTGAAAATGCTCCTGGCTCACGGCGCCAACGTCAACGCGACTGAAACCCGTGGTGGCCAGACGGCCCTCATGTGGGCTGCCGCCGAGGGCCACGGGGGGGCCGTGCGTACGCTGGTCGAGGGCGGAGGAAACCTGGCCTTGCGTTCCCGAAGCGGCCTTTCCGCTTTCCTGTTCGCCGTGCGAGCTGGTCGAATCGATGCCGCTCGGGAACTACTGAGCGCCGGGGTCGATGTCGAGGAGGCGGTGACGGTCTCCGAAGCAGCCTCGTCTGGCGCCCCAACCGGGGCTCAGACGTCTCGGTCCCGCGGCGAGTCGGCCCTCGAGGGCCTGAGCGCGCTGGGCCTGGCGATCGCGAACGCGCATTACGATCTGGCCGCCGCGCTTCTCGACGCCGGGGCCAATCCGAATCAGGACGCCGTTGGATGGTCTCCCCTTCACCAACTGATGATGACGCGCCGTCCCAACCCCGAGGCGGTCGTCTACGCGGTCCCGCTCACCGCCCGTGTGGACAGCATGGGGTTGGCAAGAGCCATGCTGGCCCACGGAGCGGAGGTGAATGGCCGGATGACGAGAGAACCGTGCAAAACTGGCGGGATCACCGAAGCCGGCGACAGTCGGCGCGTCGAGACTCCCGAACAGACCTTCTATCTGCCATGTTTTGATCCGTTCGGAAACCGGAACAACATGAACCGGATCGGGGCGACACCGTTCCTCCTCGCGGCGAAGGCCGCCGATGCGGAAATGATGCAGTTCCTGGCCTCGAGCGGCGCTGATCCGTTGCTGCCCAACATTGAGGGTGTGACGCCCTTGATGGCGGCAGCCGGCGTGAACATCTACAAAGTCGGACTGAGCCCGGGAACGAACGAGGAAGCTCTGGAAGCCGTGAAGGTTGCGTTGGCCTTGGGCGGGGATGTGAATACGGTCGACAACAATGGCGACACCGCGCTGCACGGAGCGGCCATTCGTGGTTCGAACGAGCTTATTCAGCTCCTGGCCGAGCGTGGCGCAAAGCTCGACGTCGTCGACTCGATGGGGTGGACGCCATTGACGATCGCCGACGGTGTCCGCTACACCCAGACTCTTGTCGTGGCCCCCGAGGCGGCGGGTCTCCTCCGTCGGTTGATGGCTGAGAGAGGGCTTGCCGTCCCGCCTCCGCCGACCACGACCACAACCGGGATCGATGTCGCAACTGCCAAGTAGCGCATTCCCGGGTCTCTCAGGTGTGTCGGCCTGTTCATAACGTCGTCGGTTGCCTGGGGAGGGCGTATGAATTCAATGAGGATGGTCAGAACGGCTGGAATCGTCCTGGGGCTGGCGATGATGCCGGTGGCGGTTTCGGCGCAAAGTGCGATCTCAGGACAAGTGCGCGACAACACGGGCGGCGTGCTGCCGGGTGCGACCGTCGAGGCAGCGAGTCCAGCGCTCATCGAGGGCGTACGCACTGTCACGACCGACGGACAGGGACGGTACTCCATCATCAACCTGCGGCCCGGCGCCTACACCGTCACCGTCACGCTGGAAGGCTTCAGCCGGGTGGTACGCGAGGGCGTTACTCTGCCGGCGAATTTCACGGCCACCGTGGACGTCACGCTGAGTGTGGGGGCGCTGGAGGAAACCGTCACGGTGTCGGGCGCGTCGCCGCTCGTGGACGTGCAGGAGGCGACGCGAACTCAGGTCCTCAGCCGCGAGGTGCTCGAATCGGTCGTCACCAGCCACAGCACGTGGACCCAGGCCACGCTCGTGGCGGGCGTGAGGATGAGCGGGAACGACGTGGGCGGTTCGCAGTACGTATCCGATCTGCTGCTCGAGTCGCATGGGGCGAACGCACGCCACACCATCTACCAGATCGACGGGATGACGGTGAACAGCATGAACGCCGATGGGGTAGACCAGAACTACTATCAGGATGGGTTTTCCGAGCAGATGGCGATACAGACGAGCGGCGGGCGCGCCGAGGCGTCGGCGGGGGGCGTGCTTCTCCAGATGGTTCCAAGAGACGGCGGCAATACGTTCAGCGGGAAGGTCTATCTGGGTCGATCGAACGGAGCCTGGCAGAGCGACAACCTGTCGCAGAAGCTCATAGACTCGGGCCTTCAGACGAGCAGCAGCCTCATCAAGATCTTTGATTACAGCGCCCTGGTCGGCGGACCGATCGTCAGGAATCGGCTGTGGTTCCTCGAGTCGTTTCGGTACTGGGGCTCGTATACGACGCAGGCAAATCTCTTCTACGACGATGGGAGCCCTGCCCGGAACGAAGGTTTTCTGTGGGACCCGGTCACGCGTCTGACCTATCAGGCGACGCCCCGCAACAAGCTCTCCCTGCACTTTGACCGGCAGTCGAAGAATTCGGGGCCGAGACTGAAGGCCACGTACCCGGCGGTGCTCAATTTCCCACGGGGAACGGACCCGGAGACGGCCGGTGCGTGGCAGGATGGGCGCCGCCCGTACTATGTGGCGCAGGCGAAATGGACTTCACCGATCAGCAACCGATGGTTGATGGAGGCTGGCTTTTCGAAGACCGCCACCTTCGCGAGAACCCACCCAATGGATGGCGTGAGCGCTCCGATTGGCACGCCTGCGTGGTACAGCCAGGTGCGGAAGACCGACCTCATCACGGGCTTCACCTGGAATGGTCAGCTGGACCAGACGCACTGGCGTTCGCTTCGGAACGTGGTGATCGGTTCGGCATCGTATGTCACCGGAACCCACAACATCAAAGTGGGTACGCAGGTGTCGTATGGCTCATTTCGGCGGACGTATTTCACCAATGGTGACATCAGTCTGATTCAGTATCGCTCGGGCGTGCCGGATTCCGTCTCGGTCAACAACTTTCCGTTGGACGTCGTTCCCAGACTGAACTACGACGCGGGGATCTACGCGCAGGATCAGTGGCAGATCGATCGGTTCACGCTGAGTTACGGCGTGCGCGGCGACTGGCTGAATTCGCAGGTGGACGAACAGCGTGCCGCGGCCGGCCGGTTTGTCGGAGAGCGCCGCTTCGCCAAGGTGCCGAACGTGCCGGATTTCGGCCTCAGCCTGACGCCCCGGTTCGGGCTTGCGTACGATCTGTTCGGCGACGCGAAGACCGCGGTCAAGTTCAGCCTCGGCAAATACATGACGCCCTATACCGTCGGATTCGCGGAGCGGCTCAACCCGATGGCCCCGGTCGCGGTCCCGCTTCCGTGGAGCGATCGCGACCTGCAAGGCCGGACTCTGCCGACCAACGGCGACGACATCGTTCAGGATAACGAGCTTGACTTGACGCGGCTGCCGGAGAACTTCGGTCAGCGACGGCTCGATCGCCTCGACCCCGACCTCAAGCGGGAATACAACATCGAGACCGCCCTCGGCGTGCAGCACGCCTTGTCCGCGAACATCTCGGTTGCCGCCGGCTGGTATCGGCGCTCGTTCCACAACATTGTGTTGGATTGTTCAGATGCACAGCGGTCGCTGACGAACGGCCAGGGGTTACGGTGTCCCGACAATGTGCTGCGAGACGTCAATGACTACGTGCCCGTGGAGATCGTGAGTCCGTACAACGGGGAAATCATCACCGTCTACAACCTCAAGAGCGCCGACGCGCTGTCGCTGGTCGACCACGTCGTGACCAACGCAAACGGCAGCCGGGAAGTGTACAACGGGTTTGATTTCGCCATTGAAGCCCGGCTGCCCGGCGGCCGCGGAACGGTTCTGGCCAGCTCGAGCGTCCAGCGAACCCTGACCAGGGACTGCGACCAAAGGGATGATCCCAACAAGCTGCGCTTCTGCGATCGCTTCAACCTGCCGGCTCAGTACAAAGGCGCGCCTTACAGAGGTGACTTCAAGATAGCGGGCAACTACGATTTGCCGTATGGACTACGGGTGAGTGGCAAGCTCATAAACTACCCGGGCCGGGTGTTTGGCGACCTCTCCCGAGTGGATGAGGATCTGCCTTTCAACTGGAACATCTCGAGGACCACGCGTTACACGGCGGACGGCTGTGCAGGACGGCCCTGTACCCCGGGAGCGTTGGTGATTCCTGGGCTCGTGGAAACATCACTGGTGGTCCCGTTGGCGCCGGCAGGAACGGAGAGGCGCTTGCCGCGCATGACCCAGCTCGACATGGCGTTGAGGAAGGCCTTCCGCCGCGGCCGCATGGACTGGGAAGCACAGTTCGATATCTTCAATGTGCTGAACGCCAATACCATAACGGGCTTCGGCTCCGACAACTTCGGGACGGCGACCTTTACTACGCCCGCGAACATCCTGCTGGGGCGCTTGCCACGCGTGGGCATTCAGTTGAAGTGGTAAAGAGTCGCCAGGCTACCAGCCTGGTGATATCTGGAGCCCGGGGAGGGCGTTCTGCAGGGTGGCGAAGGGCCCGGTCTGCGCGAAGAGGCCCGAATTCCTGGATTGGCGTGAAATTCTCAATGTTTCGGGCCGATTTTGAGGATGACCGGGCCACGAAAAAGTCGTAGTCTGAAGGGGATAGATAAGGTAGGATCCGGGCCACATCTCGATCTCGCTCCGTAGGGAGGGTCGGTCATGGGCCGCCTGTTTCTTCTGTTCGTGGCATGGGTAGCGATGGCGCCGGCGGCCGCCTTCGGCCAGTCGGCTGGCTCTTCGGGCGCTCCGCCGTCCGTCGCGCCTCAGCGCGCTCTCCTCGATCGTTACTGCGTCACCTGCCACAACGAGAAGCTCAAGACGGCAGACCTGATGCTCGACGTAGCGGACGTCGGGAACGTCGGCGTGCGCCCGGACGTCTGGGAGAAGGCGGTGCGGAAGCTGCGCGCCGGTCTCATGCCCCCCGCGGGCAGGCCCCGTCCGGACAAGGCCGCCTACGACGGCCTCGCCTCGTACCTGGAGACCGAGCTCGATCGCGCGGCGGCGGCCAGGCCGGACCCCGGCCGCACGGAAGCCATCCATCGCCTCAACCGCACCGAATACCGGAACGTGATTCGCGACCTGCTGGCGCTCGACGTCAACGTCGTCGAGCTGCTGCCCGCCGACGACACCAGCTACGGCTTCGACACCGTTGCCGGAGCGCTCGCGGTCTCGCCGACGCTGCTGGAGCGCTATTTGTCGGCGGCGCGCAAGATCAGCCGGGTCGCGGTGGCCGCGCCGGTGGGGTCGCCGACCGCCGAGACGTTCCGCGTCAAGTCCGATCTTCCGCAGGACGATCGTCTGCCGGGTCTGCCGTTCGGCACGCGCGGCGGGACGCTCATCAGGCACAACTTCCCGGCCGACGCCGAGTACGACATCAAGCTCGTCGTCGACGCGCGACCCGCCGACGTCCATCAGGTGGAGATCGCCATCGACGGTCAGCGCATGAAGCTGTTCGACGTGGGCGGGCGGCCGGCATCGGCGGCTCAGGATCCGTATGCGCCGCCGGAGCCGGAGCTGGAAGTTCGCGTGGCCATCAAGGCGGGCCCGCGCGAGGTTGGCATCGCCTTCATCGAGAAGGCGGAAGTCGAGCCCGAAGCGCTGCGTCAGCCGTTCCTTCGCCCGTACGACAACCAGGTGACGCAGCCGCGCCTCGAGAGCGTCACGATCACCGGTCCGTTCGCGTCGGCCGGCGGCCCGCCGGCCGAGGAGACGCCCAGCCGCCAGCGGTTGTTCACGTGCCGGCCGGCGAGCGCCGCGGACGAAGCGGCGTGCGCGAGACAGATCTTGACGACGCTGGCGCGCCGCGCCTACCGGCGGCCCGCGACCGATGTCGACGTGCAGGGGCTCCTCCGCTTCTACGAAGAGGGGCGGAGCAAGGCGGGGTTCGACGCGGGCATCGAGCTGGCGCTCCGGCGGCTCCTGGTGAGCCCGGACTTCCTCTTCCGCGTGGAGCGCGACCCGGCGAACGTCGCGCCGAACACG